>RCNC010000427.1_pt1 | contig 26725 bp, 16 predicted proteins | sample 2041301 | NCBI WGS metagenome assembly RCNC01 (sample SAMN09708231, study PRJNA481090) | Marine sediment metagenome, whole genome shotgun sequencing project. | biome: marine sediment; feature: ocean; material: sediment; isolation source: Sewage treatment plant 13A marine sediment (STP13A) ... | reverse complement strand
CTACTGTTCGCGACCGTTTTTTACCTGGTTTTGCTTTGGCCTTGGCTTTTGTTTTGGCTTTTTTTGGGGCTTTTGTTTTTGTGCTGGCTTTCGTTTTAACTTTTGCCCTGGCTTTTACTTTCGGCTTGGGTTTTGTCTTAGCCCGCGCCTTTACCTGCACCTTGCGTTTCTGCCCCGCTTTAGATTTGCTGGACGCAGCACGTTGGGGCCGTGTCTTACCCCTGCTCTTCGCTGTTGCCAGACCCGCCACTTCCTCCAGTTCCACCAAGGCTTCTTCAAGGTAATCAATCATACGCTGAATTTCCGGCAGCGAGCGCCTACAGGCCACGATACCAAAGTCCAGGCTCCTGGCGTAGCTGACCATGGTAATATTCATGGCAAAGCCATCGACCACAATTGAGGCTGGATAGATGCCATCGAGGCGCGCACCGTTCCAGTACAGTTGCTCACGGGGTCCCGGCACATTGGAAATCACCGTACTGAAGGCGGGATACTGCGCGGCGAGACCCAGGGCAGTCGTTAATAGCGCGGGCATCTGCGTCAGTTGCATGAAAATCATCGCCTCACGCTTGCTCAAGCCCTGCAGTAATTCCTTGCCCGCTCGCATGGAGTCCTGGATAGCCCTGACCCGCAATTCCGGGTCGGCGATATTGGTGGCCAGGTCGGCGGTAATAAAACCCACTGCGTTGCCGGCACCATAGTCGCCCTTTTCCCGCAGTGATACCGGCGCCATAGCTTTCAGGGAATGTTTGGGTAATTCATGGTGTCCCTCAAGATAGCGCCGCAATGCGCCTGAGCACATCGCCAACACGATATCATTGACCGTGCCACCCAATGCATTACAGACGGCCTTGATACGGTCAAACTCCCAGGACTGGGCCACGAAGCGTCTCGCCCCACCGACCTGGGTATTAATCGAGGTGCGCGGCACATTGTGCCAGGGCACGGCGAGGTTTCCGCTACGCCCGAAAAAAGCGCCGCCAAAACGACGCAACGCGCCCAACAGGTGAACGGAAGAATCAAACTGCTGCTTCAGGGCATCGGCGACCGCCCGCAACTCCCGTTCCTTGGGCACAATACGGCGGGAACGCGCAGCGCCCATGGCTTCAAGGTGTCTCTGGTACGCCGCCTGCGACATGGGCAAATCATAGGATCGATCAGATGAATCGGCGGAGCAGACGCTCTGGGTCAGCTGCATGGCAGCAACCCCGTCTATCGCCGCGTGGTGCATCTTCATATAAACGGCGAACTGGTGGTTCTGTAGACCCTCGATCATGTGTATTTCCCACAGCGGGCGACTGCGATCCAGCAGCGTACTGTGCAGGCGCGACACCAGTGCAAACAGTTCTCGATAGCGCCCGGGTTTGGGCAGGGCAGAATGACGAACGTGGTAATCGAGGTCGAAATGCGTATCCTCTTCCCAGTACAGCGGACCAAGCGGCCCGGCCCGACCGGTGGCCACAAACTCACCAAAGGGGGGGCGGAAATCCTCTGCGGCAAAGGACCGCGCCAGCAGCTTCCCGGTAAATTCCTCTGCGCTAACGCCCTTGGGAAGGGTATATAAATTGATCCCGCCTACGTGCATGGGAGTTTCCCGCTTCTCCGCATACAGGAAGGCGGCGTCCGACAACTCGATTCTTCGCATACTTGCCCTCTCGTACTTCGCTCACCGTGGCAACAAGGCCTGACGGAAACTGCCTGCACAACTCGTTGCTTCAGTGTAGTACAGAACGCGCCGAAATCCGAAGGAACCGCTGTGCCGCTGCTGGATGAGTGCTGTCGAAACGAGGACTACTGCGAGCTGGCTACAGATTGTGCCACTGGCTGATAAACCAGGGCATCGTCATCGGGACTCACCTGGGGCAGCTGCTCTTTTTCTATATAGTAATCGGGAGTGAAGGTCCACGGTTCATGTCCACCGCGCTTGGGCATCAGGTGCCTACCGCGCTGCATGTAGCCGGGATTAAAATCTTCTTCATCTATCCACGGCAATGCCTCCATACCTTGATCCTCGTCCCTGAGTCTGGGAGTACAGGAAGTGGCCCCGATGGAATCCATATGGTTCAACACCCTGCAAACATAGTCGCAAACCAGGTCCACTCTCATAGTCCAACTGGTACGAAGGTACCCAAACATAAAGGCCATGTTCGGCACATCGGAGGTCATAATGCCGCGGTAGGTAAATTCGTTGCCAAAGTCTATCTCTTGCCCATTTACATCAAAGGCGATATCACCCATGACACTGAGGTTAAACCCTGTTGCTGTAACGATAATATCCGCTTCCAGAAGCTCTCCGGACTTGGTCAGGACACCCTCGGGAGTGAAGCGATCGATGTGATCGGTCACCACTGAAACCTTACCCGACTTGATACCCTCAAACAGATCGCCATCGGGCACATAGGCCAGACGCTGCTGCCACGGCCGGTAACTGGGAGTGAAGTGCGACATATCGAAATCTTCGCCCAGGATGTCCCGGATGACGGCGAACAACTCCTCCTTGATAATTTCAGGGTCGCTGATTGACAGGTACTGGATATCCTTGGCTATCTTGAGGATGCTGCGCCGCACAATTTCATGAACCCATTCCTCGGGCACATCGAGTTCCCGCAACTGATCAGCCAGCTCATTACGATTTTCGCCCGTCCAGAAGTAAGTGGGTGAGCGCTGCAACATCGTAATATGCGCACAGTCATCCGCCATGTTGGGAATCAGGGTCGCCGCTGTAGCACCAGAGCCGATCACCAGCACTCGTTTACCACTGTAGTCGAGGTCTTCTGGCCATGTCTGTGGATGGATAATGCTGCCCTTGAATTCTTCCATGCCCGGCCACTGAGGTGTGTAACCCTCGGCGTGGCGGTAGTATCCCTGACACATCCACAGGAAATTGCAGGTGAACTGCAGGCTTTCACCTGTATCCTTGCGCAGGGCCTTGATCAGCCACAACTGCTCAGCATCAGACCAGGAGGCACTGCGCACCTCATGCTGGTAGCGAATATGCTCCTGCAGGTGATCATCATCGATAGCCTCTTCCAGATAGTTGAGAATCGACCCGCCAGAAGCGATGGGGTCACCGGTCCATGGCTTGAAGCCATAACCAAAGGTGTATAGATCACTGTCCGAGCGTATCCCCGGGTAAGTGTGCTGGCGCCAGGTTCCACCAAAGGATTCCTTGGTCTCCAGCATCACGAAACTCTTGTCCGGGCAGTTTGCGCCCAGGTGATGCGCGGCGCCTATGCCGGATATGCCGGCCCCTACAATCAGTACGTCAAAGTGCTTCACGCTAACCGGGTTCGAGGCGACTTTGGCAGTGGCTTGATTCATGATAATTACCTTGCGAAAGATTGAGTGACTGTGAGTGTAGACTACGTCCTTTCACCTCCTGGTGGCATTGCAGCTTGAGCCCAATAATTGATAATATGGGCCAAATACGCCTGATATAGCAAAATGAAGTCCAGGGACGTCATTATCGCCAGTGGCAATCTCGCCACACCCCGCCGCACCATTATGGGTGTGCTCGCCCAGTGCGCCCTGCTCCAGTTGGATAACCACGCTGTCCTGGAAATCTTTACCGCCGCAGGCCTACCCGAGCGCGCACTGGAGGAATTGGAATTTCCCATCTCCCTGGACCGGGAACTGCCTGTTCTCAACGCCCTGGTGCGCAGCTTCACCGCCCGGTCATCACCAGCCTGCATGTTATTCAACTCGCTGGACAAACTGGGCATAGAGTCACTGGGGGTTCTGGGAATGGCAATGCGCCACGCCAGCAGCGCTATCCAGGCCCTGGAGATATGCCTCACTTACCCACAATTGACCGGAGCCCACTCCCGCCTCGTGGTCAAGCGACGTGCAGGAGAAATGCAGTTTTCGTTTACGATGGAGCGCCCCGCCATCCACGACAGTACTGAAGATGAGATCGACAACCTGGTGCAATACTGCCTGGTCCTGGATTTGCTTGGTTCAATGCGCAACATTGAAGGTATCGTAGGTGCGACTCTCGCTCCCCTTTACATCACCTTCCCCTTTGCGCAACCGGAAGACTGGGATGATTTGCGGCTAGCGCGACCCTGCCCCATCAAGTTTTCGAAGAGCGAAACCTGTCTTGCCTATGGCGCCCAACTGGAGCAGATGCCAAACCCCCATGCTAATCCGTTGCTGTATCAATCCTACGTATCAATCGCCGACAGAATGTCACAGATGCTGGCGGAGGACTTCAGCTATAAAGAGCGAGTCGCACGCTGGCTATGGGCCTACACCCCACCCCCCAAACGTAAAGAGGTCGCAGCACTACTGGCCATGTCAGAGCGCAACCTGACCCGCCAGTTGAGTAAGGAGGGCACGTCCTTTTCCAAGTTACTGGCCCAGGTGCAGGAAGAGCGGGCAAAAAACTTCTTGCGAAAGCACGACATATCGCTGGCAAAAATCAGCGACCAACTCGGGTACGCGGAACCGGCGGCCTTCTCAAGGGCCTTCAGCCAATGGACTGGCATGCCCCCTGGCAAGTGGCGCAGGAAAAATTTGTGAGCATAATGTCGCCACAGCGTAATGCCGAACTGACAGAGAACCCATGAGTCTGAAGTTTCGCAACATATGACACCAATGCCACGGCACGGGCTGAGAGGGGTGAAAAATATACGGTGTTTGCCCGGCCGTTATTTCGGCATAGGCATGAGACGCAATGTGGGTTATCTTGCTCTTCCCACGCGACAAGCTTAAGGATCCCGCCGTGACCGCTATTCACAAAAAGCTGCAATACCTAATGCTCCAGAAACTTATGGGCCGTTTCATGTTGAAGCCACAGCCCAAACCGATGGTCTTTCTCGGGCCCGGTTCCAGCGCCCAGTTAAGCCAGGCGATCGGCCGCTTTGGCTTGGGTAAAGTGCTGCTGGTGACAGACAAACCGCTGCGTGACCTGGGCCTGCTGGAACCCACCATCGCGGCCCTGCAACAGGCGGGTGTGGCAACGGCGGTTTATGACGGGGTGCAGCCGGACCCGACTGAACAAGTCGTGGATGAGGGTATCAGCGTCTACTCCCGTGAAGGCTGCGACTCAGTACTCGCCTTTGGCGGGGGCTCCTCCATTGATGCCGCCAAGGTCATTGCCCTGGGGGCGGCCAACAGCTGCAAAGCCGCCGACTGCATAGGCGCGAATAAATGCGCGCTACCCGCAGCCCCGCTGTTCGCCATACCTACTACTGCGGGCACGGGTTCCGAGGGAACCTTCATCGCTGTTATTTCCAACAACGAGACCCATGCAAAAGGTGCGGTGATAGATCCCAGCCTGATACCTAAAGCCGCGGCACTGGATCCGGAGCTCATGCGCGGCTTGCCGCCTCACATCACCGCCGCCACCGGCATGGACGCTCTCACCCATGCCATAGAGTCCTACATCGGCAAATGGGAAACGGACGAAACCAACTACTACGGGCTGGCAGCCTGCCGCCTGATCTTCGAGAACCTGGCCGAGGCCTGCCAGAATGGCGACAACCTCGAGGCCAGGGAAGCCATGGCGCTGGCCTCCTATTACGGCGGACTGGCCATTACCAACGCCTTGGTGGGGTATGTGCACGCCATCTCCCACAACCTGGGTGCAAAGTACGGAGTGCCCCATGGGCTGGGCAACGCCCTGGTATTGCCCCACGTATTAGAGCTATTGCAGGAAGACGCTGCCGAGAAGCTGGCCGATATCGCGGTGCACTGCGGTATGGGTGAACGCTCGGAGGGCGCGTCCGCATTGGCCGGCAAGCTGATCCAGCGGGTAAGGGCACTGAGTGAGGAAATTGGTATACCCGGGACCAGTGACCTGATCCGCGCCGAAGATATCGACGAACTGACCGACGCCGCTCTCGCCGAAGGCGGCGGCTATCCCTCGCCCCGGTTCCTGACCAGGGCAGAGTGCCGCAATGTCATAACGGCTATCAGCGCCTGATCGCCGTTATGTTTTAGTCCGGCTTGTCTTCGGGGCCGGGCCCCTCATCACTGCGCGCTGCGCCGCGGTATTCCTCCACCAGGTGCCGCTTGTACAACTTGCCATTGTCCATGCGTGGCAGCTTGGGATGGAAGTCCAGCGTGCGCGGCATCTTGATATGTGAGATGCGCTCGCGCAACCATTCCATAATCTCTATGGCCGTCTCATCGGTGGCATCCGCCCAGTTCATCGGCTGGATCACGGCTTTCACCTCTTCCCCGAACTCCTCGTTGGGCACACCAAAAACAGCGACATCCGCCACTTTGTCATGGCTAACCAGGATGTTCTCAACCTCCTGGGGATAGATATTTACCCCGCCACTGATAATGGTAAAGTTCTTGCGGTCGGTCAGGTACAGGTAGCCGTCCGCATCGACAAAGCCTACATCCCCGGTAGTGGCCCAGCCCTTATCATTATAGGCTTCAGCGGTCTTTTCCGGCTCGTCGTGATATTTGAAGGGCACTTGAACCCCACCGAAGTAGACTGTCCCGGTTTCACCCTGGGGTAACTCATTACCGTCATCGTCCAGGATGTGCAGTTCTCCCAACAAAGCGGGGCCAACCGAACCCTTGTGAGTCAGCCAGTTGGCGGAGTCGATCATGGTGACGCCTATGCCTTCACTGGCGGCGTAGTACTCCATGATGACCTCGCCCCACCAGTCGATCATTCTTTCCTTCACCTCAATCGGGCACGGTGCCGCCGCGTGTATCGCTATCTGCATGGAGCTGGTGTCGTAGGCTTCACGCACATCCAGTGGTAACTTCAGCATACGCACAAACATGATCGGCACCCACTGACTGTGGGTGACGCGGTGCTCTTCGATCAGTTTCAGCGCGAACTCCGGCTCGAATTTTTCCATGACGACCACGGTACCACCGTTATAAAGCGTCATCATAATGTAGTGCAGCGGCGCTGCGTGGTACATGGGTGCAGGCGACAGATACACCGTCTCTTCCCCAAAACCGAACACCAGGCCGAGGGTAGGCACCAGCAGCGGCGGCGTGTTGACGTCGGGATCCAGCGCCGGAACAAACACCCCCTTGGGCTGGCCGGTAGTGCCTGATGAATAGAGCATGGGCACACCGTTGCTTTCATCATTGATGCGCTCGGTGGACTGCCGGTCAGTGGCCTCCTCCCAGGATTCAAAGCCGGGCTTGATACCGCCCGCCATGTAAAAATGCTCTACGCTAGCCGCCTCAGACCGAATCTGCTCTGCCACTTCTGCCAGGGCGAGGGAGCCGATAAACAGTTTGGCGCCACAATTTCGCAGGATGTAGGCCGTTTCCTCTTTCTTCAAATGGGTGCTGATGGGGGTAAACACCAGGCCCGCGCGCTGCGCGGCCCAGATAATTTCCATGAACTGGCGGTTGTTTTCCATCATCAGGCCGATGTGGTCGCCGGTCTTTAATCCCAGCGAACGAAACAGCTGGGCACCCTGGTTGGAGCGCTCATCCAACTGCCGGAACGTAACCATTTCACCGGATTCACCCATGATAATGGCGGGCTTGTGGGGATAGGTTTGGGCAGTGACACTGGGATGGGGCATGGGAAGTTCCTCAGTTCTTGTGGTTTGTGTTAACTTTCACCTACTAATAATACAGGATAATCAGTGGCGGGGAGACCGCTCATCAGCGGAATCGCATCACTCCCTGCTGCATGGTCGTGGCTACCAGCCGCCCTTCTCGCGTGTAGAAGCTGCCCTTGGCCAAACCACGTCCGCCACCGATACGCTCCGCCTCAACCGTATGCAATAGCCATTCATCTGCCCGGAAGTCTTCATGAAACCACAGCGCATGATCCAGGCTGGCGACCTGGATGCCGGAGCCATCAAAATGCCTGCCGTGCACGATCAGGCAGACATCGATCAGGAAGGCATCGGACATATAGGCCAGCAGCGCCTGGTGTATGCCACGCTCACCCCCAACCGGGCCGGTGGTTTTCATCCAGGCCTGCAGCTGTGGTTCACGCGGCACCGGGTTGTCCCAGTCCACCGGCTCCACCACGCGGATATCCAGGTCCTCACCGGTGGTGATCATAAAGCTTTCATCGAGTTTGCCCGCCTCCAGGCTCAGCTGTCGTTCACTGGGCAACGACTCGGGGGGCGGCACCTGCGGTATCTCCGCTTGGTAATCATCGCCTGTTGAACTCTGCTGGAAAGACATCGAACTGACCAGGATGGGTTTGCCTCGTTGCAGGGCTGTCACCCGGCGGGAACTGAAACTGGTGCCATCGCGGGCCCGCTCCACCTCAAACTCGATGGCCTCCGAGGGCCTGCCCGGGCGCAGGAAATAGGCGTGTTGCGAATGCAGTAGCCTGTCTGCCTCAACCGTAGCGACAGCGGCGCTGACGCACTGGGCCAAAACCTGGCCGCCATAGACACGAAATGCCTCCGGGTGCATGTTGTCCGAGGTAAACCTGTCCTCACCCACAGGCCTGGGTGTGAGCACCTCGAGAAGTTGGTCGAGCATAGTACTGCTTCCTTTTTTCTGGCGGCGGCGCAGTGGCGGCGACATAGGTAGAGGCGACATTATGCAGATTTGTACACCTTTGCCAAATACGGTTTCGTGCCGGGATGCCTGAGGCCGGCCATATTTGATACTCTCAGCACAGGACAGCGGTCATTGGACCACAGGAAATTCTATGAATAGCAACTTGGCCCCGGCTGAACTGCGTGCAAAAATACGCTCGCAGCAGCACCGTGGCAACACCTCCGGACTGGCGCCGGGGTTTGTGCAGTGCAATGTAGTGATCCTGCCCGGGGAATTCGCCGGGGACTTCCTGCGTTTCTGCCAGGCCAACCCCAGGCCCTGTCCCCTGATCGCCACGGGAAAGCCGGGTGATCCCGCGCTACCACCTTTGGGGGATATGGACATACGCACTGACGTGCCAAGCTACCGCGTGTTCCGCGATGGCGAACTCGCCGCAGAAGTGCCGGATATCACTGCGCTGTGGCGCGATGACATGGTGAGTTTCGCACTGGGTTGCTCTTTCTCTTTCGAAGAAGCGCTGCTGGCTGATGGCCTGGAAGTACGCAATGTCACGCAGGGCATTAACGTACCCATGTATCGCAGCAACATCGAATGCACCAGCGCGGGCCCATTCGCGGGAAAAATGGTGGTCAGCATGCGGCCTTTCAAGGCGGCAGACGCAATACGCGCGATACAAATCTGCACACGCTTTCCATCGGTGCACGGTGCTCCCATACACCTGGGTGACCCGGGAGAGATTGGTATCGGCGACCTGGCCACACCCGATTACGGCGACGCGGTGACTATGAAAGACGGGGAAATCCCGCTGTTCTGGGCCTGTGGTGTCACGCCCCAGGTCGCCCTGGAGGCTGCCCGACTGCCACTGGCGATCACCCACAGCCCGGGTTGTATGCTGGTGACAGATTTACGCAATGCACAATTGGCGGTGATGGAGGAACAGGTAAACACATGCTACTGAACTGTGATCTCGGTGAAAGTTATGGCAGTTGGACCATGGGTATGGACGCCATGGTCATGCCCCATATCGACCAGGCCAACATCGCCTGTGGCTTCCACGGGGGAGACCCCCTGACGATGCGCAAGACCCTCGAACTCGCCGCCATGCATGGCGTCAGCGTGGGCGCCCATCCGGCCTACCCCGACCTGGCCGGCTTCGGCCGGCGCAGCATGCAACTTTCCCAGGCCGAGATCATCGCCAGCCTGCACTACCAGGTGGCGGCGCTGGAGGGCATGGCACAGAACCAGGGGCTGACCGTCGCGCATGTCAAACCACACGGCGCCCTGTACCACGACATGATGACCAAAGCCGGGGTGCGCAGCGCCATAATGGAGGCCATGGCCGGTTACCACCGCCCGCTGACGCTGGTAATGCAGGCCACCCCCGCAGCCGATGATCACCGCGCCGAGGCCAAGGCCGCAGGCGTAGAGCTACTGTTCGAAGTGTTTGCCGATCGCTGTTACAACGGGGACGGCACGCTGGTAGCCCGCAGCCAAGCCAACGCGCTACACAACCGCGAGCGCATGCTGGCCCAGGTGCAACAACTGCAACAGGACCAGTCCATCAGCGCCGCCGATGGCAGCATTATCGCGCTGCAGGCCGACACCCTCTGCGTGCACGGCGATAACCCGGAAGGGGTGCGCGCCATTGAGGAGATTCGCGCATTGGTCAAAGGTAGCTGAACCACAGTGAAGCTACACTCAGTCAGCGAAGATGCCATGATGCTCTACCTGGGAGAAGGTGCCGACCCGGAAACGTCGGCGCGGGTGCAGTCAGCCGTATCAAGCATTGAAAGTTGCCTGGGCGAGGACCTGGTAGACCTGGTGCCCTCCTACGCCTCGATACTGATCATCTACGACCCCAGCCGCTGCGATCACCTGGGCATTGCCCGGCGGGTGCGCCAGGCCCTTGCCAAGCTCCCCGTCAATACCGCCATGGATACCCGCACGGTCGTGCTCCCGGTGTACTACTCCTGCGCCACAGGGGCAGACCTGGAGCCCCTGGCTGCGCGAGCCGGACTTTCGACACAGGAGGTCATCGACCTGCACAGCGCTACCGAGTACCGGGTCTATGCGATTGGCTTCGCCCCCGGCTTTGCTTATCTGGGACAGGTCGACCAGCGGATCGCAGCACCGCGACTGGCCACCCCCAGGGCGCATGTTCCGGCAGGAACAGTTGCCATTGCCGACCGCCAGACAGCGGTTTACCCGGCGGACTCTCCCGGCGGCTGGAACCTGATTGGATGCTGCCCTACGCCTATGTTTGACCCCTTTGCAAATCCTTGCATGCCAGTCTCCGTGGGGGATCGCGTCCGTTTTGAGCCCATCAACCGCGAGCGTTTCCTGGCGCTTGGAGGTCAACTGCCATGAGCATGAGGGTGCTACAGCCGGGCGTGCTCGCCCTGCTACAGGACAGTGGTCGCCGGGGCCTGCATCGCCTGGGAATGACCACCGGTGGCCCGTTGGATGGCGAGGCGTACCACTTCTGCAATCGATTACTGGAGAACCCTGCACACAGCACAGCCATCGAAGTCAGCGTTGGCGGCCTGCAACTGGAAGCGCAGGTGAATACCTTTATCTGCGTGACGGGCGCCACCATGCCGCTGCATATCAACGATGAGGAAAGGGCGCTATGGACAGTCCATCGGGTGGCCGCCGGCGACCGGATCAGTCTTGATTTCGCTGCGCGGGGTTGTCGCAGCTACCTGGGAGTTGCAGATGGTTTCAATATCGAGCCCAGTTTCGGCAGCACCTCCACGGTTATGCGTGAACACATCGGCGGGCTGCGCGGCGATAAGCTGCAGGCCGCTGATGAACTGCCCTGTGAAGCCGTGCAACAGCGCAGGTGCTATAGCCTGCCCCCCGAGGCCCAGCCGCGCTATCACAAGACACTGACCGTGCGCGTGGTGCCCGGCTACCAGCAGCGCCACTTCAGCCGCGACCAGCAACGCCGTTTCTTCAGCATGCCCTACACAGTGTCCGATCGTTGTGACCGCATGGGTTATCGGCTTGAGGGAGAACCGGTACTGTGCAATATGGCGGAGTTCTTGTCCGAGGGTATTTGTTTTGGTGCCATACAAATCCCTCCGGACGGACAGCCCATCGTGCTACTCAACGACCGGCAAACGATCGGCGGCTACCCCAAAATAGGCTCCGCCCTGTCACTGGATGCGGCCCGCATGACGCAATTGGTGCCCGGCAGTACCGTTCACTTCGCCCCCATAAGCGTGCACACTGCACACCGGGCCCTGGACCTGTGGCGCCGCTTCAACCTGGGCCGGCCACTCCGCGAGTGTTAAGTATGGACGAACTGCAGCTCAGTATTGAGATCGAGCAATTGCTGGTGGCGCGCAACCCGCGGCACATGCAAGTCGCCCGCAACGCCCTTGAACCAGGCTATTTCCTGCGCGCTGCCCGGCATTTGCGCAAGCTGCGCGGCACGGTGATCATCGGCACCGGCTTCCCTGTTACCGGCACCTTTGAAACCGATGGACCGGTAGGCGCCATCGCCCTGTACAACGCTCTCGAAACGCTGGGCGCCCAGCCCTTTATCTGCTGTGGAACGCCACTGTCACGGTCCCTGGCGCAGGACTACCGCTTACTGGAACTGACCGCCACCGACCTGTCCGGCGCACAGCAGGAGGCGGATGAAAAATTACAGGCACTACAACCGCAGGCGGTCATCTCCATCGAGCGCCCGGGATTGGCCGCCGATGGCCGCTACTACAATATGCGCGGAGTTGATATCAGCGAGCGCTGTTTCTTCTTCGACCCCTTTATCAGTCGCGCGTCCTGCCCCACCATCGGCATCGGCGACGGTGGCAATGAAATTGGCATGGGCAACATAGGCACCGCGCTCACCGGTCTGGATATCAAGCCTTCGGTTACCTGCTGCGATGAATTACTGGTGGCCGATGTCTCCAACTGGGGCGCCTATGGGCTGATCGCCATCCTGGCCAACTGGTCGCGTATTGACCTGCTGGCCGGGATTTCACCCTTGGAAGTCCTCAACTACCTTTCCAGACGGGGCAGTGTCGATGGCGTGACGGGGCAAAACACCCTGACGGAGGACGGCATGGAAGTACGCGAGGGCATGCATATCATCCGCGAGCTGCGGGAACTGACAAATTTTACTGACAACGACTCTACCGACAGCTGAATGTTGTGCGGCTTTTATGTGACAATGGGCAGCTGATATGAGCACAGTATATTTAAATGGCGACTACCTGCCGATGGAAGAAGCGCGCATCTCACCCATGGATCGCGGCTTTTTGTTCGGTGATGGTATTTACGAGGTGGTGCCCTCCTACGATGGTCAACTGGTCGGCTTTGGCCCACACATGCAGCGCATGCAAACGGGCCTGGACGCCGTTGAAATAAAATTGCATATCGAGCAGGACGCCTGGCGTGAAATCGCCGGACAACTTATCACCCGTAATGGTGGCGGCAATCTCGGCTTGTACTTCCATGTCAGTCGCGGCGCCGATACGCAGCGCCATCACGCCTACCCCGAGGGCATAACGCCGACAATTTACGCCTTCGCCTATGACATACCGCAACAACCGGTCGCCGATAAAAGCATCGCCACCACCTACACCGTATCCACTGCAGAAGACCTGCGTTGGAAGCGCTGCAACATCAAGTCCACTGCCCTGCTGGGCAATGTCATGCACTATCAGCAGAGCTACGCCCAGGGGCGCAGCGAAACCGTACTGTATAACCCGCAAGGTGAACTTACCGAGGCTGCCGCCTGCAATGTGTTTGTGGTAAAGCACGGTATCGTGGCGACACCACTGCTGGACCACCAGAAGCTGCCTGGCATCACCCGCCAGATGTTACTGGAAATCCTGCACCGCGACGGCAGCATCGAGGTGCAGGAGCGGGTCGTCACCCTGGATGAGCTGAACAATGCAGACGAGGTCTGGTTAAGCAGTTCCAGCAAGGACATTGCACCCGTTATCGAAATTGACGGCAAGCCTGTGGGTGATGGCAAGATCGGCGACGTGTGGCTGGCCGCGCAAACCCTCTACCACGCACACAAATTCGACTTCTGATGAGCAGACCCAACCAGGCCAGGCTGGACCTCGACGCGCTGCGGCACAATGTGGCAGTAGCGCACGCGTTGGCACCACAATCCAGAATGATGGCCGTAGTCAAAGCCAACGCCTACGGACACGGCGCTGTAACCATCGCCACTGCGCTGGAGTCACAGGTCGATGCCCTGGCGGTGGCCTGCCTGGAAGAGGCCGTGGAGCTTCGCAGCGCCGGCGTGAACGCGCCTGTGCTGTTATTGGAAGGCGTGTTTGAGCCCAGGGAACTGGTGACAGTCGCAGAGCTGGGCCTATGGTTGACGATCCAGAATGAACAACAGCTGGGCTGGCTCGAAAGCACAGCACTCACGGTACCCGTGCACTGCTGGCTCAAGGTCAATACCGGGATGAACCGTCTCGGCGTCGAGCTTGCTCAGGCCCCGACATTTTTCCAACGCCTGCAAGCGCAGGATAAGGTCGCTGGGGAAGTCGTGGTGTACACGCATTTTGCGTGTGCCGACAAGCTCCAGAGCGAGAAGACCCCGCAGCAGCTGGCGGCCTTCGAATCCCTGGCCATCGATGCGCCACGCAGCGCGGCCAATTCCGCCGGCCTACTGGCCTGGCCCGCCTCCCACTATGACTGGGTACGCCCGGGGTACATGCTTTACGGAAATTCCCCATTGTTAGGCGAGCACGCCAATACGGCGAGCCTGCAACCGGTGATGACACTGGCCTCGGCCATCATCTCCCTGCGCGAAGTCGATACGGGTGAGGCGGTAGGCTATGGCGGCACCTGGACCGCACAGCGCCCTTCGCGGATCGCCACGGTCACCATCGGTTATGGGGATGGCTATCCGCGGCAGGCGCCAAACGGCACCCCCGTACTCGTTAATGGGCAGCGTGCCGCGCTGGCGGGCTGTGTGTCCATGGACATGATTACTGTGGATGTTACCGACCTTGAGGACGTCCAGCTCGGCGACGAGGTCATACTGTGGGGCAAGGACCTGCCCCTGTCAGAAGTAGCGCAGTGTGCCGCAACCATAGGCTATGAGCTCACCACCCGCATGCCCGCACGCACACCGCGTGTGGTGATTTCCGGCTAGCAGCAGCCTGTTAAAAATAGTGGCCTACTTTCTGTGAGCAGTCGCTACAGCAATTCCCCGGCAACTGCCGCATCCTGTGAACTGCTACATGAACTCATCGCAGTGCAAGCCGCGGCAATACCAACCGCTACCGCGCTGTGGTGGCAGGGAGCCGCTACGGACTACGCCAGCCTCTATCGCAACATCATGGCGATAGCCAAGCGCTTATGCAGCGAGGGAGAGCCCGGCGATCGCATAGCGGTGCTGTCATGGAATTCCCCGGAATTTGTGGAGCTACTTTACGGCGTGCCGGCCGCAGGCAGGATATTGGTACCCCTGAACGCGCGGTTGGCGCCGGCGGAACTGATCTACCAACTAGACAAGTCGGGCGCGAGCACCTTGTTTGCCGACCCCGCCCTGCTGGAGCCGCTGCAACAACATCCGGACTTTCCGCGGAAAATACGCTTGATACCGCTGACGCAAGACTATCTTCACTGGCGCGATACCGGCCCTACCGCCACAACGCCGGCGATACAGTCGCAGGACCCGGCCTGGATACTGTTCACCTCAGGTTCCACCGGGCGTCCCAAGGGCGCCGTTCTCACCCATCGTTCCTTCATGGCGGGACTGGACTCGGCGGCACTGGGGCGACCAGTAGAATCGAGTGACAAATACTATTACCCCTTCCCGCTGTTCCATGTGGCCGCGCACAACGTGCTGTTACAGCACCGGCACGGCGCAGCCGTGGTACTGGCCCGCTCCTTTGATGCCGCCGACACGCTCAGGGCCTGCCGCGAACTACAGGTCACTACCCTGTCCCTGGCGCCCACCATGATTGCCATGCTGCTGGAGCATCCCGAATTCACCCCCGCGGACTTAAGTTCGGTTCGCACCATTGGCTACGGTGCGTCTGCCATGCCGCAAACCCTGTTACAGCGATTACTGACGGAAACCCAGGTAGGGCTGTGCCAGAGTTATGGCATGACCGAATTATCCGGCAGCGTGGCCTTCCTTACGGTGCAGGATCACCAGCGGGCCGCCCGCGACCAACCCGGGCTGCTGCGATCGGTCGGTCGGCCACTGCCCACTGCGCAAATCAAACTAGTGGACGACAATGGCGATGAGTGCGACGCGGGACTGGCGGGCGAAATACTGGTAAAGGCCAGCCAATGCATGCACGGCTACTGGCGGGACGAGAAAGCAAGCGCCACAGCACTCGCTGGCGGCTGGTTACATACGGGAGACATCGGCCGCTTCGATGCTGAAGGCTATTTGTATATCGTGGATCGCAAGAAAGATATGATTATCAGCGGCGGGGAAAACATCGCCTCCCGCGAAGTAGAGGAAGTCCTGCGCCAGCACCCGGCAGTGCGTGACTGCGCCGTGATCGCCCTCCCCCACCCCAGGTGGGGTGAAAGCCCCTGTGCCGTGGTACAACTAGCGGAGGAAGTGGATAACCGCGAGCTCGAAGCTCACTGTCGCACATTGCTCGCCGCTTACAAAACCCCCTGGCAATGGTTTCGCATCAATCACCTGCCGCTCAACGCATCTGGCAAGATCGACAAACCCCTATTGCGCAAGCGCTATACACAGGTCAGCTAAAGGTTATCCTGGGAATCGAGAAAGCCGGAAAACTCTTTCTCGTAAATCTTGAACAACACCAGCGCCACCGAAAATACCAGCGGGCCGTAAATCAAGCCCATCAAGCCGAACACCTGCAGGCCACCAATCAGCGAGAAAAACACCACCACTGTGCTCATACTGGCGCCCTGCATGAACAGTGGCCGCAGGAAGTTGTCGATAGAACCCACCACCACCACACCCCACAGGAGCATGAAACCCGCCCACTCGAACTCACCTGTGACTGCCAGGTAAAGGGCTGCGGGCGCCCAGATCAGCGCCGTCCCCACGAATGGGATAAGGGATGCAAAGGCCATCACAGCGCCCCAGAAAACCCCGGGGAATCCGGCCAGCCACAGGCCAAAACCGCCGACAATACCCTGGGTTATCGCAGTCAGTAATGAGCCCAGTAAAGCGGATTTGCTGACATCCTTTACCTCCTTGAACAGGATGTCTTCCTGGGACCGCGACAACGGTAGCGCGTGCCGTATAAACGCAATCAATTTGTCATGATCACGCAGCACGAAGAACAAGACGAACAATAACAGCAGGAAATTCACCATGAAACGCGTGAGGCTGCCCAGTATGGAGGTAGACACTCCGGCAAAGCGTTTCCCCATTTCACCGGCCAACGACAGGGCCTTGGTACGAATCGCATCTACTTCCAGACTGCCTGGAGGCAGCACCTCCAACAGGCGCGAATGCACTTTCACCACCCATGGATGAGAGACAAGCTGGTGAATATTGTCCAGCGTGGCCCACTCGCGCACCACAACCGAGTAACTGACTCCCTGCTTGAGAACCGCCACCAACAGTAGCAGTGTTGGAATGAGAAAAACGAGGGACAACACCAGGCAACTGATCAGAGCTGCCACCGAATGTCGTCCGCGCAAAGCCCCGACCAGCCGCATATGAGCCGGGAAAGACAGCATACCAATCAGTATCGCCAGGACAATTGGCTCCATGAATGGCTTGACCAGCCAATAGCAGGCGTACAGTGAAATCGCCAGGAAAATCAGCAACACCAGGCGATTGGGGCCCCCTTCAAACAGGGTCTTCATAATTCTTTTCCCTTATCCGGACTGCAAGGCGAGAACACCAACATAGAGATTTTTCAGGAAAAATCAACGCCTCAGGGCACTGCTCGCCTCGTGAACCGCTGCAACTGACGATCAGTGCGCACTGGCTAACGCCGCCAAGCCCAAACGAGTCATTGTCATCGCTGGCAACGACACAGGGGCTCGCCCGGATTGCACTTTGCCAACCACGTCACAACTATGAGTCGCCGCCGGCTACACCACTGCAATTTATTGATCTAGCTCTATTTCCACACCCCTCCGAGGGGCATACTCCGCTCAGTCATTCAAGAGGCACCACAAACGCGACAATATGTTCGACTGCGACCAACCCAGCACCGCACGCATTACCGAGGCCATGCGCATTCTGCCTCGGGATCGCTTCATTGAAATGAGCGAACCCGGCCTGGTGATCGGGCGCTCCATTCCTTCTACCAACGCAGCATCGGAAATACTCCGTCATGCAGCCGCACAAGCACAGCACCGTGTACTGGTCATCGGCACGGGTGCGGGTTATGTCGCGGCCCTGCTGAGCAAGCTCGCCGCACAGGTGACCGCGGTTGAGATCAACCCCGCTATTGCCCGCCTCGCGCAGGATCGCTTTAACAAACTGGGTCTGACTAACCTGATTCTCAGGGAGGGTGACGGTACCTGCGGCGCAGCAGACCTGGGGCCGTTCGATCGTATCGTTGTCTCCAGTCCCCAAGTCACTGTGAAAAGTGTATTGCTTGACCAACTGACGGAGGGCGGCCGCCTGCTGGCGATAGAGCAAGGAGAAAACGCCAGTCACCTGTTATCGCGCTATGAAGTCAACGAACGGGGCGCGACCCAGCGCAAGGAACTGGCCCTGGTGGATTTTTCCCGCGACACGGGAATCACCCTGCTGGATATGGGTATGGTGGACCAGGTCATGCTATCGGAGGCGCGGCGCACCGCCAGACAAAAGAAAATTCCAGTCCTGAAGGTACTGCGTGACAAGCTGAACCTGGAGGACACCGCGCTATACAGCCGCCTGGCAGAAGAAAACGGCATGCCCTTTGAACAGATCGACGATTTGTTACCCCAGGTGCAGCCCACCCTGATGGGAGCGTTCTCCCGTAGCTTCCTGGACAGTCACCATATCATTCCGCTAAAGGTGGAAGGCCACAGTCTGCACGTGGCTACCGACGACCCGGACAGCTCAGTGGATGATATCTATCATATGTACCCCTACGACCAGGTGCTGAAAGTCCTGGTGACGCCCAATGATTTCAAGCGTTTGTGGACTACCGTAGAACTGTCCATGCAGGGAGACAACAGGCAACTTATCAAACCACAGCCTGACAAGGATAAGCTGAACAAACCGAAGGACCTGCTCAGCGGCGAAAAAACGCAGATAGAAGCACACCTGATAACACTCTTTGACGCCCTGCTGCTTGACGCGGTCAGTGAAGGCGCCAGCGACCTTCATATCGAACAATACACAAGCGGCACACGCTTCCGGCTGAGGGTAGATGGCGACCTGCACGATATTACGCATTACAGTCTCTCAGCGCAGGAAACCCGCGGGCTGATCAATGTCATCAAGATACGCGGCAACATGGACATTGCTGAGAAACGCCTGCCCCAGGGCGGACGCTCACAGCTGACCGCAGGAGGCGCGACCTACGACCTGCGCATTCAGATTCAACCTTCCCTGCACGGGGAGGCCGTAGTCATAAGGCTATTGCCCCAGTCCGGCAATATTGTTGCCATTGAAGACCTGGGCATGAACACAGTGATGATGCGCCACTACCGGCGCTTACTGGACAATCCCTCTGGCCTGGTGCTGGTTGTGGGTCCAACCGGGTCCGGCAAATCCACCACGCTATATGCTGGCCTGTCAGAACTGGCCAAGGTTGGGCGGCGCAAGGTACTGACCATCGAGGATCCCATCGAGTTTTCCATTGACGGGATACAGCAGACCTGGACACGGCGAGATATCGGCTTCAGCTTTGCTGATGGTATGCGCTCATTCGTGCGCCTCGACCCGGATGTAATCCTGGTCGGTGAAATCCGGGATACAGAAACCGCAGTGGAGGCTATTCGCGCTTCACAAACAGGCCATGTCGTACTCTCCACCCTGCACAGCAACGACGCAGTAGACGCGCTGCAACGAATCTACGATCTCAATGTGCACGCCAATTCCATCGCCAGCGAATTGATGGGTGTGATTGCGCAGAAGCTGGCCAAGCGCATATGCCCTGACTGCAGAAAAGAAACGGCGCCGGACCGCACTGTACTGGAAGAACTGTTTCCAGACGGTACGCCGGACAACTTCCGCTGCTACCAGGGAAGCGGTTGCGAAACCTGTAACGGTCGCGGCACCCGCGGGCGCGTGGCAGTAGTGGAATACATGCAGGTCAACAGCGATATTCGCAACGCCATCTCCCAGCATGACCCGATAGACCGGTTGCGCTCTATTGCCCTGGACTCCGGGCTGACCACCATGCGCGATAGCGCTCTCAGTCATGTCATAGAGGGCGTCATCCCGTTAACCGAGCTACCCCTGATTCTGCCATCGGACCGTATGGCCCCTGAAAAGCGAGGAGCATGGTAAATGACAGCCCAGATACGACATGACCTGACACGACAAGACCTGACGCGACAAGCTCAGCGCCTTCCCGCCGAGGTCTACTACGCAAATGAACTGCATGCCCTACGGTCACAGGACGATGGACCAAGACCGCCAGGCTGGCAGCTGTCGCCCAGGGCTGTGGAGGCTTTTATCCTTGGCGATGACAAACTCAGCACCCCAAAATTCGTAGCCCCCAATGAGATAGTGACCCGCATCATCATTTCCCTGGCCACCTCGCGCGGGGCCATGTTGGTAGGCGCACCGGGAACCGCAAAATCCTGGTTATCGGAACTGATCTGCGCCGCCATCTGCAACGACTCTACCCTGATCATCCAGGGCGGCGCCATCGAGACGGTGCAGCAACTGCTGTACACCTGGAACAAGGCCATACTCGAACGCAATGGCCCCTGCATCGAAGCGCTGATACCCGGCCCCATCTACCGCGGCATGGAATCGGGCCTGCTGGTGCGCTATGAGGAAATTGCCCGCTCCTCTACCGCCCTGCAGGATGCGCTCCTGTCCATTATGTCGGAGCGCTCCATCGCCATACCGGAATTGTCCGGCGATGCGTCCACCCTGTATGCGAGGGAGGGTTTCAACCTGGTAGCCACATCCAACACTACCGACCAGGGCGTCAACGAAATGAGTTCGGCCCTGAAGCGCCGCATGAACTTCGAAACCATACACCCCATCGGGTCGTTGGATGACGAGATCGAGGTGGTGATGCGCGAGTCCGAAAAGCTATTGTGGTCTTCCGGTGTTGATGTAAAACCGGACCAGGAGATGGTGCGGGCCCTGGTCACCATCTTCCACGAGCTGCGCAGCGGACAATCCCTGGACGGGCGCAGTACGGACCGACTGGCGTCTGCGGTAATGTCCACCGCCGAAGCTGTTGCAGTGGCACACGCTATGGGTGTATACGCCTACTACTACCGAGAAGGACATATGGCGGCAGAGGACTTTACCGACTTTCTGGTCGGCGCCGCCATCAAGGACAACCCATCAGATCTGAAGCGCATGAACCATTATTTCGAAACTGAGGTAGCTCTAAAGAAGGGGCCCCTGTGGGAGACTATCTACCGACAGTGGCAAGGTTCTGTGCGACATTGATACGCGCTCAGTGGGAGCGCCATTAGCACCCAATCCCGGCACCATAATGTCGCTACAGCGCTTAACCACGTAAACTATCCGGTTGGCCAATCCAGTTATGCCACACTTTGCCAAACAGCGGCCAGGGTTCCTTCAAGCTCGACTCTCGTCTGCTCAGGTATCACTGCATCGACGCCTCCGGGTATACCGTAAGACGCCATAGCACTTACCAATTGATCAACTTGATTTAGAAGCAATACACGGTCTCCCGCAGTTATAGCATCCAGTTTCTCATCATCATCCGAAAACCAGTTATCGACCTGCACCCGGTCATCAGCACCCACTACGTCAACAACCAGGTGATCATACTGGCGAGTCAGCCAAAGGCTATCGTAGGCGATACCTTCCAGCTCGAGCGAATCAAAGCTGAGGGGGTCGGAATCACGATTTTGGATAACATCCTGCCCATTACCAGCCGCAAAACGGTAAGTATCAATGCCTTCACCGCCAACAAGCGTGTCGTTACCCTGGCTTCCAAAAATGGTGTCATCTCCGCTTGCTCCATAAACCAGATCATCGCCGCTACCGCCGTTTAACACGTCATTGCCGGCACCTCCTGCAATAAGATCATCACCGGTAGAACCGGTAATCGTGTCATCGCCGTCCAGGCCAGCTATTGCAACGACATTGATTAATTCCGTAACCGAGAAATCCAGGCTATCATCTGAAGATGCGCCCAGGATCACGTTGAAACCCTGGCCGCCATCGATTCGCTCCAAACTATCGACCATACCAAGCGAGAGGAGGCGAATAGCATCGTGGCTCGCGCTACCGACCAGCTTATCAAAGCCATCACCGCCAATGATGTGGTCCACCCCGTTTTCAAATCCTGCGACCAGGAAGGTATCATCACCGCCTCCTCCATTAATCATATCATCGCCGGGACCTCCCTTTAGTACGTCATTGCCGACACCCCCCAAAATATAGTCATCACCCGCAGAGCCGGTAATCGTGTCATCACCGTCCAGGCCAGCTATTGCAAAGACATTGATTAACTCCGTACCCGAGAAATCCAGGCTATCGTCTGAAGGTGCGCCCAGGATGACATTGAAACCCTGGCCGCCATCGACTTGCTCCAAACTATCGGCCACACTAAGCGCAGCGAGGCGAATAACATCGAGGCTCGCGCTACCGACCAGCTTATCAAAACCATCACCGCCAATGATGCGGTCCACCCCGTTTTCAAATCCTTCGACCAGGAAGGTGTCATCTCCGTCTCCTCCAATAACCGTATCATCGCCGGGACCTCCCTTTAGCACGTCATTGCCGACACCGCCTATAATATAGTCATCACCCGCAGAACCAGTAATCGTGTCATCGCCGTCCAGGCCAGCTATTGCAAAGACATTGATTAATTCCGTGCCCGAAAAATCCAGGCTATCGTCTGAAGATGCGCCCAGGATCACCTTGAAATACGGGCCGCCATCGATTCGCTCCAGACTATCGGCCAGAGCAAGCGAAGCGAGCCGAATAACATAGTAGCCCGCACTGCCCTGCAGAGTGTCAAAGCCTGTTCCGCCATTAATTCTAATGCTTCCCTCGCCAGCACCCTCCACGATAAAGATGTCGTCTCCGCCCCTGCCAAAGAGATGGTCATCTCCACCCCCAACCAAAATCACATCGTCGCCGTCAGTTCCTATAATCTGATCGTCGCCTTCCGTGCCATTGAGGTCCGCCTGATAATCGTCACGTGCTAACGCGAGAATTTGTGTTTCGTGCAGAACCAAACCATCTGCAAAGCGTATTTCACTGAATGTTGCGTTCGAGTCTAATAGATATTCATCCATGACTACGTCATATACCACCGCAAATGAACTAATCGAGTCACCAGAACCAGGAAGGGCTATCAACAAGCTATCTCCATAGGCTTCTGCCTGAATTCCAAAAGTAACGTCATTGATCGATAGTTCTCCAGTCATTTCGACAATGGTCGCCTCACCGTCTGCAAACATGCCTACACTATTTGACCCACTGCCCACGCCAAATATCAGAGTATTCTGTCCACCCTCCATCTGGATGTAGTCGCTACCGGAGCCGGGGTCTATAACATTCTGGCCGCCCACGGTGCGAATCGAATCATCGCCCGGCCCGGCGCTAATAGTGTTGTCACCTTCTACCCAAATGTCGTCAGATCCCGCCCCGGCATCTATAAGATTGGAACCGCCGAAATCATAAATCGTATCGTCGCCATCCAGACCCTGTATTACATCATCTGACGCGACGTCACCGTATAATTCATCATCGCCCATTGTACCCAAACGTGTAACGCCGGGCAGGATATCCACGACTTCCAATTGAGCCCCCAGCAGGACCTCCATGTCATACTCGCTGCCGTCACTCAAGCGAATCCTGGAAACCGGCGTTCTGGGCAAAGCGTTTTGAATATAGGGGTCTAACAGTAAATCAACCGGGAGCGGCCCCTCCTGATTGTAATGATCAATATTGGGCTCGCCAGGAGGTAATTCAGGCTCGTAGGCGAAGAAAAAGTTGTTGAGCCGAATGCCATTGCCAGGATCTGGCAGTACGATATCCAGATCATCACCGAGGCGGACCAGGCGTAAGTCCGATAATGTTATACCTGCGCCGAAGGCAATGACATCACGCCCGTAGGGGGTAAAGTTGACTTTACTGGCATTAAAATCGAACCCGAATTCATAGGGACTCGTAGCCGAATAGGACAGGTCGTAATCGACCACGTCGTGACCATCTCCCAGGTCATAGTGAAAAGTTAGCCCCTGATGCAGCGGGGTGTCTATGTGATCGTCGCCTGCCTGCCCCATGATATGTTTATGGCCGATGCCTTGTTCACGCCAATACAGATCGTTGAGAATTATGCTATCTCCTCCGGCGCCACCCTCAATTATATCGGCGCCATAGCCTGGAATAATTGTGTCACTTCGACTCCCACCTATAATGTGATCACGGCCATAACTACCATTTAGCGTTTGTGCTTGGTTACTTGCGCCCCTGATTACAGGAATCCAACTCGAATTACCCTCCGCAGACAAGGTAAAACGTCGCAATGCATTATCCCTCTGTGAAAAGACACCTTCAGGATCGAGAGCAAGCGTATCTCCATCGCCGTAACCTATCGTTGCAACGCCGTTGGAAAAACTGAACGACAATGAATCCAGATCCACTCCGGCAGCAAAGCTGATCTCCCCCATCACCTCAGGGTATGACCCATAATCCAATAGTATCGTATCTGCCTCATCACCATTGTTGAAGCGATAGGTATCGCTTCCCCATGCACTGGCATGAATAATGTCTTCTCCATTGCCACTTTCAAACACGTCGTTCCACCGCGTGCCATAGAACGAGCCATTCACCAGGTCCGAGCGCTGTAGCAATGGAATGGCAATATCACCCACCGACACGCCGCCAATCAAGGACGTTGGAGTTGCATCCAACGATGTCACACTATCACCCGCAGAATAATTCAAGCGAAAGGCATCATCATCCAGACTGGTACGGTTTAGTACAACGCTGTCGATGCTGACATCGCTACTAAAAGCAAAGTACATTGAGCCAAAGGGATCGTTCAGTATGTCGTGACCGTCACCTGAACTGAATTGGTAGTAACTATGGCCCATCCCTGCGGATAACAGAGTGTCATTACCCTCTCCCCCGTCAAAGACATCCGCCAGATCTCCACCGTAAAGGACGTCGTTCCCCGGCCCACCCCGCAGAATATTTCGCCCGGCATTACCATAGAGTTCATCGTTCCCCGCGCCCCCCTCGAGCAAATCATCACCGTAACCACCGTCTATATCGTCATCACCGCCCCGACCCTCAATGTAATCATTACCCCCGTTCCCGTATATGACGTCTGTGCTGCTACTACCCACAATGTGATCATTTAGCGAAGTGCCCTGGATGGTACCTTCAAGACCGGTCATGCTGAGTAAGTGATCGCCGAAGATATTTACAAAGTCATTAATGTCCTCGCCGCTATCCAGGTATTCCTGGTAGAGCTGCAGAGACAGCTTAAAACGATTACTTACCAGTACGACGGCATAATTACCATCGGCTGCATTTACCTCTATATCCAGAGAATCAGGCCCATCATGAACGACGATCATGGGGTTTTCAGAGTCAATATCGTCTATGGAAAACGTTTCATCCCGCTCTGCTTCGGTAATCCCCCTGATGCCATCGACTTTCAGCAAAATATTGTCTGCCGCATCGAGGTAATACGTATCCAGGCGAGAGCGCTCGAAGAGATTGTCCGGTGATGTATGGGCAAGTTGTGTGTTAGCCCATTCACTGCGTGAGAGGATAAAACCTTCCATGCCCGAAGCCGTGCCTACCCGAACTTGATCTCCGTTGAACACTACTTCCAGAGAGTCAATCGACACGCCAGTGAACACCAACGTGTGCTGCCCTTCGGTATCAATTACCCTATCCAGGCCATCGCCTGAGAAGTACTGGTAGGCATCATTCCCCGCCCCGCCCAAGAGCTGGTCGTCCGCCCCGCTGCCACCTGCCAGCAAGTCGTCACCGCCGTGGCCATGTAGCGTATCGGTACCGGCTCCGCCGTAGAGACGATCGTTACCGTGCATGGAAGCATCCAGCATTGGCGTGGTTGTACCGTATGCCGGTAGTTCAAGGTCAAAATAGCTTGTTAGATTGGTACGATCGCCGAACAGCTGATCATTACCCGCATCGCCATAGAGCACATCATCACCGAGCTCACCCCAAAGCGTGTCATCGCCATCGCCACCATGGAGCTCATCATTGTAGGAGCCCACGGAACCTGAACCATCGGCAAAGGCAATCTGACTCTGCTCACCGGCCACACCGCTTGATACTTCTATGAGGCGCCAGCTGAGGGAGGAATCACCGTAGACAATATCGCTTTCAGCTCCTCCGTCGAGGACATCCGCCCCTGTACCACCAAAGAGATAATCAGTGCCAGCGCCACCAGTAATCGTATCCCGGTGTTCACCACCACCAATGAAATCATTACCGCCACCACCGTCGATGGTGTTGTGGTCGCCTTCCGCATCGGTGATGTGCTGCCGTTGAAACAACTGCGATGGGATTCCCGGGTCCAACGTATCAACGAGGCCTGACCTGGCACTGCCAAACAGGATATCGTCGCCGTCACCGCCCAGGATGATATCGGAACCCGCCCCACCTTCTACGAAATCATCTCCGCCGAGCGTCTCCAGAAAATCGGCGCCACTCAGCCCGTGTAGCGCGTTGGAGTCGGCATCTCCTGACAAATAATCATCTACCGGACCGCCCTCAAAAGCGCCCCCAATCGTGCCGTGGAATGTCCCCCCACTGTACTGTGGTACATCTTCAGCGCTGAAACGAATGGCAATGCCAGACCAATCCAAACCACCCTGCGAGTGCTGTTGGCGCCAGTAGGCCTGCCAGTCCACTTCAGTAGGGCCTGTACCCAATTGGGATACGATAATATCGCTTACCAATGGGATAGTTGCCGGGACATGGTCCAACACAATACCGTAGTCCGCTCCGGCGGTAGGTGAGTATTGCTGTGCAACGATCTCTCCCGCGTCTGGCCCGAGACCAGTGGTAATGGTGAGGCCACCAATGCCATCATAATGCAGAGTGATTCCAGGTTGGGTTATGTCGTGATAGAACGAAGAATTCGCGGAAGCACGCTGAAAGTTCAGCAAGGAAAGATCCATACCATTGATATAAATCCTGTCCCCAGCGTCGTCAAAATCGACAATGAGATCGTTGCCATCG
>RCNC010000426.1_pt1 | contig 26754 bp, 23 predicted proteins | sample 2041301 | NCBI WGS metagenome assembly RCNC01 (sample SAMN09708231, study PRJNA481090) | Marine sediment metagenome, whole genome shotgun sequencing project. | biome: marine sediment; feature: ocean; material: sediment; isolation source: Sewage treatment plant 13A marine sediment (STP13A) ... | reverse complement strand
ACCTTGACCGGTATCATCATGCACCTGGTCCGCCTGGCCGGGTGGCCCATGGGTACCTATGTCATGTACGTCATCCACCTGGCCATCGCTGTACCCATGTTGGTCATCGAAGTCCCTTTTGGGAAGTGGTCACACCTCTTCTACCGCCCCCTGGCACTGTTTCTGACAACCGTTAGGGAAAAAGCGATGAAACACTCTTCCGTGGATGTTGAAAACGTCAAGACGCGTATTGGAGAAATGTTTTTAACCTGTATGCAATGCGGCACTTGTACCGCTGTCTGCCCCTGGAACCGGGTAATGGATTACAGTCCCAGGCAGATTCTTCGCCACATCGGGCTGGGTATTGGCACCGAAAAAACCGTTGATGACGCCGCATGGAACTGTGTTACCTGTAATGCCTGCGGGGAGGCCTGCCTTCGAGGGATCCATATTATAGATGTAATCAGATCCATCCGGGAAATTCAGAACAACCAGGAAAAAGTTCCCGTGCACCTTGAAAGACCGCTGGTGTGCCTGGAAGAAAAAGGCAACCCCTGGGGCGGAGAACCCAGTCAACGATTGGACTGGGCAAAGAAAATCGACATACCTGATTTCAAACCAGAACACATCTACTGCCTGTTTACATGCTGTACCACGTCATATGATGACACGTCATCCCGGGGATGCAGTCATGCCGGGCAGGCCCTGCTCAAACTGCTGATCCTGGCTGGTGTTTCCTTTGGTACCCTCGGTACAAAAGAGCGCTGCTGTGGAGATCCCGCTTTCCGACTGGGGGCTGTTGACATTTTTTCGTCCCTGAAAAAAGAGAACGCGTCACTTTTTCAGAGAAGAGGCGTTGAAAGAGTCCTCACCAACTCACCCCATTGCCTTGATACGTTTCGGAAAGCTTATACCACCCAACAAGTAAACGTGGAATTCGAGCACTACACCATGCTCCTGGATCACCTGATCTCGGACGAAAAACTGAAGCCCAGGTTCGAGATAAAAAATAGGGTGACCTTTCATGATCCCTGTTACCTGGGACGCCACAACGGCATATACGAGGCCCCTCGCCGTATCCTGAGAAGCCTCCCGGGTCTCAGCCTTGTGGAAATGCCCGACAATCGCAATCACAGCCTCTGCTGCGGAGGCGGGGGGGGAGGCGCATTCGGCCATGCTTCTTCCAAGGGTCAAATGGCTGAACTGCGCATTCAACAGGCCTTGAGTACCGGGGCCAACGTGATTGCCACAGCCTGTCCTTATTGCACACGAATGCTCCAGGAAGCCGTCATGACGCTTGGCTTCCAAGATCTAATTAATGTTCAAGATGTTGCTGAATTGCTGATCCAATCCATTGAAATGAAATACGAGCACCCCATGCCTGTCCATATCAATTTAGAACTTGACCAGGAGGTTCTGCATGCCTGAACGTATCGGATTCTACATCTGCCACTGCGGTATCAATATTGCCTACCGTGTTCGAGTGGAAGAGGTTGCCGCTTATGTGGCGACCCTGCCGAATGTCGCTGTATCACGAGATTATCTGTTTATGTGTTCCGACCCGGGTCAGGAATTGATTGAAAATGATATTCGGACCCACCATCTTACACGCGTGGTCGTGGCATCCTGCTCTCCACGGATGCATGAAAAAACCTTCCGGGCTGCCTGCCAACGTGCCGGTCTCAACCCTTATAAAGCCTTTCACATGGTAAGTGTCCGGGAGCATGTTTCCTGGGTCACCCTGGAAGAGGAAGAGGCCACGCAAAAGGCCAAGATTCTGGTCGGTGCAGGTATTATGCGTGTGGTTCATCAGCAGGATTTAACACCGGCAGAATTTTCCGTTTGTACAAACACACTCGTGGTAGGCGGCGGCATCGCTGGCATGCAGGCCTCTCTCGATATTGCCAGTGCCGGGTTCAAGGTATATCTGGTTGAAAGACAGGCGACCATCGGTGGGCACATGCTCCAGTATGATAAAACGTTTCCCACCCTGGACTGTGCGGCCTGTATTGGAACGCCAAAAATGGTTTCTGTGGGACAGGAGCCCAACATCGAACTCCTGTCTTACAGTGAGGTAGCAGATGTTAGTGGCTTCATCGGCAACTTTAAAGTAACGGTCCACCGAAAAGCCCGCTATATTGAACCCAACTGCACCGGCTGCGGTGAGTGCGAAAAGATATGCCCCGTTGCTTTCCCCAATGAATGGGATGTGGGCACCAAACTGAGAAAAGCCATTTATCGTCCATTCCCCCAGGCAGTTCCCATCACCTACTGTATCGATAAATACGACCGGGCCCCCTGTGTTCAGACATGTCCTGCCGGAACGAATGTCCAGGGTTATGTCGCCCTCATCAAAACAGGCAGATACCAGGAGGCTTTGAAGCTCATCATGGAGAAGATACCGCTTCCCGGTACTCTCGGGCGTGTCTGCCCGGCACCTTGTGAAAAAGCCTGCCGCCGGGTGGATGTGGACACCCCTGTGGCCATCCGCGAATTAAAACGCTTTGCCGCCGACCAGGTGGACTTCTCCGAGTTGCCTCTTCCGGAAATCAAAGATCGATCGGAAAAAATCGCCGTTATCGGTACCGGACCCGCCGGCCTCACCGTGGCCTATTATCTGAGACTCAAGGGGTATTGCATCACACTTTTCGAGGCGCTCGACCAACTGGGCGGGATGCTGCGTGTGGGAATCCCTGACTATCGATTACCGGCAGAACGCCTGGACCATGAGATCCAGTATCTCTTAGACCACGGGATCGATGTTGAAACAAATGTTCGTTTCGGCCAGGACCTGTCCCTGTCGGATCTTAAGTCAAAGGGGTTTTCAGCTGTTTTTCTGGGAATCGGGGCACACGGATCCCTCCAGATGCAGATCCAGGGAGAAGACCAGGTCGCAGAAGTCATCGATGCTGTCGGGTTCCTGAGGGAGATCAACCTTGGCAGCCGAAAATTTCCGGGCAGACGTGTCATTGTTATCGGTGGCGGAAATGTAGCCATAGACGCAGCCCGGGTAGCTAAACGTCTCGGTTCCGAACATGTCACGGTGGTCTACAGACGTTCCGAACGGGAAATGCCTGCCTACAGGGAAGAAATCGAAGGCGCCAGAGAGGAAGGCATCGAACTCTCCCTTCTCACGGCACCTGTGGGCATACAGAGCAAGGACGGGCATGTGACCGGGTGTACCTGTATCCAGACGGAACTTGGCCCCCCGGATGCCAGCGGGCGCAGACGCCCTGTGCCGGTAAAAGGTTCCGAGTACGTCCTGCCATGTGATGCCGTCATCCCCGCCATCGGTCAAAAAATCGATGTGTCCTGGGCCACAAAAGAGCCCGGTCTGGAACTGACCACGCGAAATACCATCAAGGTCAATCCCACAACAATGCAGACCAGCATGCCCCACGTATTCGGCGCCGGCGATGCCGTCACCGGACCGGCAACGGTCATCGAAGCGGTCGCTGCCGGTCATAAAGCAGTGGCGGCCATCCATCGCTATCTCAAAGAGGGTGACCTGGATCAAATCCTGGAACAATCGGATCCTGTATCAATACCGGGAAATAATTGGAAACCCCTCCCGGAAAATGTCCAGGCTGTACCCAGAGTCGTGTCCTCACAGATGGCTCCACAACAGCGTGTTGCAAATTTTGATGAGATCGATCATGGTTTTTCAGAGGAAACGGCAAGAGCGGAAGCTTCCAGATGCCTGGATTGTGGAGGGTGCTGTGAATGCAAGCTCTGTGTGGATGCCTGTGAAGCCCAGGCTATCAATCATGACATGACGGAAACAATGCAGGAAATCGAAGTGGGTTCCATCATTGTTGCCACAGGTTTTGATCCCCTCGATCCAACCCCCATGACACAATATGGTTACGGCCGATATGCAAACGTCTTTACCAACCTGGAATTTGAACGCCTGTCGAATGCTACCGGGCCCACGAGTGGCCGACTTCTGAAACGGGATCCTGACGATCGTCTTAAGTTTACCGAACCACCCAAAAGCGTGGCTATCCTGCACTGTATCGGCAGTCGCGATATCAACTATCATGAGTACTGTTCCCGCACATGCTGTATGTATGCCTTGAAGTATGCCCATCTTCTCAAGGACAAATGCGGTCACGAAACCCAGATTTACAATTTCTATATCGACATGCGTTGCTTCGGTAAGGGGTATGAAGAATTTTACAAACGTGTCCAGAGTGAAGGGGTGCGTATGATCCGTGGCAAAGCGTCCCGTGTAGAGGAAACTGACGGCATGTTGTGGGTGACCGCAGAAGACACACTCTCCGACAGTTTGCTGAAAATCCCCGTGGAAATGGTAATCCTGTGTACAGCCATGGAACCACGTCCCGATGTCAACGATGTAGCCAGAGTCTTTGGCATTTCCACAGGGAGTGATGGTTTTTACCAGGAAGAGCACCCCAAACTCGAACCCGTCTCCACCGCCACGAGTGGTGTCTTCCTGGCCGGTACCTGTCAGAGCCCTAAAGATATCCCGGATACCGTTGCTCATGCCAAAGGGGCCGCCGCTGAAGCACTTTCACTCAGCGCTTCCGGCCAGGTAGCCGTGTCACCGATGATATCCTTCATCGACCCGGATATCTGTATTGGATGCCAGGTGTGTATCAGTCTCTGTCCCTATACGGCCATCGAATACAACGAACGCAAAGGCATCAGCGAGGTCAACGAAGCCATCTGCAAAGGGTGTGGCAGTTGTTCCGGATACTGCCCCAGCGGCGCAGCCAAAGTGCGACACTTTACAGACAAGCAGATTTTTTCTGAAATTGAAGGGCTACTGGCGGGGTAGACAATGCTCTGCATGAGAATTGGTCATGAATTATTACACGTCATTATCTTTAAACATAACGTCATTACGCTTCGCTGTCATTTGGCCTTCGGCCGATATTAGCGCTACGCGCGTCATTCATTGTAGCGACAAGCTATCAGCTATACACAACGATAAATATCGCGCGAAGCGCAAATATCAGCCGCAGGCGTAATATCGTCCGCAGGGCTAATGACGTGCAAAGCACTAATGTCACGCGTAGCGTAAATAAAGGAGATCCGTTATGAACGACAATTTTGAACCCACCATCATCGCCTTCTTCTGCAACTGGTGCACCTATACCGCGGCAGATCTGGCCGGTACATCGCGTCTCTCTTATCCGCCGAATATAAAAATCATCCGGGTCATGTGCAGTGGGATGGTGGACCCCAAATATATCATCAAAGCACTATTGGAAGGCGCTGATGGAGTCCTTGTCAGTGGTTGCAACCCCGGCGATTGCCACTACATCAACGGAAATTTCAAAGCCCGCCGGCGTATTAAACTGTTGAAAGAGATTCTGCCAAGTTTTGGATTTGAGCCTGAACGACTGAGGCTGACATGGATAGCTGCTAGCGATGGTGTCCTGCTGGCCGAAACCCTTCAGGAGCTTGTGGCCCAGATCAAGGCCCTGGGGCCCAGCCAGGCCAGGATGCAGAGGGTGGGGTGAGAAAGAGGGGTGGAGGGTACGAGGGTTGGAGGGTGACACAAGGGTTCGAGGGTAGCTGAAAGCTATCAGCGAAAGGCACCTAACAGCCTACTGCCTAAAATGCTAAAAGGCTATAAATGGAGGATTGAATGATAAAAACGGTAAAAATAGACATCAAGGATCAGGATCTGCTGGGAACGTTCAGGGCGCTATTCAAAAACATTCTGGAAAAGAAAGGCATCAGCGCCATTCTGGCTCCCTGGCGGCTTCCCACAAAAACAATGGTCATGCCGACGCTTTTGACGGATCCTGACCAATTGAACGGTGTGGACCCCCTGTCCCCGGCATTTCCAATCAATAGCGCCAAAATCGTGTCCAAACTCACACGCAAATCCTCAGGTGGAAACATAGCAGCCGTGATGCGACCATGTGAAATCAGGGCCTTTGTGGAACTGGTCAAACTCAAGCAGGCACGCACCGAAGAGTTGATTCTCATCGGTGTCGATTGTCTGGGGGCCATAGGAAACAGGGACTATCTGAATGGGGCAGGGGAAAACAGCGACGAGATTACAAAAAATTTTGTCAATCAGATGCTTTCCGGGAAGTCCGTGGACATGGACGGTATTGACCTGACTCAGGCATGCCGGTCCTGTGAACTCCCCCTGGCCCAAGGCGCAGATATCAACATCGGTCTTTTTGGTGTGGATACCAGTAGACAACTCCTGGTCCAGGCACTCACTGACAAGGGCAGCCGTCTCCTGGAAGACCTTGATCTCGCAACAACTGAAGAACCGGCCTCGCGCAGGAAAGAGATCGACCGTTTGATTTCAGAAAAGACAGCATTTCGAGACAACATGTTCGCTGACGTCGAGAACAAGGTCGGCAGTTTAGAGAAACTGAATACCTATCTGGCCGGTTGTGTAAACTGCTACAATTGCCGGGTTGCATGTCCTGTCTGCTATTGCAGAGAGTGTGTTTTTGTTACCGACGTTTTTGACCACGAACCCAATCAGTACCTGCAATGGGCCAGGAAAAAAGGGGCTGTCAAAATGCCAACAGACACGCTGCTGTACCACATCACCCGCCTGGCACATATGAGCACTGCCTGCGTGGGATGTGGACAATGCACCAATGCATGCCCCAATGATATTGAGGTCATGCCCCTGTTTCGCATGATCGCACACAAAACCCAGCAAGCATTTGATTACGAGGCCGGCAGAAACCTGGAAGAAAAGCCGCCCCTGTCTGAATTCAAGGAAGACGAGTTTGCTGATATTGTTGGACTTAATAATTAGCTATAAGCAGTAGGCCATAGGCTATAAGCTGCTTACTGTTTACCGCTTAAAGCTGAATTTGGTGCACATCAAATTCATAGGAGATTTAGTATGGGCAAGAAAATGGGCAAAGCACTGGTAGTGGGTGCTGGAATCAGCGGTATCCGCTCGGCACTCGACCTTGCCGAAACCGGGTACGGTGTTACCCTTATCGATCGCGAGTCACATATGGGCGGCATTCTCAGCCAGTTGGACGATCAGTTTCCATCAAACCATTGTGGCATGTGCAAGATGCTGCCCCTTGTCAAACGCGATCAATCATCACAGTTTTGCCTACGCAAGGGTCTTTTTCACGAAAATATCGACATTCTTCTCAACACAGAGGTCGTAGCCATAGACGGCGAACCTGGCAAATTTTCGGTGTCCATGCGCGAAAAACCCACCTGGATCGATCCGCAGCGATGTGTTGGCTGCGGTGTATGTGAGACGGTTTGCCCGGTGGAAATCCCGGACACTTTCAATCAGGGTTTGACAACGCGTAAGGCCATCTATCTGCCTGTTCCCCACACACTCCCAAATCCGTATGTCATTGATCTTGCAGCCTGCAATCAATGTGGAGAATGCGAAAAGATCTGTCCCACCCAGGCTGTTCAATTGTCACTCGCCAAAAAAATAGATTTTCGCATTCTCGTGGTGGATGACGAACTGATCGTACGCGACTCGCTAAAGGAATGGCTGGAAGAAGAGGATTTTTCCGTGGACGTTGCTGATTCCGGGTCCGAGGCTCTGGAAAAACTGTCTAAGACATCGTTCAATCTCATGTTGACGGACATCAAGATGCCGGGAATGGATGGTGTTGATCTTCTCAAGAAAGCAAAAGAAAATTTTCCAGACTTGTGTGTTTTGATGATGACCGCTTTTGCCACCGTAGAAACTGCGGTAGAAGCCATGAAAATAGGGGCCCAAGATTATCTGATGAAACCATTTGATCCTGAACAGATGATCGCGAAAATCATGCGGGTTTATGAGGAAATTGAGGCGGGTGATCTTCGACAGCTCGAGGTGGGCGCCATCGTGTTTTCAGGAGGCACAGCATATTTCGACCCTGACAAATCAAAAAACATATACGGCTACAGGACAAACCCCAATGTGATAACCAGTCTGGAACTGGAACGACTGCTGAGCGGCACCGGGCCGACCCAGGGACGACTAGTGAGACTCCATGACGGTAAAACCATCGAAAAAATCGCCTGGATACAGTGCGTAGGCTCTCGAGATGCCCAGTACAACGCAGATTACTGTTCTTCTGTCTGTTGCATGGTCGCCATAAAGGAAGCCATGTTGGTCATTAAAAAGAGCCCATCTCCTGTTGAAACAACCATTTTTTATATGGATATGCGCACCTTTGGAAAATCATTTCAGCGTTACCGTGATAGCGCAGAACAAGAACACGGTGTCCGATTTGAAAGGGCTCGCATCCATTCTATCACAGCGGATGTGGTATCCGGAAACCCGGTTACCCGATACGTGCAAACCGACGGAAGTATTCATAACGAAACCTTTGACCTAGTGGTTTTGGCCGTAGGTCAACGACCGGCCCATGGTGTCGAAGAATTATCAAAATTGATTGACGCACCCTTGAACCCCTGGGGATTTATCCAGACAGAACCGCTTTCTCCGGTGGCTACCGACAAGTCGGGGGTACTGGCCGGCGGGTCGTTTTCAGGTCTCAAGGATATCAGTGAATCCGTGATGTATGCATCCGCTGCATCTCTGGAAGCCTCCCGGATTATTCATGTTGCGGGGGGAGGTCTTTCAGACGAATCCTTTTCTGATTCGGCCCTTCAGGATGTCTCAAGAGAAGAACCGAAGATGCTTGTGGCCGTCTGCAAGTGTGGGGATAAATATCTTGAGTATCTGGATGTCGAAGCATTGAAAAAACACCTTGAGGAGGATCCTTGTGTAGATCAGGTCGTTTTTCTCCAGCAATGCTGCACGGCAGAAGGATGGGAAGAGCTCGCCCAGACCATTGAGGCCTCAAAGCCCAACCGAATCCTTTTAGGGGCCTGCCACCCGTATCTTTACATCCGAAAATTGAAAGAGTTGAGCCATCGGATCCATCTGGATGCCGAAATGATGGATGTGGTGGACATCATGTCACCGATTTTTGCCTCCATCAAAAATCCAGCCAACCCGTTATCAACTACCAGTCATCCCCTATCTGCTTTGAAAATGGGTGTTTCCCGCTTGAAAAAAATGGATCCACTAACGCTAACCAGACTGCCTGTCACCAGAAGGGCATTGGTCGTCGGGGGCGGTATTGCCGGGATGCATGCTGCACTGGCCATTGCAGACCATGGGTACCCAGTGGACCTTGTGGAACAAAGCGACAGGCTTGGAGGAAATCTACTCTGGCTGCATCAAACCATTGAGGGGGTTCCCCTGGAGCCGTATCTCCATGAAATGGTTCAGGCGGTAGAGAAACACCCGCTTGTGCATATCCACCTGCAAACAAAAATTACGACGGCTTTCGGTGAAGTGGGCGATTTCTATACAACCATTGAAAATGGTGATGGAACCATTAAAACGATTCAACATGGTACCGCTATCCTGGCTACCGGCGGTAACGAAGCCGCAACCAGCGCATACGGCTACGGTACCAGCAAGGCCGTCACGACCCAAAAAGAGCTGGAATCCGGTCTGGCACAGGGTGATGTCGATCCAGAAAAACTCGATTCCGTGCTGATGATCCAGTGTGTGGATTCCAGGCAAGAACCTAGAAATTACTGCAGTCGGGTCTGCTGCCCCACATCGTTGAAACACGCGTTGAAGCTGAAAAAAGCAAACCCACAAATTGCGGTTTACATTCTTTACCGCGACATGATGACCCTTGGATTCACTGAGAGCTACTTCACAGCGGCCCGTAAGGAAGGCGTCATCTTTATCCAATACGACCTGGATAATACACCCCGGGTGACAATTCCCACGGAATCGAACAGGCCCCTTATAATCACCGTTACGGACCCCATCCTGGGCAGACCCCTGGAGATAGAAACTGATCTACTGGTTCTCGCCACCGGTATCGTTCCACAATTGCCGGTGGCACTGACTGACGCCTTTGGCGTTGAAACGGATCAAGACGGTTTCTTTATGGAAGCAGAATCCAAGTGGCGCCCTGTGGACGCGCTCAAGGAAGGTGTCTTTTGCTGTGGTATTGCCTTATCCCCCAGATCAATACCAGATACCATTGCCACTGCCGGCGCTGTCGCTCAAAGGTCATTACGAATTTTAGCTCATGAGAAATTGTCGGCCGGAAAAATTGTCTCCTCGGTTCGGCACAGCCTCTGCAGTCTTTGTGAACGGTGTATCGATACATGCCCTTACAATGCAAGATATCTGGATCCGGACCGACAGAAAATAGTGGTCAACCCGGCCATGTGTCAAGGTTGTGGCGACTGTGCCACGGTATGTCCCAACAGCGCATCCATAATCCGGGGTTTTGCCGATCATCAGGTACTCGACATGATCGATGCCGCCATTGAGAGCGCATGGTCACCAGTCTCTTTAACCAGCCCCGACGAATTAAAATCGTGAACCGCTTATGCTTAAATTGTTCAACATATTGCGTACCAAACTCGTCTCCAAGATCGTATTGACCGTGGGGCTATTCTTTCTCATCTCCGTTTCAATCTGGACCTATGTCAATGTGCGCTACCAGAAAGAAAAGGAGATGCAGAACATTGTGGGAACCACCGACAGACTTACCAGCACTATCCGTCTGGGTACGCACTACGCCATGATGCTCAATTCCAGGGACGACATCAATCAGATCATCATGAACATAGGACGGCTTCCCGAAATAGAGAATATCCGCATATACAATAAGGCTGGAGAGATCAAATATTCGAATCGACCATCTGAAGTCGATCGATCCACGAACATCAAGGCCGAGGCCTGCGACATTTGTCACCGATCAGATCCACCCCTTTCCGAACTCGTTCTTCATGAAAGGACACGTATATTCAACGATACCGGGGGGTATCGACTCCTGGGCATCATCAGCCCTATCCGTAACGAGCCAGGTTGTTCCACGGATGATTGCCACGTCCACCCCCAGGACAAGAAAATTCTAGGGGCTCTGGACCTGGTGGTCTCTCTTAAAGAAACAGATGCATCCTTGGTTCACCTTCAGCGTGGTATTATCAGCATTTCCATATCTGTTTTTCTACTCACCTCCACCATCATCTTTTTCTTCGTGTTAAGGTTTGTAAATCATCCCATCAAAAAACTCATCACCCGAACCCAGGACATTGCAAAAGGTGACTATGACAGCAAAGCTCAGCTGTCACAGAAGGATGAAATGGGTCAATTGGGAGATGCCATCGATGAAATGGGTTCCGAGATCGCCCATAAGGAAAAAGCACTCAACATGCAGCGAGATGAATATATGCAGCTGTTTGAACAGGTGCCCTGTATCATTACGGTCCAGAATCGAAACTACAAACTTCTGCGCTACAATAAAGAGTTCTCGACCCGATTCGACCCCAAACCTGGTGATTTCTGCTACCACGCCTACAAAGGCCGCTCCGAAAAGTGCGAGCGCTGCCCCGTTGAATGGACCTTCGCGGATGGCAAATCATACTCCACGGAAGAGACCGGTGTTGACAAAGACGGTACCATCAAACACTGGATCGTACGCACATCGCCTATCGTCAACGATAAAGGTGAGGTTGTTGCCGCTATGGAGATCTCCCACGATATTTCCGAACACCGGCAACTTGAAATCGACCTGGAACGGTCCGAGAAAAAATATCGCGCCATATTCAACAATATACCGAACACCGTGTTTGTACTCGACATCAAAACCCTAAATATCCTGGATTGCAATATGAGTATTGAGACCATGTACGGATTCACGGCGGAAGATGTCATCGGCAGATCATTCCTGGATCTGTTCCGTGAAGAAGAAAGGGAACATTACGCTTCCAAGCTAAAGACAGCCTCCGTCATAAATCAGGCCAAGCATCTGGCCAGAGACCACAGAGAGATTTTCGTCGATATCCGTATCTCTCTTTCAGAATATTCCGAGCAGGAGGTTCTACTGGTCACCACAAGCGACATCACCAAACGCCTGGAAGCGGAACAACAGTTGATCCAGGCCAGCAAAATGGCCACACTGGGTGAGATGGCCACGGGTGTAGCCCACGAACTGAATCAACCGCTGTCCGTCATCAAGACGGCCAGCAGTTTTTTCATCAGGAAAATCAACCGCGGCGAAGTCATTGAAAAAAAGATCCTGGATACCATGTTGGTGAAAGTGGACAGCAATGTTGACCGGGCTGCCCGGATAATCAACCACATGCGGCAGTTTGCCAGAAAAACAGACATGGCCATGGAGAAAATATCCATCAACGATGTCCTCATGAATGCATTCGAAATTTTCAGCCAGCAGCTGAAAGTCAGAGGGATAGAGGTGGTCAAGGATATGCATCAGGCCTTACCCAGGATCCATGCCGACCCGAGTCGCCTTGAACAGGTATTCATCAATCTCCTGCTCAATGCCAGGGACGCCATCGAAGAAAAAATGTCTGCATCAGCTGCAAACCAGCCCGGTCATGAAGAACGGATTACACTCAAAACCTACAAAGATGGAAACCGAGTCATGGCCGAGGTCTGTGATACAGGTATCGGCATTCCAAAGCATGTTGCGGACAAGATTTTCGAACCTTTTTTCACTACCAAGGAAGTAGGGAAGGGTACCGGCCTAGGTCTCTCGATCAGCTACGGCATAGTCAAAGACTGCAGGGGTATGATCAAGGTCATGCCAAACAAGGACCAGGGAGCCTGTTTTGTCGTGTCGTTTCCGGTACCAAAATAACTTAAGGGTACAAAGGGTACGAGGGGGATACAAGGGTTGGAGGGTGGCCGACAGCTGTGAGCAGACCGCAATATTCCAGCCTCCCAGCATTTAAAGATAATGAGAGATGACCAATGAACACATCCCAAGACAAGAAAAAAATTCTTCTGGTGGATGACGAAGAAGATATTCGTGATGTTCTCAGCATAACATTGTCGGACATGGGATATCAGGTGCTGACGGCAGCAGATGGCAAAACAGCATTGAAAACCTTCCTGTCCGAGATGCCCCCCATTGTTCTGACCGATATCAAAATGCCCGCTATGGACGGTATCGAACTCCTGCAGTGTATCAAACGTGAAAATCCCGAAGCGGAAGTCATCATGATCACCGGCCACGGTGACATGAACCTGGCCATAAAAAGTCTGAAACATCGCGCCACCGATTTCATTACCAAACCCATCAACGTGGACGCGCTGGAAATTGCCCTGAAAAGAGTCGAAGAAAAGATTATCACCCGCAAACAGCTACAGGAATACACTGAAAACCTTGAACGACTCATTCGTGAAAAAATCGAACTCCAGGATAACCTTTCAAACCTGGGTCTCATGGTAGGGTCTATTTCACATGGGATCAAGGGATTGTTGACGGGCCTTGATGGGGGACTCTATCTTCTTGGATCAGGTTTGAAGACCAAGGACCTCGGAAAAATCGAAGAAGGCGGCGATATTCTTAAAATGATGGTGGAACGAATCCGTCGAATGGTAAGTGATATCCTGTTCTACGCAAAAGAGAGAAATCTGAGACGTGAGGAGGTGGACATTCTCATCTTTGCCAATGATGTGATCCGGGTTGTTGAACCCAAGAGCAAGACACTGAACATTGCGTTGATAAAAGATTACAATTTCACTGTAAAAATAAATTATTTCGATGCAGGCTTTGTCCACTCCGCCCTCATCAACATCCTTGAAAATGCCATCGATGCCTGCATCAAAAACAACCAGAAAAAAAATCATAAAATAGTGTTTTCGGTCAAGAATGACAAAAAACATCTTTTCTTTATTATCAGTGACAACGGTATCGGGATGGACATTGAAACCCGTGACAATCTATTTTCACTTTTTTACTCTTCAAAAGGCCGCGAGGGTACCGGATTGGGGCTCTTTCTCTCACAAAAAATCATCGTTCAGCACGGGGGGGCCATCAGCGTAGATTCTGTTGTGGGAGAGGGGAGTCGGTTTACAATAAAAATTCCTATTCTAAAGAAAAGGCCATCACAATAATGCCTTTATAGTCCAAGCTCTCATCGGCGGCTTTCACCTCATGGGCGCGGCTGACAAGCTGCTTCAGTTCTAATGCAGGTACCCTTTGATGTAACGCTTCATTTCCTTTAGCGTTCGCGGGCCGATGGGCTTGAGGCAGGGAAGAAGCTTTTCGATGAATTGAAACCATTAAACTTAGGATTAGTTATGACTTAGGATAAAAAAGCAGGTTTCAACCCGAGTGCGTCATCCTGCCAACCGTCGATGAATTTTTCTATTGCCTGTGCCTTCACGCTGTTCTCACTTTCCATGATTGTTCATGAACCCCTTAATCTTATCTTCAATGAATGCTGCTATTTCTTCAGCCTGATCTTCGGTCATGGACCCCATTCCCTCACATAAGCCGGCGATCTCTTCCTCACTCAGCCCTGCTGTTTTTTCGATCATGAAGGTCTCCAGTTCCCCTCCGGCAGGAAGCAGCCCGCATCCGCCGGCTGTCCCGAGAAACGCGCCACCACTGAAAATAGGCACGGCGATTTTCATCATTCCGGCATCGCACTCGCCGATAACGGCCTTCTGGGATTGCTTGGCCTGGGCCATGAAATTCTGATTTCCCGGCGCACATATGGCCGCAAGAGAATCCTTGTTGGCCTTTATTTCTGGACACAGGCGGTTGCACCAGTTGGGTTTGCCGGTTACGCCGATACCGGATGTGTTGTACACGGTGCAGTTGATTTGGAAGTGGTCGAATCTTTTTCAAACGTGGCCCATTCTTCCTTGGATAAAATGTCGGTCAACTCCATTTTCTAAAATCTCCTTTGTTTCACGTAGTCAACATCTTTGACGATTTGTAAGGCAACCCGGAACTTGGGTGCCTTGGCATATTTTTTGATTAAAGAACCTCGCAGCAAGCTACGAGGAATGTTCTGCCGTGCGCCAGTCCTTCGCATCGACCGTATGGAATTTTGTCTAATTCAGATTCGCTCGCTTTTGCGGTTCAATTAATCCCATATTTTTTCATTTTTCTCCACAGCGTCGATTTGTCTATTTCCAGGAATTCTGCAGTGTTCCCACGGTGGCCCCGATAGCGGTCTAACGCTGCAACGATGGCATCTTTTTCAGCCTTATCGAGTTGGGGGGGAGCAGAGTGGCGCTCTACGGCAGTATTCTTGACAGCCCCATTCTGGATGTCCCGCGAGAGGTGCTTTGTTTTGATCATATCCCCGCGACACAATACAAATGCATATTCGATGATGTTCTCCAATTCCCGAATGTTCCCCGGAAAATCGTATCGCATAAGGATATTTAGTGCGTGATCGGACATCCCTTTGATCTCCTTGCCCTTGAGTGCATTGAATTTCTGAATGAAGTTCTGAATCAAAAGAGGGATGTCTTCACAACGGCTGGAAAGGGGAGGGAGTTCGATATTGATAACATTGAGACGGTAGTACAAGTCTTCACGAAAAACCCCCCTGGCAACAAGTTCAGATAGTGTCCTGTTGGTCGAGGCGATTATGCGCGCGTCAGTTTTCATGGTAGATATCGCCCCGAGTGGTTCGTATTCTTTTTCCTGCAGAACCCGCAGCAGTTTCACCTGGAGTGCTGTCGAAATATCGCCGATTTCATCCAAAAAAAGAGTACCACCCGCTGCGCGTGCAAAGCGTCCGGGCTTGTCCTTTTTGGCTTCGCTGAAAGCACCTTTCTTGTAGCCAAACAGTTCGGACTCTAAAAGTGTGTCCGGTAATGCGGCACAGTTTACGGCCACGAATTCTCCCTTTTGTCCGCTTACATTGTGAATTGCCCGTGCAAAAAGTTCTTTGCCCGAGCCACTGGGGCCCTCGATGAGGATGGTACTGCCGCTAGTGGCAATATCGGGCAGGATATCAAAAATTCTCTGGATAGCGTAATTTTTACTGATGATATCTTCAAACCGGTACTGTTTGTTAATGTTCTTCCGTAGTGTCTCCACTGCGGTAAGATCCCTGAAAATCTCCACCCCGCCGATTGTTTTCCCTTGGTTGTCCATAACCACGGAGGTACTCACACTGGCGGATATGCGGTCTCCCTGGCTGGTTAATAGATTGATAGGAATATTAATACCCTTTTTTCCTGTCTGTATGGTTTCGCCCAGCGCACAGGATGTCTGACATATGTTGGCCCTGAAAACATCAAAGCATTTCTGACCCAAGGCCTGATCTCTGGATACACCTGTGATGGTTTCGGCGGAGCGGTTGAAATAGGTGATGTTGAAATCGAGATCAATGGTGAACACACCGTCGGCAATGGAGTCGAGAATGGTTTCAAAATGGGTATTTTGTTGTGTGTTTTTGCTAAGGGGTTTTCTTTTTGAGTCCACGGCTTTTCCTCTTTATACACGTTGGTTTCCAAATAATAACATATTGTAAAATTGCAATATAATGCAACAATAAATTGCAATTATGCAATTATAACATATTTGCTTCTCTATCCCTATTTTTTTAACTATCTGAAATATAACTAAAAGCAGCAATTAAACCCATTTTTATCAATATGGCACGTCCTGTGCTTAGATATAATGTAAAGCTTTTTTGAATGTGCAGACTGTGGTCAAAACCAGGTGGGAGAAGTAAAATGAAAATGGCTATTCCAGTGTTTCATACAAAAATTTCTCCTCGTTTCGATGAGACCCAGGGGTTTGTTTTGCTGGAAACTGAGAACGCCAGTGTCATCGCCAAGGAAAATCTGGCCACAAAAGGGTGGTCGGTCATTGAGAAGATGAAACAGCTGGTGGAACTGGAGATCGACACACTTATCTGCGGTGGGATCGATCGCGCTTCCATGCAATATTTGAGCTTTAATGGTGTCAAGGTATATTCCTGGGTTACGGGTGAGATAGATGATGCGGTTGTCTGCTTTCTAGATAACAGAATGAAACCTGGGATTATTTTGGGTGAGCAGGGAAAGATGAAAGGGCGCTGGCAGTTTTGCAATGGCAGGAATCATTTGTGCAATATGTTCCAGAAAGAATTTAATGAAGGGGAGGTGAAGACGATGCCCAGAGGTGATGGAACAGGACCCAAGGGACAGGGACCGCGTGCAGGAATGGATCGCGGAGGCTGTAAGACGGGAAAAAGGGGCCGTAGCAATGACCAGAGCAGAGGTCAAGGATTCGGCCAAGATAGAGGTGGTGGATCCGTTCAAGACAGAGGTGATGGCGTAAAAGAGCGCAGGAAAGGAAATAACGAATAACCAGCCCGCATGATGAATCGAAGCGGACATGAGAGGAGGTCAGAAAATGCCTGGTTTTAATCAAACAGGTCCTACAGGTTTCGGAGCGATGACAGGTAGAGGTAGAGGTCTTTGCAAGACCGGTAGATCCGTAGACGAAACAGGAATCACCGGCAATGTCGGCTATGGTCGAGGGATGGGGTTTGGCCGTGGTTTAAGGTGTGGCGCTGGTCCGGAGATGAGAGCTAATATGGGAAGGGGATTGGGTCGAAACCGTGCAGCATTTCTGGGGGCTTATCCGGAAGATGCCCAGGTGGAGATTGATATGCTTAAGCAGCAAGCCGAATCGATGAAACACGATCTTGACGCGATAACCCAGCGTCTATCGGAAATGGAAAAGAGCGAATGATACACATTTTACTAGCCGGCAGGGATGTTTTATCCATGTCGGCTTTCAAAGCTGCGCTGGATGAAAGTGATGTGCAAACTACATGCCTGGAGTCTGGTCGCAAGGCACTTTCCGCGGTTTCAGAAAAAGTGTTTGACCTACTGGTTACGGCTGAGAATCTTGGTGATATGACCGGTCTTGAATTAATTGAATCCGTTATCACTAGTCAACCCATGCTTAACTGCGCCGTGGCAAGCACACTTTCCTCCGCCGATTTCCATGAAGCAAGCGAGGGTCTGGGAATATTGATGCAGCTTCCTGCCGAGCCAGGTAAAAAAGAGGCTGATCAATTGCTTGAACATCTAAAAAAAATCCAGTCCTTTTCAAAAAGTTCAGTAACGAGGGTAAGATTATGATTATCAGTATTGCCAGCGGTAAGGGCGGGACAGGCAAAACCACAGTAGCTACCAACTTGGCGGTTTCCCTGGGGACCGGCGTACAGCTCTTGGATTGTGATGTGGAAGAGCCCAACGCCCATCTTTTTTTAAAACCGAAAATTGAGCGCACGGAAACTGTTTTCGCGGCGGTTCCTGAAATCGACAAGGACAAATGCACCTTGTGTCGGAAATGTTCCGACATATGCCGGTTCAAGGTGATTGCCATTGCAGGCCAGACAATTCTCACGTTTCCAGAGCTGTGCCACAGCTGTGGCGGTTGCATGGTGGTATGTCCCGAAGAGGCTATCACCGAAACCGGCCGCGAGCTTGGGGTGGTTGAAGAGGGTGTTTTGGATTCCATCGGCTTTGTCCACGGTCGTCTCCGGGTTGGCGAAGCTATGTCGCCGCCACTAATCAAAAAGGTCAGATCATATGTGAATCTCGATATGATCAACATTATTGATGCACCTCCAGGAACATCATGCCCGGTGATTGCGGCCATGAAGGATACGGACTTTGTTTTGATGGTAACGGAACCGACTCCTTTTGGCCTGCATGATCTGAAGCTTGCCGTGGAGGCTGTAAAGCTTCTTCACATTCCCTGCGGTCTTGTCATCAACCGTTCCGACATCGGTAACGACGATGTCAGACAGTATGCTCAGACGGAAAATCTGTCGATCCTGATGGAGATACCCTTTGACCGCAGGATAGCAGAAACCTATTCGCGAGGGCATCTAATAGTCGACGCAATGCCCGAGTGGAAGAATAAATTCTTGGCGTTATACAGTAAAATTGAAAGTATGCTAGCGGGGTAGGACCTTGATAAAAGAACTGGTAATTTTGAGCGGCAAAGGCGGAACAGGTAAAACAAGTTTGACGGCTGCTTTTGCTTCGATTGTTAAAAACAATGTGTTGTGTGACGCAGACGTGGATGCTGCTGATCTTCACCTGCTCATGGATCCGGATGTTCAGCAACGTACGGATTTTATGGGAGGCAATGTTGCCATCATCGATCCCGAAAAATGTACTCTGTGCGGTCAGTGTATCGAACTTTGCCGTTTTGAGGCTATCAGTGACCATTTTACAATCGATGAAATCGACTGTGAAGGCTGTGGGGTCTGTGTCGATCTATGCCCTGAGCAGGCTATTGATTTTCCAGTTAAGAAATGCGGCGAGTGGTTTATTTCCAATACCCGCTTCGGTGCCATGGTACATGCCAGGCTGGGCATTGCAGAAGAAAATTCCGGAAAGCTAGTCACGCTTGTTCGCCAGGAGGCAAGGAAGTTGGCGGAGACACACCACATGGAATTGATCATCACGGATGGACCTCCGGGAGTGGGATGCCCGGTTATCGCTTCAGTGGGCGGTGCTACGGCCATGCTTGTTGTGACCGAACCCACTGTTTCCGGTCTGCATGACATGCAACGGGTGCTGGAACTAGCGGATTATTTCAAGGTTCCGAGTATGATATGCGTGAATAAATTTGACTTGAACCTCGACCAGACAGCGGCTGTTGAGGCGCTTGCAAAAGAGAAAAATATTCCCATTGTGGGAAAGGTTCCCTTCGATCACCATTTTACCGAATCCATGGTCCAGGGTAAAACAATAGTTGAGTATGATAAAAATAGCGACTTGAGTCTGACAATCAAGCAACTGTGGAATACCGTTAGAAAATATTTGTAAAACCAGAATACGAACCTAAAAGGAGAATATGATGATGAAAAATGGAAGAATAGCAATCCCATCAAATGGGGCAGGCGGATTAGATGGCACAAGGGCGGGGCATTTCGGTCACTGTGACGTTTTTACCTTCATCGATGTTGAAGACGGGGAAATAAAAAAAGTCAGTGTCCTGCAAAATGAGGAGCATGTTCAGGGCGGCTGTATGGTACCGGTAAATCTGCTGGAAAGCAACAATGTGAAAGCGCTGGTGGTGGGCGGTATCGGTATGCGACCGCTTATGGGGTTCAAACAGGTGGGCATCGATGTTTATCATGATCCGGAAAGGGCTGAAATAAGGCCGGTAGTGGAAGACTTGATAGCGGGCAAATTGCCGGAGATTCAAAACGACCAGGTCTGTGGTGGGGGTGGTGGACAAATAAACACCTAAAAGGAGTGTGCAAAAATGAAAATTGCGATTACATCCCAGGGAAAAGATCTCGATTCGCAGGTCGACCCCAGATTCGGTCGTGCTGCCTACATTCTGATCGTTGATATAGTCGACGAAAAGGTTGAAGTGCTGGACAATTCAGAAAATGTCAATGCGTTTAAAGGCGCAGGGATTCAGGCGGCTGTGATGGTAGGCGACAGCGGTGCGGATGTTCTGTTGACCGGTTTCTGCGGCCCCAACGCATTCAAAACGCTGGCGGCGGCAGGTGTAAAGGTGGCCAATGATGCTTCTGGTACAGTGAAAGATGCATTGGAAGCCTTTAAAAAGGGTAAGGTGTCGTTTGCCGATGATTCTAATGTCGAGGGGCACTGGTAGTAAATCCGCATCGTGAACCCTATGGTTGCATAAACAACATGGCAAAGCATAGATAATGAGCTGTTATTATATGCAATATCTTAGGGATAGCGTCATTGCCTGGATATTTCCCAGGTGAATTCTAAGGATGGTGTCTTTTTTACCATGTTGTTTACCTTGAAACTCTACCCCCGGGACATGCACACTGCGCTGAGCTTTCGGTTGGCGCTCTTTACCTGGCGTTGTCTAATTTTCAGGAACACAACCGTGTCTCCTGGAAAGAGATCTATTCGGGCGCCTCGAATGATACCTAATCCCGAATGCGAAACCATGCTCTGCTGTTTCATTCTGATTAGACAGCTGATAATGGATTTTCTTGTCCCAATCTTTAAAACCTGCTTAATTTTATTTGAATATGAAGGAGGATATAATGGCGGAAGAAAAAGATATGAAACAGACCAAGGCTAAGAAGTTGGCAGATCCCAAAGCAGCCACAATCGATCCTGCAAGCCAGGAGATGATTCAACATGCTCAAGATTTGGGAATTGAAACAGTGTTTGACCGGGCTGTAAAAATGAAACCCTGCAATATTGGGACGCAAGGTATCTGTTGTAAAAATTGTGGCATGGGGCCTTGCCGACTGCCTCTACCAAAAGGGGGTATCGAAGGCGAAGACGATCGGAAAGGTCTTTGTGGTGCCACACCCAACACCATCGCTGCGCGGAATTTCATCCGCATGATTGCGGGGGGTGCTGCAGCCCATTCCGATCATGGCCGTTCTGTAGCCGAGGTGTTTTTATCCGCTGCCAGGAAAGAGACCGGTTCTTATAGAATTAAAGATACCCGAAAATTGGTTGCAGTTGCAAAACATTTGGGCGTTGCCACAGATGTGGAAATCGATGGGAAAAGACTGGATCGAGATTTAGACGAAGTTGCCCTGGAAGTGGGTGAAAAGGCAATGAATGAATGGGGCAAATCCGAGGGCGAACTTCTTTATGCCAAAAGAGCGCCTGAAGAGCGCTACAAAATATGGAAAAAAATGGGTGTCGTCCCCCGCAATATTGATAGAGAAATCGTTGAAATCATGCATCGCACCCACATCGGTGTGGATCAGGATTACAAAAACCTGATGAAACAGGGTACCCGCGCAGCCATTGCCGATGGTTGGGGCGGGTCCATGCTGGCAACCGATCTTCAAGACATTCTCTTTGGAACCCCGTACCCGGCAGTGTCAGAAGCAAATCTCGGGGTTATGAAGGAAGATATGGTAAACCTTGTGATTCATGGACATGAACCGGTTCTTTCTGAAATGATCGTGGCTGTGACACAAACCAAAGAAATGGAAGACTATGCAAAATCAAAGGGAGCCAAAGGAATTCAACTTTCCGGTATCTGCTGCTCGGCCAATGAGATTCTGCAGCGTCACGGGGTACCGTTGTGCGGAACGTTTCTCCAGCAGGAGCTTGCTGTCATCACCGGTGCGTGCGACGCCATGGTGGTTGATATTCAATGTATCTTCCAAAACCTGGCCAATGTGGCCAAATGCTTTCATACCAAACTGATTACCACCCATCCTATTGCAAAGATGGAACAGGACAATGTGATTCATATCGAATTTGATGAGCACCATGCCTTTGAGGATGCGAAGCGAATTGTTAAAATGGCCATTGATAATTTTGAAAACAGAGGGTCTGAAGTGATGATCCCCAAACAGAAATCACCCATTGTAGCAGGGTTTGGCGTGGAATCGATTGAGTATCACCTTGGGGGTACCTTCCGTGGTTCTTACTATACGTTAAACGACAATATCATTAATGGCAGGATCAGAGGTATCGGGGGGGTTGTAGGGTGCAACAATGCACGGACCAAACATAATGAAGGTCATGTTCAGATTGTTAAAGAGCTCATAAAGAACGATGTGATCGTTCTGACAACGGGATGCAATGCGATTGCGTGTGCCATGGAAGGACTCCTTACCCCGGAAACAGCGGCTGTGTTCTGTGGGCCGGGTCTGGCAGAAGTCTGTGAAACGGTGGGCATCCCACCGGTTCTGCATCTGGGTTCTTGTGTAGACAATAGCCGGATACTACTGGCGGCAACCGAAGTCGTTAAAGCAGGTGGTTTGGGCAAAGACATCAGCGATCTGCCGGCTGCTGGGAGTGCGCCGGAATGGATGAGTGAAAAAGCCATCAGTATCGGTCACTATTTCGTGGCTTCTGGTGTCTACACCGTCTTTGGGGTAACGCTTCCTGTAACAGGTGCACCGGTCTTTCAAAAATACTTGTTCGAAGAGTTTGAAAAAATGTACGGCGGTATGTGGGATCTGGAAATCGATCCCATCAAACATGCCCATAAAATGATCGCTCATATCGATAAAAAACGTAAGGCGCTTGGTATCGATAAAGCCAGAGATAGAGTTTTGGTGGACATGGCAGCACGACGGGGTATCGAAGCAGCGTAATCGAGCACTTTTATCAGTGGGCGACAAGGTCGTCTAAGGAATGAGCATACAACAATTTTATAGGATCTATTTTTGCCATAGGCTCATATATATTTCAAGCGAATAGAAAATGAAAGGTGTTAGAATGGGTTCAAAGATAAAAATTGGTATCGTTATTTGCGATCGCTACCGCCGCTGCGCTGGTGGGAAGTGTTTCCTGTCGATGAGGAACAAGGAAGGGGCTTTCAGCAGATACACTGGCAACGAGATTGAGTTAACGGGTTTTACAACGTGCGATGGTTGTCCTGGTGGTAACATAGAATATGCGGGAGAAGAGATGGTGAAAAATGGTGCAGAGGTAATTCATTTAGCTACCGGCCTGGTGGTTGGTTATCCCCCCTGTCCCCATATTGATTCATTCAAAGCATTTCTTGAAAAGCGCTATGGGGTTAAGGTCATTGTTGGTACGCACCCAATTCCGAAAAAATATCTTGACATGCATACGCATCTTGGAACCTGGAAGGACGCTGCATGGAAGCCACTCATCGCACCAACCATGAGTGATGAAGTGACTCGTGCAAGTTACGACTAGTCGGGAATAGAGATTTCTTACAGGACATAAAAGTCCAAAATATCCAACAAAGGAGGTTTGTATGGAAGAAGAAGTTGAGGTGGGCTGTGCACGGCCGACAGGAGGGCCGGTAGGAGATAGACAGGAAATTGAAACTGCTGAATCCCAAGAAAGCACCATACGAAATAGAGAGGTCGCATCCATGATTAAAGTCGGAAAAAAAGCACCGGATTTTACGGCGCCGGGATATCAGGCAGGCAAATTTATTTCCACCAAACTTTCAGATTATTTGGGTAAATGGGTGCTCTTATGTTTTTATCCGGGTGATTTCACCTTTGTCTGAGCCACAGAGATTTCGGCAGTTGCCGAAAAGTATTCTGAATTCCAGAAACTGGATGTTCAGATTCTCTCCATGAGCATCGATAGTGTTTTTGTTCATAAGATGTGGAACGATCATGAGCTTTCCAAGATGGTTTCCGGCGGCGTACCCTTTCCTATGCTGTCTGACGCCGGTGGCAAAGTCGGACAGGTCTATGGTGTATACGATGAAGATGCAGGCGTTGAAACCCGTGGCCGGTTCATAATTGATCCGGATGGAGTGGTACAGGGCTATGAGGTGTTGACACCCCCGGTTGGCAGGAATGTTCTTGAAAGTTTCCGGCAGGTTCAGGCATTCCAACTGGTGAGGGAAAGCAAGGGCAAAGAAGCGACCCCGTCAGGGTGGAAACCTGGAAAAATGACCCTTAAACCAGGACCAGACCTTGTTGGCAAGGTCTGGGAAGTGTGGAAGACGGATATGGCATTCGACTGATTATCCACTTGCTCATCATTTTTGGTACCTGTAAAGAGAGTTGCGTCCAGGCTGGAATACCAGACAGTTTGTCGCTTTATATTTTAGTGACTATGGAGGTATTTCGGCCTTTTTTTATTTGAGATCTACACAATATTTACTCAGGAGACCGGCAATTATGAAAGTTGGCGCAAGTGCAGGTATTGTGATCACTAAAATGACTGATTTTTTAAAAAGACAGCGGCGTGATTGGTATGTTACCGTAACGCGGTCATCTTTAGAAAGATTTGCTTACCAGATGGTTGTCCCTTACCTGTCAATTTATACTATTGCGTTAGGTGCTACTGCCACTCAACTTGGCTTAGTTAATAGCCTTGGAATGGGGATTGCCGGCATATTGAGTTTGCTGAGCGGGTGGCTAATCGATAGAATTGGTACTAAAAAGATTTACCTGACTGGGATTACAATGCTTGCAATTTCATACATATTCTATGGTCTGGCCACAAACTGGGCAATCATCATCATTGCGATGATTGCGTATTGGCTCGGATTTACAACCTCCGTTCATAGTTGTGCCACTGTTTGTGCAAATTCGCTAGCAAATCAGGATAGAGCCACAGGCATGAGTCTCTGTGAAACTTTTGCTGCGGGGTTTTTGGGAATGGCAGGTCCCATGCTGGGAGCCCTGATAGTTACAGAATTTGGTGGTGTAAATGTCAGGGGTATTAGACCCTTATTTTTTATCGGTTTAGCGGTCACAGTTGTCACATTTCTTCTAATTTATACTCAACTATCTGATCGAAAATGGACAAGCCAAAGTGTGGCGAGGGCTAGCTTATTCAAAGAGTTATCTCATGTATTCAAGGAAGGGCGAAACCTAAAGCGATGGCTCATTATCGCCTCCATGACAAATCTTCCACTGGGTATGGTTTTTCCATTTTATCAGGTTTTCGCACATGAGTTCAAGGGAGCTGATCAATACATCTTAGGATACATGGTTACCGGTTTTGCCTTAACGCCACTGGTGTTCGGAATACCTTTTGGCAGGCTGGCGGATAAGATCGGGCGAAAAAAAGTGATATATTTAATAGCGCCCCTTTTTTGGGTTTCGAATTTGATACTGATTTGGGCACCAGGGCCAGGGTTCCTGATAGTATCTGGTATCTTACAAGGCTTTTATTTTGTTAGCATCACCGTTACAGGGGCGATGACATTTGAACTGGTCCCTTCAGATCAAATGGGCAGATGGCTGGGCATCATTCGATTTTTTAGGCTTTTACTTTCTGCCGGGTCCGCATATGCAGCGGGAGTTATCTGGGATAACCTGGGCCCACAATACGTATTTCTAATCGCTATAGGGCTCGATCTTTTTATTAGGATACCGTTGCTGATTGGAATGCCCGAGACCTTAGGTTCACAGTTAGAAAAGGGAAAAGAAGTTCCTTCTTAAGAGTAAAACAAATAATAAACTAAATGACAATATCGAAAATTTATCACCTTCACAACTTAACGGGTTGCCCCGTTTTATTTTGTAGCCTCTATATCAGCTTTAAAACTGTCTACTTTGGATCTTAGATCCGCCAATTCAGATTCTGCCTGCCAACGCTTATTTAAGTTATATTGAGCATGAGCTCCAAAAATGATAAATAAGCAAATAACGATAAGCCGTGTTCCTATCCCGGCAAGCCCACCTCCAAACAGGTCATCTACAAAGCCAACCCCATCATGGGTAAAAACATTGTAAATGGTCTCTATTATCCAGTAAACAATTCCAACACCAATTCCGGTTAAAACCATTGTATCAAATATTGAAACCCGCTTTTTTTGGTCGGAAGCCATGCCGTCTCCTAATTCTTAGGTGGGATCAGTATCGAAATTTTTCTTATATTTTTTTAATTGCCTTGTTTCAATTTTTATCAGTTATGCTGATAGTGGTACCACTCTCACAACATTTAGTCAAGATTTAAGGGGGAGACCACAACATGTTGATAGACGAATCACCCAGGGAATTAAGGTTTCGATACAATTTGAAACAAGCAGACCTTGCAGAACTTACCGAAATTAATCAGCAGCGTCTGTCACGTCTTGAGCGGGGTGTGCAATCGCCGACAGCAGAAGAAATCAAAGTATTGCAAATGGTGTCGTATGATGATAGGTCCTTGTACGTTAGCCGGCGTCGTTTATGGCCGGAAGAAGAAGGGCGGTTTCGTGTTTCACGACCTGAGGCACACCTTCAATACCAACATGCGGAAAGCCGGTGTCCAGGAATCTGTGATCATGGATATCACTGGACATTCAACCAGGGAAATGTTCGACCGGTATAATAGCATCGACGAAGGTGACGCGCACAACGCAATCGACCAATTGGAAGGCTATTTCTCAAATGGTGACCATATTGGTGACCAAGCCGCTATTTTGAAGAAAGAAGTTTCGTAGAATATGATAGCTATACGGATCAATTCTTTCTCGTTGCGAACGATGTGTTCATAATAATTACGCTGCCATATTTAGCCGGGAAACGGTGCCCAACCACGTTGTTTGACGCCACGGATATATTCATTTGTGGTCATGGTTTTAAACCATTGAATCACCTGATGTAGGGGCGAACCTGTGTGTT
>RCNC010000425.1_pt1 | contig 26805 bp, 25 predicted proteins | sample 2041301 | NCBI WGS metagenome assembly RCNC01 (sample SAMN09708231, study PRJNA481090) | Marine sediment metagenome, whole genome shotgun sequencing project. | biome: marine sediment; feature: ocean; material: sediment; isolation source: Sewage treatment plant 13A marine sediment (STP13A) ... | reverse complement strand
GTGATTACCGGACACGGACCCGAGACAACGATAGGCCACGAAATGCGTTTCAATGCCTTTGTAAGGGCCTAGTGTAGTGTCCTGTACTAAACAGCGATTAAGAGCCTCACAAAAGATTCAAGTCAAGGCGCAGCGTGCAGTTAATGGCCGTTCCCTTAACAAAGGCTGCAACGCAGGATTGGAGCTTTTGTGGGGCTCCCGAAGGGCGAGACGAGAAGGCATCATCTGCTGTGTTGCGACTCTTGGAAAGGACCAGCCATTCCCTGCGAGACGCATCTTACAGCTAATACCTTCTCGTCTCGCTCAATCGCTGTTTAGTACAGGACACTACACTTTTGCTCCTTCAATGTGATAATTGCGGATGCGGTGCTTCGTGAGAGTATCAGTTCAGTTTTATAATTCTGATCTCAGGCGGAGGTAACCCGGCTTGCCAGCACCCTGAGTCTGTCATATGCTGCCTGCCAAATTCTTCGTATCCCTGACAGGGAGTTTTGTTTGCAGTCTGAATATCTCTTAATCAATTTCGATCCGGTCGCGGTTTCTATCGGTCCACTGGATATCCACTGGTATGGCGTCACGTATCTGCTGGCATTCCTGTCATTCTGGATGATTGGCAACCGGCGGGCCGCTACTCAAGCCTGGCGGGGCTGGAGCAAGCAGGATGTCAGTGACGTTTTATTTTACGGCATGCTGGGTGTAATCATTGGCGGGCGCATTGGCTACATGCTGTTTTATGGTTTTGAGATGTTGCTGCAAAATCCATTGTCCCTGTTCAAGGTCTGGGACGGAGGCATGTCTTTCCATGGTGGATTGCTCGGTGTCATCTTCGCCATGGCCTGGTTTGGCAAACGCACTGGCAAGACATTCTGGCAGATTGCAGATTTCGTGGCACCAATGGGGCCGCTCGGACTGGCATTTGGCCGCCTGGGCAATTTTATAGGTGGCGAGTTATGGGGCCGTCTGTCGGACCTGCCCTGGGCCATGATTTTTGCCAAATCCACAGGTTTCAGACCGGGGGATGATCTGGCCCTCAATGAGGCATGGCGTTCCGGAGCGCTGGATCACCTTGCGAGACATCCCAGTCAGCTCTACCAGGCCGGATTGGAGGGCCTGGCCCTGTTTGTCATCCTGATGTTGTACTCACGAAAGCCGAGACCTACCGCTGCTGTTTCAGGCTTGTTTTTGACTGGTTATGGCGTATTCAGGTTCATTGTTGAGTTTTTCCGTCAACCGGATGAGCACCTCGGGTTTCTTGCAATGCAATGGCTGACCATGGGTATGTTGCTATCTTTACCCATGATCGCAGCGGGTTGCATTATTATGTTGTTTGCTTATAACTCCGACTCACAGAAAACAAAGGTCAGTCCCGAATCATGAAAACCTACCTGCAGCTTTTGCAAGATATCCTGGATAAAGGCAGCCGCAAGGAAGACCGGACCGGTACCGGCACCATCAGCCTGTTTGGTTACCAGATGCGTTTTGATCTCGCAAAGGGCTTTCCCTGTGTCACTACCAAGACACTGCATCTGCGCTCCATCATCCACGAACTATTGTGGTTTCTCAAAGGTGACACCAATGTGGCCTACCTGAATGATAATGGTGTTTCAATCTGGAATGAATGGGCGGATGAGAATGGTAATCTTGGACCTGTCTATGGCGCCCAATGGCGTGACTGGATCGCACCCGACGGCAGGCACATAGACCAGATGAGCCTGTTGCTGGATGACCTGCGTAAGCGGCCTGACTCCCGCCGCCATATTATTTCCGCCTGGAACCCGGCTGTTCTTCCGGATGAAACAACCAGTCCGCAGGATAATGCGCGCGCAGGTCTGCAGGCCTTGCCGCCATGTCACATGATGTTTCAGTTTCATGTCGCCAATGGCAAGTTGAGCTGTCAGATGTATCAGCGCAGCGCAGACGTGTTCCTCGGCGTACCTTTTAACGTCGCATCCTACGCCTTGCTGACCATGATGATGGCACAGGCGCTGGACCTTGAACCGGGTGACTTCATTATATCGCTGGGCGATGTCCATATTTACCTGAATCACCTGGAGCAGGTGAAAACACAGTTGTCACGAGACCCATTTCCGTTACCCGTCATGAAAATCAATCCGGAAAGAAAAGACCTGTTCGGGTTTGTTTATGAAGATTTCGAATTACAAAACTATCAGTGTCATGCGTCTATCAAAGCCCCGATAGCGGTTTAATACTGAACCGGTATGCAAAAGACCATCACACTGATAGCAGCCATGGGCAACAACAGGGCCATAGGACTGGATGGCAGGATGCCATGGCACCTGCCCGCAGAATTGCAACATTTTAAAAAGGCCACCATGGGTAAGGCCATCGTAATGGGGCGCAAAACCTGGCAGTCCATTGGCCGTCCCTTGCCTGGGCGACAGAATATTGTAGTCAGCCGAAACACCGTATTCATTGCTGAGGGTGCAGATGTTTGTGATTCGCTCGAGGCGGCAATTGAAATTTCAAAAGCCGACGAAATCATGGTGATCGGTGGCGGACAGTTATATGCAGCAGCACTACCGTTAGCACAAACCATGATTCTCACATTAATAGATATAGAGCCGGAGGCCGACACCTGGTTTCCCATGTGGGATGAAAGACATTGGCAGCAAACCGAAGAACAGTATTTTCAGGTCGATGAAAACAACAAACTCACCTATCGAATTGTAAAATTCAAACGCATCACACCCGATGCCCAATCGTTGGGTGCATAGGTTTCGTCGTAGGGTGCGTAACTTGTTACGCACGTTTTGTTGGCTCCAATTGATGCCACGAAACTCCGGGCTTGCACAATTCACCGAACCTGGTAGACCTTTCGATCCTCCAGTCTCAGTGCACTCAATTTACCACCCCAGACACAACCTGAATCCATCGCAATATATCGTTTCTTTTTTCGTAAACCCAGCGCCGCCCAATGTCCGAAAGCGATGGTTACATCCCGGGTTAGACGATGCTTATGTTTGAACCATGGTTTGTAACTATGGGGTTGACAACCGGGTCGGCCGGATACGCTGTAGATCCCACGACCTTCTGCATCACAGAATCGCAGACGTGTCAGAATATTGGTAATCAGACGTAAGCGTTTCCAGCCGTTCCGACCTTCGCGCCATCGTCTGGGGCGGTTGCCGTACATGTGCCGCAAAAACTCACTGCGCTGGTCAGATCGTAGAGCAGCGGATACTTCATTGCCCGCACTGATGGCTGTCTGCCAGGTCCATTGTGGAATGACACCGGCATGAACCAACAGCATGTTGAACTCTTCGGACCAACGGGACAGGGGCTGGGCGCTTAGCCAGTCGATCAGTGATTCACATTCCGGTGCCGCAAATATGGCATTAAATTCAGCATTGCCCGAGTTTCCATCCGGGTACAGGTCGTGACTTGCCAGCAGGTGTAGATCGTGATTGCCCAGGACCGTACTGACAGAGTGTTCAATGCTCTTTAAAAGCAGCAAAACCTGTAGGGACTGGCCACCGCGATTGACCAGGTCACCACAGGGCCACAGTTTGTCTGAGGAAGGGTCGAAATTGATCTTCTGCAACAAACGCTGCAGTGAATCGTAACAACCTTGAATGTCACCAACCAGATAAGTCGACATAATGAATAGGCGTGAGGTCAGTGCAATGGCGCGTCGGGGGAGTGCAGTGTGAACTCGGGGATTTCCGCCCGAAATGAGTGGCCGTCATCCGTTACAAAACCATAGGAGCCCCGCATTGAACCCACCGCTGTGGGTATCAGTGCCCCGCTGGTATAACTGTAGGATTTACCGGGTGCCAGTTCGGGGGTTTGTCCGATTACACCTTCACCGATGACTTCTTCAGTGGAACCGTCTGCATGTGTAATTATCCAGTGACGGTTTTGCAGGGTGATGCTCTGTTCGGAGCGGTTGGTAATGTAAATCGTGTAAGCGAAGGCAAATTTATCCTCGTGCTGGCCGAGAAATTCGGGCTGCGCCACAACGTGAACTGGAATTATTTTACTCATCACCGCTGTCTTGCCTCATGCTATCTGGATGTGGATTTTCTGTCTGCATCATACGTCAGAGAGCTTGCGAGTGTAGCAAATTGCGACAGGCTGAGTTGCTCTGCGCGCTGACCCGGATCGATACCTGCTGCGAGAATTTGATCTGCGGTGAAAAGCTCCTTGAGACTGTTACGTAATGTCTTCCGGCGCATGGAAAATGCTGCCGATACCACCTTTTTGAAATTATCAAACGAACCGGCATCGGCAGGCGGTTTTTTGAGTGGTTGTAATCGCACGATGCTGGAACAGACCCTGGGTACCGGTGAGAAACTTTCAGGAAGCACATCAAATAGCGGTGTTACATTACAGCGGTACTGGGTCATCACTGATAAGCGACCGTATGTGCGGCTGCCCGGTGCTGCCGCCATGCGATCCACCACCTCTTTTTGCAGCATGAAATGCATGTCAACAACTTGCTCATGCCACTGCAGCACATGAAAGATCAGAGGCGTAGAGATGTTGTAGGGCAGGTTGCCGATCAGCCTGAATGGACGCTGGCCGGTGATTTCTGGCAGGTTTGCATTTAGCGCATCACCGGAATGAATAGTGATATTGGATTTGTCTGAAAATTGTTTTTGAAGCCTTGAAACCAGGTCGCGATCGAGCTCCAAGAGGTGCAATTCGGCACCACTTTCGAGCAAAGGGCGGGTGAGTGCCGCCTGGCCTGGCCCGATCTCAACCAGGAGGTCGGTTTCTTTGGGTGCAATGCAGGCTATGATCCGGTTAATGACCTCCTGGTCATGCAGAAAATTCTGACCGAACCGTTTGCGCGCCTTGTGTTTCATTGGCACATGTTCTGTGCCGCTTTCGCCGCGGTAAACATGCTGGAGGCATCAGCCTGATTTTTTCCGGCAATATCCAGGGCCGTACCATGATCAACCGAAGTTCTGATGAAGGGCAAACCCAGCGTGATATTGACCGCTTTGCCAAAGCTGGCGTGCTTGAGCACCGGCAGGCCCTGGTCATGATACATTGCAATGACGACATCACAATTTTCCAGGCGGGAGCGCGTGAACGCGGTATCAGCAGGCACCGGTCCAATGGCGCCGATACCGTCAGCCCTGCATTCATCTATTACCTTCTGAATCACCCGGGAATCTTCATCACCAAGGTGACCACCCTCACCGGCATGGGGGTTCAGCCCCAGTACCTGAATGACGGGCTCGGGAATTCCAAATCGTGTGCGCAGTTCCTGATGAGTGATTCGAATGGTGCTGCGAACATTCTCCTCCGTGATGGCATCGGACACATCACGCAGGGGCAAATGGGTTGTCACAAGTGCAACACGCAGGTCACCGGCGGCTAACATCATGACCACTTTTTTGACACCGGCGAGTTCCGCCAATAATTCGGTGTGACCGCTGAATGGAATACCGCCATCGTTGATGACGCCTTTATGAACCGGTCCTGTAACCAGCGCACCGGCGTGACCGGTCCGAACCAACCTGACGGCTGATTTGATAGTGTCCACAACGTAAGTCGCGTTACCGGGATCGGGTTTGCCGGGTTTAACCGACCGAGCCAGCTTTTGAGGATAGCAACTGAGTTGACCTGCCGTGACCTTGTCGCCCGGCTGCCAGGGATGGATCCTGACCTTGAGACCCAGGGTTTCGGCTGCAGATGCCAGCAACTGTTGATCTGAGACTGCCAGCAAACGCAGTTCCGGGTGTTCATGAGCCAGGCGAATGGTGCATTCCGGCCCGATACCTGCAGGCTCACCCGGCGTTAGGGCAAGCACGGGATTATCCCTGATCATGATCTGATTTCCGGTATTTTGACAAAAGCTTATCCGGAGCTCAGCTATCCAACCTGATTTCTACGAAAGCCTCGTCACGCATTTGCTGCAAAAACTGTTCGACTTCAATATCCATTTTTTGCTGTTGCAGATTATTGCGGGCGGCATTGCGCATGGCCTCGTCGGTCACGTCTTTCTCGCGCTTGCCAAGACGTTCAATGATGTGCCAGCCGACTTCGGTCTGAAAAGGCTCGGAGATTTCACCATCCTGCATCGCCTCCAGTGTCAATCCCATGCGTTCGCCAAAGGCCTGAGGCTGGAACCAGCCCATATCACCACCAAGATTTGAGCTCGATATATCATCGGAATTTTCCTTGGCCAGTGCCTCAAAATCTCCACCGTCAACAAGTTGCTGGTGTATATCACGAACCTGTTCCATGGCCTCGCGGGGAGTGACCAGGTCGTTGGTTCCTATCATGATATGCCTGGCATGGTATTCCGTTGCCATGACCTGGCTGCGGTCGCGGTAATCATTGACTTTCATGATGTGGAAACCAGCCGGGCTGCGCACGGGTACAGTGAATTGACCGGCTCTTAAGGGCCTGATCGCGTCAGAAAATGCAACCGGAATTGAATTCAAATCCCGCCAGCCGATAAGACCACCTTCGAGAGCCTCCGTGCTGTTGGAATAACTGATTGCTGCCGAGGCGAAATCCAGCCCCTCCACCAATTGCTGGTGAACATTGTTTACCTTCGATTCCTGCATGGCTACCTGTTGTGGTGTGGAGCCTTCATTCAGACCAATCAGGATGTGGGAAATATTGTATTCGCCACCCTGAAAACGATTGGACGCCAACAGGATATCAATTTCGGTTTCGGTAATGGGATCCATACTGTTGACGACTCTCTGGCGAAGTCGTTCGGTCATCATTTCTTCACCCATATTCTCGCGGAATTCACTGAAATCTTCTCCGTCGCCTTCAATGACCTGGCGCAACTGCATCAGTGAAATATTATTTTGTTGAGCAAGCATCGTCAATGACTGGTCAATATCGGCATCGGAAATCCGGATGCCAGTTTGAAATGCACGCTGCAACTGTAACTCGCGGATGATCAAACGCTCCATTACCTGTTTTTCCAGCAGATGCTGGGGGGGCAGGTCACCACCCTGCTGACGAATGCGATCGACGATACCTTTAATGGCAATGTCGAGTTCACTCCGCAGCACGACATCGTCATCGACCAGCGCAACGATGGAATCGATCTTGACGGTATTTTGCGCAAGCGCTGTATCTGTCATCAGTCCTGACGCCAGGCCTGATACCAGGCTTACACTTACAATCCATGCTGCAAGATGGTTAAAACTTCTCATAAAGGCCTGTCTCCGGGATTCTGCCATTCTGTATTGTCCGATCTTTGATTGTGGCAAGCAGGAAAAGTTGCCTGCTTTTAACACCTAACTGATTATTTTAACCCATATCAGCGTAAAGCGAATGAAATTTCTAGGATGCCAGCTGCATCGATTCCAGCACTTCTTCCATGCGTTCAAACACTGATTGCATTCTTCGATCGGTAGGAAGTGTAGTCAGACGAAAGTGATTTCTGTAAGGCACATTGAAGCTGCTACCCGGTGCGATCAGAACGTGTTTCTTCTCCAGTAAATTCAGAGCGAACGCCTGATCATCAAATGCTTCGAACAAGCTTGTATCAACCGCGGGAAACGCGTACATCGCACCATCCGGTTCGTTCAGGGTCATGAATTTACTATTGTTAACCCCATCTATGATGGCCTGCCTCGCCTGGAACAGACGGCCACCCTTGGTGGTGAGTTCCCGGATACTCTGGTACCCGCCCAGGGCAGTCTGCACCGCCCATTGTCCCGGCACATTGGCACACAATCTCAGTGAAGCCAGCAACTCGACGGCATGCAGGTATTCCCTGGCGTTTTCCCTGTCACCACTGAAAGCGATCCAACCGACCCGGTAACCGCAGGCACGGTAAATTTTTGAGAGTCCGTTGAAGGTCGCGCACAGTGTTTCGTGTACCAGTGTGGCCATGGGAATGTGTTCTGCGTCGCCGTAGAGCATTTCATCATATATTTCATCGCTGAAAACGACGATCCGGTTTTGTTCGGCAATACGGGCAATTTCTTCCAGCAATGCCTGGTCGTAAACAGCACCGGTAGGATTGTTGGGGTTGATCACAACAATACCCCGGGTTCGAGGTGTCAACAGGCTACGGATTTCATCCGGATCGGGTTGAAAACCATTTTCCGGCAGGCAGTTGTAATAAATCGGTGTGCCGTGATTGAGTGCAACCGAAGCGCTCCACAAAGGATAATCCGGGCTTGGTAACAGAATTTCGTCACCGCTGTTGAGTAATGCCCGCAAGGCCAGATCAATACATTCACTCACGCCATTGCCCATGAAAACGTCTTCTGCGGTGACATCCATCACACCACGACCCTGTTGCTGCATTACCACTGCTTCGCGGGCTGGAAAAATTCCTTTTTGATGGCAATAGGCCTCGCTCTGGCCCAGGTTTTCGATCATCGCCAGACGCATGGTCTCCGGCGTGCGGTAACCAAACAACCCGGGATTACCTATATTCAATGAGATGATTTCGTAGCCCTGCCGTTCCATTTCCTGTGCTCGCGCGGCCAGTTCGCCACGAATTTCATAACGAACCCCTTCCAGGATGTTGTTCGTTTTTACCTGCGTTTTGATCATGTTTTCACCACTTAATAAGCCATGTCATAGAAAAGTGGTGCGGACCGGCGGCCAACATTGCCAAGTCCTTTAAGTACTAATTGAACGTATAGCGCGTCACGGTGGTCGCCATCGCGGTTTCTGAGGAAGCGCTTGGCGACCGTCCGTATTGCCCAGCAGCAACTGTCGTATTCGAAACCGGCTTCGGCTGCCAACAGGTCAGAATCCATCAGTGAGTAATTTACCCGGGCCAGGACCCGCCAGCGCTCGTTGATGGACTGGTAATAGCGTATATCGAATTGATCAAGACTGTCGCGTCTGTAACGATACTCAGCGCCAAGGCGAAGACCGCTGTTACCGGACCAGGTCGCACCCAGTATGGCGACATCAATTCTATTGGTTTGCCAATTCCATTGTGCATTGATGCGGCTACTCAATCTCCTGGTCGGATGGTATATAAACTCAGCAATGAAAGGCGATGCATTTTCATCCCGCGGTGGTTCGAAGTCAGGCGACTCGACCAATTGAGGCTCGAAGTGGATGATTTGGCCAAAGCTCATACTCCACAATTCTCGTCCAGCCACCCGGTCAATTGAGCGGGTAGTCAGGGCCAGGGTAAGCTGATTCGCATCTGATTGGCGATCTGCACCGGTAAAACGGTTGTAATTGAAAAGTTGACTGAAGCCGAAAGTAAAGGGTGCGGAATCAAAATCAGGGTAGCCTTCCTGATTTACATAAGGCACGTATAGATAAAATAACCGTGGCTCCAGTGTTTGCATCCTGTCTGTGCCGTTATCACGCTCAAAGAACAAGCCGGAGTCGAAACTGACAATCCCGGTACCACGCGTGGGTGATTCCTCGCCGGGCAGGCCATTCCAGTCGAGATTATAAGCGGTGTATCGGTAGCCGGCACTTGGCCTCATATAACCCCAGTCGGTTTCAACATTCCATTCAAGACGCGGGAGAATATCGAGTCGTGAACCTGTGACGCCAATGGCGAACTCCCTGTCAAAATAAACCAGTTCAGAATCCAGCGACAAACGTAATCCTTTATTCCCCAAGGGTCGGTCAATTTTAAAAGAGACACGTGGCAAACGTCTGTAGGGCTCGTTGAAAATGGTTATTACATCGTCAAGCACCTGGAAATCATCTGCGATCACTGAAAGCTGCCAGTAACGACCACTCCCATATATTCCAACCTTACTTCTCAAGTACTGTCTCGATGCACCCGCAAGGCTATTACTGAAATCCTGAAAGTATTCTTCATCGCTGACCTTGTCGATCAGTATTTCGCTGCGCCAGTGTGGATTGAAAAATGCATTGTGGCTAAAACTGTAATGATAACGGTTGTCATCGGTTTTGCTGTCGTCGGGCATGTAATCAAAATTCAGCGCGCCGCCGGATCGCTGTGTCATGAACCGGTATTCCGCTGTCAGCATGGCGCCACGTTCGGTGAAGTAACGCGGCGTAAGTGTAGCGTCCTGATTGGGTGCGATATTCCAGTAGTAGGGGATGCTGAACTCAAAGCCATTGTCATTAGCAGTGCTGATGAACGGATAAAGAAAGCCACTTTTGCGCCGGTCGTCAATCGGGAATGTCATATAAGGCAAATACAGAAACGGAATATCAAAGAACCTGAGCGTTGCACCCTTGACCTTGCCCATGCCTTGATCAAAATCCAGTTCAAGCTCTTTTGCCGACAGCAGCCACTCGGGTGTCTCCCCCGGGCAGGTCGTGAATTGCAAACCATACAGCATCGAATGGTTGCCTGAATCAACAGAAATTTCCGTCGCGCTGCCTTTTGCGCTGGATCCCATCAAGCCATAATCGACAGCCTCAAAACGCCCGCTTTCATCAAGAAAATTATACTGTGCACTGGACCCACTGATGTGCATGATCTGGTCTTCGTAAAACATCTTTCCCGGTATGGTGACAATTTCACTTTCGGGGTCGTAACGTAGAAGCTCCGTGGTCATTAATTGATCGGCACGGCGCAGTTCCACCTCATCGCGGGCCTCGGCAATACCTGTTTTGCTGGCTTCAAATTGCCGTGTCCAGACTAGAATGGGTGAGGTGCTCCGATCCGGCACGTTTTTCATCCTGGGTGCCAGGCTGGGGCCGGGGCAGGCAAGCTCCGGTGCTTCGTTATCGGCAGCAAATGCGCTACCCGGGAATGACACCAGGATAAGGCAAATGATCGAAACTGGGATCGATGTTCGGATATTTATCGGGATCACAAATCGGCGCCGTATTTGAACAGGGTTAGCGGCCGTATTGTACCAACGGATTTGAACTTCTGTGTCATGATTTTTTTAGGCGCGCCAACACGATAGTTGCTAAAGTTGTCATAGTTTGGCTTAAGGCGCAATGGTTGGACACGATTGTTTCAACCATTCCTGTCTTTCTTCTTTCTCAAGCCTGGATTTCTCTTCGGCCAGTCGGTGAAATTCCTGCGGATTTCCTTCGCTTTCAAGCCACAGGCGTTGGAATGCACAATGACTGCCTGCATAAGTATCGTAAAGCGCCAGCCTGGCGTTATTGAGCGGGTTTTCAAACCAGCTTTGGTAGTATTGTTTGCCTTGCCACTTACCATTGCGTAGCTTTTCCAGTGATTGTAAGAACGAACGAAATATTTCCTGTTTGCCCTCCCGCATCCCGGTTTCCGGGGTATCGCTGTGGTATAGCCCGGACAGTTCATGACGAATTTCCCCGATCAGGCTATTAAACTCTGTGTTGACGTTCTGAATATGTTTCCATCGTTCCAGGTCACCCTGTCTTTGATTGGCCTCCAGCCATTGCTCTAAGCCTGTTTCTTCAACAAAGCTGGCATAACCTTCATTGAACAAACCATCGTCTTTGATATACAGACGTTGATGGGCGAGTTCATGGAAGAGGTAGGCCGCAAGTCGAACATCAGTCCCGGACACCATGGTGCTCAACAGGGGGTCGCTGAACCAACCCAATGAAGAATATGCGGCGGAGGGTGAAACGGAGACGTCCATGCCCTTGTTACGGTAGCGTTCAGCGGACTGCAGCGCTTTATTCTGTTTGAAAAACCCCCGATAGGGCACGCAACCTGCTACCGGAAAACACCATTTCTTAGCTTGCAGGGAGAATTCTTCGGTCGCAACCACATTCCACACCAGTGCATCACCTTCGACCTCAACATAACTGGAGTAACTACCATTGGCCGGCAGGTCAAGGGAGTCTTGCGCGAAGGTCTTTATCTGGCCGGCAAGTTGCAACTGTTCGGTCAGCTCAGAGTCGGTGGCTGGATCATCCAGTATGGATTGAATATCCTGGCGCGCATGCATGAGTTTCCATTGGCCGGAAATCGCCTGCATGTAATAACCGGGTCCTGAGCAGGCTGTCAGAAAGACGATCGACGCCATGCTGAGGTAGCGACAGATCATCAGGCGTGATTTTTGCCTTCCACAAATTTCAGTGATACCGAATTAATACAGTATCGCTGGCCGGTCGGCGGAGGACCGTCGGGAAAAATATGTCCCAGGTGGGCTTCACAATGTGGACACAACAGCTCAATGCGGTGCATTCCATGGCTGGTATCCGGTCGTTGAACGACTTCCGCAGTATCCAGTTCACCATGAAAACTGGGCCAGCCACAACCGGAGTGGAACTTGCTTTGAGAACTGAACAAGGGATGATCGCAACAGGCACACAGATAATGACCATCCCCGGTAGAATCGCAGTACTGTCCGCTGAAGGCCGGTTCGGTTCCCGCTTCACGGGTCACACGATATTGCTCGGCATCCAGTTGTTGTTTCCACTCTTGCGTGGTTTTAGTGATTTTTTTCATAGCTTCCTTAACTCCTTCAGGCATTGTAATGTATCCTTTGCTGATCTGTATTGCGACACGACGTATGGGGCTCCATCATCATGATCAAGGTTTTCGAGGATTTTGATATAACACTGGTCGGACATTATCAGTCGGTGCTGGAATCAAACGATATTGCGACATTCATGAAAAACCAGTTTGGCACTTCCGGGGCTGGAGAATTGCCATTTGTTGAAGTGATTCCTCAATTATTTATCCTGAACGAGGCGGATGCCGAACGTGCCAAGGCACTAATCAAGCAACTGGATGACCCGGAAAACCGGGTCGAACAAAAGGCATGGCAATGCCCCGAGTGCCAGACACCACAGGAAGCAGCCTTCACCCACTGCTGGAAGTGCTCAGCGGCACGTCCAACCATTGACGGATAATTTGTTATTCACGAATCATAGGATGAATTGGTTCATGCCCCGTGCGTAATAAATTACGCACCCTACGGCTGAGCTACGCCCATGTAGGGTGGGTAACTTGTTACCCACGAAATACCCGATAAATTGGTTCCGGTCCCGTGCCCAATGAATTACACACCCCACGGTGATCAACGATCCTCACCTCTCAATTGCCGGACTTCGGCTTCCAGACGTTCTACGGTCAGATCTTCGGGGGCAATCGGTTTGCCAATTCGTAACTCGATCAACGCCCGGAATTTATAAGGCCTGCGTTTATATAACGGGTCGCGGCGGCTGAACAACGAACCCCATAAATTGCATAAGGCCACCGGCACGACCACAACGGGTTGTTCGGTGACTACTTTCTCAACACCTTTCTTAAATGGAGCTATTTCTCCATCGGAGGTGATTTCACCTTCCGGGAATATCCCCAATAGGTTGCTTTCGCCGATCTCTTCATGGATAAGCTCATAGGCCCGCTCAAGTATCTCCGGGTCCTCGTGGCGCGCGGCGATAGGAATCGCTTTACCTGTCTTAAGAATGAATTTGAGCACAGGCATCTGAAAAAATTTGTAATAGGTAACAAAACGAACCGGGCGTCTTATTACACCACCGATGATCAGCGGATCGACAAAACTGACATGGTTGGAAGCTACGATGGCCGCCCCGTTTTCGGGGATGTTTTCCATGCCTTTGGCCTCAACCCGATAAATGGTGTGTATCAGCAACCACACCAGGAAACGCATCAGGAATTCAGGCACGATACTGAATATATAGATTGCCACCACCAGGTTGAGAATGGCGGTGAACAAAAACAATTCCGGGATGGTGAAACCGACACTACCCAACAAAATCATGGCGACCGCTGCCGAGATCACCATGAAAAACGCATTGAGAATATTGTTGCCGGCGATGACCCTGGAGCGGTGAGCGGGTTCGGTATTCTGTTGAACCAGTGCATACAGCGGAACGATATAAAAACCACTGAATATGCCGATCATCAACAGGTCGAGGACGATACGCCAATTGGCACCAACTGCAAAAAAACCGGCCAGGCCGCTGTAGGCAACGGTTTGAACAGAACTGGCAAAATACATATCAATGCCGAAAACGGTCAGACCAATGGAGCCGAATGGTACGAGGCCGATCTCGACCTGGCCACCGGACAATCGTTCGCATAATAACGAACCGGTGCTGATGCCGATGATAAACATGGCCAGCAAGGTGGACATCAATCTTTCATCGCCACCCAGTACATTTTCAGAAAAACCGGGGATCTGAACAAGGAAGGTTGCACCAAAAAACCAGAACCATGAAATACCCAGCACGCTGTTGAGTACAACCCGGTTTCCCCTGATGAAGCCGATATTCCTGATGGTTTCGCCAATGAAATTCCAGTTGATCTTGAGATCCGGGGCGACAGCGGGTGCTTCGGGGATTTTCAGACTGGCCAGGTAACCGGTTATGGCAACGAGCAAAGCCGTGCCACTGACCCAGACCGGCCAATCCGCCTCGATACCCATCAACAATGGACCAGCGATCGTGCCGGCCAGAATGGCGACAAAAGTACCCATTTCTACCAGCGCATTACCACCGACCAACTCATTGCGATCAAGCACCTGTGGGATGATGCCGTACTTGATGGGGCCAAACATGGTGGATTGGAATCCCAACAAAAACAGCACACCGAGTAACAGCGGTAAACTATTCAGCCAGAACCCCAGCGTTGCGGCGAGCATGATAAAAATTTCAAACAACTTGATCCCGCGTATTTGTACGGATTTTTCATACTTGTCTGCAAACTGTCCGAACATCGCGGAAAACAGGAAGAATGGCACGATAAAGACCATCGCGCTTAAATTGACGATCTGATTGGTGTTCATGCCCGCCATCTGGGCACTGTGAAAGACCAGCATGGCGGCCAGTCCATTTTTAAAAATATTATCGTTGAACGCACCCAAACCCTGGGTAATAAAGAACGGCATAAATCGCCGTTCCTTGAAAAGACTGAATTGGGAATGTTGTTCCACTAAATCTCCGTCAGTGTTAGACCCACCTGTTGCCTCATCCTGCCATGGTGGTCAGAACACCCGCAATGGTAGCGGTCATCATCGTGGCCAGGGTTCCGCCCAGCACCGCGCGCAAACCCAAACGTGCAATGTCGGAGCGTCGGTTGGGTGCCAGGCCACCAATACCACCCAGTTGAATGGCGATTGATGAAAAATTGGCGAAACCGCACAGCGCATAGGTCGAAATCAGAACAGAGTGTTCTGAAAGCGTGTCCTTGATCTCCCCCAGGTGCATATAGGCAACAAACTCATTGATGACAACTTTTTCACCAATCAGTCCACCTACGATGGTGGCCTCGGACCATGGAATACCGATGATCCATGCCAGTGGAGACAGAAGATATCCGAGGATGACAGACAGGGTTAGTGATTCACCGATCAGGGTTTCAATGCCTGTTATCTCACCGATCCATTCCAATGGGAAGTTGATCATGGTGATCAGGGCGACAAAAGCCAGCAGCATACCGCCGACATTCAGGGACAGTCTGACACCGTCTGCCGCGCCATTGGCGGCGGCCTCAATGACGTTGGTGGCCGTCTTCTCGATCTCGAGGTGCACCGTACCCTTGGTCAGGGATTCTTCGGTTTCCGGTCTCAGTAGCTTGGCAATGACAATGGTCGCCGGTGCAGCCATCACACTGGCGGCCAGCAGATGTCGGGCGTAAAACAGTCTCATTGCTTCATCCGTTCCACCGAGCATGGCGATATAGGCTGCCAGCACCGCGCCGGCAATGGTCGCCATACCGCCGACCATCATGGTGAATAGCTCGGATTCCGTCATTTTTGCAATATAAGGGCGCACCACCAGCGGGGCTTCTGTCTGGCCGATAAACACATTGGCCGCGACTGATAGTGACTCTGAACCACTGACACGCAATACTTTCAACATCACCCAGGCCATTCCCTGGACAATTTTCTGCATGATACCAATGTGATAAAGCACACCCATCAGGGCTGCAAAGAAAATAATGGTGGGAAGCACCTGGAAGGCAAAAATAAAGCCGAACTCAGTGGCCCTGGCCAGATCGCCGAAGACAAATTCCGCACCGACCATGGCGAAATCGATGACTTTAACAAATACCCGGCTGATCGCGTTAAAGAACTCCCGACCACCCGGTACCAGGATTACAATGACAGCGAAGACAATTTGCAGACCGACACCCGCGGCGATCTGTTTCCAGTCTATCGATTTTTTCTGGTTCGAAAACAGGTAAGCAACCGAGATCAGAACCGCCAGCCCGAATAAACCAAACGCAATATTGCCAATCATTCAATTCTCCCCAGAATTGTTTTTCATAAGAGACGCAATGTATCGGCTTTACAGGTGGCTGGCAAACTAAAGCTTGATGTCGGCCCAGTGCCTGCCTGCCCATTGCTGTATACATGCGATGGCCTGGGCCGAACGGTACAAGCCGTTGACGATCCAGATACCCAGCAAACCAAGACCCATTACCGGTCCAACAATATAGGCGACGGGCAGGAAAAATGCCCATTGCGCAATCACACTGATCCACATACTGCGTCGCGTATCACCGGCCCCGATCAAAGCATTCATCAGAACCATACCCGTGGTATCGAAGCTAATGGCCAGTGCCCACAGGATCATTGGTAAATACGCCAGCTGACGGGTTTCCGGATTGGTTAGAAAGACACCCAGCAACGGGTCGGCAAACGGTATCAACACAAGGCTGAGCACAACACCATAAACCAGCGCTATGGCAGCTGCATTCCAGCCCCACATCGCCGCATCCTCGGTGTCCCCCTTGCCTAGTGCATTGCCCACCATTGTTGTGGCCGCCAACGCAATACCAAAGGCAGGCAGGGCGGCTGTGATGTGAAATGTCATCAGCACGTTAACCGCTGCGACTTCGGCCGTACCGATTTGACCGACGATCCAGATCAGTGTGACCAGCCCGGCTGAAAAGAATAATTGCTGCAAACTGGCGGGCAGGGACAATTTGAATTGTTGCCAGAGTACGCTGCGACTTGGGATTTTGTGGAGGAAACCCTTGTCACTGGCGTGGCGGATGGCAAAGAAGAAATACAGACCGGTACCGATGTACAGGGATATCGTTGTTGCCAAGCCGGCACCCACCACACCCATTTCAGGTGCGCCGAGGTTGCCGAAAATCAGCACCCAGTTCAGGAAAATATTAATGGTGTGCATGATTACCAGTGTCTGCAGATAGACGCCGGTCATGTGAATGGCGCTCCAGTATCCACGGAAGGAAAAATTCATACCGACAGCGACCATGCTGAGGATTCTGACCTGTAAATAGGGTACACCCTGTTCGATGACAGCCGGGTCATCACTGAGGATAGGGTAGGTCGCAGGTATGAGAAAATACAATATTGCGCAAAGGGGTGCGCCAATCATCAGGGCCAGCATCAGGCCACCGTTCAATGGCACGGCAGTTTCACTATACCTTTCTTCTCCCAGTCGCCTGGCAGCCAATGCCTGCACACCGGCAGACAGACCGATAATGAAAGATATCGCGAGGTAGTTGGTGTAACTGCCGATGCCAGTGGCTGCCAGTGCCGTGTCACCGAGATGACCGACCATACCAATATCGACCAGGTTCAGGATGTTTTGAGACATCATCCCACCCATGATAGGCAGGGCGATGGCCCAGATAGACTTACGTCTGTCCCGGTTTGGGAATAAGGAAAGTAACCGGGAAAACGTGCTGCTCAAGCTTTCAATCTGCGAACAGGAGCGTTTCGCGGGTAGCCGAAAACTTGATGTCCGGCCAGCGCTCTTCGGTCAACTGCAGGTTGACACGTGTAGGTGCCAGGTAAACCAACTGGTCTGCCGCATCACGCCCTAAATTGACCATCAATTGATTGGTGAAATCTTTCAGCATTTTTTCATCTTCGCAACTGACCCAGCGCGCCGTTTGTACGTTGACATTTTCAAAAACCGCATCAACGTTGTACTCGTTTTTCAGCCGGTATGCTACTACGTCAAATTGCAGCACACCCACAGCACCCAAAACCAGCTCATTACCCATCATCGGTCGGAAAAACTGTGTTGCCCCCTCTTCAGACAATTGTATCAAGCCCTTTTGCAAGGCCTTGAGTTTTAGCGGGTCGCGCAATTGTGCCCGTCGGAAAAGCTCAGGGGCAAAATTGGGGATGCCGGTGAATTGCAACTTTTCGCCCTCGGTAAAACTGTCGCCGATAGCGATGGTGCCATGATTGTGTACACCGATGATGTCACCGGGCCAGGCCTCTTCGACCATGCCGCGGTCCTGTGCCATGAATGTCACGGCATTGGCTATCTTGATGTCTTTCTTGAGCCGGACATGCCTGACTTTCATGGCTTGTTTGAAACGGCCTGAACAAATGCGCATGAAAGCAATCCGGTCGCGATGTGCTGGATCCATGTTGGCCTGTATCTTGAAAACAAAGCCAGTCAGTGGAACCTCATCACTATTCACCTCGCGCGATGTCGTGGCGCGTGATTCCGGGGCGGGTGCATGTTCCACGAACGCCTTGAGTAGCGGGGTGACGCCGAAATTATTGATCGCAGAACCAAAAAACACCGGTGTTTGTTCGCCATCCAGGTATTGTTGGGGATCAAATTTATGGCTGGCACCCTTGACCAGTTCGATCTCTTCGCGCAACTCCTCGCTGTCATACTTCCCGAGGCGCTCAACCAGTAACGGGTTATCGATCCCCTCGATGATTTCAGCATGCTGAGTGACGTAGTTTTTACCTGATTCATACAGGTGCACCTCGTCATCAAGTAAATGATAGACGCCTTTAAGCCGTTTACCCATTCCAATCGGCCAGGTGATGGGCGCACACTGGATACCGAGTATGGATTCCACTTCATCGAGTAATTCAATCGGGTCACGGCCCTCGCGATCCAGCTTATTGATAAAGGTAAATATCGGCGTCTGGCGCAGGCGGCAGACCTCCATCAACTTGATCGTCCTTTGCTCTACGCCCTTGGCGCAATCGATCACCATCAACGCGGAATCCACTGCCGTCAGCGTGCGGTAGGTATCCTCGGAAAAATCCGCGTGGCCCGGTGTATCCAGCAGGTTGACGATGTAATCGTTATAACTGAACTGCATGACTGAACTGGTAACCGAAATACCACGTTCCTGTTCCAGTTTCATCCAGTCCGACGTTGCATGACGGGCCGCCCTTTTGGATTTGACCGCACCTGCCATCTTGATAGCTCCGCCGAATAACAGCAGTTTTTCGGTCAGCGTGGTCTTACCCGCATCGGGATGCGAAATGATGGCAAATGTGCGCCTGCGGGCGATTTGTTTTTGCAATTCTGACATGGGAGAAATTCAGGCCGGTTATTTAAGGTACAAATTTTAACAGAGTCGTCGCATTAGTGTAGACGCTACACTCGCATCATTTTTTTGGCAATACGCCGTCAATCATCATGCGCTCACCTGGTGTCATTGTGTTATCGGCGGGTGCCACAAAACGAAAAGGTAGTGATTCCAGTGACATACCGGCATTTAGCTGGACTACAAAGTGCAAATGAGGGCCGCTGCTATAACCTGTATTTCCGGAATTGGCGATCCAGTGTCCACTTGCAACTCTTGCCCCCCGTTGAACACGAACGCTGTTGCGTTGCAAATGTGCGTAGACCGCCATGGTGCCGTCATCATGCAGAATACGAACCTGGTTCGCGCGGGTAAGATAGCGTTTCTGTTTTCCCCCGCCTTGAAAGTTTTCCTGCAAATCCATAACCACTCCACCACGGGCAGCCAGTATTGGCGTGCCAACAGGCATTACGATATCCACTGCATACTGGTTTGGCGGTTTACTGTGTGTTTCGTCGTTGTCAAATCCCTGGGAGATTGGAAACTGTAAGCCAAGCGGAAACGGCGGGTAGTAATCAACCTCAGCTGGTAACTGATCGAGCGGCGGACCGATCATTTGCGAATAGGAAAGGCGGTAGCTGAAACCTTCGCCAAGGTCTGTGGCTTTTATTTTTATCAGGCGTTTCTCGGTCTGACCAGGCACTACAAAGCGGGTTGGAAGGGGCGGTTCGGAGGTGACGTTTTCCGCGTCATTGAGTTTGAGTTCAAGTTCCACCGGTCCCCAAATATTATTGAAAAAAGCATATTCAGGTTCACGGTTAACTCCCAGTTTTCGCATGGTTACCATTGGCCTGGGATCAGCCGGCATATTGACGGTATCAAATTGCTCGGCAGATTTCGGTGGCGTGGAACTGAAATGCCAGATGCCATCCTCATCCTGCCATTTGTACATCTCACCGGCAGACAGGCTAAAAACCACCGGCAGGATCACTGTGAAAAACAGGGCTTTCTTGAAAAAAAAGTTCAACATTCGATCACATTGACAGCCAGTCCACCACGGGATGTTTCCTTGTAGTGATTCTTCATATCAGCACCGGTCTCCCGCATTGTTTTGATGACTTTGTCCAGTGATACCTTGTGTTTGCCTTCAGCCTGCAGAGCCAGGCGTTGCGCATTGATTGCTTTGACGGCACCCATGGCATTACGTTCAATACAGGGGATCTGGACCAGTCCACCGACCGGATCGCAGGTCAGTCCCAGGTTGTGTTCCATACCGATTTCCGCTGCATTTTCAACCTGACTCATGGTTCCACCCATGACCGCTGTCAGACCACCTGCAGCCATTGAGCAGGCCACACCGACCTCTCCCTGGCAGCCGACTTCGGCCCCGGATATTGAAGCATTGAGGAGATACAGAATGCCGATAGCACCCGCAGTCAACAGAAACTCCACGATACCGTCCTCACTGCTGTCTGGAACAAATTTAAAGTAGTAGCGCAATACAGCAGGAATAATACCGGCAGCCCCATTGGTCGGTGCAGTGACGACACGACCTCCGGCGGCATTTTCCTCGTTAACGGCCAGTGCATACAAATTGACCCAGTCGATTATTTTCAGCGGGTCTTGTCTGGATTCCGGGTCAGAGAACTTCAACTCGTGATAAAGGGTGGGTGCACGCCGCTGAACATTGAGTCCACCGGGCAATACGCCGGTTTGGGAGTAACCACGTTCGATACAGCTTTGCATGGCGCTCCATATGTTTAACAGGCCATCTCTGATTTCCTGTTTACTGCGCCATACCTGCTCATTGGCCAGCATGATATCCGATATGCGCAGCTTATGGCTGGCGCACAGTGCCAACAGTTCATCTCCACTGCTGAATGCATAGGGCAAACGTGTTTCATCCTTGACGATTTTGTCCGATGCCGCATCGTCCGGGCTGACCACGAAGCCTCCACCGACGGAGTAATAGTCGCGTTCCAGCAATAAGTTGCCGTTCAGATCAAACGCAGAAAAGCGCATACCGTTGGGATGGTGTGGCAGTTTTTTACGTTTGTTAAACACCAGGTCGGTCTTTTCATGGAAATCGATTTTGCTGATATCAGACAATTGAATCTGAGCTTCATCCCGTATCGTTTGCAACATTCCATCAATCAGGTCGGGGTCGATTTGATCAGGCATTTGACCTGAAAGTCCCAAAATAACGGCTTTATCAGTACCGTGACCACGCCCCGTGAACGCAAGCGATCCAAATAACGTCACTTGCAGACGGTGTATTTGAGTCAAAAAACCAAAGGTATGCAAACGTTGTACAAAAGTATTTGCAGCACGCATTGGCCCGACGGTATGCGAACTTGAAGGCCCGATTCCAATTTTAAATAATTCAAAAACACTGACAGCCATGTCATGCTTCCCCGAAGTCAATGTGGTGATTCTAACCTGAATATTGCTAAAACTAAGGACAATCTCAATGACTCAGCTAATTTTGTATTTTCAGCCGGATTGTCATCTGTGCAACGAAGCAGAAAGCCTGATGTACGCAACCGGCCTGGATGGGAAATATCAAAGAGTTGATATTGAAACCGATCTTGAGTTGCTGAAACTCTATGGTATCCACGTACCTGTATTGAAGCGGGAGGACAACCAGCAGGAATTGTTCTGGCCGTTTGAGCAGGCCGGTTTGTTGGCATTTGTGGGGGCCGAAGGGTGAGGGCTTACTGTTTTCGTAAGGATGGTACTACCTGATTGGCGGTATGCATGCTGAACAGAAGCCCGTTACCGATGTGCTTCGCTTCAGGTTTGATGGATTGTAGAACACCCCTGCTGAACACAGCGTGCCTGCCGAAACCAGGCACGTCATGTTTCAAATTCAGATATTGCGGTCCCCGTTCCTGGAATCATTCCCGCCAAAAATATCGCCGCAGCGGTCGCCTGCCTTATCGAGAAATTCTCGAAACCAGATAGCCAGACCTTCAAACAGACTCTTGGTTCGACTTGAGGTTTCCTCCATGAACAAACCCAGAAGAATGTAAGCTACAAGCGTGATAAAGGTGTAGAACACGCCCAGTATGATCGCGGCCAATCTGATCAGCCAGACCTCCTGGTTCAAACGGGCTGCCAGCGTTTTGCAGACACCCAGGACAATCGGCTGTCCGGGTTCACCATTAAGGTTTCTCTTGACGCTTTCAAAAAATGTATCGCTAGTCATCGTTTTCTCCTGTCTTGTCAATATTGTAACGATGCAGGTTCCGTGCCAAATGTGCCATAAGGCCCGGTATGGGTTTTTAAGTCACCAGTTATATGCCAGTGGTGCATAATCGACCAAAACCCGGCAATTTTCGCCAAATCTTCAGTCTTTCAGAATAGATATTTCGACTCCACAAGGGGTATCATTTCCTGAAACGAGGAACCTGTCGGTTTTTGCACGCTACATTTGGTCATTCCTGACATGCTCCCGAATATTTATTTAACTCTTCATCAGCAGGTTTAAAATTTTGACCAAGCCTATTTCTTATATTGACGCAACCCGGATGGTGAACGGTTTGACCGCCGCCATACAACGTCTCTTTCAGCGTCGGGAGTATATCGACAAGATCAACGTTTTCCCGGTGCCGGATGGTGATACCGGCACCAACATGGCGTTTAGCTTCAAAGTCATCTACGAGGCCGTTCATAACCTGGATAGTGTGTCGATAAAAGAACTGATGAGCAAGATAGCCAGTGCATCACTTGATGGCTCCCGTGGAAATTCCGGTGCCATCATGGCGCAGTATTTCCACGGTTTTAGCAAATCTCTTGGTGCAAAAGCCTATATGAATGCGGCAGAGTTGGCAGCAGCCAGCGTCGCAGGGGCAAAAGCGGCCTGGACAGCCATGGCAGAACCGGTGGCCGGAACACTACCCACCGTATTGGAAGATTTTTCCATCGCCCTGCAACACAAAGTCCAACAGGGTGTTGAAGATATCCACGAGTTGCTTGAACACGGCCTGTCAGAAGCGAGGAAGTCACTGGCCCGCACGCCGGATTTATTACCTGTTTTAAAACAAGCCGGTGTTGTTGATGCGGGTGGCCAGGGCTTTGTGGATTTGCTGGAAGGTCTCTGTGAATTCATCGAAAGTGGTGAAATAGCCGATGAATTGACCGGTGTCGAAGAAGTGCTATCCGCAGCAGGCACGGAAATGGAAATCGATGCCGGTGCCCATCGTTTCTGTACGGAATGTGTCATAGAGGGTGATGAGCTGAAACGTTCCGACATCATGACGCAGCTGCAGCAACTGGATTGTAGTTCACTGGTGGTTGCCGGTGGCCGTAAGCGCGTACGGGTCCATATCCATGTTAACAATCCGGGTGAGGTTTACCTGGCGTGCGAACAGTTTGGCGAGCTCCACCAACAAAAAGCAGATGATATGCAGCGCCAGATCGGTCTGATGAACCAGACTGGAAAAGTCGCCATCGTGACGGATTCCGGAGCGGACATCCCTTTGGAAGAGCAGGAGCGACTGGCGATACACATGGTGTCGGCACGTCTCAATTTTGGTGCACAGGAATATATAGACTATGTCTCACTGCAACCTGCTGACTTGTACCGCATGCTGGAAGAGCGCGAAGAAGTGCCAAAGACCTCTCAGCCACCCGTCGGGGATTTTGTCCGTCAATATGACCTACTGACAGGTCATGGATACGAGGTCATGTCGGTGGGTCTTTCCGAACTACTAAGCGGTACGACCCAGGCAGCGCGAACAGCGGCAGAACGATTTGATGGCCGTGTGCGTGTATTTGACACCAAAAGTGCAAGTTGTAGTGAGGGTTTGCTGGCTGTCATCGCCGCAGAGGCAGCGCAGAAAGGGTTGTCTCTGGATGAAATTGAGCAACTGCTCACCGAGATTCGACCATTGAACCGTATATTCGGAATCACTGCAGATCTTTCGTATATTGTCCGTGGTGGGCGGGTTCCAGCCTGGGTCAAGAAGCTCACTGATTTTCTGCATATCAGCCCGTTACTGACCGAGAAAAACGGCCGTTTCAAGCTGGGAGGTTTTACAACCGGGCTTGGCGCCAAGCCTTCAGCATTGGGAAAAGCGGCACTCAGGAAGATGGACAATGAAACGAGTTATCGTATTCTGATTGCACATGGTGCAAATCTTGAGGGCGCCCTGGAATTGCGCAGGTATATACTGGGTCGGCACACGCTTGTACATTCCTGCCATATTTCAGAGGCGGGACCGGCACTGGGTGTACACTTGGGACCCGGTGGACTGGTTGTGGGCTTTTTGCCGCAACCTGATCAATTGAACTGAACCAGACAGGATTGAACCAGAAAGCTGAATGACTGCACTCATCATAAAAATCATCCTGTCTTACCTGTTGGGGTCTGTATCCGGCAGTTTACTGCTGGGTAGACTCAGAAAAGTGGACATTCGCGGGCAGGGCAGTGGCAGTGCAGGTGGTACCAATGCTTTTCGCACGCAGGGCCTGGTTTTTGCCCTGGGCGTGGTGGTGATAGATGTGGGTAAAGGCTTTATTGCAGCATGGTGGATAGCGGCGATGGATTTTGGTGGCTCAGCGGCGATTCTGGAGCCGGGTGTGCTGATGATGGTCTGCGGTTTTGCAGCTGTGCTGGGACACTGTTTTCCCATCTGGCATGGTTTTCGCGGTGGCAAAGGCGCGGCGACAGCGGTGGGGGCCATCATCGTCATAGAACCATGGTTGTTGCTACCTCTGTTGATCACCTGGCTGATTACATTGGTGATGACAGGTTACGTTGGTTTGTCTACCGTTTTTGCGGGTTTCAGCATGGTGCCGGCCAGCTGGTGGATGAACAACCCCGATCTGATGGTTTTTTCAATTGTAATGGCGCTATTTTTATTGTTTACCCATCGCGAAAATATGCGCAGATTACGTGCTGGAACGGAATACCGTTTTGAACGTGTACATATTTTTTCGCACAAATCCTAGTGGGAACCGACTTGCATGAGCAGTATCAGCGTTCAGCCTGAACTCCTGGATAGGGCCACGATACTTAATAAGCTGGACCCGCTAATTCACGACAAGCTGACGAACCTGAATATTGAGGCGACAGTGGATTCAACCAATTCAGCTTTGCAGCGCTTACCACTTACCCAGCAGCACGCAACAGCTATTCTCGCGGAGCACCAGTCCAGTGGTCGTGGCAGACGTGGCCGGCAATGGCATTCGCCTTTTGGCAGAAATCTGTATTTGTCACTGGGCTGGATGTTCGATAAACCCCTGTCTGAGCTTGGCTGCCTGCCCCTGGTGGTTGCTTTGGCAGCGGCAAAGGCTTTGAGCCGCGCAGGACTGCGCGGGCACCAGGTTAAATGGCCCAATGACCTTTTGCTTGACGGGCGCAAGTTATGTGGTTGCCTGGTGGAAATGCAGGGTGAACCCCGGGGATCCTGTCATGCTGTTTTGGGTGTGGGTATCAATGTTCATATGCCCGCCAGCGGGGAAACAGCCGGTATCGATCAACCGTGGACAGATCTGCACTCCCAATTACCCGGATTTTCCCGTAATGACCTGGCCGCTTTGCTGTTGGAGGAGTTGATGGTTCAACTGGTCCTGTTTGACGAACAGGGTTTTGTGCCTTTCAAAGATATCTGGGATGCATGGGATGGCTTGTATGGGCAGACAATCAGTGTCTGTTCAGGCAACAGCCCGGTTAGCGGTATGGCAAGTGGTATTGACGATTCCGGTGCGCTTTTGCTGGACACCGGAACTCAGATGCTGAAGCTGCATTCAGGTGAAGTCAGCCTGCACAAAACAAAGTTATAATGCTCTCATGTTAAGGATTTTGGTCATCAGCCTGTTCGTGGCAAACCTGTTGCTGCTTGGATTCAAGAGCAGCAAACCTGCCACCCAACCGAAAACTGTTGAAAAGCAGACTGTGGTTGAAGACTCCGGCATCCCGACCATTTATCTGTTCAGTGAAATTATGGAAAACCGGGATTTAATGTCCGGCAACCGCCGCTGCTTCAGCCTGGGCCCGTTTCACTCAATCGAAGAGCGGGTCGATGTTTACACCCGGTTACTTGATCTGTCTGTCAGTATCGATGAACGTGAGACACAGGCACTAGTGGAAAAGGGATACTGGGTGTTTATGCCACCCTATTCATCACTGTTGGAAGCAAATCGGGCGCTTTTGACCTTACAGGCACTGGGCCTGAGTGATATAGGGGTTATTTATGAGGGTGAGTGGGCAAACGCAGTCTCTTTGGGTTATTTCCTGCGCCAGGAGAATGCGCAAAGACGCAAAAAGGGTCTTGAAGAAAGGGGTCATGAACCACGGATACGTGTACAACGTCAGTCTGAGTCCCGCTATTGGCTGGATTATGAACAGGATCCCGGATCCGACCTGATCGCACTGGATATGCAAAACCGCCCGAATGATTTCATGCAACGCGCATTGCCTTGCCCGGAACAGAGTGTGTTTAATATCGCTGCCATGGATTCAGACACGCTTGAGGCGGTTGAAACCATACCCGCTGGAACAGATGTGCAAGAGCCCGATGACGTTGATGGGGCGGAAACCGGTCAAGGTACTGAGATTGGGGATGATTCCGGTACTGAGACCGAGACCGGCGAAGGCTAACTTAGCGTTTAAAAACATTGCACTGACGACCATCAACGAATAAAATCCCACCCCCTGATATATCCAGTGCCGGTATAGCTCAGCTGGTAGAGCAACTGATTTGTAATCA
>RCNC010000424.1_pt1 | contig 26859 bp, 21 predicted proteins | sample 2041301 | NCBI WGS metagenome assembly RCNC01 (sample SAMN09708231, study PRJNA481090) | Marine sediment metagenome, whole genome shotgun sequencing project. | biome: marine sediment; feature: ocean; material: sediment; isolation source: Sewage treatment plant 13A marine sediment (STP13A) ... | reverse complement strand
GAAGTTCGGCGATCAGTCCAAGGATGCCGTCCATCGCTGGTAAAACGATGAATCAAATCAATAAGAGGAAGTCATGCCAAAGGCAGGTATTCGAGAGCTAGAAACTAGTCTAGATGGGCAAACCAGTTGATGCAACGCTGCTGGCAATCCTATGTATTGCGGGCCCCGTACTAACCCGGCCCTCGAGTTTTGGTTGTCCATGGGGGCAAGGCGTGGGCCGGGCAATGCGTGGACGTGATACCATGGCCGTCGCTTGTCGCTGGTCCTATGGCGCATGGGGCCATGCGTGGGGGGCAATCCCTAAAGCGGTTTACCTGATCTAATCCACGTGGGGGCGTGGGTTGTGTGGGCGTGCATTGTGGGCTGAGTTCATGGGGGCCGTGGGCCATTGGGCGGCGTGGACATGAGGGCAGCAGCGGCCGTGTGATCATGAAGGGGCGGCCGTGTGGACGTATGGCCATTTCCGCCTTGATCTGCTCCAGACGGGCAGCATTGTCTGCTTTGACCTGTTCAACCTGCGCTTCGCCAGCTGTTGGATCGGGTGGCGCGCTCTCCTGTGCGATCATCATGCTGACCTCTGCCATAGCTGGTGCGACTTTCGCGTCCATCTCAGGCGGCATTGACCCCATCATCTCGACCGGGATGCCAAGGGCGCTCGCGATTTGCACGACCATCATCATCGCGTGGTGCTCGGTGATGTGGGCAGAGATACCAGCCATCGCCAGCTGACCGACATCAACCGGCAACTGGCCGCCTTGGATGATCTTCAGTTGCGAGACGTGACTGTCGATATTCGCCTGGTGGTTTTGCGTTATCCCGGCAGCAATCGGCAAACCTTTCAATACGGTTGCATAAGGGCGAGTTCCAGCTAAGTCTCGACCCATGCAACACGGCCCAAGTTTACTTTGAGAGTGCCACCCATCAACCTCAACCGTCGCCCTATACAGTTACGGGAGCGTGTTGGGAAACCGCTTCTATCAGGTTTTTCTCGGTCATCTCAACGCCGGAAAATTCTCCAACCAAACGCCCCTCTGCCATTGTAAGGATGCGATGACTGACGCCCAGCACTTCTGGCATCTCTGATGAAATCACAATTACGGCCAAGCCATTTTCAGCGAGACCCGCAATCAGTTCATGGATGGCAGACTTGGAACCGACATCAATGCCACGCGTCGGTTCATCCAAAATGATCAACTTGGGGTTAGCGCAAAGCCATTTTGCAAGAACAAACTTTTGCTGATTTCCTCCCGAGAGATCGGACAAAGATTGCTCCGGCCCGGTGGTCTTGATATCCAACCGTTCCTTGTATTCGTCAAAGACTCGCATTTCCTCACTGACATTCATGATCGCCATCTGTGAAAACAAAGTAGGGTGGGGAAGCGAGATATTTGCACGCCCGCCCTGGCCCAATACTAAACCCTGTTCTTTGCGGCTTTCCGGGACCAATGCCATGCCAAGATCGGTTGCTTTGCGCGGTGTTAAGCGTCCGGTAGGCTGACCTTTCCAAAAGATCTCTCCCCCATCCATAGAGCGCACACCAAAAATGGTTTCAACAAGCTCTGAGCGACCTGCACCAACCAACCCGTAAAGACCAAGAACTTCGCCTTCGCGGACGGAAAGCGAGACGTCGTGGAAGTGACCTTCATTTGATAGGTGCTCGACCCGCAAGACCTCCTCACCAAGGGTGGAGTCAGCGCGGTGGAAAAATGACTCTAACTCTCTGCCAATCATCATTTGAGTGATCCTGCCTACATCCGTATCTGCGGTTTGGACCGTTCCCTGAACCTGCCCATCGCGCAGCACAGTTATGCGATCTGTCAGGTCGAAGATTTCGTCCATTTTGTGCGATATATAAACGATTCCAACACCGCGGTTCCGCAGATCACGGATTGTGTTAAAAAGCAGATCCTTTTCGGTATCGGTCAGTGATGCTGTGGGTTCGTCAAAGATAACGACACTCGCCTCAAACGCATTCGCACGGGCGATCTCGACCATCTGTTGTTTCGCAATCGAAAGCGCACCGAGGCGCACACCGGGTCCAAAATCGGCACCGAGTGCTGTTAGCGCGGCCTGCGCATCCTTGTTCAATTGCGACTTCCGCAACACGCCAAAACGATTGGTAGGCCAGGCCCCCAAATAAATGTTCTCCGCAACTGACAACTCAGGCGAAAGCGACAATTCTTGATGGATCAGCAAAATACCTTGATGACGCGCATCTAGTGGGGAGGTGATGTGAACGGGCTTATCCCGGTAGATGATTTCGCCAGCGTCAGCTTTGTAAAGCCCCGCCAGAACTTTCATTAATGTTGATTTTCCTGCACCATTTTCACCTACTAATGCGTGTACTTCGCCTGGGCGGATATCAAAGCTGACTTTGTCCAAAGCTACAACGCCGGGGAATGTTTTGGTCACTTGGTCGATGGTTAGAATTGGGGATTGCGTATTCATCTTCACGCCTCCGCTTGTTTGGAAAGCAGGCTGTCCAAAAGAAGCGCCAGAATAAGCACTGCCCCCATCACCATCAATTCCACGTAATTGGGTGTGTTCAACAGCCGCAAGCCGTTGCGCAGCACGGCAAGTGTCATCACACCGCCAATAGTTTTCCACATAGAGCCAAAACCGCCTGTGAGCCGGGTGCCGCCAAGCACCACAGCGATGATCGTCCAAAGCTCCCATATTTTCCCAGCATTCGGCTCGGCAGTGCCCAGACGCATCGACAGCAAGATACCTGCCACTGCCGCCATTGTGCCGCAGATCGTAAAGTTGATGATCTTGTGACGTTTAATGTTGATGCCTGCATCGTGGGCAGCTTCAATGTTGTCCCCTATCGCAAAGGTCTCGCGCCCATGGCGTGTGCTGGTGAGGACCCACTGAAAGAACAGGGCGAGCGCAAAGAAGATGAGCGCTGTGATCGAAACTGGACCGAGATAGATTTCGGCATATTCCGTATATGCAAAATCCACTACCATTAACGCGTCTTCACCAGTGTAGATGAAGACCAATCCGCGCACGCCGATAAGTGCGCCCAGGGTAACGATGAAAGAATGGATGCCGGAAAACGCAGTGATTGCTCCGTTCACAAAACCCAATGCGGCACCTGACAGAACGCCAACGAAAATGGCGGGCCAGACACCAATCGGTTCCTGAAGGCCAATAGCCAACGCCGTCGCCAGAGCCAGAATCGCACCAACCGAAAGGTCAATCTCTCCGTCAATCATTACGAGTGTCATACCCACCGCAAGGATGCCAATGAACGCGCCCTGAGTGAGAACATTTGAGATATTATTGACTGTTAGGAAATACGGTGATGCCAGTGAGAACACAATAATTGCCAGCCCTAAGAACAACCAGATATGATTGCGAAAGAGCCAAACAATTATAGCGTTACTTGTAGATTCTGATTTGTGTGTATTTGTCATCGTCATACCATGACCCTTCCGCGTTTTCCTGCCAGATCGATCCAGACCGCTACGATGATGACGACCCAAGTAACCAGCCACTGCACATAATAGGGAAAGCCCATTAGCAGCAGGCCGTTCTGGATAAATCCAAGCATCGAGATTCCGATGACCGTACGCCAGACACTGCCGGAGCCGCCTATCATTGAGGTGCCGCCAAGGATGATGCCCGCCAGTACAGTTAACTCGTATCCTTGACCGATGGTGTTCTGCGCGCCCATGACTCGGCTACCAAGAATGACGGCTGCAAAGCCAGTTGTAAGCGCCGAAAGGACATACGCCCAGAAAACAGTACGATGCGCTGATACACCTGAAAATACGGAAGCCGTCTCATTTCCGCCGACAGCATAGATTTGTCGGCCAAAAACGGTACGTGCTAAGATATATCCAGCAACGGCGGCAACTCCTAGAAACAGCAAGACTGGCACAGGGATCCCGAACAGATCAGAGCGTCCAAAAAAGCGAAACCAAGTTGTTTGCGCGTTAGGGATATTGACGTTGCTCCCGCCGGAATAAAGCAGTGTGAGACCCTGGAGAAACGACAACATCGCAAGTGTTACAATCAAGGCGTTGAGTTTGAGATATCCGACCAACAACCCGTTGAATGCACCCAGCGCAACAGCCGCAACGAGAGTGATAATGATGGCACCCAAGGGCCCGACCTGATTGTGCTGGTCAACCAGCAAAACGGTCAAGAGCGTCAACATCGAGCCAACAGAAAGATCCAGACGCCCTGTGATCACCACGAATGTTGTTCCGACGGCAATCATGCCTGTGATTGACACCTGACGAAGAACATCAAGTATGTTCCCCAGACTTAGGAAAGCGTTTGTATTAAGAGCAACGACTGCAAGAAAAACAGTGAAGGCGACGACAAGTCCATGTCTCTTAAGCTGTATGATGATCCTGGAAAGCAATTCCATTTCCGCTATCCCTCCCGTTTCATGCAAGCTTAGGAAGTTGGTCGATTGGGTCCTACTGTAATAAAATCCAAAATGGACTTTATTTGCAAATGCGAAAGGGCTGTTGGTCGATTTTAGCAAAAATATCAACTCTGGACATCTTGCCCATTGTTCGAGTTGCTCAGAATCTAAAATATAAGACCAGAAACGGATGAACGCGTCCGCATTTGTTTTGCGATGACAATGGACGACACAGGGAGGACAATATGAACATTTTTACAAAACTGGCCGTGGGTGCCATGGCCACGTTACTTGCGTTGCCCGCGCTAGCCCAGGACGCGCCTGAGTGGCTGGGTGGCGAATTACAAAAACCCCTAGCAGAGACCAAGATTGGCATTACCGTGCTGTATCCAGGATCGAATGCCTATCAGGCTAAATATGCGGAAACGGCAATTGCCTACGCCGCAGAGCTTGGACTTGATGCAACCGTAATGGATCCCCAGGGTGATCCAGCCACGCAGTTCAACCAGATTCAGGACATGGCCTCTCAGAATATGGATGCCATCGTTGTCTGGCCGACCTCACAGAATGCACTGATCCCGGCAATCCGCGAAGCATCCCGTGCGGGCATTCCTGTCGTGACATCCAATTCTCCAATCGGTGAAGCGGGCCGTCGCTACATTGTTGGTCACACCGGCCCAGACGATTGTGCACAGGCAGAACAATCTGCTGAAATGTTGGCCGATTCACTTGGAGGCAGTGGCGATATTGTGGTTGTCGAGGGCACGCCGGGCTACAGCGTGTCAATTCTGCGCAAAAATTGCTTTCTGGATAAGATGGCAGATGACTACCCCGACATTAATATCCTCGCCAGCCAGACAGCTGAATGGAATCGCGAGAAAGCGCAAACTGTTATGGAAACATTCCTAACCCAGTTTGGCGACCAGATTGATGGTGTCTATGCCTTTGATGACGGTATGGGACTTGGTGTGATCAGCGCGCTGCAAGGCGCGGGTAAAGCAGCCGGTGAGGTCAAAGTGGTGACATGTAACCAGTTTGGCGAAGGTTGGGACGCGATGAAAGCAGGTTGGCATTCAGGCTCAAACAAGCAATCCCCGATTGATGACGCGATCCTTGCCATCCAGACGGCTGTGCGTGTTGCCAATGGCATCGAGGTTCCGGCTATACAAGGCATCGAGACACCGAAAGTGCTGCCAGAGAATGTCGATCAATTTGACCGCCCCTCCTGGTAAGACAAACCGATTCTAAAAAACGAGCCTCGCGCTTTTGCTAGCGCGAGGCATTTTGATTCAAATCTTCGGTTTGCCCCGAAACATTTCATCAGCCCGGTATTGCGCCGTAGCAAGCGCCTCTTTGACCGATTTCTGCCCTTGCAGCATGAAGTAAATTTCGTCGCCGAGGATAGAAACGATATCAGCAAATTCCGGTATGGGCGGGCGTGGCCAGACCTGTAACGTCCCGTTCTGCTCCATCTGATCAATCTCACGTATCATTTCGGAAATGGCCTGAACCTCTGGGTCTGCGCTGGTAGAAAAGCGCGGACTGGTCAGATTGCCGTTCTGGACATACAGCTTCATCAGTTCGGGCCGTGTTAGATATTCCATCGCTTTCCAAGCGACGGCAGTGCGGTCTTGGTCAAGTGACGCCGGTAGGGCGAGTACAAAACCGCCAACAGGCGACACTGGCCTCAACCCCGGCTTTGCAGGATGCGACGCAAATCCAACTTTCCCGTGTGCGGGAGCGGTTTCGTCCAATTCAAACCGCGCCGCCCGGATCGACCAGCCATATGTCAGCGCTGCCTCTCCGCGCGAAAAGATATCAATCCGCCGATCCCAATCGCAACGCAGACTTTCCGGGTGTGCATATTGCAGCAAATCTATCAGAAACTGCGCCGCCTCTAATCCCGCTTCGGTGTCTATCAATGGGCGGCAGTTTTCATCTGAAATATTGTCAGTATCAAACCCATCAACGCTGGTTGAAAGGTCGATAACGGGAGATCCAAAATCTGCCAGCGTTTGCATGAATGTATGCGCCACGGGTGTGCCGCGTGCGTAATTCATCACAATGCCGGATTGACCGCGCCGCTTCCCATGCAAAACCTTGGCCGCCCGCAAGAGCGCAACGGTCGTACGCGGGATGTCCAAGCCTTCATCAGCTAGCAAATCTTTGCGGTAAAACAGTAACTCGACAGTGGGCTGAATGGGGATGCCGCATTGCTCCCTACGGTACCGCGCAGCGCGCCAGATCGTGGCGTGGAAATCCGACCCACGATAATCATGTTCAGCTAACAAGTCATTCAGCGGCATGATTGCATTGTTTTCCGCAAGCTGACCAATCCAAGGTAAATCAACAGCCATAATATCGTAGCGCGATTTCGCCCGGTTTTGATTTTCAATGATCTCATCGTGCAGTTGGTCGAGCGGCAGTGTCGTAAACTCAAATTGCGCGCCACAAAGTTCGTTGAGTTGAGAAGACAGTTTCTTGAGCGTCTTAAAGGTGGGGTCACTTGGACAAAGTATGCGGATTGTCCGCTCTTTTCCAATCCCGACGCGCATCGCATTTGGATAGGAAAGGATGCGCGAGGTCATGTAGTGGCCACCGAAGTAGAAACCACCTTCGATCCCTTCGTTTTCCCCATCTGTGAAGCCGAAGGTTTCACCCACGGTGCGTTTGAATTCCCCCGCAAAGACCTCAAACTGTGCAATCAGTTCACGGGTCGGGTGCAGGGAAAAAGACTTACCAGTCTTTGAACGCGGCCTGCGCAGCAGCAGCCCTTCATCCATCAACTCACTTATCCGCCGCATCGCTGTTCCATAAGGAACCTCCGCGGCATCAGCCAGCGAAGTGACTGTAAGCCGCTTCCCCTCCAAATGCCGTTGCATGGCATAGGCAATGATATTCCACCGCGCATCAACCGATGCCAACGTCGTCTGTTCCTCACTGAGTTTACGTAAGGATCCTGCAAAATTCAGAACCCGGAGCAGTTCTTCTCTTGTCATAGCTTTCGTCCATTTTGGATATTCTTACATTTAACTAGTTACACCAAGCCGCAAAACACCAAAAATATCCAAAGTTGACATAGTCGAGATTCGGCGCCCCGCAGGTCTATGCGATACTGAATGTATCAACCCTAATTGAAGTGGGATTATTGAATGGGAAATAGGGATGGGGAGTTCGACTATATTGTCGTGGGGGCAGGCTCTGCAGGATGTGTTGTCGCCGGACGCCTTGGTGAAGCTGGACATAAAGTACTCTTGCTGGAGGCAGGTGGGGCCGACCGCAGTCCCTTCATCCACGTTCCCCTAGGCTATTCCATGCTCTACAATAATCCCAAGGTAAATTGGTGCTTCAATAGCGAGCCTGAACCACATCTGAACAATCGACGCCTGTTTCAGCCCCGTGGCAAGGTCATGGGCGGGACGGGTGCCATCAACGGTATGATCTATATGCGTGGTCAGCCAGAGGATTTTGACGGTTGGCAAGAACGGGGGTGCACCGGGTGGGGCTGGAATGATGTTCTGCCCTATTTCAAAAAAAGCGAAGATCAGGAACGCGGACCAAGCGAATTTCATGGGATTGGTGGACCCGTTTCCGTGTCAGACCTGCCATCCCCTCACGCGTTAGGGGATGCTTTTCATGCTGCATCTGAAAACCTTGGCATCCCGCGTAACGATGACTTTAACGGCGCGGCTCAATTGGGCACTGGATATGTGCAGACCACCACCCGCAAGGGCCGGCGCTGGACCACTGCTTCGGGCTATTTACGCGGCTCCGCAATGCAAAACATCTCGGTTGAAAAACACGCGCTTGCCGAACGGTTGATGATCGAGGGCAAGCGGGTCACTGGCGTGGAATGGTCCCGCAAGGGTGTACGCTATTTAGCCAAAGCGCGCCGCGAGGTTATCCTGTGCGGGGGCACATTCAGCTCGCCCCATTTGCTGTTGCGCTCGGGCATTGGCCCGGGGGCGCATCTGCGTGAGATGGGGGTCGATGTGGCTCATGACCTGCCCGGGGTCGGCGAGAACCTTCAGGACCATTTTGGTATCGGGCTAGAATTTGAATCCAAACTTAAGACCACGGTAAACGACCTTTACAACAACAAGCTGCGCGGCGGGCTTCAGTTGCTGCGCTATCTGATGTTTCGCACGGGGCCATTTGCCGATAACGGCAATTACTCAAATACATTCGTCCACAGTTCGAGCGACGTTCCAACGCCTGATATGATGGTCACATTCATGGCCTGGTGTACCACCGAGGACCTGAAACCGCACCCATTCTCAGGCTTCACTATCCTGGCCGAGCATATGCGACCACAAAGCCGGGGACACGTCAGGCTGAAAGGCCCTGATGCCCGCACTGATCCTGCCATTCAGTTCAACTTCTTTGAACACGAGGCGGATCATCAGGCCGCTGTCGCGGGCCTGAGACTGGGGCGAAGAATTTCCCAAACTAAGCCAATGGACGATTGCGTGGTGCGCGAGATTTCACCGGGTCCGGATGTTGATTCAGACACTGAAATGATAGCGTATTGTCGTCAGAATGGTCTGTCGTTGCTGCATCCGGTTGGTACCTGCGCAATGGGTACAGGGCCCAGTGCAGTGGTTGATACGGACCTCAAGGCGCATGGGCTTTCAGGTCTGCGGGTGATTGATGCTTCAATTATGCCCAGGATAGTGACCGCAAATACCAATGCGGCGGCCATAATGATTGGTGAAAAAGGTGCGGCGCACATTTTGCGCAACGGAAACCTCTGAACGCCCTAGTGCAGGAGATATACTGTGGAAACACTCGGAATTGCTTTGCTTGGAAGCGGACGTATGGCCCATGTATATGGTCCCAAGATCAATGCGCATCCCGGTTTGCGTTTGCCCGTCGTGTTTAACCCAAACCTGGCGTCTGCCCAGACCATTGCCGCGCAATACGGTGGAGAAGCGTTGAACGACCTGGATCAGGCGCTTACTCATTCGGACGTCGACGTGGTGTTAATCGCGACTCCAGCCAACACCCATCTGGAATACATCAATGCCAGCGCCAGGGCAGGAATGCCGATCTTTTGCGAAAAACCGCTTGATCAATCGCTTGAACGTGCCGAGCAATGTCTAGCTGTATTAGAGACCCATCCGGTGCCATTCATGCTGGGATTCAACCGCAGGTTTGACCCCGACATTACCGCCCACCAAGAAGCAATTGGAGCAGGTGATCTGGGCCAGCTTTCGTTTCTGATGAGCACCAGCCGTGAGCCCGCTCCACCAACAATATCCTATGTCAAAGCGTCGGGCGGGTATTTCGTGGATGCCACAATCCACGACATCGATCTGATGTGCTGGATCGCGAGCGAGCGCCCGGTCGAAGTTTTTGCCGCTGGATCCTGTCTGATTGATCCTGAAATTGGAGCTTTGGGCGATTGCGACACGTCAATGACCACGCTTAAAATGCCATCAGGCTGTCTGGTGCATATCAACAATTCGCGCCGGTGTTCGTACGGTTTTGATCAGCGGATCGAGGCTTTTGGCGAAAAGGGCATGATGCAGACCACCAATCAGCGCGATGAAAATCTGATCCGCTGGGGCGTGGGTTCCACCGAAGCAAAGCCGCCTCTCAAGCACTTTTTCCTCGAACGCTACGACGCTTCGTTCAGCCATGCCCTGGATGAATTCTATAACGCGGTAACAGAGGGGCGGGCGCCGTCTTGTACTGTGCAGGACGGACGCGATGCTCTGGCGATTGCTCTGGCTTGCGATCAGGCCAGCAGAAGCGGTGCAGTGGTCCCGCTGGATTGGACATAGGGATATCTCATGACACAGAAACCTCTGTTGCGTGTGGGGCTGGTTGGTGCCGGCTTTATGGGGCGCTGCCATGCCAATGCTTTTCGCTCGGTCAGTGGGTTGTTTGATCTGCCGCTTGAACCAGTGGCCGAAATGCTGGCTGATGTTTCGGATGACATAGCCGCGCAAAACGCTGCCGCGCTTGGGTTTCAACGGGCCACCGGAGACTGGCGCGAGATCTGTGCTGATCCGGGGATCGATCTAGTGGCCGTCACCGCGCCCAATGTACTGCACGAGCCTGTAGTGATGGCCGCTTTGGCGGCTGGCAAACATGTCTACTGCGAAAAACCGCTGTCGACTACTCTGGAAAGCGCAACACGCATGACCGAGGCCGCGCAAAAGGCGGGTGTTGTAACGATGGTCGGCTTCAATTTCTTACGAAATCCGATGATCCGGCTTGCCCGCGACCTAATCAAGGCGGGCGAAATTGGCGAAGTGGTTTCGTTTCGCGGGCGCCATGCCGAGAATTATATGGCTGACCCGGACGTGGCGCATTCGTTTCGCACCGACCCGGATGGAGGCGGCGCTTTGGCCGACATAGGCAGCCACATTATCTCGATGGCGCGGTTTCTATTGGGGCCCATCGCCAATGTGACTGGCAAAAGCAGAACCATTCACAAAACCCGCCCGATCTGTCCAGGATCGGTCGAGCGTACGCCTGTTCTGGTGGATGATGCGACATTCGCTTTGGTGGAGTTTGAAAATGGCGCCGTGGGAACGATTGAGGCAAACTGGGCGGCAAGCGGACGGACGATGGATCTGTCTTGGGAGATCACCGGAACCGAAGGGGCACTTGTATTCAGCCAGGAGCGGATGAATGAATTGCTGCTGTGTAGAGGCACCGGAGCCGGGCGTACCTCTGGGTTTACGAAAATTGAGGCGGGCCCCGATCATCCACCTTACGGAAATTTTTGCCCCGCTCCGGGCCATCATCTGGGGTTCAATGACCTGAAAGTCATTGAAGTGGCGCAGCTTATTGAGGCCATTGCTGATGGAGTAAATCCCGGCCCTGACTTTCAAGAGGCGCTGGAGGTGCAAAAAGTTGTCTCTCGCATCGCCGCGTCCTGCCAGAAACCAGCAGGACCGGTACCTTAGTGCGACGGGACAGGCCGCCCCGAAAAATCACAGGTTAGTCAGTGTCCCCAACACCCTCTCAGCTGCGAAAGCCACCGTTTCTGAAAGGGTCGGATGGGCGTGAACCGTTAGCGCAACATCTTTGATCGTGTTACCTATTTCCATTGCCAGAGCCATTTCAGCCAGCAACTCGCCTGCATATGTGCCGACCAATTACACTCCAGAATTAGCAGAATGTCAGGATCGTAAACAAGTTTGGTTAATCCGTTTCTACCGCCTGAACTCAGGTTGCGCCCGCTTGTGACCCAAGGAAAGCTAGTCGTCTTGTATGCACGCCCGGCCTGTTTGGCCTGCGCAGCCGTCAAGCCGACCTACGTCAGTTCGGGGCTGGCTTACGCGGTATCGCTGGTGCTACGCTGCAAGGGTATCCCGCTTTGCAGATCTTCGCGCGCGATGCTTTGCCACCTAAGATCGCCGGCCAGTTTTTCCAGATCAATCCCTTTTTCAAGCGCCAAGGCGCGGACAGAAGGGCTTGCGATGACATCGGTCATGTCGCTTACGTTACCAGTTGGCGGAAATATATTGCGTTTCCATGAATTCAAGCATGCCCTCATGCCCGCCTTCACGCCCAAGACCCGATTGTTTGACCCCGCCAAAGGGCGCAGCCGGGTCGGATACCAGCCCCCGGTTAAGGCCTACCATACCGTATTCTAGCCGCTCGCAGACCTGCAACGCGCGTTTCATATCTTCAGAGAATACATAGGCCACCAAACCGTATTCCGTGTCATTGGCACGTCGGATGACATCATCTTGGTCGGTGAACGTCTGTAAGGCCGCAACAGGGCCAAAGATTTCGTCGTTCACGCATTCGGAATTCTCCGCGACGTTAGACAGCACGGTTGGCGGGTAAAAAAAACCTTTGCCAACGGGCACAGTGCCTCCGAGTTCAACCTTTGCCCCTTTGGCGACAGCGTCTTTGACAAAAGCAGCGACTTTGTCGCGCGTATCAGCATTCACCAGAGGGCCAACATCGACACTTGGGTCAATCCCGTCGCCCACCTTCAACGCCGCCATCGCAGCAGTGAATCTGGTGGTAAATGCCTCGGCCACGTCCGTATGCAAATAGATCCGATTAGCTGCAGTACAGGCTTCACCCAAATTGCGCATTTTCGCCAACATTGCGCCTTCAACAGCAACATCCAGATCGGCGTCTTCAAAAACGATCAGCGGGGCGTTGCCACCCAGTTCCATAGCTGGCTTCAGGACTTGATCAGCGGCGGAATGCAGCAATTTACGGCCCACCCCGGTGGAACCGGTAAAACTGACCACGCGCACACGGGGATCATGAAGCATGTGATCGACCAATGCGCCGGTTTTGCGCGAAGGCAGGACGTTCACCATGCCCTTGGGCACGCCGGCCTCTTCCAAAAGCGGCATCAGCGCCAGCATTGTGAGCGGCGTCTCGGATGCGGGCTTGATGATGACAGCGCAACCAGCTGCGAGCGCTGGCGCGATTTTGCGGGTGCCCATTGCGGCCGGGTAGTTCCATGGCGTGACCAGCACAGCGATGCCTGCAGGTTTGTGCTGTACGATAATGCGCGCTCCCGATGCAGGTGCGTGGGTGATCATTCCGTCCGCACGCACGGCCTCCTCCGCAAACCAACGGAAAAACTCGGCGGCATATGTGGCCTCGCCCATCGCGTCAGCTCCAGCTTTACCGTTCTCCAGTGTGATGAGATTTGCGAATTCCGGTAAGCGGGCGGTCATCAGCTCCCATGCTTTGCGCAAAACTTCGGAGCGGTGGCGCGGGGTCAGTGCGGACCAAAGTGCCATCGCAACCTCGGCCGCATCAAGAGCAGTATCAGCGTCGCCAATTTCGGCCGAAGCCACAGAGGCCAGGACCTCTTCGGTGGCAGGGTTAATCACGTCAAATCGGGTGCCGGATGCGCCTGCGCGCCATTGGCCATCAATGTAGAGGTCGGTATGTTTCATTTGGGTTTCCAGAATTTTAAAGTAGGTGGCGCAGGGGCTCGGACAGACGACCCGTGAACTCCGAGATAAGCCGGATGGCCTGTGTGTCGGACAGCTCATCGTTGGTAAATTCGAGACTGAGTCGATAGTCACCGCCAACGGTGGCAATGCTGAGTGAGGGCTGTCTGGAACCCGTCAGACGCATGCCCGTGATAGGACTATCGCTGAGATCGCGCAAGATCAGGTCAGCGGATGAGTCAGGATCGGCCTCGAGCAGATTAGACAGACGTGCCCGATCCGGATTGGTCAGATAGCGCGTATCAGCATGCAGGTCCGTCAGTGCGATAACCAGCGTTTCGTCCCCGGCTTGCGTCGCGTCGCGCAAAGCCGCAGCGGCGAAGGCGGCCCAGAGAGTGGAAGGAGCGAGTGCGATTTGGCCTTCGCATAGCATCCGATCCAGGAAATCTTCGGTGCCTTCGCGCGGAACACGGGCGGTGATCTGGTTTGGCAAGGCCACGCCCTGCGCTGCAGAATTCGCGCCGCTTTGCGGCAAGCTTCGCAAAACCTCGAGGTCAGCCACGTGAAAGGGTTGCGGGTGTCCAGCCGCAACCAATCGCGTCAGATCCAATCCTTGCTCTTTCGCCAAGCGGCGGGTTTTGGGAGAGGCGAAAACGCGCGATCCCTCGGCCGCTATTGGATTGCGAGCCGCGATTAGGGCGCCAGAGGCCTTCGGCTCCTTGGGAACAGCGGGCAGCTTTCTCATCGGCTCGGTGCTAACCGACGCGGCGGATGCCTGAAACGGTGCCTCGGGGGCGGTAGCCGAGACAACAGCAATGACGTTCCCAACGGGAATATCTTGACCAGCCTCTGCCAACAGTGCGGCGATGAAACCGTCGTGTCCGGCAGGAACTTCCATCGTGCTCTTGTCTGTTTCCACTTCGAGCAAGACATCGTCAGCGTTAACTTTGTCACCAGGCGATTTGTGCCATGCCACAATCAGGCCGGTTTCCTGCGCCATGCCGAGGGCTGGCATGATGATGGATTGTCCGTCTGGAGTTCCGGCAGCCGCAGCTTTGGCCACAGGAGCGGCTGTTGCCGCGACCTCAACACTCTCAGAAATGATCGCTACAACTTGACCAACAGGAATGTCATCGCCAGCGGCAGCGCTGACCGAACCCAAGTATCCATCGGCGAGCGCTTCAACTTCCATAACCGCTTTGTCGGTCTCGACCTCCATCAGCACGTCACCAGCCTTAACGGCGTCACCGGGCTGTTTTTGCCAACTGACAATCTTGCCGGTTTCCTGCGCCATCCCGAGGGCGGGCATGATCACCTCATGAGTCATTGAACATCTCTCCGCGCATGAGCTTGCGGGCGTTTTGAGCGACGGCTTCGGGTGTTGGGACAGTAATATCCTCAAGCGCTGGCGAGAACGGGATCGGCACATCCATGGCTCCCATGCGGATCACTGGCCCGTCCAGATGATAGAACGCTTTTTCCATGATCCGCGACGCAATTTCGCCCGTAATGCCATAGCTTTGGTGGCCTTCATCAATCACAATGGCTCGACTGGTCTTGCGAACAGATTTCAGAATTGCGTCTTCATCCAGTGGCACGATGGTACGCGGGTCAATCACCTCGGCGCTGATCCCTTCAGCCGCCAAAATGTCGGCGGCGGCTTCGGCAATTTGCACCATCGAGGAAGTCCCAATCAGAGTGATGTCAGAGCCTTCGCGCTTGATGTTGGCGACACCGAAGGGGATCAGGAACTCCTCTTCGGGCACAGGGGCCTTGTCGTTGTACATCAGCTTGTCTTCGAAGATGACGACAGGGTTGTTGTCTCGGATCGCGGTTTTCATCAGGCCTTTGGCCTCATAGGCCGAGGACGGCATCGCAACCTTGAGGCCCGGAATATGGGCAACCAACGCGTGGAGAGATTGGCTGTGTTGTGCAGCCGAACGCCTGGTCGCTCCCATGTTGGTGCGCAGCACGAGCGGTGCGTTCATTTTGCCACCTGACATATAGTGGGTCTTGGCGGCCTGATTGCAAAGTTGATCCATGACCAGAAACAGAAAGTCGCCAAACATCAGATCAACGATGGGGCGGCTGCCGGTCATTGCGGCGCCCACGGCGATTCCCATGAAACCCGGTTCGGAGATGGGCGTGTCGATAATCCGTTCGGTGCCAAATTCCTCGACCAGACCGGATAGGATTTTGAATGGTGTGCCTGCCTCAGCGACATCTTCGCCGAGCAGAAAAATCGTATCATCGCGCCGCATTTCTTCGGCGATAGCCTCGTTTACGGCCTTGGAAAGTGTAATCTCGCGCATGGTTTTTCCTTAGGCGTTGGCGGCAAAGACGTGCATGTCGACTTCGGCCTCATCAGGGTATTTGGCGGCCAGCGCGTATTCCACGGCGGCCTCGGCCTCGGCTTTGACATCGGCGCGGATGGCATCCAGCTCCTCCGCGGAGGCGATACCTTCAGCGGTTAGCCATCTGCCAAAGTTGGTGATTGGGTCGCGCTCGGTTTTCCAGAAAGTCTCTTCTTCTTTGGACCGGTAATACTCGCGGTTGATATCGCCCACGTGGTGGCCGTGATATCGGTATGTTTCCAGTTCAACAAAGAACGGGCCTTCGCCCTTTCGGCACCGTGCGACCAGTTTTTGAGTTAGCTCATTGACTGCCAGCACATCTTGACCATCCACTTTGAACGCCTCGATGCCAAAGGCCTCGGCGCGGGCTGTGATCGATCCGGCCATGGTTTCCTCTACTTTGGTGTATTCGCCGTAAAGATTGTTTTCGCAGGCGTAAATCACTGGCAAATTCCACAGCGCTGCCATGTTCATGACCTCGTACATTAACCCCTGTGCCGTCGCCCCATCGCCAAAGAAACAGACGGTCACATCGTCCGTGCCAAGGCGTTTGGCGCTGAGAGCGGAGCCAGTGGCGATGCCCATAGAGCCACCGACAATAGCGTTTGCCCCCAGATTGCCATTGGACTGATCCGCGATATGCATTGAACCGCCTTTACCCCGGCAATAGCCCTCTTCCTTGCCCAAAAGCTCGCAGAACATCTGTTTAAAGTCCGCACCTTTAGCAACGCAGTGCCCATGGCCGCGATGGGTCGAGGTAATTTTATCCGTTTTGGTCAATGCCTCACAAATACCAACGGCAACGGCCTCTTCACCGGAATACATATGGGTCAGCCCAGGCATTTTGGCGCTGAGATACAGTTGGTTGGCATTGTCCTCAAAGGCACGAATGCGCGCCATCTGCGTATACATACGCAGGTAGTCTTCGGTGTTGGTTTTGGCGGGGCTCATATCTGGTCTTTCGCAAAAAGTGCCCGCTTGTGCGCAAAGGCACAGGCGGGCAAGTTCGGGGAGATTAGTATCGGTTGGCGATCGGCAGATCTTGCGCCGGGAACAGTGAGATCACCTTGCAACCAGTGTCGGTTACCACAACTTCTTCTTCAATCCGGGCTGCCGAATAGCCATCTGTGGCTGGGCAGTAGGTTTCCAGCGCAAAGACCATCCCGGTCTGGATTTCCATCGGATTTTCGAGTGAAACCGAGCGACTGATGATCGGGCGCTCGTGCAGGGCCAGACCCAGGCCATGACCGAATTGTAGGCCGAAGGCTGACAACTCATCAGGGAACCCGAACTCTTCGGCCTTGGGCCAAGCTTGCGCCACCACGTCCGTTGTGACACCTGGGCGGATTAGATCAATTGATGCATCAATCCATTCACGCGCCTTGATGTAGGCGTCGTTCTGGCTAGGGGTCGAGAAACCGACGTTGAACGTTCTGTAGTAACAGGTCCTATAGCCCTGGTAGGACTGCAGAATGTCGAAGAATGCCTGATCACCGGGGCGAATGAGACGGTCTGTAAAGTTATGCGGATGCGGGTTGCAGCGTTCGCCGGAAATGGCGTTGATCGCCTCTACATCGTCAGAGCCCATTTCATAGAGCATCTTGTTTGACATCGCCACGATGTCGTTCTCACGCACACCCGGTTTTAGTTCCTCGTAGATCATGTGATAAACACCGTCGACCATAGCGGCAGCTTGGTTCAGCAGCTGGATTTCGTCGACGTTTTTGATCTCGCGCGCGCTCAGCATGACCTGCTGACCGTCTACCACGTTCAGTCCGGCCTCTTGTAGCGCAAAGAACATCGCGGTTTCGGCATAGTCCACGCCCACCGGCATATCCGCCATCCCGGCCTTTTTGATCAGCCCGGCGATTTCTTCCGCATACCGCTTCATCAGTCCAAAGCTGGGCGGGATGGTGCCGCGCATGCCAACAACACCGGCCAGCATCCGTTCTGGATCAAGCCAGTCGCAATACTCACGGTGGTGCACAGCCGCGCTGCCGAAATCCCAGACATAAGGCTCATCGTCGCCAGCCAGCAGGCAGAAACGGCACATTTTGTCGCGTTCCCATTCGCCGATCTTGGTGCCCGAGACATAACGGATGTTGTTCACGTCAAACATCAGCATCGAGCCGAGGTCCGATTTTTTCAGCGCATCCTTGGCGCGTGACAGCCGATAGCGGCGCAGCCGGTCGTGATCGACGCGGCGTTCAAAATCGACGGCGGTGTGCCCTGACGACGGAATATGTTTGTCCCAGCGCCAGTTTGGGTCGATATCGCCCGGTTGTAGGATGCGCGGGTTCAGCGCAGACGTATTGGGTTGAGCCATTAAAGCCTCCTTGGCACCCCGAAAAGTGCGTTTCTAATCCTGAATATTGTTTTGGCACTGGGACCTGTTGCCTACTGGATGCACCACCCGCCATCGATGTGGATCATCTGTCCGGTCATATAGTCGCTGTCGTCGCTGGCGAGGAATGATGCTGTGCCAACAATGTCTTTGGGGTAGGACACACGCTTAATGACCAGCTCGTTTTCGGAAATGTCTTCATAGGCTTGCCCGGCTCTTTCCTTGAATCCGATCTCTACTAGATCCTTGTCCAGCTGGTCCCAAAGCGGGGTCACAACCACGCCCGGCGCATAGCCGTTCACTGTGATATTGTGCTCGCCCAAAGCAACAGCGCCGCAATGGGTCAACGCCAGACAACCGTATTTCGAAGTGCAGTAAACCGTCACGTCCACCAGCGGCTTGCGCGACGCGATAGAGCCGACATTGATGATCTTGTAGGGATGGTCTTCCATCGGGCCCTGCTTGATCATTTGACGCGCAGTTTCCTGCATGCCCAGCCACATGGCCTTTGTGTTCACGTTCATGATCATATCCCAGTTGTCTTCATCAATATCCATGAAGAACCGGGGCTTGTTCAGGCCAGCATTAAAGACGCCAACATTGATCGATCCAAACGCTTCTACGGTCGCCGCCACAGCCGCCGCGTTATCCTCACGTTTGGTGACATCCATCAGGACCGCGACGGCCTTGCCATTCCCTGCAGCATTGATGCTGTCAGCGACCGTTTGCGCCTTCTCAAAATCCAGATCACCAACGCATATATTAGCGCCTTGCGCGGCAAAATTTTCCGCATTGGCGGCACCCATGCCACCAGCGGCACCAGTGATGAGAATATTCTTACCTTTTAGGCGATTGGGGTCCATGATTTCCTCCCTAGGAATTTAGTTTCATTGCATTTTCGGCCCGCTGCTGGGCCTGTTTTAAAGCGTCACGAGGGGAGTTAATCCCGCGCAGCATGTCGTGCATTTCCTGACCGCAAATGTGGATAATTTCAGAGATTTCCGGCACCGGTGGACGGGGCCAGAACTGAAGCTCGTCCCGCCAAGACATGCCGTCGACGGCCTCAAATATGGTGGACAGACGGCGCACCTCAGGGTCAGCCCCAACCGAGTAGCGCGGCGCTGTGCGACTGCCAGACTGGATGTAAAGTTTCTGCGCCTCGGCTGACGTGAAAGCGATCAGCGCCTCTGCTGCAGCGGCGCGCCTGTCCACGGGCACGTTGGATGGAATGCCCAGCACATAGCCGCCAACCGGCGCAACCGGTTGACCTGACGGACCTGCGGGATGCGGCAGATATCCGGTTTGCCCAAATGCTGGGGATGAAGGATCGGACTCAAAATAAGGCGCCAACAGCGTATACCCATAGGCCATCGCAATCTTGCCTGCCGCGTAGGGGCGGACCCGTTCATACCATGACATGGACAAGATGTCGGGCGGCGAGAAATCCAACAGGTTTCTGAGATATTCAGCGGCCCCCAGCGCCAGAGGTGTATCAATTGTTGGCACCAGATCGTGGCGGTCAGCAACATCCGCATTAAAGCCACCTGCAATCGGGTGCAGGTTCAGGATCGGCTGGCCAAAGTCTGCACAGGCCATCATAAACTGATGCCCTAGGGCGGTGCCACGGGCGGCATTCCACGCGACGCCATACCGCCCACGCGACGGGTTATGCAGCGCACGCGCAGCATCTAAGAGCTGCTCGGTCGTTGTTGGCGGCTCAATCCCGGCTTCGGCGAACCAGTCTTTGCGATAGAACAGCAATTCGGGGGTCGTTTGGCTGGGAACGCCGTATGGGCGACCACCCCAGTGGGCAGCTTGCCAACCGGCGGTATGAAAGTCGCTGGGGTCTAAACGTTCAACATCTAGAATGCTGTCGAGCGGAAGCAGCAAACCCTTTGCGGCAAATTCACCAATCCAGGGCAGATCAACCGCAATAATATCGTACCGGCTGACTTTGCGGTCAAAGTTGCGCAAGGCTTCTTCGTGCAAGCGGTCAATGGAAAATGCGCGCTGATTGATTTTTTCGCCGATCATTTGCTCAAACCGACGCTTGAGGTTCTCCATGACCATGAACGTCGGATCACCATGCACCAGAATGCGCAGACCACCCGACAACGCCAACGGCTCAGACAACACCTGCGGCGATTGAATGGTTTTGCCGGACATATAAGAGCCGCCGTAGTAATAATCCTTTTCAGCCTCTTCACTGTGGCTGGTTCCAAGACTTTGCGCAGCCAATCTCAGCACACGCCCGGACAACCGGCCCCATTTGGACATCAGATCCGCGCTTGGGTGAAGTGAAAATGATTTACCACTTTTCGTACGCGGGCGCTGCTCGATCAGACCAGACGTTAGCATTTCGTCAAGTTTGCGGCGGCCTGTCGCGTACGGAACCCCAGAGGCGGCCACAAGCGCCGAAGCCGTGACCATCTTGCTTTCAAGATGATTGCGGATCAGTGTTATGGCCATGTTCAGATAGGGGTTCGGCGCGCCGGTCTCCAATGTTGTTTCAACTTCAACAGTGAAAGCTTCTAGAAAGCCGATTACACGCAACAACTCGGCGCTCCCCGTCGGGACATCTGCCCCGGAGGGAACCTTTTGGGCCATCAGATGGTCATTTGTAATGACTTGCATTTTCAAGGGAGCTGGTCCGTATTTGCGAGAATCGTTCATTTTTTTCTTGGGGGGATTCGCCCCACCTCCCTAACTTGTCCATAATGAGCTTGTGGCAATATGGGGTAATTATCCATTTTGAACACTAAAATGTTCAAACTGAACTTATTCGACAAGGGTTGAGCGACGCTATTTGAGAAAGTGGCGGGGCGAGGTTGCTTAAGGATTCGATACGCGTTCCGAAAGGAACCGCAGCCTCAACAAGAACAGATCAAAGGGAGGAACCCGAAATGAACAAATCACTCAAGACACTGATTGCAGGCACAACGGCTATCGCAGGCCTGGCGCTTGCTGGCGCAGCTTTTGCTGAAACCTACAAAATCGGCATCACGCAGAATAATGTGGGCGTGGACAGCTACCAGACCACATATGAAAAAGCGTTTATTGCTGCGGCAGAGGCCAATGCCGATGTCGAAGCTGTGGTTCTGGATGCAGGCGGTGACGTCGCCCGCCAGATCGCTCAGATGCAGGATCTTATCCAGCAAGAGGTTGATGCAATCATCATCTGGCCGACGAATGGCGAAGCGGTGATCCCTGCTGTGCGTGAAGCGTTTAAAGCTGGTATTCCGGTAATCGTGACCAATTCGAACATCGCCGAAGCCGGCCATGAATTCGTCAAATCTTTCTCCGGCCCAGACAACATCACGCAGGGTGCGCGCTCGGCCGAACTGATGTGTGAAGCGCTGGATGGAAAAGGCCGCGTTCTGCAAATTTCAGGCCAACCCGGATACACCACCGCGATTGAGCGAGCCAAAGGGTTCGAAGATCGCCTTCCCGAAGTGTGCCCGGACGTTGAGCTGGTCGAAACACAGCCCGGCGACTGGAACCGTGAAAAATCGCAAACCGTCATGGAAGCTTTCCTTGTCAAATATGATGTCATCGACGGTGTATATGCCGGTGATGACAACATGGGTGTTGGCGCTATGAATGCCGCAATCGCTGCCGGCCGCGTCGGTGATATTGCCTTTGTGGGCGCCACAAACTTTGCTGTTGGCTACGAAGCGATGGCACGTGGTGAATACTACGGATCTATCTACCAATCGCCGGTAGACGATGCTGAAGCTGCGCTTAAAACCGCTCTGGATGTTCTGGGTGGCAAAGAAGTTCCGTTCCTGAACTACTTTGACACACCAAAGATCACCAAGGCGAATATGGACCAGTTCACGAAGCCCGTCTTTTAAGAACTCTCCCAAAGGCGGACGGACCTTTTTGCGTCTGTCCGCCAAATTTTTCAGATAATTTTGACCAATCGGGGGTGACGCTATGGGGCGAGTCACAGGACGATCTTGTATTGTCACGGGTGCAGCACAAGGCATTGGTCGCGCAATCGGTGAAGCACTATTGGATGAGGGCGCCGACGTTTGTTTCGCTGACATCAATGGCGTAAAAGTGGCTGATGTCGCTGCCGAAAACACGCAGCGCGCTGCGGACAATGGCGGAAAAGTCATGTCCTACGCTGTGGATGTCACAAAACGCGATCAGGCTTCGGCGCTGATTGCGCAGACGGTCAAGAAATTTGGTAAATTGGACGTAAAATTCAACAATGCTGGCGTCAACAAACCGATGAATTTTCTGGATGTGACCGAAGAAAACTGGCATTTCATAATGGATATCAACGGCCTGGGCGTGATGATCGGAATTCAGGAAGCCGCCAAACAGATGATCGCGCAAGGCACCGGAGGGAAAATCATCAACACTGCGTCGATTGCCAGTCGGCAGGGCTTTGACAATGTCGCGCCCTATTGTGCTTCAAAATTTGCGGTTGTCGCACTGACACAATCCGCCGCGCGCGATCTGGCAAAGCATGATATCACCGTCACAGGTTTTGCGCCGGGTGTTGTGGCCACCGAGATGTGGGAAGAAGTGGATCGGGACCTGATGGAAATCGGAGCCTTCAGCCGCCCCGGTGAAGCCATGGAAGAGTTTGCCGCTGACATCTTAAAGGGACGTGTTGCAGACCCGGCGGATATCACCGGAACGACGACGTTTCTTGCATCAAAGGACAGCGACTACATGACCGGACAGATCGTAATGATCGACGGGGGAATGACGTTGGTCTGACAGACCGCGTTGGGAGGAAAAGACGATGACAGACGACAGAATGAAGACCATAGGAAACGTGTTGGCGCGTCAGGGCATCCTGATCGCCTTTGCGATTTTTATGGTCGGTTTTACGTTGGCAAACGAACGGTTTCTGGGACTTGATAACGTTCTGGGTGTGGTACGTTCGTCTGCCATTCTCGGCGTGATGGCCCTCGGCGTGACCTTTGTTGTCATCAGCGGCAACCTTGATCTTTCAGTTGGCTCGATGATGTCCTTTTCCACAATCGTCGTGCTTGATTTACATGACAAGATCGGCCCCGAGCTTGCCATTCCCGTCATGTTTGGGATGACGATGGCGCTTGGTGCATTGATTGGTTTTCTCGTCGGCTATCTAAAGCTCAACTCGCTTATCGTGACGCTGGGCATGTTGTCAGCAATCCATGGTCTGACGCTAACGTATTCTGGCGGCAAGAACATGGATATCGCCGACAAGCAGGGCACTTGGTTCGGCTTTTTCGGCCAAGAGGCCGTTATGGGCGTGCCTGTACCTGTTCTGATCTTCGGGCTCTTGGCCGTTGTGCTGAGCGTGGTGCTGGGCAAAACTCCGTTTGGGCGTAAAACCTATGCGGTGGGCGGCAATGGAATTGCGGCGACGTTTTCGGGTATTCCCCGCGCGCGCGTTGTCTTCATGTGCTACCTGATGTCTTCGTTTTGTGTGGCCACGGCCGGTCTCATTCAGGCCAGCCGGTCTTTAGGTAGCCAAAACACGGTTGGTCAGGGGCTCGAGCTTGACGTTCTCGCTGCGGTCATCCTTGGCGGGGCTTCTTTGCTGGGGGGATCCGGCACAGTTTTCAAAACGGTTATCGGCGTCTTGATCTTGGGCTTCATCCAAAATGGCTTGCTGCTCGTTGGGCTACAATTCTACGTCCAATACGTTGTCACATGGGTCATCATAATTTTGGCTGTCTGGCTTGATATCGCGGCCAAACGTGGCCGCCTGCTGTCACCGATCGCGTGAGGAAATAGGTATGGATAAAACATCAACACTCAAGTTCCTGAAAAACAACGCAATCTGGGTTTTCATTGTGCTGGAACTCATTTTCTTCTCCGTCGCGGGTGAATTCCTGTCACTTTCGGACAAGGCATTTATGGATGGGGCAAACATGTTGCTGCTGTTCAAACAGTCGGCCCCTATTGGGATCATCGCGCTGGGGATGACGATTGTAATGATCAACGGCAACATCGACCTTTCGGTCGGGGCAATTTATGCGCTTTGCGCGGTGGTGATGCTTGACAGTATGACGTGGCCGATCTTTGCCGGTCTCGGAGATTGGGTCATCCCGGTTTCGATCCTGCTATCTTTGATTGTTGGCATGATTCTGGGTTTGATTAACGGATTGATTGTGTGGAAGACGGGCGTTGATGCCTTTATCGTCACGCTTGGGTCCATGCTGGGATTTCGCGGCTTGGTCTTTATGTATAACGGTGAAAACCCGACCTCCAATCTAAACTGGACGCTGGTGGATTTTGCCGAGGCCGATATCCTCGGAATCGAAACCCCGACGATCATCTTTGTCATCGCGACAATTCTCATCTGGTTGTTGATGACCCGCACAATTCATGGCCGCAACGCCTATGCAGTGGGCGATAACCGCTCCGCCGCCGTGAACGCCGGGATTAAAGTTGGCCCGCATATGGTGTTGAATTTCGTTCTGATCGGGTTTCTCGCGGCGCTTAGTGCGGTGGTTTTCTATTCGGCCAGCGGGTCGGTTAACCCCAACGACGGCACACTTTATGAACTGTGGGTCATCACGGCTGTGGTCCTTGGTGGAACCAAACTGACAGGCGGCAGCGGGTCAATTATTTCAACCTTTGGCGGTGTGCTTGCAATCCAGTTGTTGCGCAAAGGTCTGGGTCACATCGGAGCCGATACAGCCATGGTCAATCTGGTGATTGGTCTAATCCTGATCGCAGTCCTGCTCTTTGACCAACAACTGAACCGTAAGGGCAAAGAGGAGTTGAAAGTATGACAGACCAGATCCCCGCGTTGCGGCTGGAAGATATCGTAAAAACCTTCCCCGGCGTGCGTGCCCTTGATGGTGTTTCGTTTCAGGTGATGCCCGGCGAGGTTCACGCGCTGTTGGGCGAAAACGGTGCTGGGAAGTCAACGTTGATGAAGGTTCTCGGAGGGATTCATCAACCCAATGAAGGACGTATTTTCATTGAAGAGGTCCCTGCCATCATGGCTTCTCCTTTGGACGCCAAGTCAAAAGGCGTTGTGTTTATCCATCAGGAGCTAAGCCTTGCTGATGAGTTGAGCGTCGCCGAAAATATCTATTTGGGTGAACTGCCCGGAAAGAGCTATGGCCGTGTGGATTTCGAAAAACTGTACGCAGATTCCGGCGCCATTCTGGATCGCCTGAAGTGCGGCTTTACCCCCCAGACAATCGTCGGCGATCTTTCGATTGCCAACAAACAGATGGTTGAAATTGCCCGCGCTCTGACGGTCGACGCCAAGGCGGTGATCTTTGACGAACCGACAGCTTCGCTGACCGATGCGGAAAAGGTTGTGCTGTTCGATATCATCAATGACCTGCGCAGCCAGGGCGTGGGCGTTGTTTATATTTCCCACCGCATGGACGAGATTTTCACAATATCCGATAAAATCAGCGTCCTGCGGGATGGCGAATATCGCGGGTCTCTTGTGACTGCTGACACCAATGAAGATGAGGTGACGCAGTTGATGATCGGGCGCAGTCTTGATCTAACAGCTGCCATCGAACATGCGCCAATAGGCAAAGTCGCCCTTGAGGTGCGGGATCTGTCTTGTGGCTCTCTGTTTCATGATGTGAGCTTCAAAGTGCACGCCGGTGAGGTTGTCGGTTTTTACGGGCTGGTTGGCGCTGGCCGCACTGAAATCGCTGAGACGCTGTTTGGGCTGCGCAGTCCAACGGCGGGTAAGATTCTGCTGGAGGGGCAAGAGGTAACTATCAGCTCTCCGATAGACGCGATCCAGCACGGCATTTCGCTGGTCCCCGAGGACCGCAAGGAACAAGGGCTGGTTTTGGGTATGAACTGTCGCGACAACATGACGTTGCCTCAGGTTGGCGATCTCACGGCTGGGCCATTTGTTTCTGATGGCGCCGAAATTGCGATCTTTGACCAGTATCGTGACAAGTTGGCGATCAAGACACCTAGCTGGCGACAACAGGCTGGCAACTTGTCGGGCGGCAACCAACAGAAGATTGTCATCGGCAAGTGGCTGTCAATGGCACCGCAGGTGTTGATAGTGGATGAGCCGACACGCGGCATTGATGTTGGGTCAAAATCTGAGATCCACAACCTGATCCGTGAACTGGCAAAGCAAGGTTATGCGATAATCGTTATCAGCTCGGAAATGCCGGAAGTTCTGCGTGTCTCGGATCGGGTCATTGCTATGTTCCATGGTGAAATCATTCGCGAATTCACCTCGGAAGAGGTAAACGAGGATAATCTTGTGCAGGCGATCTCCGGTATCAGATCTGACAAGGTCGCTTGATGCGCATCGGGTTTGCCGGACTGGGCCGTATGGGAAGCCATATGGTACGAAATCTGATTGCCGCTGGGCACGATGTGACCGTGTGGAACCGATCACTGGACAAAGCAGAACGACTCGTACTGCAAACGGGTTGCGGCGTGGCCCCCACACCCAAAGAGCTTGCGGATAAGACTGACGTAATCATCACAATGCTGGCAGATGATGCCGCTTCAGAGGCAGTCCACCTGGGCCCGGAAGGGATATTCGCCGGTCGACGCGCGCGCACGTTGATTGAAATGGGAACAATGAGTCCCGATCACATTTGCGCCCTAGTGCTGGCCGCCCCGGCGAACACAGTTGTTATCGACGCCCCGGTTTCCGGAGCGACACAGGCCGCTGCTGACCGGCAGTTGATGATCATGGCGGGGTGCTCAGCTTCCACAGCCGCCCCGATAATGCCGCTGCTTGAGGCCCTCGGCCGCGAGGTCATCTGCCTCGATAAATCAGGTGCAGGTGCGGTGATGAAACTTGCCGTAAACTCATTGATTCACGGGATAAATCAAACCTTGGCAGAGGCAATCACATTGGCAGAGGCTGCTGGAATACCCGCCCCACTTGCCTTTGACACGATCGAGGCTTCAGCAGCTTGCGCGCCGATG
>RCNC010000428.1_pt1 | contig 26867 bp, 26 predicted proteins | sample 2041301 | NCBI WGS metagenome assembly RCNC01 (sample SAMN09708231, study PRJNA481090) | Marine sediment metagenome, whole genome shotgun sequencing project. | biome: marine sediment; feature: ocean; material: sediment; isolation source: Sewage treatment plant 13A marine sediment (STP13A) ... | reverse complement strand
CTATAAAATCCATTTATCTGCTTAAAAGTTTCTTTTTCTAAAAGAAGTAATTAGTCTTCCTGCCGAGTGCTATTAGAATACATCACGGAAGAGGGAACCTGTTACCACATAATAATTGAACCGAAATAGCGAACGCATTCCCCGTAGCGACCTGAATTCACTTATCGCTGCGAGTTTCTTCGGTCATGATTGTGAGAGGGTGAGATTAAAAACTTTCACATAATTACGAAATCAATATAAAGATATATTGAGAATATTCACGGTTTGACCAAACTTCAGATATGCTATATATCACAACTTTTTAGGGCGGGCATATTTTACTGATGCATTGGAGAGCTGCATCAGGAAAATAAAAAAGCAGGGCCAATTATGACCCCGCTCATGCTCTTTGACAATTTGTTGAGATTACTTTCTGAATTTCTTTCTCTTACACGACACCCATAACAATATCTCCCGGGGTTAAGTGCGTTAAAATGGTCTTATTTTTAATGCTAACTTATATAAAAAATGGAATGAAAAAAAGGATTGTCCAAATTATTGCACCCACAATTCTTTCTGTCCACTCTCCAAGGGTGTGATAATATGTAAATTCGATGAAGTCCCAATCCCAAAAGAGAGTGACACCGAGGATTACTGGATATAGGATAAAATATAGAATTAATAGAAAGGTTGGGTATATTTCATCCATGTCGCATTACCCTCGAAATTTACGGTGCTGACCAAAGCACATTGCCTTTATCTTTTACTCATCAATTTCCAGGCATATTGAGAAACGTACAACTATCAAGCTCAATTATAAATGTGCAGATATCATCTTTTGAGGCTTTTTCTGGACCTATCAAGTCAAGTCGAACCCTGTCAAAAAGCGAATATCACAATAATAATTAGGGCTTGATATGTACAGGATTGTTGGGGAATCCGTATTCGGTGAATAAAGAAATCAGGTTACAATTGCCCCTGCTCCTGATTCTTGATAAACTAATACATTAATTAACGAGTATATTAACTCTAAATGTATTGCTCATATTGTTTTTTTTATCTTCTACTTGAAAGTGATATCTATAGCTGCCACTTGGTAGCTGTATTTGTTTTGCATTAATATCTTCATCCCACTCAGACTCAGACTCCTGAGAAGTTAGTTCACTCACATCAGGGCCATCATATACAATGTATCGTCCATCTTCCCAAATGTATATGGTCACGTGAACGTACCGTATGTCAAGGTCAGGGTCCCTATAATTAACTCTACGATAATAGTAGTCACCATCATTAAAGGAAATTGACATTTGCGGATTGCTTTTTTCAGAATCGTCACATTTATAAAAAACTACATCTGAGATAGTCGGGTCCGTACCAGGATTTGGCTCATCGCTACTATCTGTATTACATCCGATAAATAGCGATAATAAAATAAACAATGGTGGTAGGATGAATTTAGGATAGTGTTGCATAATTTGCCCTCCTTATTGGTCATAAATAAAAATTTAACAACCAACACCAACTATCCACTAAATACTGATATATTGAGAACATCTTTATAGCTGGAAATATTCGATTTATTGCCGATACCATTTGGTGATCACCAAGGTATCATGGAAAGGCTTACCAATGCAAGATTTGGTCGGTTGTGATAATAATCACACACCGGTAAAAATTTAGGGGTATGATAACTGCAACTTTGCTGGATAGCACAGGTATTAAACAGATATGAAACCTGTCACTAATTATTCCATCTCTTATTTCTTGTCTTTATTGAGCTTCTCGTATAACTGTCCCACTGCTTTTCTCTGAGATTGGTCCCACCAGTCAGCGAGATTATCTATCTCATCGACATTTTCTTTTTCACCCTCTTGGCGCAACAGTATTGCGTATTCCCTGAGCACCTCAGAAGGAATAAAACCCAAATAATAACTGCTTTCTGAACTTTGGAGCGATTTATAAAGTGATTCTGCCCGTTCTTCCATTACCTCTGCCTCTGTATCTCTGCCTTTCTCTTTCAGTAAGACAGTGTAATTTTCCACATTAATGATCACACGGACATATTCCCGAGTGTTGTAAGCCTTAGAGTTGTTCGGATTTATCTCTAAGGTTTTTTTGTAATCAGCGATTGCCTCGTTAATAATCAGTTGCGCATCCCGAAAAAAATAAAATAATTACAATTAATAAATAAAATGGAATATGACGTTTCATATTCACCTCTCTATCCAATATTATTAGTAGACCACGAAAATAAGCTCGTGGGTTGCTGCATAAGTATTCAAAAAATAGAATCAGCTTCAGAAGTTTACCTTTATTATTCTTTGGTATACCCAATCTCTTAAGCCGTTTACCATTCGGGCATATGAATTGATCATTTTCACGATCGTGCTTGTAGTCAGCAAAGGTAAACTTCTTGGATCGCGGCCGATAACCTACCCGACTGGAAAATCGCTTGTCCCGATTGCGGGACCGATTGTCAGGGATATAGGCATCTAATTTTTCTTCAGTACATTTGTTCAAATTGGGTATACTGTGATAACTTGAGTCGGCGGTTAGAATCTTGTCTTCAAGACAATCCGGGGACTTGCCGATACCTTGAAGATTTTCTTTGGCACCATCCACCACCGGCGTCAGATTTTCGTTGTCCGGACCCCTCCCAAGAGCCTCACCATGAACAATCACCTGGTGCTTTGAGTCTACCATCGCCTGGCTGTTATATCCCTGAACCGTACCGTGTGACGTATACATCTTGGTAGAATCGTTGTCGGTTATATTACTCCGAAGCTCTTTGCCATTACTGCCAATCTTTTTCTCGTTTTCAGCCAGCCACTTTTCTATCTTTTCTGCTTGCTGATGGAGCCTTTCTATCTGTTTTTCGCGATTGGCCAATGCCTGTTCTTTTGAGGTGTTCTCCTTTGTGTCTTGCTTTATATGGTCTTCAACCACCACCTTGATCTTCTGTTCAATCTTTTCCTTCCTTTTTTGAAGTTCACTGAACGTGCCGCCCAGTTCCTTGGAAGCATTCGATGGCATTTTGCAACCATCTACCGCAAAAAAAGTTCCGCCCAAAAGATCCTCTTGTTCGCATACCAAAAGGACGTCTCTGAACAACGGTTTAATTTGATCTATCATCGAGGAAACGAATGTTGCAATTGTGCTGTGATCAGGTCGCTGGTTACATGACATGGCCATAAAGGTAACATTCTCACCGCAGGCACGCTCGATCTGACGTGATGATATTAAACCACGAGAATAGGCCAGTAGAACCACCTTTAATAATAGCTTGGGATCATAGGCCCTGCGTCCGGTATCGTCGTTTTGATACCTTGTATCAAAAACAGACATGTCCATTCGTTCTTCCACCAGTATGTGGATGGCGAACTCCAATGTCCCGGGCATCAGTTGTTTTTGTAGGGAAACCGCTATTAATAAACTTTGGGAGTATACGGAATCGTTGATCTGGCCTTTTTCGACAGTCTCTGAGAATAGTACCACATTGGCGTAATTACAGATAACATTATTCTGGACTGTAAAGTCAAGGATATCTTGGGAGAGATACCTTCCCAAAAACTTGAGAGATAGAAGCTTTAAATCTGAAAAAGCAGCTACAGGAATGAATCAGCGTATTACCACCATCCGGTTTTCAAGTTCGAGGGGCTCGGTACCTCTAAATAAAACCTCTCGAACAAAAATTTCCTGTAGAATGAACCTCGTCCACAGATAACCGAAGAAACGAAACAGGTACTATGGCTATGTTTTGGCTATCAACTGATTGCTTATCATGTGACAGCGCTCGCACCGATGAACAGGGTTGTATCTTCAGAGAAGATGGTATAAAATTCAAGGTTTAAGAATTGAAGGACTGGAGGGGGAAACCAAACCGTTCAACATCTGGTCTTCCCAACGATCGCTAACTCGCTTCAAACAGGCGACCGGCTGTTCGCCGCCACTTGCCGAAGCTTAAATCAAACGTCAAACAAAACATATTTGCGGGAACAGCTATACGTTTCAAGTGTTAGGTTCAGCAATAGGCTGACAGCAGCATCCCAGCTTCCAAGTATTTTAAACCCAACGAACCCAACGAACGCAACGAATCCAATAAACCCAATGAACCCAAAAAACACAGTTATCCACATTTCCGTGAGAGATTTCGTGGAACGTTTTGTACGGGCCGGTGACCTCACGAGCGGTGTTTTTATCCCGGACCGGGCAACGGCGGCCATCGCTCTTCACCAGAGAATTCAGCAATCGCGTCCGGAGACCTATGAATCCGAGGTTGTCATTTCCCACATCTGTGAATCCGATCCCTGGGCAATCCATATTTCAGGCAGAATCGACGGCATCTTTCGGTATCCGGATCGTATGGCCCTTGAGGAAATAAAGACGACCATTCAAAGTCCAAAGGAACCTGTAGATGAGGACAATCCGCACCACTGGGCCCAGCTGAAGATTTATGCGTACATGATCAGCATGGAACATGACCTCGAATCAGTTGATACCTGTCTGACCTATGCCCAGCTACATTCGAAGGCCACATGGGAGATTCAGCGCACGTTTAGCCGAAAAGATCTTCAAGAATTTGTTGCCCCATTGATATCGCGCCTGGTCCGGCGTACCGAGGATATCCGGCATCTTCAAAATCTGCGTGATCAGTCGATTGGTTCTCTCAGGTTCCCATTTGAGGAATGCCGGCGTGGGCAGCAGCGCATGATGGAAGAGGTTTACCAGGCCATTGTCGAGGGAGATCAGCTTCTCGTGCAGGCTCCCACAGGTATCGGCAAGACCCTGGCGGTGATTCTGCCCGCATTGAAAGCACTTTCCCAGGGGAAGATTGACCGGATGTTCTATCTGACGGCCCGCTCTACCGGTAAACAAGTGGCGGAGGAGGCATTTGGTATCCTCATGGACAAGGGGCTTCGCTTGAAGACGCTTACCCTGACGGCAAAAGAAAAAATCTGTTTCGATGTTGACGCCGAATGCAATCGGGATGAATGTGACTTTGCGAAAGGGTATCATGACCGTATTGATGAAGCCATCACCCGTGTCTTTGAAATTGATTTTCTCAGCAGAGATGTTATCGAAAAGACTGCCAGACAATATAGGGTGTGCCCGTTTGAACTGTCCCTGGAGCTGTCAGAGCTGGCGGATTGCATCATCTGTGATTACAACTACGTGTTTGATCCCCAGGCAAACCTGAGACGTTTTTTTTCCCGACCGCGTGAGGCATACCTGTTTCTCGTGGACGAAGCCCATAACCTGGTGGATCGATCCCGTGAGATGTTTTCGGCTGAAATCAGGAAGCAGGTATTTCTGGACGTCAGACGGCAGGTCAAGAAAGCGCTTCCCGATGTGTATAGCGCTCTGGACAAAGTAAACAAGCGCTTGCTTCGGTTCATGAAAGCAAGCCCGGATAAAGCGCAGGCGTTTGCAGAGACGGAACTGCCGGAGGACCTGTGGGTGGCGCTGAGCGATTTTGTCAAGGCATGTGAAAAATGGCTGATACTCAACAGGGATGCTTCTTTCCGTGATTCACTCCTTGAGCTTTACTTTGGTGTTACCCGTTTTCTGAAGGTTACGGAGCTGTTCGACGCATCCTATGCGGTCTGTTGTGAAAGGTTCGCAAAGGATTTCAGGGTCCGGCTTTTCTGTATCGATCCTTCGGCTTCACTAAGCGGGGTGCTGGAGAAAGGCCGGGCGACCATATTTTTTTCCGCAACGTTGACACCCACCGAATACTTCCAGAAAACGTTCGGGTGTGGAGAGGCTTCATCCGGCCTGGTTCTGGCATCCCCATTTCCCCGGGAAAATTTGTGTGTCATGGTTTCCGGTGTGTCGACGCTGTTCAGGAACCGTCGCAATACAAAAGAACTGGTGGCGGGTCATATCCAATCACTGGTCTCCCAAAGAATCGGGAACTACCTGATATTTTTTCCCTCCTACAGCTATATGACCATGGTGGTCAGATCTTTCAAAGCCCTTTTCCCGGAATTAGAGACCCTTGTTCAAACACCCCGTCTCACCGAGGTTGACCGGGAGGGTTTCCTGAAAAAGTTCAGCCGGCATAATGCGTCTACCCTGGTAGGGTTTGCTGTTATGGGCGGGGTGTTCGGAGAAGGGATCGATCTGGTGGGGGACCGTCTGACGGGCGCGGCGGTGGTGGGGGTGGGGATGCCGCCGCCCAACCTGGAAAGGGAGCTCATCAATGCATATTTTACCGAGCAATACGATGCCGGATATGAATTTGCGTACATATTTCCGGGATTCAACAAGGTGCTTCAGGCTTCCGGCAGGGTGATCCGTTCTGAAACCGACCGTGGGGTGATTCTGCTCATCGATCGTCGTTTTGCATCCCGGAACTACCAGTCGATGTTTCCGGAGGATTGGAACCCCAACGATGTTCGCCATCCGGATGATATTACCCGGGTGCTGGGGGACTTTTGGGATTGATCGGTAAACGCTAAAGCTATAAAGGAGGTCCCGCTTGGGCAAAACAGATCCTGTTTACATGAAACTGCGGAAGCATTTGAATTCGCAAGCAGTGGGTTTTCCAGCAACCAGATCTGGTGCTGAAATAAATATACTCAAGCATATTTTTACACCCAAAGAGGCTGAGATTGCTTTGGGTATAAACTACAAATTTGAACCCTTGCGCATGATTTATGAGCGCGTCAAAGATCGGGTGGATTCACCCGAAGCATTGGAAAAGCATCTTGATGATATTCAGAAAAAGGGTGGAATTGAATTTAAAATAAAAGAGGGTAGCAAGCATTATTGCACGGCACCTCTGGTTGTGGGGATGTATGAATTTCAATTGGAGCGATTAACGCCTGAATTCATAAAAGATTTTAAGACATATGTTTCCAGTATTAATTTTGGAGTCGAATTTTTGAGTACGGAACTCCCCCAAATGCGTACCATACCCGTCGCAGAAAGCATTCTCCCCCAGCACAATGTCAGTACCTTTGATGAAGTAACGACCCTGCTGGAGCAGGCAGAAGAACCTTTCGTCATCATAGAATGCATCTGCCGTAAAAAGAAATCGTTGGAGGGCGGAGCGTGTAATGTTACGGATCGCGATGAAACCTGCCTTGCGATCGGTGGTATGGCCGAGATGCTTCAGGCCGGCAATGTCGGTAGAACCATCAGCAGGGAGGAAGCGCTGTTGATTATAAAACAGAATCAAAGCGAAGGATTGGTTCTTCAACCGTCAAATACGCGGAAAGCTGAGTTTATCTGTTCGTGCTGTGGATGCTGCTGCGGGATGTTGAGCATCCACAAAAGTCTCCCCAAGCCTTTGGACTTCTGGGCTTCAAATTTTAAAGCTGTTGTGGAGGCAGCCGCATGCATAGGGTGTGGAAGTTGTGAAGACGTTTGCCAGGTGGGCGCCGTGAATGTTTCTGAAAAGGAGGTCTGCGCAGTAGTCAACCCGGACCGTTGTCTTGGATGCGGGGTTTGCATCTCTAACTGCCCGACAGAAGCCCTATCCCTTTTGAAAAAGACCACCGAAGTAATACCGCCCCAAACACGTGAAGAGCTTTACGACATCATCATGGACAAGAAAAAAGGCAGGTTTGGGAAAGCACTGTTGACAGGAAAGCTTCTCGTTGATGTTGTCAGAACAGGTCAGACAAATCTATTAAAATCATGACCTGGGTGATATTTGGTTTGTGTCAGGATATCCCCAAACAGTACCCTTGGAAATTTGTAACATCTTGACGCATCACCCAATATCATGTATGTTATGCCCTAACAGTCTCAAATGACACTTGATCTGACATATAACTTTTTATTCGAATTCATTCTCATTCTGAAAGTACCTCTCCAGTACGTATCATCTTCTTTAAACGCCTAAACCGAAGGTGATCAAATGCCTGCAGAACAAAAATAGGGCCATGAGAATCCTTTTTGTCGATGATGATAGGATTTGTTATGAGAAAAAAAACGCCATCTGAATCTAACCCCAGCGGCGGTGTGCTAAGAAAAAAAGTACGTTATGCCGTTAAAACGGGGGCTTTCGTTCTTTTTAAAAAATCATCGGTAATCGGCCTGTTTAAACCACGCACAGTCCAGTCGGGGACCATTGTTAATATAAGCCTCAATGGGATCAGGGCAGAATATTCAGCCGCCACCGCCTGGTCCAAAGACTTCGACAAAATGTCTATTGTCACCAGTGATAAAAAAATTACAATTGATAATATCCCATGTAAAATTATTTCCGATTCCAATGTCAACCGCCTCTCAGATGGTACTTTCGTAAGAAGATGTAGCATTAAATATGGTGTGTTGTCTGATTACCACACCTTACAATTATCTTATTTTATGAAAGCGTATACCATTGACCCAAATAGTCCAAAACCCTGGCACATTGAATTTGCATGAAAAAACTTTTACTCATTGCTGTGACCCTATTCGTTGGCTATCTTCTTTTTATAAGTCTGCCCAGACCGATAATAAACGAAACGCCGTCTTCAAATTCAGAACAAAGCACCGGTAAATCGGATGCAATTATAGCCAACGCATTCTCAACTCATCAAAGTAATTTACAAGTTTCCGGTCAAGGTATCGTCACCAAGCTGTTGCCTGACGACAACAGCGGCAGCAGGCATCAGAAATTCATAATTAAGTTGTCTTCTGATCAAACACTCCTAATCGCACATAATATCGATATTGCCCCTAGAATTAGCTCTCTTAGGGAAGGTGATTCAGTTCAATTTTATGGGGAATACGAATGGAATGAAAAGGGGGGTGTTTTACATTGGACGCATCGAGATCCTAATGGCTCTCATGTGGATGGATGGTTGAAACACCAAGGTCAAAGGTATCAGTGACCCCTTCTAACAACCGCATTAAGTCGGATTGCAATTTCACTGTGCGCCATCGCTACCGCTTATGCGGGGCGTTAGGAGAGGCGTAAAGGCGGCAATAACTCTTCTTCTCCGAAATCTTATTTTCCCCAACACCTTAATTGATTGCGATAATGTGGATCCGTTATGAACCGAAATAGCGAGCGCTAACCCTGCAGCTTGCTGCGAGGTTCTTCAATAGTTGAACCCTGTAGCTATTGCATCAGTTTTTTTGCCTGCTTTTCTATTTTCTTCCAGTCAAATTTTTTCGCCATGGACAATCCGTCATTTTCGCTCAGGCCCTGGTAGTGAAGGACGAATATGGCACCTTGCTGCCCCATGCCAGGCAGTACCACGACCACGGCACCTTCGTTGTCTGCTTTCGAATGGTGTATGGACACTTGATACCCGTCAATGGTGGTAACCTCGACTTTTGCTTCGGCGGTTTCCATCTGCCCGGATTGCATTCCCTGGGCATGGGCCTGGGTCATCATGGCGTTTCCGATCATGACCATGGCATCGGCTTCCTTACCGTCCCGGCTGTATTGGCGCATGGCCTGTATGATTTTGGTTCCGCCCATGTCCATGTCCATGCCTTCGGCCGGCTCTGCCTGCCAGCCCTTGAGATCCACCAGAAAGGGGCTCAGCGATTCGTATTGTCCTGCATAAACCGGCATGGATGCCACAAAAAGAAAGGAAATCACCACCAACCATCCTGCGTATTTGAATACCCTTTCCAACCGTTTCATTTTATCCTCCTCATCAACTCAAAAGTTTTGGTATTGTTAGCTGGATGCATCATAAAACAGTTTATGGGTTTTTGTAAAGATGATGTTCTTGCGTATCATTTCTGATAAGCGCCTGTTTCCTCTATCGCGGTCTTCTGTCTTGCCTGGCGTGCTTTGCGTTTGTGTTCGTACCAGATGGGGCAGGCGCTGCGAAATTTGCAATAGATATCGGGATCGCGGCACTCGAGACACTCTTCACACAGATAGGTGCTGTATTTGGAGCACAAGTAGCTGGTTTCTCTGTCTGGATGATTCACGCATTTTTCCATGTCAAAGCCTTTTTCTATTGGTTATGTTCTGCTCAAATTGGCCTACTATAATGGTATCAGAGATATTATTTCTAACAAGAATTATGCCAATCAGGATAGGCAACTGAAATTGTACTGGCTATCACTTAAATTTCAAGGCGTTATAAATATATATTCAGTGATGGTAAATTTTGGATGTGGCTAAATATCCATGCTGCAGATGGTTTCTTAACATGAGGTAACGGTAGGTAACGTTATACTGATTTTATTGTAGGTTCAGCTTTTTTATCAACTGATTGGCCGTGGTCAACAGCGGATCCCAAGTGGGGCCGAACGGCGGTGCGTACGCCAGATCGGTCTGTGAAAAGGCTTCGACTGTCATGCGGTTGTGCAGGGCAACGGCAATGGCGTTGATGCGGTGTGCAACCCCCTCCCGTCCTACCATCTGGGTTCCCAGGAGACGACCGGTTTTCCTGTCTGCGAGCATATGGGTAAAAATAGTCGATGCGCCTGGATGTGCATGCGCGCGGGAGCGGGTCTGAATGACGACACCGAGGGGGTCAAAACCGGATTCGACAGCCTCCGTTTCTGTCAGACCGGTACGTGCAACTTCCATATGGAACACCCTGAAGACCGCCGTTCCGACGATGCCGGGCAGTTCGGCCGGCTTTCCGCAAACGTTGTCCGCAACCGTCCAGCCGGCCCTGTTGGCACGCAGTGCAAGCGGCACCCAAACCTTTTCCCCGTTCACCACATGATAGGCATCCGCACAGTCGCCTGCAGCAAAAATGTGTTTGTCGGATGTCCGCATCCGCTTGTCGACAGCGATGGCGTTTTTTATTCCGATTTCAAGATTGGATTCCGCTGCCAATTCACTGTTTGGCTTTATCCCGATAGCTACCAGGACCATATCCGCTGCGATTGTCTGTCCCGAACTGTTAATTTTGAGCTGATTGCCGCTGCTTTCAATGCTATCAATACGATGCCCAGGGTAAAGCCCGACCTGATTTTCTTCCAGCTCTTTTTTAACGATATCGGACAATTCTTTCTTCATCCATGGCAGAAACACCGGTCCGGGCTTGACCATGTCCACCTCGATGGATCGACCGCGAAGTGCTTCCGCCATTTCCAGGCCAATATACCCCATCCCGATGATGGCTACCTTTTTTACAGAGTTATTCGAGATATAGGTTTTGATTTTTCTGCCGTCGTTCAGGCTTTTCAAGGCCATGACACCCGGGAGATCAATGCCGGGAATGTCCGGAAAAATCGGCGACCCGCCGGTGGCGATCAATAAATTGTCATAGGAAAATTGGAACGCTTCACCCGCTATCGTATTCCCCATGATAATTTTTTCGGCCGGATCAATGGACTCTACGCGGTGTCCCGTCAAAAGATTGATGCCCTGCTTTTCTTTGAAAACATGGGCCTTACGCACAACCAGATCATCTATTTCCCGATCTGGTTCGGCAATGTTATAAGGCATTCCGCAGGCGCTGTAAGATACATCATCTGTCTGTTCCAGGACCGTGACATCCATGTCCGTCATGTTTCGTTTGGCCTTGCTGGCGGCACTCATACCGGCTGCATCCCCACCGATGACAACAAATTTCATTGTAAAGCTCTCTTTTCTGTTTTTGTGAACCGCAACAGCGAGCGTTAACCCCGTAGGTTCTGTCGTTCGGCAGTGCTTCGCATGCCGCGAGGTTCTTCAATCTACATGTCATTACCTTATCACAGTTCAACCTGTTTTCACATATGCGTTTGACAGCGTTACCTTGCCAAAAAGTAACGTTACTATCCGTTGTCGAATCTATCCCGGAACCGGGATGTTGGATCGCTGTTTTCAGGACTGAGAAATATTGACGTATATTTAATCAATTTAATAAACAGCTTATACCTATTTGGAAATTCCGGAGCTGAAAAAAGCAAATAATTGCATAAGTGGTATGGAATTTGAAATAGACTCTGCTAACAATTGAAAAGGGAGGATAACAGAAGATGGAAACCAAACAACTTACAACCAACCAGGAATTTGAAGACTCTATTAAAAACGGTGTATCGCTAATCGATTTCAATGCGCCTTGGTGCGGCCCCTGTCGCGCACAGGAGCCTATTATTAAACAGCTTGTAAAAGACTTTTCAGGTAGGGTGACGATTGCCGAAATGAATGTCGACGAAAATCAGGAAACAGCTGCCAAACTTGGAATCCAAAGTATTCCCACAATGGCTGTTTTCAAAGACGGTGTCGAGGTTAAGCGATTTGTGGGGCTTCAAACGGCCCAGAATCTTACCGCAGCCATTGAAGAAAATTTATAGAACCCGTTTCTGAAGCACTGCATGAGAGACATTGCATTTATGATTCAGAGTGATAGAATGTGTGAAAAGTCAATTGAGAACAATCCATTTATTGCCATATCGAGAGGAATATCCACATGCCTATTTATGAATATCGCTGTGAAAAATGCCAGACTGTGTTTGAAAGACTCATCTTCAAGGGAGATGCAGAGGAGATTCAATGTCCCGAATGCGGTAAAACGGAAGTAGTCAAGGTGTTGAGTGCCACCAGTTTCATGAGTACTTCAGGTCTCGGGGCTTGTGCTCCCGGTGCTAAATCAGGCTTTTCATGAGCGGGATAGAAGAAGCGTGGCGGGTCGCCACGCACGCACCATTAAATCTGTTTACTTGCAACGTTTCTGTCTCGTGTTGAACCACGCTTATCAGGTGTGGCATTATAGAAGAGCAAGGAGTCATCATGCCAAAGGAAATATCGCGAAGATCCTTTTTAAAAGGGTCACTGGTAGCGGCCTGCGCCACCTGTGCTTCGCAGGTGCCGCTGCCGGCATCTGCCAAATCCAAAAGCGGGCGGGAACTGGCCACCCTCATTGACATCCGCAAGTGTGTTGGATGCGAGGCCTGTGTGGAAGCCTGCCGTGAAGTCAACGATTTTAAATATCCCGAACCGGAAAAACCCTTTCCCAAGATGTACCCCAAGCGCGTCAAGGTGGCTGACTGGTCGGACGAAGATGGACGGGAAGTCCGGGACCGCCTGACACCCTACAACTGGCTGGCGATACAGTGGGCCACGGTTGAGGTTGACGGAGAGGATACCGAACTCTCATTTCCCCGGCGGTGCATGCACTGCCAGAACCCGCCCTGTGCAGACCTTTGCCCCTGGGGCGCTGCCCGTAAACTTGAAAACGGAATAACGGTCATTCATTCGGATATTTGCCTGGGCGGGAAAAAATGCCAGGTGGTCTGCCCATGGGACATCCCTCAGCGTCAGACCGGTGTCGGTCTTTACCTCGATATCCTGCCCAGTCTGGCTGGCAATGGTGTCATGTATAAATGTGATCGTTGCTACAACCGTATTGCCGAAGGGGAAATACCGGCGTGTATCGAGCAATGCCCGGAAGATGTGCAGATCATCGGCCCGAGGGAAGATATCGTCAAAGAAGCCCATCGTCTGGCTGAAGAAGAGGGTGTTTATATCTATGGTGAGACGGAAAACGGCGGTACCAATACCCTGTACGTGTCACCGGTGCCGTATGAAGCACTTAACCAGGCCATAAGCAAAGGCCCGGGAAAGCCCCATTTCGAAAAGGTGGAGGACCAGATGGCCCATGCCGACAACCTTGCCAAGGCCATGTTGATTGCACCTTTGGCCGGTCTGGCGGCTGCTGTTGCCAGGGTTTATAATGGCACCAAACAAACAGGGGGCAACACAGGAGACACATCATGACACTCGAAACAACGCCAAAAGCGTATGCCGAGCTAAGATATTTTAAACCCATATACCTCATGCTACTTTTTGCCATGGGGCTAACCGGTTTCGGGCAGATGCCGATATTCAAGCGTTACTACATAGCCGATATTCCCGGGTTGGGCTGGCTTGCGGATTTCTATGCTACCCACACCATTCACTATATTGGCGCTGTCCTGTTTTTTGGGTTTATTGTTTATGCCACTGTGATATATTTCGGCTTAATGTGGAATCAGTTTCAATTGACCTGGGCAGCCTATATCAGGATTGCGATTCTGGCATTGATTACAATCACAGGAATATTTCGTGTTCTTAAAAACCTGCCCGATGTGGTCTTTTCACCCCTGTTTACGATGGTGATCGATATTTCCCATCTGGTATTCATGATGTTTCTGATGATTTTCGGCATTCTTTTTATGGTTTTGAAAAAAAGATGGCTGGTTGAAAAATAGTTTTAACTCAATACTTATAGGAGGCGGAAATATGAAAAAAGTACTGATTGCATATGCGAGTAGAACAGGAAACACAATGAAGATGGCAAGCTACATTGCAGAGGGCGTTCGTTTCAGCGGGAACGAAGTTGATGTAAAAAAAATCAATGAAATTAAGAATGAAAAAGCATTGGAAGGCTATGATGCCTATGTTTTTGGCTCACCAACCTATCATCGAGATATGACCGGCGGCATGAAAACGTTTCTCTTTCTTGGGCAAAAATTGAATCTTGTGGGAAAGGTTGCCGGTGCGTTTGGTTCCTATACCCATAGTGGCGACGCACCCAAGATCATCCTGGATACGATGCAGCATGTATTCAAAATGGATATTTCTGATTTGGGTTCTTTTAATCTACTGGAAGATGACGTGGGCACGGACGAGGGCCTGCGTGCTTGCCAGGATTATGGAAAAGCCGTCGGCGAAAAACTGGCGGGGTGAATTGATAACGGTAATCTTATTGTTGAAGCATTTGAAGCGGGACAGAAATAAAAATATTACCAACCCGGATAAACCGGAAAAGAAAGCTATCTTTTATCACGAAATCACGAAAGGTCGAAATCACGAAAAAGACCATGAAAGCTTTCGTGTTTTTCAGTTTTCGTGCTTTCGTGATTGATTTTATATTTCCATTAAAAACATAGCAATTACAATTTGGGTAGGAAAAAGGTTTACATATAATGGCGAAAAAAGTTCTTGTTATCGGTGGTGGTGTTGCCGGGCTTGCGGCGGCATCCGAACTGGCCGATTTGGATATTGACGTTGAAATTGTGGAGCAATCTGACTTTGCGGGTGGCCATGCCATCCAGTATACCTGCAAAGCCACGGACCAGTGCGTCAAATGCGGTGCCTGTATGGCCGAGGAAAAACTCGAGCGGGTCGTTAGTCATTCAAGAATAAATGTGATGAGCGGCACCCGGGTTCAGGATGTGTCCAAATCGGAAAATTTTTCTGTGGCGCTATTGAAAAAACCGGTTTTTATCGATCCTGAAAAGTGCAGTAATTGTGGTATCTGTTTTGAGAAGTGCCCTGAAAGGGGTGCGGTCATGAGAGGGTATTCAAAACATCACTCACCACTGTACGCCATCTCAGACGAAAAATGTCTTTATCTCAAGAATTCGTCGTGTACCATATGCCGGGAGGCGTGCCCGGAAGACGCCATCGATCTCGATGCCCGGGAAACAAAGACATCCACCCAGGCGAATGCCGTGATCCTCGCCACAGGGTTCACGCCGTTCGATCCTGTGAGCAAACCATACGGGTATGGAAAATTTACAAATGTGGTCACAAATCTGGAAATGGAAAGAATGTTGAGAAGGGACGGGCGTGCATTAAAACCGTCTAACGCAGCCGCGGCGAAAAGCATTGCCTTTATTCAATGTGTGGGCAGTCGTGACGCCAAACTCAACCACCTGTGGTGTTCAAAGGTTTGCTGCGGTTCGGCCCTGCGTATGGCGGGCCTGGTGAAAGCAAGGCAACCGGAAACCCGGATTACTTTTTTTTACATGGATGTACAAACCTTTGGCAGGGATTTTGACGAATTTTACGCCAATATTCGAAAAGATGTCCAGATGATAAGGTCCATTCCGGGAGATATCTACCCTGGTGTCAACGATACCTTGCGTGTGACATTTCTGGACAACGCGTCCAGTGAAACATTACAGGCGGAATTTGACCTGGTGGTGCTTTCCGTAGGGATGACACCCTGTCAGGGCATCCAGGAAACAGCAGCGTCACTCAAGGTACCACTCGCCGAAACCGGGTTTGTGGAACGGGCCTATAAAGGGGGCACGGTATCTGAAAAAGGCATTTTTACGGCCGGTGCCGTTTCCGGTCCCATGAGTATCCCCGAGTCCATCGCCAGCGGTGGTAAGGCGGTTTTTGAAGCGGCGAAATATCTGGGGATTTAACACAAAAAAAATGAACATCGAACATCGAACGTTCAGCATTAACGTCGAATATTGAAGACGCTTCGCTTTGTCTTTTTAATTAAAAAGATAGAATACCTTATTCGATGTTCGATGTTGGGCGTTCATCTTTAATCATAAGATGATCGAAAGGATTTGCTTTGGATGCAAAAACCCTGATTCTGGGCTGTAGTCGCGATGCCCGGCAAATTGCGGAAGAATTGCTTGAGACTGATGGCGATGTCATTGTGGCCATGCCGGGGAACACAGATGACACCGGTCTGTTTGATGATCTAAAAGCCGGAACAAAAGCAGATAGATTAGAGGTGCTTCCTGTTGCCGGTTCTGTTTCCTGTAGTGGCACGGTGGGACGTTTCAGCCTGACGTTTCCCGGGCATGGTGAACCCGTTACCCGGACGGTTTCCAGTATCATTATAGCCGATGACGTGGTGCGTAAACCCAATTATTCCCTTTATGGCGTTGCGGCATCCAGGGGTGTGGTTTCCCTTTCCCGATTCAATGACGTTATCGACGCTGGAGCGGCGCCGGCTACAAGTAATGTGTCTGGGAAAAGAATCGCATTTATTCTGGGGCTGGTAGAGGAAAGTAACCCCGTAATCACCGAAGAGGTCATGCGCTGTGCGCTTAAATTACAGCAGGAATTCAACGGGCAGACGTATATATTTACCGGGAATCTCAAAGTTGCCGGAAGCGGTCTGGAAACCCTTTACCGGCAGACCAAAAAAGCGGGTACCATCTACATGAAATTTACGGAAACGACACCCGATATTCAGGTGGACGAAGACGGGAACGTTACCATCACATATATAGATGAAATCATACGTGAAAATTTCAAACTAAATCCGGATGTCACAGTTATCGATGAAGTTTTTGAATTGTCGGCTTTTTCGCGGGACCTTTCAAAAAAGCTTGAAATCGATATAGGTCCGGATGGATTTGGTCAGTCCGATAATGTTCACCGGGCCACCGTATTCACCAACCGAAAAGGTATTATTGTTGCCGGATTTTCGAGGTGTGTCCAAACAGAAAGAGAGCGACGGGCAGATGTCAGTAATGCAGCCCTGGCCGTTATCAACCTGTACAAAAAGCCCCCTGAATCGAAAATGGGAAAGGCGGAGATTACATTTACCGGCCACTGTGTCGGTTGCCTGACCTGTTTTCGCAGCTGTCCATATGGGGCAATATCCTTGACGCCAAAGGTTGCGGTTGACCCGCTATCTTGCGAGGGTTGCGGTATCTGTACGGCTGAGTGCCCTCGATTTACCATTAAGATTAACGTTCCTGATGGGGAGACAATTCTCCAGAGAATCCCGGACAGGGAAAACACCACCCATACAGGGGATTTCAAACCAGCCATCACCGCTTTTTGCTGCAGTCGATCCGCCATAGGCGCGGGTGATCTGGCGTCCTGCATGGGATACTTGCTTCCGTCAGGTCTGCAAATCGTCGAAGTACCCTGTGCCGGCGGTATATCCCGGGAGCATCTTTTTACCGCTTTCAGCAAGGGTGCAGACGGTGTGCTGGTGTTGACATGCCATAAAGGGAACTGTCATTCGGAATACGGCAATGACTATGCGCAGCGGAGGGTGGATCAGTTTTCCGATATGCTGCCCCAAATCGGTTTTGAAGCTGAAAGATTGGCTTATAAGACACTTGCCTCCAATATGGGAACGGAATTTGCCGAAACCGTCAATGCTTTCGAAAAAACCCTTCTTGAACTGGGGCCGAGCCGGCTGAAACAGGCCTAACGATTGTGTTGGAACTGCAACTCAGTTTGTTGCGTCGCAATGCGGTAAATTCCATTCTTCCACCAACTATTGAGGAGTTACAATGACAGCAGCAGAACGTATCTATTTGAACGAATTGGATCACAACCGGTTCCGATCCTGGGGGTTTTCCCAGGATTTGTGTGTGACCTGCGGGCTGTGTTCCAGCTCCTGCCCGGCATCGGGGATAGATGGATTTGACCCACGAAAACTGGTTCGGATGTTATCTCTGGGTCTTGAAGATGAGGTAATTGCGTCTCGTTGGCCCTGGGTTTGCACCATGTGCGGAAAGTGTGAAAATGTCTGTCCCATGGAAATAGATATTGCCGATGCCGTCCGCCGTATCCGGTCCTTGAGGGAGAGAGACAAGGTCCCCGGAATTGTCCACCAAGGGTTGGAAGCCGCTCTCGAGACCGGCAACAATCTGCGGTTGCCCAAAGATGATTTCATTTTTATCCTCGAAGATGTGGCGGAAGAGATTGCCGAAGAGCCCGGGTATGAGGGGTTCACGGTTCCCATTGATAAAAAAGCGGCCAACATACTCACCACCATTCACAATAAACTGGTTAACACCCACACCGAGGATTTAAAACACTGGTGGCGGATTTTTCACGTGGCCAAAGAAGACTGGACGGTTCCTTCTGAAAACTGGGAAGGAACCAACTGGGCCTATTTTACCGGTGATGACCAGGCCATGAAAATTATGAGTAGTCGTATTGTGGAACACATGGAGACGCTGGAGGTCAAAACACTTATGTGGCCCGAATGAGGGCATGCTTATCTTGCGACCCGGTCGGGTCTTGAAAAATATCATCCTGAAGTATTTGAAAAATTCGAATTTGTCACGGTATTTGATCTTCTCATAAGATACATTAAAGAAGGGCGAATCAAGCTGGATAAAACACGTTTCAAAGGACCGGCAACTTATCATGATCCCTGTAATTACGGGAGAAGAGCCCAAAAGCGGTTTGGGCATGGATATTTTGAAGAACCGCGCTGGATTCTCAGCCAGTGTGTGGACAACTGGACCGACCTATATCCTGCGGACATGAATCAGATCTGTTGTGGCGGTGGTGGTGGTGCCCTGGTAACCGGATACAACGAAGAACGAATATTTTATGCCCGGAGAAAAGCGGATCAGATACGGGCGACGGGCGCCGGGACGCTGGTGGTTCCCTGCCACAGCTGTCATGGCCAGATCAACAGCATTAAAAAAGAACATGGTCTGGAAAGCCTCGAGGTAAAATATCTCTGGGAACTCGTGGCTGACTGTATGATTGTTTAGAAGCCGAATCAAACAAAGTCTTTTGGCCCAATTTTTGTGTTGGTCCCTTGCTTCAACTCCTTGGAATACTTCAGTATGCACCCCAAGGGCACTTCCTGCGGGCGCCTGCGGGTTGAAGTACGGGCCCGCCTTGAACTTGAACCAAAATCCTTTTTTTGAGTTGGCTTCAGTATTGAAATCCAGTTAGGACGGGGGGTACTTCTTCCGCATACCGGTACCGATAAAATTGAGTATGATTTGACCCGCTGTCAGAGAAGTGATGCCATTGACATCTCTGGAAGGGGTTATCTCGACGATATCCATCCCCACCAATTGACCGATTCTCGTCAGACCGTGTATCAGGTGCCGCACATGCTGAAATAGCAGTCCGCCTGGAGCAGGGCCTGCCACGGCAGGCATGACTGCCGGGTCCAGTCCATCGGCATCGATGGTGACATAATAACGTTCATTTTTAGTAAATCGTTTCAGTATCTGATCCATACCCTGTTCGTATACCTGGTAGGCAGTGATGATTTCGGCACCATAATCGAGGGCATCCCTGACCTCTTGAGTTCGCGCGCTTCCCTGGGCTCTCATGCCGATCTGGGTAATATGGTTGACATGGGGAAGCTCGGAGGCCCGCCGCATGGGGCTGCTGTAGCCATCGTGAACACCGTTTCTTTCATCCCGCCAGTCAATATGTGCATCTATTTGAACGATGTTCAGGGGGCCTTGTGGTTCAAGGGCCTGGAATACAGGAATCGGGACACCATGGTCTCCACCGATAATGATTGGGCAGGCACCCCGTTCCAGAATTTTACGTACCGCATTTTCCGCCATCTGATAGTGCTGTTTTGTGTCGGCCGGGTTGCCCGGGATATTCCCACAGTCGACAGCGCGAACACCATGACCGTTAAAGAGGGGACCATTTAGATCGAAATCCCAGTGATCCATCCCCAGGCACAACCGTTTTGATTCGCGGCGAACGGCTGACGGCGCATCTGCCTGATCATTGGGAATGGTATCGTCTCCATAGGGGGCGCCATAAGGAATGCCCAGTATGGCAAAGTCAGCATCCAGATTTTCCAGATCAAGACACAGGGGAAAGTCCATAAATGTTGGCGTGTCAGGACCGGGTGGTATGGTTCGGGGTGTTTTCATTGTCTGAGCCTATGGAATTCTTTTTCTCATTAGTGGGCGGCATGCGCTTTAAGCTATAAGCTTTAAGTGATAAGCAGGTTGATCGGTAACGGTTCGCGGCTAAAGCTTACTGCTCTTATCGCTATCATATCTCTTTCAATGTCTCATCGATAAGATCCAGGCCCGCCAGCAGGTGTTCTTTTTCACCCCCGATGCCTATGCGCAGGTAGTGGTCCATGCCGAAACAGTCTCCTGGAATGATAAATACGCTTTTTTCCAGCCTTAGTTTGTCTGATAACTCCGTGGAATTGATCCCCATGTTGTAGCGCATGAAGGCCATGCCGCCTGCACATGGTGGAATAAAGTGGAAAAGCTCGGAATGGGTATCAACCCACTTCTGAAATGCATCCAGGTTTTCCCTCAACAATTTACGTCCACGCAACAATACCTTTTTCCGGCGTTCAGGCTGCATGATCAGGGTGGCCACGTACTGGCTGATAATGGTGGTGGAGATGGAGGTGTAGTCGTGATACGCCCACCCTTTTTCCATCAGTTCTTCGGGGCCCACCAACCAACCCATACGCAGGCCGGGCAGAGAATAGGATTTGGATAGACTCATGGTGACGATAACCTTGTCATATAATCCATAAAAAGTGGGTGTCTCATCGCCCTCGAGTTCGGCCCCGCGGTAGATTTCATCCACATGCAGCAGGGCATCATTTTTTTTGGCAATATCGACGATGGCATCCATGGCATTGGCGTCGAGGATGGCGCCTGTGGGGTTATTGGGGTTGCACAGGCAGATCATTTTTGTTCGGGGTGTAACCAGTTGCGTCAATTCGTCCATATCCGGCGCCCAGTTCAGATTCTCTTTCAGGTAGAAAGGCTTTACATGGGCACCCAGATACCGGGCGATTCCCCAGATCTGCATATAGTTGGGCAGCATGACCACGACTTCGTCACCTGCCTGAATATTACTCCAGGCAAAGGTGAAATTTGATTCGGCTGAGCCATTGGTTACCAGGACATTATTCATGTCTGCCCCCTGGTAATGCTGGCTGATGGCTTTTCTCAGCTCGATGGAGCCGTTGGTTTGACCATATCCCAGTCTCAGGTTCAGCATGGTTTCTATTTCCGTCTCACTGAGAAGCTCCTTTGGTGTGTAAGGATGGATGCCGCTTTCCGTCAGGTTGTATTGAACGGTGTTTTCATAGAGCGATTGAATTCTTTCCAGTTCAAATGTTTCAAAATTCATGGAGTACTCCTTTCTTATAAGCATTAAGCCGTAAGCGGTTTGCCTGCTTAAAGCTTATAGTTTATAGCTCGATACCAGTTTGCATATCTGGATGTCCTGTATGGCGACACCTGTAAGATCTGCCACACTGATCAGATCATCCGACGTTCTTACCGGTGACTTGCCGGTAATGACCTTGCCCAACTCAAGAACCTTTTTTTCTGATAGGGTGCCGGCTTGGCGTGCCTGAAATATCTCGCCGCGGGAAAGACTCTGCTCGATGCTGTCGGCAACGATGATGTCTGCCTTTTGCAGAATAGCCGGATCCAGCTCGATCTTGTCGGGCGTGTCAGAACCCATGGCGGTGATGTGCGTGCCGGGTTTGATATCGTCTACCCTGAGGAGTGCTTTCTTGGACGGGGTTGCCGTTACAATGAGATTGCAGACCTTGGCAACATCGGCGGTTCTGAGGGTTGTTTGAATGTGATAGCCTTTGGGTGTCATCTCTTGTGTGTATGCATCGAGTTCTTCCTGATCGAGCCCCCACACCATGACATTCCGGCAAGGCACAACCGGCTTTAGATATTCAAGCTGCATTCTACCCTGGTAGCCGGCACCGAGAATACCGATACAATTGACCGTCTTGGGCGCCAGGTGCCGGGCCGCTACCGCACCAGCGGCAGCCGTTCGGACATTGGTGAGACAACCTTCATCGAGCAGAATGGTTTCAAGTCTGCCGGTCTTCTGGCTGAACATCAACATGAGACCCGAGTTCGGAGAGATGCCGAGTTCTCTATTCTCGTAAAACCCTGAAGCGATTTTGACCACATAGGCGTCATCGCCTACGATGTACCCGTATTTGATATGTGCTTCTCCGGGCGGATTTTCAAAGAGCATCTCCCCCACGGGCGGCACCACGACACTGCCACTGGAATAGGCCACAAATCCTTCCTGGATGACATCTATGATGTCGGTGATCTGCATGTGCTTCAATATTTCCTCGATCTGGTCAAGGGGGATGGTGCGGACTGCTTGTTTAAACACGTTCATTCAAAATCTCCTTTAGCAATTCCACTGTAATTTTTTTTCCGCTGATGATCAAAACCGTGTGCTTTCCCTTAAAACGGTCTTTTTCTTTTAACAAGCACGCCACCGATAGAGCTGCCGCGCCTTCGATGAGCATCTGATGTTTTTCGACAATGTGCCTGATGGCCGCTCTGATTTCATTCTCGCTGACCCGTATGTAGTCATCGACGGTTTTTCGACAGATATCAAACGTTGCAGAATCTGGCTCTATGCCGCCGGCGGTGCCATCGGCAATGGTCGGTTTTGAAGCCATTTCGACGATTTTCCCGGTCTTGATAGATTCACTCATGACGGCCGAGTTTTCCGGCTGACAACCGATGATATGGATATTTTTATCGATTGATTTCAGGTATCCTGCGATGCCGGAGATCAATCCGCCCCCTCCCACCGGGACCAGGACCATATCGATGTTATCCATCTGGTCTATCAGCTCCGTGGCAATGGTTCCCTGGCCACCGATGATCTGGGGGTCGTTGTAGGGAGAGATGAACACCTGTCCTTTTTTATCTGCGGTTTCCTTGGCAAGGGTTTCGCTCATGATACAGTCGGTTCCGAAAAACTCGAGATCCACGCCGTATTGGCGCAGGTTGTTTACCTTGGCAGGAGACGCATTCTCAGGCAGGTAGACAACACCCTTGCCACCAAATTTCTGGAGGATGGCTGCCAGGGCAGTGCCATGATTTCCAGAAGACGCGGTGATGACCGGGCCTTGGCGATCTTCTGGTGACAAGGAGAGGAATTTGTTCAGGGCACCCCTGTATTTGAAGGATCCGGTATGCTGCATGCATTCGAGTTTAAGATAAACATGGCCATTCACGCTGTTGCTCAGATAGGGTGAATATTCCAGATACGTTTTTCTGATGTGAGGCCGGATGCGTTTTTCGGCCGCCAGAACTTCTTTATGTACATTTACAATCATTGGGTTGTGTTGGTTCATGGATTGCTCCCCATGTAATTCTGAATGACCGGTATCAGTTCTTCCAAACCATCCTGCAACGGCAGGAGTATCGGAATGGACAGCCGGGCCGACAACTGATCTCGATATTCTGTTAATTCCTTAGACGTACCACCGGTTCCGTTCAGGGTTACCGCAAGGGTTTCGGCACCGTAGGCCCGAATCAGGGCGATTTCATTTTCAATTGCCGGCAGTTGGCAACCGATGGATTCCAGTTCGTCAAAATAGTTCCTGAAGGGTACGTGCTGAAGAACGACTCCCTTGATATTTCCAGACAACAGAAATTCAGATCCGCACGGTCCGGAGGGATTCATCAACGACGATTGTCCCTCAATGAGTATCAGCTCGGGCTGGGACTGGCGGTCACACTCTATGATGGCCTTTTCAATTTCCCCACTCACAAAATCATTGGGTGTGGCATCCAGTATGAACCCGTGTTTGTACCCTTGAAGCCATCCTGTCTGGCCTGTGTATATCATCTCTGTCTGTATGCCGTGCTTCAGACATGTTTCCAGAATAAAGCGGCAGGTGGTTCGTTTGCCAACGGTGCAGTCAATGCCCAGAACGGCAATTTTTGGGGTTGTTACACCCATGACAGCACCGTTCCAGAAATGCAGTTTGTCTGCGCTACATGGTTTGCGGATGTCGATAATTTCAGCCTGGTGTTGGACAGCTGTTTCGCGTAAAACCGGATTGTCGCTCAGGTGTTGATGCAGTCCGCTGATAACGGAAATGCCATTTTCGAGGGCCGCTTGAATTTCCCCGATAAATTCCCGGGGCAGCTTTCCGCCTGGCAGAGCAACACCCAGGATGCAATAGTCGGGTTTATGGTGAGACCGTTGCAGGTAGGTATTCATGGATGCGTAAATGGGTATTTGTTTAGAAGCTCTTGGAACAACTTCACGGACATCCTTGCCCGCATGGGCATGGTCGATCACGGCCAGGACATCGAATCGTTCTGAACCGCGAATCAAGCCATGAGCTGTTTTCCCATCCAGGGTGGCAAGCTTGCCATTGGTAATAATTACGGCGCTGTCTTTCATTTCAATGTGATTCCCAGACCGGGTTTGTCGAGCACGTACAATCGGCCTTCGTGTATTTTAAAACCACCATCCGCGATGTCTTGTGCTAGATCCAGGTGGCCATCCAGGTCCAGATAACGGGTTGCGGGACTGGAAAGGGCGGCATGCAGGGCGGCAGAGATGCCCACCACGCTTTCGTCCATGCACCCCCACATGACATCGATACCCGCGAGATGGGCGATGTCGGCAATCTGAGTTCCCGGTGCGAGGCCGCCACATTTCATCAGTTTTATATTAAAAATACCAAAGGGCTGGGGCGATACGGCCAATTTAAAGGCATCTGTCACCCCATGCAGTGACTCGTCTGCAGCCACCTGCTTTCTGATGGATCCGGAAAGCATGGACATACCCTCTATATCGTCATGTTTTAACGGCTGTTCAACAAACCGTGCCGCTGAATCTGGAATTTGTCGAACAGCCGTTAAAACATGACGATATAGAGGGTATGTCCATGCTTTCAGGATCCGTCAGAAAGCAGGTGGCCGCAGACGAGTCACTGCATGGGGTGGTAGATGCCTTTAAATTGGCTGCATCACCACAGCCCTTTGGTATTTTTAATATAAAGCTGATGAAATGCGGTGGCATCGCACCGGGAATTCAGATTGCCCATATCGCCAATCTCGCAGGCATCGATGTCATGTGGGGGTGTATGGACGAAAGTGTGGTGGGCATTTCTGCTGCTCTGCATGCCGCCCTTTCCAGTCCTGCAACCCGTTACCTTGACTTGGATGGCCACCTGGATTTGGCACGCGACATAGCTGAAGGTGGCTTTAAATTACACGAAGGCCGATTATTCGTACTCGATAAACCCGGTCTGGGGATCACATTGAAATGAAAGACAGAGCCGTAATTATTACCAATGGCAAGCTTGCCACTTTGGATGGAAAAACAGCACATGGCTTGATTCGCGGTTCAGAACGATTTGATGTCAAGGCTGTAATCGATCATGTCCATGCGGGCAAGGATGCCGGTGAAATTGTTCCAGGAGCTTATAAAAAGATACCCATTGTCGCATCCATGAATGAATTTCTACAATTGTCTCAACAGAGACCAGACTATTGTATCCTGGGTGTTGCCCTGCCAGGCGGGAAATTGCCTCCGGAATTTATCGGGGAAATTCATGCGGCGCTGGAAAATGGCATCTCCGTGATCAGCGGACTGCATCAGTATCTGAGTGACCATCCTGTCTTACGTGAAACAGCTGCCGCAAACCACGCCGATATCATCGACATCCGGAAACCACGTACCCCAGATGAGCTGCATTTCTGGAACGGCTCTGTTATGGATGTGGCAACCCCCAAAATTGCCGTTCTGGGCATTGACTGCACCGTTGGCAAACGAACCACATGCCGCTTTATTCTGGAAACATGTCTGAAGCAAGGCATACAGGCCGAGATGATATACACAGGCCAGACAGGGTGGCTTCAAGGGTACAAACATGGATTTATCCTGGATGCCACACCCAATGATTTTGTCAGTGGGGAAATTGAAAAAGCCATCATAGATTGTGACCGTCAGTCCCAACCTGAGCTGATACTCATTGAGGGGCAATCCTCGTTGCTGAATCCTTCCGGCCCGTGCGGCGCAGAAATTTTGCTGTCTGGAAATGTTAAAGGCGTCGTTCTTCAACACGTGCCCTTCAGGAACTATTTTGACGAACTGGAATCCATCGGGTGCCGACTGCCGGCAATTGAAAATGAAATCACCCTGATTCAGGCCTATGGTGCCGAAACCCTTGCAATAACCCTGAACGGAACCGGTGGTACACTTAAGGAATTAACAGACTATCGTGATCAGCTTGCATCCCGGCTGTCCATACCGGTATTCCTGCCGTTTCAGGATGGCCTGGAAGCGCTGATACCGATCATACAGAATTACATGGGGAGTAATCATGAACCATCACAACCCAATACTTGTAAACGTGCATAAGGAAGTTCTGGCTGCCGAGGAACGCATACGGCCTCACATCAGGAAAACCTATCTGGAATACTCACCCTATCTGAGCCACAGCGTGGATGGGCATGTTTATCTCAAACTTGAATGCATGCAGCATACTGGATCCTTCAAATACAGGGGTGCCCTGAACAAGTTTCTCTCCTTGTCGCGGAAAGATCTCCAAGGCCCGGTCATCACCGCATCTTCTGGGAATCACGGCACCGCCCTGGCAGCCATCCTCCAGAAGTTTGGTGGCAAGGGCGTTGTCTACCTGCCTGAAAATGCATCGCCTGCCAAGGTAAACAACCTCCGCAAATATGGTGTGTCTATGGAATTCTTCGGAACCGACTGTATTATGAGTGAAACC
>RCNC010000423.1_pt1 | contig 26868 bp, 19 predicted proteins | sample 2041301 | NCBI WGS metagenome assembly RCNC01 (sample SAMN09708231, study PRJNA481090) | Marine sediment metagenome, whole genome shotgun sequencing project. | biome: marine sediment; feature: ocean; material: sediment; isolation source: Sewage treatment plant 13A marine sediment (STP13A) ... | reverse complement strand
GGCTTCTTCTCGTCGAGGCCTTTCATGCTCTCGGGCAGTTCCGGCTCCACCCCGATCGCCTGGAGGGCCTCGGGGAACTTGCCGGGGTGAGCGGTCTCCGTGGCAATCGACAGGGGCTCCTCCTCACGGAGGGAGAGGTATCGGTGCAGGGCCGCCCAACTCACCGCCCCATGAGGCTCCAGGAGGACGCCGTATCGTTCGTACACGCTCTGGATCGTGATGTGGGTGAGGGCGTCCGATACGGTCATCCCGACCGCGTCCCTGCGGAGCGCATCCAGGTCCGGTATTTTGTGCAGGACGCCCTGGCGGTCGATCTGCCCCCCATAGAGATCGAAGAGGCGCCTCATGTTGGAGGGGTTGCCCACATTCATCGCGTTCGAGATGCATGCCTTGGAGGGGTGTATGGGCCGGTAGATGCCGGTCTCCATGAAGCCGGGGAATTCGTCGTTCTCGTTCGTTGCGACAAGGATCCTCTTGACCGGCTTGCCCATGCGGACCGTTATGAAGTCGGCGGTCACGTTCCCGAAGTTGCCGGAGGAGACCGCATCCACGATGGGCTCCCCCTTTTCCGGCTCCAGGGCGGTGTAACTGTAAAAGTGGTAGCCGATCTGCGGCATCAACCGGCACCAGTTGATCGAATTCGCGGATGTGAGACACAGTTTGGCGAGATCCTCGTCTTCGAAGGCGCGGATCGCATTCGCCTGGAGCTGGTCGAACTTCGTATCGCAGGCGACGGCGACCACGTTTTTCCCCAGCGTGTTCATCTGCCGGGCCTGCCGTTCGCTCACCTCGTCTTTCGGGTACAAGACCACCACGCGGAATCCTTCCAGGCCCCAGAAGGCATTGGCGATGGCGCTGCCCGTGTCGCCGGACGTGGCGACCAGGATGATCCGCTCCGAGTCCTCCGAGCGCTGGTAGTACTGCATGGTGTACGCCATGAAGCGTGCGGCAAAGTCCTTGAACGAGGCGGTGGGGCCTCGGTCCAGACGGATGATGTACCTGCGGTCGTGGACCCGTTCGACCGGAACCTCGAAGTTGTACGCCTCGGAGGTAATCCTTTCGAGTTCCGGCTCCGGCATCTCGTCACAGAGGAACTTCCACAATACGGCCCGTGCCACATCCCGGTACGGTTGCCCCTTCAGGGCCTCGATCTCTGACGGGTCCATTTTCGGAATGCGGGTGGGCATGTACAGCCCTCCGTCGGGGGGCTGCCCTTGGAACAGGGCCTCGGGAAACTCCACCACCGGGGCCTTGCCCATTGTGCTGTAATAGCGAATCTTGTCCTGCATTTCTTGTTCTGCCTTCTTCTCTCGTTTGAATCGAAGACCGGTCTACAGGAGAAGGGCTGCCTTCCGAAGCCGGTTGGCCGTGGCTGTCGGGCCGAAGGTGACCAGAATATCGAACAGCCCCGCTCCGGCCAATTGGCCGGTGATCGCCGCCCGGACCGCATTGATGATCAGGCCTGCCTTCACCTCCCGCTCTTCCGAGAATTCCCGTAAGGCGGCTTCCGTGGACTCCAGGGTGAAGGGTTCGACCGACTCCATGCGATCGGCCAGCTCGGGGAGCCACTCCTTGAGCCTTGCGTCCTTCTGGAGGTTCTTCTTGAGGGCCTTCGGTTCGATCGTGAACTCCTCGCTGAAGTAGGGACGGCCCAGCTCCGGGAAATCCTTCAACGTGTGGTAGCGGGCCCGTATCAGGTCCACCGTGTGCAGATACCAGTCTCTTCGCTCTGTCTCATATGCAGGGTCCCAAAGGCCGGCCCCCTCGAGTTCCGGTGCCACCAGCTCGCCGAGTTCCTCGATGTTCATCGTTCGGATGTACTCCGCATTGATCGCAATCGCCTTCGGGTCGGTGAAGAACTTCGGATCATCCTTGCGATAGTCGAACACGGAGTTTGCGCGTCCCGCCCTCGCCAGGGTGAACTCGCGGATCGCTTCCTCCCGGGTGACGATCTCGCGGTTGTCCTCGGTGGACCAGCCGAGCAAAAGGAGGAAATTGCACAGGGCCCAGGGCAGAAAGCCCCTCTCCCTGTAGAACCCCACGGTCACCACCTCTCCGTGTTTTCTTTTCGAGATCTTTGCACGCTTCGGGTCCAGGGTGAGGTTCATGTGCGCAAAGACGGGCAGGGGCTTTCCGAGGGCTCGGTAGATCAGGATCTGCCGTGGTGTGTTGCCGAGCCCGTCCTGGCCCCGGATGACATGGGTAATCCCATCCCGGATATCGTCTACCGCGTTCGACAGCAGGTAGAGGGGCAGGCCGTCGGAGCGGACGACGACGAAGTCCTCGATGTCTTCGAGACGCTTCTCCACCGTGCCGTAAACCGTGTCTTCAAACATGACCGATTCCGCCCCGTCGCTGTCAAGTGTGTCGCCCAGGGAGGGGTCCGGCACCTTGAAGCGGATCACGTAAGGCAATCCCTGCTCCTCGCGGGATGCGACCTCCTCGGGCGATAGACGGCGGCAGGTCCGGTCATAGCCGTAGGACTTCTTCTCCTTCTCCGCTTCGAGGCGCTTCTGTTGGAGCTCTTCCTGGGTGCAGAAGCACTTGTAGGCACGCCCGGACTCGAGGAGTGCGCGCGCCGCCTCTTGATGGTGCGGCCGGTTCTCGGACTGGGAGGCGGGGCCCTCGTCCCAGTCCAGGCCCAACCACCGGAGGCCGTCCAGGATCGCCTGGACCGAGTCGTCCGTGGAGCGCTCCACGTCCGTGTCCTCGATCCTCAGGAGGAAGGTTCCGTTGTTCTGTTTCGCAAACAGCCAGTTGTACAGGGCGGTGCGGGCCCCCCCGATGTGCAGGTAGCCGGTAGGGGAGGGGGCGAACCGTACCCGAATGTTTTGGTCAGACATCGAATGCACCCCTAATCTTCAAAGATCCGTAATCTCTAAGAGGGATAGTCATTTATGGAAAACCTATAAAAATTATCACTCCGAGTGTGCAAACACAAGAAGCAGGCCGTTGCACACGCGCGAGTCGCTGTGCTATGTAGCCACAGATCTTCCTTGCAGCAAAAGACAACCACAGCACGTATCGATCAACGCAGATGGGAACCGTCCGTTGGAGTTCATTGCCGATTTTCATATCCACTCCCGCTATTCCCGCGCCACGAGCCGCGACCTTACGCTCGAGGCCCTGCACGCCTCCGCCCTCGAGAAGGGCGTCACGGTCCTTGGAACCGGGGACTTCACCCACCCGGGATGGATCAAGGAGATCCGCGAGAAGCTGGTGCCGGCCGAAGAAGGCCTCTTTCGTCTTCGCGAGGATCTCGCGAGGGAAGCGGAGGAGCAGGTTCCGCCCGCGTGCGGTGGCCAAGTGCGGTTCGTGCTCACGGGCGAGATCAGCAACATCTACAAGAAGGACGAGCAGGTCAGAAAAGTGCACAACCTGGTCTTCTCTCCTTCCCTGGAGACGGCCCTCCAGATAACGGGACGGCTGGAGGCGATCGGGAACATCGCTTCGGACGGGAGACCGATTCTCGGGCTGGACAGCCGGAATCTCCTGGAAATCGTCCTGGAGAGCTCTTCCGATGCCTTCCTCGTGCCGGCCCACATATGGACCCCCTGGTTCTCGGTGTTGGGCTCCAAGTCGGGCTTTGATTCGATCGACGCCTGCTTCGACGACCTCGTGGGCGAGATCTTCTCCGTGGAGACCGGGTTGAGTTCCGACCCGGACATGAACTGGCGGCTTTCCGCCCTGGACCGCTTCACCCTGATGTCGAATTCGGACGCCCATTCGGCGGCCAAGGTCGGCAGGGAGGCGAATCGCTTCGACTGCGAGCTGTCTTTCTTTTCGATCAAAGAGGCCCTGCGGAACGGTGTTGGGGAAGGCTTCCTTGGGACGGTCGAGTTTTTCCCGGAGCAGGGCAAGTATCACCTCGACGGCCATCGCAAGTGCGGGTGCAGGATGGAGCCTCGAGAGACGCTCGAGAAGGGCGGGCTCTGTCCGGTCTGCGGCAAGAAGGTGACCGTGGGGGTCATGAGCCGAGTGGAGACTCTGGCGGACCGGCCGGAGGGGGCGACGCCGCCGGGCGCGTTCCCTTATGAACGGCTCGTTTCGCTGGCAGAGGTGGTGGGCGAGGTGAGAGGCGCAGGCCCGCAGACGAAGGGGGTTCAGAAGGTCTACCGGCAGTTGCTCCAGCGGCTTGGGCCGGAGCTCGCCATCCTGACACAGGTCTCCCTCGAAGAGATCGAGCAGGTGGGGGGCAAGGTGATGGCAGAGGGGATCAGGCGGATGCGGCAGGCGGAGATCAGGGTGGAGGCGGGCTACGACGGCGAGTTCGGGATCGTCAAGCTCTTCCGGCCGGACGAGAGGGCGGAGTTGGAGGGGCAGGGGACCCTTGCGGGGATCCCTTCGTCTGGGGCGGGAGCGGGCAGGCCGGGAAAGGGATCGAAAAAAGGCAGGAAGAAAGAGGCGAGCCTTCTCGAGGTGGTGGACGAGATCTTGTCGGCGCCTCTCTTCTCCAGAAAGAGGTCTTCTCTCTGGTCCGCCGAGCACATGGAACACCTGAACCCGGAACAGAGGCAGGCCGTTATCAACAAAGGGGGCCCAGTCCTGATCATCGCCGGGCCGGGAACCGGCAAGACCCTCACACTGACCTACAGGATCGCCTCACTCATTGAGGAGCGGGGCGTGCCTGCCGAGCGAATCCTGGCCGTGACCTTTACGCAGAGGGCGGCCCGCGAGATGGCGGAACGGCTGCGGGCGCTCCTGGGCGCTTCGGACGGTGAGATCCCGGTCCGGATCCGAACCTTTCACGCTCTCGGCGCTGAGATCCTCAGGGAGGCCGGGCCCTCCCTCGGCATTCCGCAGGACTACTTCATCCTGGGCCGAGAGGAATCGGCCGGGCTTCTGCGGCGCGCCCTGCCGTCTCTTGGCGGAAAGGATGCGAACGCCCTTCTGGAGAGAATATCCCAGGCAAAGAGGGACCTCGCCTATCCGGAAGACGGAGCGGCGAGGATCGGCGATGCAACCTTTCTGCAAGCCTACGAGCGGTATCAGGAGGTCCTGGAGGAGTACAGGGCTCTCGATTACGACGATCTCGTTGCAAAGGCCGTGAGGCTCATGACCCGGCTGCCTGATTTTGCCGAGAAGGTTGCCGGCCGGCTCTCGGCCGTCTGTGTGGACGAGTACCAGGACGTCAACCTGGCGCAGTACAGGCTCCTTCGGCACCTTTCCGCAAAGGTGACGGATCTGTGCGCCATCGGGGACCCCCACCAGGCGATCTACGGGTTTCGCGGGGCGACCCCGGCCTACTTCCTTCAGTTCAAGGAGGACTACCCTCGGGGCAAGGTCGTTCAACTCGTTCGAAACTATCGTTCCACCGAGAACGTCCTGTCCGCTTCGGTGGAGATGCTTTCAAAAGGCATCGACAAGGATCGCGTTCCCTCGCTCGTGCCGACCGAGCAGGCCGGCTCCAGGGTGCACGTGGGCGACCTCGCCACCGAGAAGGCGGAGGCGATCTTCATCGCCCACACCATCGAGCGCCTCATGGGCGGTACCGACTCCCTGTCGCTCTATGCAGACAGGGTTGACGGCTACGAGGGCCCGGTGTGCGGCAGCTTCGGGGACATTGCGATCCTGTTCCGCCTGAAGGCTCTCGCGCCCGGCCTCGAGCAGGCCCTCGCGTATCAGGGAATCCCCTATCAGAGCGTGGGACAGGGAGATCGAATGCGCGGCCGGCAGGGACGAGCGATCCTGGCCGTGCTTCGATGTCTCCGGAACCCGGAAGACAGGATCGCATCTGAACTGGTTCAGGGCGAGTTCAACAAGTCTCCCCAGGAGTTGCAGGAGCAGATGGAGCCCTACAGGAGGGAGCGCGTCGAGAGACGCTGCTCGGTGCGGGAGTGGATCGAGGGCATTGGTGAGTTCGAGTGGCTCGACCTAGAGGAGGAATCCCGCAAGGAAGTGTGGGAGGCCCTGGTGCGGATGTCGGTCTCCTTTGGAAATGACTGGGACGGCTTCATGCGGGCCCTCGCCCTGTCCCAGGACACGGATTTCCTCGAGAGGAAGGCGGAACGGGTGACCCTGGCCACGCTGCACGCGGCAAAGGGACTCGAGTTCCCGGTGGTGTTCATCGCAGGCTGCGAGGATCTGCTGCTTCCCTGCCACGTGGGCGCGCAGAAAGCCGATCTCGAAGAGGAGCGGCGGCTGTTCTACGTGGGGATGACAAGGGCCTGCCGGCTCCTGTATCTCACAAGGGCCCGATCCAGGTTTCTGTACGGAGAGCGAAAGTCGTCACCCCCCTCCCGGTTCCTCGAGGACATCCCGGGGAAGAGGGTGAATCGCGTTCGACACGAGAGCAGGGAGGGGAAGAAGAAGCGCGAGGATCCGCAGATGTCCCTGTTCAAGATGCCAACCTAATGCGGCTTGCGCCGCAGGGCGAAAGTCGAAAGGGACAAGGACAGGGGTCAGGCTCCGTGCCCGTGTGCGTGCCCGTGCCCGATTGACAAGCGAGCCTGGGGCCGACCACGGATGGGCGCAGTGGGGTATCTGATGCGCTCCCCTTCTCGTGGACGAGATTTGTGCCGGGCGACTTTGTAGAAACACAGCGATAGTTTCATACCGACCCACTAGAAAGAGAGAACCCGAATGAAACTACGCGTAAGCGGTAGCAAGGCCAAGGCCTGGCTGATCCTCGGGCCGGCGCTCCTTCTTCTCGCCCTTCTCCTGCCCGCGCCGAAGGGCATGTCGCCGGAGGCGATGAAGCTCGTAGGCGTGACCGCCTTGATGGCAGTCTGGTGGCTCGCCGAAGTCGTCAACCTCGCCGTGGTCGCCATGATCCCGTTGGTCGCCTTTCCCCTGCTGGGCATCCAGCAGGCGCAGCCTACTGCTCAGGCCTACGCGGATCAGAATATCTTCCTCTTCATGGGGGGGCTCCTGCTGGCCACGGCCATGCAGAGGTGGGGACTCCACAGAAGGATGGCCATCCATGTGCTCTATCTGCTGGGCTCAAGGCCGAAGGGGCTCGTCCTGGGATTCATGATTGCCACCGCCTTCCTCTCCATGTGGATTTCCAACACGGCGACCGCTGTGATGATGCTCCCCATCGCCGTCTCCGTGGTGCTCTATGTGACCGGCAAGAAGCCCGAGGAGATCCGTGGGCAGAAGGGGCAGGAACGGAATTTCAGCCTGGCCCTGATGCTGGGCATCGCGTATGCGGCCAGCATCGGGGGGATGGGGACCCTGGTCGGCACGCCCCCCAATATCGTGCTGGTGGGGCAGATTCAGCAACTCTTTCCCGGGGCACCGGAGATCAGCTTTGCGCGCTGGATGGCCGTGGGCCTTCCCCTTGTGGCGGTCTTCCTGCCCGCCGTCTGGGTCTACCTTTGCTGGGTCGCCTTTCCGGTAAAGACCCTCGACGCCGGTAAGGGGAAGGCGTTCCTGCGCGAGGAGAGGGACGGACTCGGAAGGATGGGAAGAGGTGAGAGGATCACCCTCATGGCCTTTCTCACGGCCGCCCTGCTCTGGATGACTCGCCAACCCCTTGACATGGGAAGCATCCGGGTGCCCGGCTGGTCCACGCTCCTGCCCTGGGCCGGCTTCATCAAGGATTCGACCGTGGCCATGTTCGTTGCCTTGAGCCTCTTCTTCATTCCCGTGGACCGTAAGGAGGGGACCCGTGTTCTGAACTGGGAGTGGGCTTCCCGGATTCCCTGGGACGTGCTGATCCTGTTGGGTGGGGGCTTTGCCCTGGCCGCGGCCTTCCGGACGACCGGCCTCTCGGGCTGGTTCGCGCAGTCTCTCAGTGGGTTGGACGGGCTCCCGCCGGTTGCCATGGTCGTGGTGGTCTGTGCGATGATGACCCTGTTGACCGAATTGACGTCGAACACGGCGACAGCGGCCGTGATGCTGCCGATCCTTGCCGCAACGGCCGTGAAGATCGGCGTTCATCCCTTTGTGTTGATGGTTCCCGCTACGTTGAGCGCCTCCTGCGCCTTCATGCTTCCCGTGGCCACGCCGCCCAACGCGATCATGTTCGGGAGCGGCTGCCTGGATATCCCGACGATGGCAAAGACGGGGATCGTCGTGAACCTCCTGGGCTTGATCCTGATCACCCTCTTCATGTTCGCGGTCGGCGTTCCGGTCCTGGGCATCTCTCCCGGGATCGTCCCGCCCTGGGCCGTTCCGTGAAGGATCAGGCGCTCAGCTCTTCCGGTTCTGTGAGGATCAGATTCTTCATTTTCATGAAATCCCTGTATCCGATCACTCTTTCCCCGCTGTATTCCATGTGAACCGCCTGGGCCGGACAGTTGTTGATGCATCCGAAACAGAGAACACAGGCGTCCCTGTCAACGTGGAATGCGGACAGGTCGATCGCATCGGCAGGGCATTTCTCGACACACGTTCCGCACTCGATGCATTTCTCCTCGACGATGGAGTGGTTCTTGACGAACTTCTTGGTCCACCAGATGGGGCCCAACCATGTTGTACACTCTCTCAGGGTAAGTCGCTTGGAGAACTCAGCAGCCTCACTCTTCTTAACCTGATTGACCAGATGCCCGGCATATTCTCGCACCCTGTCGTATGTCTCCTCGTCAGGAAGCTGTCTGCTCATCCAAGTCTTCTCATGAACCTTGTCCCCAGACCAGGAAAGAGGAAAGGCGCTCATGTTCATGAAAGCGGTCTGTCCAATCGGTACGCCCTCCTTCTCCACCAGCAGTTGAAGGATCGAACATGCCGCATTGTGCTGATTCCCTTCCGGGCCTCCGAAGGACACATAGGCGGCAACCGGTGTTCCCTTCAATCCCGGCAGGGACCCTATCCAGGCCTTCACGCACTCCGGCGTGTCATAGTAGTAGACAGGGGAGCCGATCACGATCAGATCGACCTCTCCCATCCCTTGCACGTCAAAACGCCTGATCTCGGAAGCGGTCACCTTCATTCCGAGTTTTTCCAGTCGATAGGCAAGCAACCTCCCATATCTTTCGGTGTACCCTGTCTGGCTGTACCAGAGAACAAGGGCTCTTCCCGTTCTTGCGGTCTTCATCGGAACCTTTCCACGAATCGGTCGCATATCAACACATCCGTTCGTTGCCGGCATCGATAGAAGGGCCGCAGCCATCGCGCCCTTCTTCAAAAAGTCTCTTCTGTTATCCATGTTTCCCTTTCAACAATCGCAAAGGGTTATACCTCACTTCGTACGAACCGGGGATGCATCTTGACCGTTTCGATGAAGACTGCAGGGTCATCAGGCGTAAGGACCACCCTCTTGAAACGCCCGGACTTGCGGTAGACTGTCACACCCTTCCTGGAAATGGTAGGCGGGTAGATCGTATTCGTCCAGCTCTCCGACCAATGCCTGGAACCCATCCGGACATCGCCAATATCATCGATGGCAACCTTGCGCAGGGGTATCGGCCCCAGACGCACGCGAAGGTATTGATCATCTATGACATAGTTGAGCCTGGAAATGCCATAGAAGAGCAACGCAAGAATGAGGGTGAGAACGATTATCGGTTCAACCATGTCGCCTCCTGCGCCGCAGATGGGTCTTTTTCAACGGCCTGCTAAGGTTTGAGAACCTTCTTGAAGCCCAGAAGGGCATCCACCGTCTCTTTCATGTTCGTGGGTCTTCCCACCCGGAGTCTGTCGCTCCTTCCGTAGTAATCCAGGCAGGTCCCGCACGAAAGGATTTCGGCTCCCTGCTCCTCGTATCCCTTCAGGATGTCCAGCACCGGAGATCCTTCCGTCGTGAGGAAAATGCCGCTGTTCATACAGATGATCCTTGCCGGTAGATCCCCCGATTCGAGGAGAACATTGAGGAAGGCCTTCATCAGCCTTTCCCCCAGGTCCGGCTCTCCGTCTCCCAGGCCGGAGGAATCGATGACGAGCAAGAGATCCTTGTTCAAGTCCATGTTTTCTCCTCTGATAGTCCTTTGTCTGGCGGCCCGGTGACCCATTCGACAGAATGCAAATGACAAGAAGGATGGTACCCCACGAAAAGGCACAAATCGAGACTCGCCCGCTTTGCCCGGAGGATGTTCCCGAGTCCCGGGACGGTCGCGCTCCTGCTAGCCCCCTGGCGGTCGTCGGCCGTCGGTCGGCTTGACAGCAAAAAGGCGGGCTCGTATCATTTCGCTTCTATCCGTCGGACGCGCAGGGGAGTTCCCATGCTGGAAGTGGAAGGTCTTACCAAATACTTCGGTCACAAGAGGGCCGTCGACCAGGTAAGCTTCCGGATCGAACAGGGAGAAATCATCGGTCTCTTGGGCTTGAACGGCTCCGGGAAGACGACCCTCCTGCGCATCCTGGCCGGTAACCTTCTGCCTACGGCCGGACGGGTGACCATCGGCGGAGTCGACCTCCTCCGGGAGCCTCACGAGGTCAAGAAGAACTTGAGCTTTCTTCCGGAGACCCCACCCCTGTATGGCGACATGAAGGTGAGGTCCTATCTCAGGTTTGTGGGCCGTTTGAAGGGCATGGACCGCAGGAGACTGCAGGACCGCCTGCCCGTGATCGAGGCGCAGACCGCGATCGAGGACGTGGGCGACGAAATCATCGGCCATCTCTCCTTCGGGTACCGGCAGCGCGTGGCCGTTGCCATGGCCCTGCTCCACGAGCCGAAACTCCTCCTGCTCGACGAACCCGCGTCCGGCCTGGACCCCGTACAGATCGTGGAGATGCGCGGGCTCATCCGCTCCCTGCGGGGAAACCACACCGTGATCCTGTCCAGTCATCTCCTGCCCGAGATCAGCCAGATCTGCGACCGTATCCTGATGATCCAGGAGGGGAAAATCATCGGGGAAGGCGCGGAGGAGGAACTCGCGCAACAGTTCACCCGGAAGATCCGGGTTCGTATGCAGGCCCGGGGTGAACGGCCCGAGATCGAGGGGTGCCTGCAGGACCTGCCGGAAGTCGAAGAAATCGAATGGGTCAGGGAGGAGGGGGGGCGGACCAGCTTCGTGCTGAGCCTTTCAGAGGACATTCGGGAGACGATCAGCCTGAAGCTGGCGAGCCGTGGATTGGGCCTGCTCGAAATGGCACGGACGGACCTCGATCTGGAGAACACCTTCCTGCGACTGATGCAGAAAGAGGAGAAGCCTTCGTGAGAGTCGTATGGCTCGTCCTGTGCAGGGAATTCGGGGCCTATTTCCGATCGTACATGGGATACATCATCCTCGCCGTCGTGCTGCTCGTGGACGGACTGCTCTTCAATGTGTACGCCATCGGCGGGGGCTCCAAGTACTCGGCCGAAGTCCTCCGACAGTTCTTCTACTTCTCGAGCGGTACTACGATGATCGCCAGCATCTTCCTGACCATGCGGCTGCTGGCCGAAGAGAGGCAGATGGGCACGATGGTCCTGTACACCACCTCCCCGGTGAAGGATTCCCAGGTCGTGCTCGGCAAGTTCCTTTCCGCCTTCCTGTTCCTCTGCCTCCTCACCCTCCTCACCCTGTACATGCCTCTGCTGATCTTCGTGAACGGTAAGATCTCCATGTGGCATATTTTCGGCGGCTACCTGGGCCTCCTCTGCCTCGGCTCGGCCGCTCTTGCGATCGGGATGTTCGGCTCCTCTCTGGCCCAGAGCCAGATCATCGCCGCCATCATCTCCGCGGCCATCCTGGTTGCCATGCTTCTGTTTTGGCTTCTAGCGACTGTGACGGAGCCCCCGTTGTCCGGCATGTTCAGCTACCTCGCGCTGCACAACAAGCACTTCTTCCCGTTCATGAAAGGTACGGTCAACACCCGCGACCTGATCTACTATCTTTCTGTAACCTGGTTCTTCCTCATGGTCTCCACGCGGGTCATCGAGGCACGGCGATGGCGATAGAAGGCAACGACACGAAGAGCGGCCGGCTGATCCCGGGTCTGGCCTGTACGGCCCCCTATCTGGTGGGCATGGTCCTCGTCTACGTGGGGGAACGGCTGGTCGGATCCCCGTCGAACGTCCGGCTCCTCCTGGACGGACTGGGGGCTCTCGGTCTCCTCTGGGCCGTGTTGGCCCGTGCCGTGAACTGGGCCCGAAGCCGGGGGGATCGCAGGTCCGTGGAGGGGATGATTCTGGCGAGCTACCTCGGGGGACTCATCGCCCTTGCGCTTTACGCCGCCCGGCTGGAGCCGGTTCGGGAAAGGGTGTTTCCCTGGGTGATGGGAGCGCCGCTCGCGGATCGGTACCAGGCAATCCTGCAGGTCCTGTGGCCGATCGTCTGGTTGAGTTCGATCCTTCCGCTCCTCTTCATGGAGACCTCCTCCGCCTCCATGGCCCGGGCACCCAGGATCGAGCGCAGGCGGGTCGCCTTCTCCGCTGGAAGCGGGCTCGCGGTTGCCTGGCTGGTTGTGAGCCTGTTTCTCCTCAATTACGTCGGCAATGCGCACAACCGGAAATGGGACATGTCCTTTCAGAGGACCTCCAGCCCGAGCGAAGATGCCCGCAGGCTCGTGGCGAACCTGAACGAGCCCTTCGAGGTCTTCCTGTTCTACCCGGAGGCGAACGAGGTCCAGGAGGAACTGTCGGGCTATTTCGAGGAACTGGCGAGCCGGTCGGACCTGATGCAGATCCATGTGTACGATCACGTCATGGAGCCGAAGCTTGCCAAGGATCTGGGCGTCCGCCAGAACGGCAGCCTCGTGTACCGTTATGGCGACAGGAAAGAGGTGGTGCGTATCGGGGCCGAAATGGGAGAGGCCCGGGGCAAGCTCGCCAAGGTGGATGAGGAGTTCCAGAACAAATTCCTCAAGCTCGTGGCCGACAAGAGGATCGCCTATTTCACCGCCGGCCACGGGGAACGTACCTACGAGTGGAAGGGGGGGGAGGAACCGCGGCACCCGGTCACGGGCCTGAAGAAGATCCTCCGGAAGCAGAATTTCGAGGTGAAGCCCCTGGGGCTCGGCCAGGGCCTGGGTGCCGACGTGCCGGAGGACGCCTCCCTGCTGGTGATCGTCGATCCCGCCGAGGACTTCCTGCCCGAAGAGTTGGATGCCCTCCGGCGGTACCTGGAGAGGGGAGGGCGGATGTGGATCGCCCTGGACCCGGAGCATTCGACCAATGTTGCCGGCCTCCTCGAGGATTTCGGACTTCGTTTTCAGGCAACCCCGCTGGCCAACGAGCAGTACTTCATGCGGGCCTCCTACAAGAAGGCGGACCGGTACAACCTTTTCACGAACCGCACCTCTTCCCACCCTTCGGTGAACACCCTTAGCCAGAACGCTTCCAGGCTGGCCGTGGTGCTCATCGGGTCGGGCTACCTGGAGAAGGTCGAGGGCCCGAAGGCCGAGGCCAGGATCGTGATGACCCTGCGCAGTATGCCCATGACCTGGGCGGACGAGAACCGGAATCTGGAACCGGACGGCCCGGAAGAGCAAAAGAAAACCTACGACCTGGGGGCGGCCGTTACGGCGGACGTGCGCCGAGACGACAAGGAACCGGCCGAAGGCGCTCCGGACCTGGAGGCGAAGGGGCCGGCGAAGGAGCAGATGCGCATGATCGTGCTTGCCGACGCCGATGCCCTGTCCGACCAGGTGATCGGCAACCTGGGCAACTACTTCTTCTTCGAGGATGGCTTGAAGTGGTTGTTCGAGGAGGAGCCACTGCTCGGGTCGGTGGGAATGGAAGAGGATGTGCGGATCATGCACACGAAGGAAGAGGATGTGGTCTGGTTCTACACGACGATCTTTGCGGTCCCATTGTTCATCCTGGGCATGGGGGTCGTCTATAACCGATATCGGCTGAGACAGACACGAAGGGGCAAGACGGGATGAAGCGGGTTTCCCTCGTTTTTTACCTTGGAATCCTTCTGGCAAGCCTTGTCCTTGCCTACCTCACTTGGGTCGAGAAGCCGAAGGAGCCGGGCGAAAGGGTAACGGTTCTCCCGTGCAAGAAGGGTGGAATCCTCCAGCTTACTTACGAGGCCAAGGATCAGACCGTGACCTTCTCAAAGAAGAAGAGCCGGTATTCCGGGGAGTTCTCCTGGTGGGTGGAAATCGCCCGGGCCGCGTCCGAGGCCTCGCCCGCGATCGAGGTCTTCAAGGCAAACGACAGGCTGCAAGCCGGGATAGACAAGTTCTGTCCCTGGAAGGCCCTCCGTTCACTGGGCAAGCTGGAAGCAGGGAAGCAGGAGGAGTTCGGCCTCACCGAATCGGTCGAGTCCCTGATCATCCAGCGGGTCGCGGGGCCGCGCGCGTTCCGTCTCGGGGCGACGACCTTCGGGCCCAAAGACAGATACGTGGCCGACGACGAGACGGGCGAGGTCTTCCTGGTGGCAGGGCAGGGGCTCCGGGATTTGCTTCGCCCCAAGAGCCGCTTTATGGAACGGTCTCTCCACGTCTTCAAGACGAAAGAGATTGCCCGGGTCCGGTTGCGCTCGGGCCAGAGGGAAAAGGAACTGGTGCAACGGGTTTCCGAGGAAGGCAAAGAATTGGGATGGGCGGACAGCCGCTCCCCTGAAGAAGCAAAGGTCCTTTACCGAAACTGGATCCGCAGGCTCTCTACCCTGCGCCCCACGGACTACGTCGGCATGCCGGCCGACGTAGAGGGCGGAGGGTGTGCCGCTCCTGCCGGCTCCACACAGGAGCTGAGTCTTACCTTTTTCAGCCCGAGCAAGGAGTTCGGATTCCTGACCTTGTACAAAGGGGAAGGGACGGACGAAAAGGGAGACGCAACGTATTACGCTTGTTCAGAGCATAGCGAAATTGTCGTGAAGGTCCCCAAGCCCCAGGCCGAAGCCCTCCTGAAGGACCTGGAAGACGTCCTCGACGAGTAAAAGCCTTCCTGTTCTTGCTTTCAATCAGGCGCTTGGGCGCTTCTGTCCCGAAGGGAAGGATCGGCAACGGGGAGGGTGAAGAAGAAGGTGGTGCCTTCGTTCTTTCGGCTCTCCGCCCAGATGTTGCCACCGTAGTGGGTGATGATTTCTTTGCAGATGGGCAGGCCCAGGCCCGCACCTTTGGGTTTCTCCCTCAGCGTGTCCGCAGATCCCGGGGTGTACTTCTCAAAGATGAGTTCGAAATCCTTCTCCTCGATCCCGACGCCCTGATCGGACACAGAGACCAGGATCCAATCGGTGGAATCGCCGGAGTCCTTGTCCCGGAGAGCCTCCGCGCTGATGCTGATTTCGCCTCCGTTGAATGAAAAGCTGATTGCGTTGTGCAGGAGGTTTGCGATCACCTGCCTGGTTCGGTCCCGATCGGCCATGACGTCGGCAAGATCGGGGGGAAAATCCAGGTGCAAGCGAAGGGATTTCTGGCAGAGAGATTGAAACTGGATCCGTGCGGTCTCGCGAATCGCCTCCTCCAGGGACATTACGATATCCCGGTAGACCATCCTGCCAGCCTCGATCTGAGAAAGATCCAGCAGGTCGTTCACGAGCCTTGACAGCCGCTCGCTCTCTGAATTGATGATGTGCAGGAACTCCCTTTGCATCTCCGGGTCTTCGTTCTCGTACTGGAGAAGGATCTCGGAGAAGGATCGGATAGATGTAAGGGGGGCCCGAAATTCGTGCGACACGGATGAGAGGAAGGAATCCTTCATGGCGTCCTGCTTCTTCTGCGTCTCAACGGCCTGTTCCAGTTCGGCGGTCCTTTCCTCCACCCTTCGTTCCAACTCCCGCTTCAACTCCTTGATCTTGGCCTCCGCCCGCCCGCGCTCGAGGATCTCCTTCTTGAGTTTTGCGGTCTGCTCCTCCATGAGAGAGCGCCATTTTTCCTCGAATTCGAGGAGAGCCGCCTCCAAGCCCTTTTGCTCCAGGGCTTCCGCCTCCAGTTCCTTGACCCTGTTGTCGAGGTCCTCGTAGGACAGCTTGTTATGCACAGGAAAACACCCCGTTCTGTATCGATGCAGAAGGATATACCTACCATCTGTTTTTTCGGAAGATTTTGGGAGAATCCTTACTTCTTTGTGTCGATTCCCTCGAGTTTTCGGATTGCCTCGATCTTCTCCGGGTCGCCTGGGTCCCTTGTAGGCTGGAGGCGACTCATCCGTCCTTCAAGATGCCGAACCCGGGCGAGACCATGACCAACATTCCTGCCAAATACACGAGAATCGCGAAGAAGATCAAGTTCGAGAACCCGGCTGCCATGGCAATAAGACTTGCAGCAGCCGTTGCAAGGACGGAAAAACTCCCATTGATTGCCCAGGCCCAGGGTACGAAGTCCAAAGCTTCTTTCTCTACGACTCTGAGTCCAGTCGGGAAGGGCATGCCCATGAAGAAGCCCAAGGGTGCAACCACGAGGACGGAGATCAGGATTCTTACCGGCAAGGTCATCGTAAGGCAGCCATGGAACAGCGGGTCGAGAAGAAACCGATAGACAAGAGCGATCGAGACAACGGTCAAAATACTGTACAGGATCAGGGCCCGATCCGAAATCGAAAGCCTTCCGCCTGTCAGGCTTCCGAGCCCGGAAAAAACGAGCAGTGAAAATAGGATGACAGAGATCGAGTAGGTCGGATGGCCGAGGAAGAGGGTGAATTTCTGCATGAACCCTATTTCCAGGAGCATGAATCCGAGTCCCAGACAGGCGAAATAGAGGATGTAACCTTTGCTGTGCTGCGTGTCCAAACCCCTGCGGTGAAACAGGAAGAGGGGAAGCAATATCAGCAGAAGTGTCATGAAGCCGATCCACAAGAATTGGAAGCCCAGAATGACAAACCCGGGTGAGAGCTTTATGGCCCGGAACCCGTCTCGGAGAATTCTATCCCACCTTTCGAACATGAAGAAGAAGGGCTTGTCGTCCGTGCATGGGCTAATATCAAACGGATATGTTTCGAAAAAGGATTGTTCGTCGTGGTTCTGTACGGCCCTGAAATACTCTGCGTACTTGTTCTCCTTACTTGAGCCAGGCTTCCAGAGCAACTGTCTTTCTTGCGTCAGACCTGCGTCCATGACGCCTTTCAGGAAAGGGGCGGGATCGATAGTCGCATCCAACCTGAATTTCTGCAAACTCTCTTCTATGGTCTGAATCTCCTCGGGCGTATATGGGCTCTTCTTCATCAATGTGGTCAGTATGGTGCCTTGGCTGATCACAACGAAGTGATTTTCGGGCTTCTCGACGCCCATTTGCCTAAGAGCCTCGACGCCCAGGGAGGATGTGCGAAACCCGGATTTTAGGTGAACGGAGTCCGTCACTCGGTGGATACAGAATATGCCATCCTCTTTCAGGTGATCGAAGTACTCTTTGAAAGACTCTACCGTGTAGAGGAAGTTCTCCACCATGATGGCACTTCCACCATACTGCCCCGCAAAGGTGTCAACGCCTGTCATTTGGATGAGATCCACTTTGCCTTCCATCCTTCTTATATAACTTCTTCCTTCATCGTGTATGATCTGCACGGTGTTGTGCTGGTAGGGATAATTGGCAAAGGATTTGTAGTGGTCCCGCATCATCTCGATCATCTTTCCGCTTATCTCTACACCGTATATCTTGCTGGCCTCGTAGTGCAGCGCCGTTTGTACATCAATTCCCCCTCCCAGGCCGACAATCAGTACTTCGGGGTTCTTCTTTATCCAATAGGGTATCCCAAGCCAAGTAGAGTCTGCGAAATCCACATCCGAGAAATCCTCTTCGAATCCGAGAATGAATGTCCCGGCACTGCCGTCGTTGGTTGCATATTTGAAGGGTATTCTGTCGGGCAAGCGGAGATACTCGCCCGGTAACGAAATGGCGTCCACCCTGGCAACAGGATCCCACGCCTGGAATTCAATCTCAGCATCCGGGTGATGCTCCATGAGCATGGTCATGTGCTTCCCGGAGAGGGTTGGATGTATGTGAAAGATTCCCTTGGCATAGGGAAACAAAAAGAGGATGCCGCATGCCGCCAGCAGGGCTGCCATGCTGATTTTTTTCGATTGTTCATACGCGAAAAACACAACCGAAAGGAATCCCAGGAATGTCACCAGAAGGATGAGGCCTTCGCCTCCTAAAGGCCGAATCAATTGAATGAGAATGAAGCAACCGATTCCAGAACCAAGAAGGTTCACAAAATAGAGACGATGGATTTCCCAGACCCTTCGAGTGAACACATACGAGATGACCAAACCTGCCAGGAAGAAATGGAGTGTCATCACGATGGAAATGGCGAGCAAATAGTATAAGAGCTTAGATCCGGTGGCATAGGGTGCGGGTGTAACCGAAATGAAATAGGCAATCGGGGTAAAGACAGAGAAAGCAGCGGCCAGGACTGTAAGTCGTCTTCGGTAGTTCCCTTGGAGAAATGCGGGATAGACAGCCAGGAAAGATCCCGCGGCACCAAAGCCGAGCAACGCGATGCCGATTACGACATAGCCTATGATGAAAAAGAAAACGAGCGAGATGATGCGGATCAGGAGAATCTCAGATGTCAAGGACGCCAAAGAAATCAGGAAGAGCCCTACATACAAAGAGATCGACTTATTGTCATTCGACTCAGTCATGGTTCCCCTCCCGTTTTTTGAACGTGAAATCGCGGTCGTGATGGATCCGGCATGAACCAACGGCATACGAAGAGAAGCCGCCGGGCGGCAACAGGCTTGCCCGCCGCTAGGCGGCCCCTCCGATAACTCTGCAGGAAATAACTCTGTTCTTTTCAGGTTAGATGTTAGCCTATCGCCTCCGGGATCGTCAAGGGAGATGTCGGTTCTTTTCATAGCCGGGCCGTGATTGGAAACAGGCTTACTGCATTGTCGAAAAGGATTTTACGCTTTGTTTCTTCCCCAAGGTTCAAGCCCAGGAGGGCCTCCACTTCTGTGCACCTCGTATGCCTGGAGTCAGGACCGACCGTGCCGGTCTCTGCTGTGATTCGCAGGAAAGGCTGTTCAAAGAACTTCTTGCCACGGGAAGTATAGGGGAGCCTGGGGTCACGAGCAAGGAGCGGGCGAGAAGAGGTAAGAATGGTAGTTTCGGCAAGAATCGTCTTGGGGCTCGGCAGCTCTGCCGATTCCGGGATGCGAGTGCCATGAGAAGATTCGGGCGCGCAGGGCGGGAAGACCCGAAAACAGAAGGAAAAAATAGGATATCTCCATCACATCCCACCCTTGGCACATTCCTTGCTCTATCCAGGGAAACAACCATGCAAGATTTAACGACCCACCGGAAAGGAGGTAATCACGCAACAGGGGGTGTCGCTGCCAAGTTGAGAGTCGAGTCGGGAAAAGCGAGGAATGAACTGAAAAATCAAATTCGAAGGAGGGTGTAAAGATGAAGCTGTCAAGGACGAAGATGATTACCGGATGTTGCGTGCTCCTGCTTGCTGGTCTGCTCGTCAGCCCGGCAATTTCTCACAGCTTTGAAATCGAGATAGACATATCACCGAATGTGCTCAACATTCAGAGTGAGGGAACGGTCGTGACCGTCCACACGGACATAGCCTATTGGGCTGTTAACGTCCACTCTGTCTTTCTAAACGACGTATATATTCAGAGCTGGAAGGCCGACAATCAAGGAAACTTCGTCGCCAAGTTCTCGATGGAAACAGTCAAAGAACTCCCAGAGCTGATCATCGGCGACTACAATACCTTGACGATCACAGGGGCCGATACTGATGGCAAGGCCTTCGTGGGCGAACAAAAAATCAAGGTCATCGATGTCATCCCGCAAGGACGCTGACACTCGATATATGCATTCTGTTCTTACTGTTTACCGAAAGAGGCGGGCTCACGATGGGTCCCGCCTCTTTCGCGCCCCATAGATGATGAGCCCCAGCCCCACGAGAACGGAAAGACTCGCGATCGTGTTGGACGCGTAGAAGATCAGGTTGCCCACCGGCAGGGCCGGCTCGAGCCCTTTCACGCCGGCGACAGCCCCGAACACCGGACCTATGGAATAGCAATACCCGAAGATGACGAAACTATGCGCCAGAATCCGGAGCTTCCGGTCGTCCAGGCTCAACCGAGTAATCAGAGAGGAAACGGCAATGATCATGATGCCGGTCAGCACGCCCTGAAGATGGGCCAGGTGCCACGCCTTGAAGCTCCCCGGAAACTCTCCCGTAATGACGAACATGTAGCCAAGCCCGGCAAGAGAGCCGAGAAGGGCAACGATGGCTCCGTGTCTTATCAAGAACAATCGCATTTCATCCTTCACGATTCATTCCTCCTTGTTCAAGTTGATCAGGGGCAACGCTCCAGTCGAAATCGGGAAGAAACCTCGACACAAAGGCCTTTGGCGTGTCCGCGCGCATGGCCCGTTTCACACCTTCTGAGACCGGAAAGCCCTCGAGGTCTTTGTAGATATCCGATAGCCCCCCCATCCCCACAGGGTGGTCGGACCCGTACATCACCCTGCCCGCATGTTTTTCCAGCCCCTCCGTCAGGATGTCCATGAATCCGAAACCTTCAGGAAGGGAGGCATAGAACTCTTCACATCCGGGCCTCGTGTAAGGTAGGACCAGGGTAGCATCCAGATAGAGCTCAGGGTAGTCCTCGAGCAACGAGAATACGGCCCCGACCTTCGGGAAGCCCATGTGGGCGAAAACCACCGGAAGTCTCGGGTACCGCTTGAGCAACCCCTCCAGTTCTCCAACAGGCATCGATTTCCCGTAGTAATCATCGAACCCCGTGTGGAGGATGACAGGCCTTTGCACCTCCTCGAGAAACGCGTAGAGCGGATCCATCCGCTTGTCCCAGGGATCGAAGCCTTGGACAAAGGGGTGGAACTTGAATCCCACGAAAGGGTACGACGCGAATGCATCCTCGGCCACTTTCGCCTTGTCCGCCGTGTCCTGGTGCATACTCGCGAAAGGGATGGCCCCCGGCAGGGTCGAACAGAAGCGGCCGTTGAAGTTGTTCAGCGGAGCCGTCTCTTCTTCCTTGAGCGGATAGACCAGATTGAAGAAATGGGTGATCCCTTCCCTCTGCATTTCGTGGAGTATCGTTTCGGCCGTGACGGATTCAGGGACAGGATGCGACGGCACCAGGCGAAGAATCCATCGCATCAGACCCCCCAACCGATCCCGAGGAAAAATGTGAACGTGAGAATCGATGAAAACCTCGGATGCGTTACTCTTTTTGTCCATGGATGGATCGTTTCCCCCGGGCATTAGCGTTTCTTGCGGGATGAGATGGGGAGCACGGAATCGAGGTGGCGAAGTTTCTGTCGTGAGATCAGGCGGCGGTCGACCGCATCGGCAATGAGTGCATCCAGTTCGGGGTCGGGTGTGCCCGACGCCGGGGAGATCGCCTCCCGGCACTGGCGCACGGTGTCCTCGTCTACGAGACCGAGGGCGAAGAGGGCGAGGCCGAGCTGAAGGCCGCCCCTCACGGGGGCCACGAGAGACTCGAACCGGTCGTACCGCTCCGGTGGCGTGCCCTTTTCGAGATGAATGAAGACCTTCTTTACCTTTCCGCGCTTCTCGGGAAGGCGGTCGAGGAGGGCAAGAGCGCAACGCTGGTTGTCTTCCCGCATGCCCGTGTCTGCGATGCGGTCCCTGGCCTCTCCATACGACATCCCCTCGTGTACGAGGCCGGCATACAGGGAGAATGCATCGGCATCGCTCTCCGCATCGTCTCCGAAAAGGTACTCCGTCGCCAGGGGACGCCTCTGTCTCCCCTCCAGGAGTGCACAGACCTTGAACCCCACCTGGTCCAGGATCCGTTTTGGGCGACCCTTCTTCATGATCTGCCACCAGTCCTTGAAGGTGATCCCATCGAACTCAACGCCGTCCAAAATCATCTTGTGTTCCAGGACACCCCTGAGCTGAGGAGGGCTGGCCGAGACGAAGTACAGGGGAACGCATCCGTAGCCGGGGCCGGGTCCCCTGCGAATCCCCCGAAGGCATTCCGGCATTCCGGCGATGGCCTGCTTGTCCACGGCGAACTCGAGGGGGATGCGGCTCAGGCCCTGCAAGGAAGAGAAGTTGGTGGACAGATAGGTCTTGTCGATGTCCCAGATGAAGACCGGCCCGGTGTACCCGTCCGGGAGGGTCCGCTGGTCATCGACTTGCAGGGGATAGGATGTTGGCATAGGGAGGCTCAGCGGTACCGGAGGGCCGCGAGTTCGTCCCCCACGGGGAGGTCCATCAACTGCGCGAGGGCGTCCGGCACCTTCCAGTCTTCGAAGAGCAGTCGGTACACGGCCTTCACGATCGGAAGATCCAGGCCGACCGATTCCGCATAACGCTGCACCGCCTTTGTCGTGGGCACCCCTTCGGCCACCTGTGTCATGCTGTTCAGGATGTCGTCCAGGGCTTCGCCCTTTGCCAGCCGCGCCCCGACCTGGTGGTTGCGGCTGAGCGGGGAGGCGCACGTGCACATCAGGTCGCCCACGCCCGTGAGGCCGCTGAAGGTGAAGACGTCTGCACCCAGGGCAACGCCGATACGGGCCATCTCGCTCAGGCCCCGGGTGAGCAGCAGGGATTTCGTGTTGTCCCCGAAACCCATGCCGTCCGAGGCACCGGCTGCCAGGGCGATGATATTCTTGAAGGCACTGCCCACCTCGGTGCCCACCACATCGTGCCCCCCGTACACCCTGATGCGCCCGCTCCCCTCGAACAGGCCCTGGATCGCATCGATCACCTCGTTGTAGTGAGAGGCCACGGTGGCGCCTGCCGGATGTCGGGCCATGATTTCGCCGGCCAGGTTGGGCCCGGAGAACACCCCGGTCTTCAGGGTGCAGGTCTCTTCCCGGAGGATCGTGGACATGCGCTTGAAAGAATCGAGCTCAAACCCCTTGGTCGTGTGGACCAGGATCTGGTCCCCTTGAATTGTGTCCCCCACGGCCCTTGCGACCTCGCGGAACGATTTGGAGGGCACCGCCATCAGGATTGCGGACGCTCGCTTCACCGCCTCTGCCAGGTTCGCGGTCGCCCGGATCTCCTTCGGGAGCGTGTGGCCGTTCGCGTACCGGGAGTTCGTGTGCCGGGTGTTGATTTCCTCGGCCAGCTCTTCCCGGCGCACCCACATCTCGAAGGCCTTGCCCGTCTCGCTCAGGAGGGTGGCCAGGGCGGTGCCGAAGCTTCCTCCCCCGACGACTAAAACATCCAGGTGTTGTTTCTTTTTCACTGGGGCTTCTCCCATGTCGGCAGCCCGAATCCTGTAAGCCGGTTGTGATAGTAGAGCAGCAGGTTCCGGTCCTCATGGAACAGGCGGTCCCCCCTCCGGAGCAGGGCCGGACGCCGATGGTAGGACTTCAAATGCGCAAGCGCATCGCCCACGATGGCGCCTGTGTCTTTCCCCCGGAGCGAGTCATCCAGCCTCACACAATTCTTCTGCTCGAGGCCGCGAAGGGTTCCCAGTATGCGGTCCACCCGGTTGTAGGCCTCTGTCATGGGGATGCTCTCTTCGGAGCCGCCGGTCCGAAGAACCCGGTAGAAATCCATGCCGGGGCACTTTTCCCACAGCCAGTCGAGGATCGAATAGGAGACCAAATGCGTCGGCTTGATCACCGTATCCCGGTGGAATGCGTCGGCAATGACGCGGGCCAGCTCGCGCGTGTACTCCTGATCGCGCTGCGCATCAAAGGCGGGCTCACCGTCTCGGTATACGTATCGTGTTCGATCCACGATCCTGCCGCGATGGTCTCGTGAGTTGCCCTGCTCGTCGACCTCGTTGCCGAAGACATCCAGGGGCTTGGACACGACCATGTGGATCCTCGAGTCCAGGGAAAAGAGCTTGGAGATGAAGTCGGCGACCCGTTTCGGCTTCGAGAACTCGTCGTCCTCGATGATGTAACGGCTCTTTCCCACGGCCTGGAGGTAGTCCCCGATCAGGGTTTCCGCCTCGAGGACGAGCTGGTAGTTCAGGGTGCACGGCACGACGAACACGTCGGGCCGGGGCTTCTTGTTGCACAGGTTGTGGACGTAAGCGTTGAGGCCCATGCCGAGCAGGCCCATCTTGAGCTTGTTCTCCACCGCGCCGCTCCGGCTGCGGGTGCCGCCGGGGAAGAACATGTTGTGATAGCCGTGTTCCATCGTGCAGCCCGCGTAGGTCTTCAGGGCGTGCTTGTAGACCTCCGCCTTCTTGCGCCGGTCCACCTTGTAGGCGCCCAGGTTGTGCAAGAAGAAGCCGATCATCTTGTTCGAGAACAGGTTCAGGCCGGCTCCGTACGTGTAAGGGGGCAATCCGAGGCGGAAGAGGGCATACCCGAGGATGATGCTGTCCAGGTTGCTCAAGTGGGTGGACACGAGCACCGTGGTACCCATTTGGGCTGCGGCCTTGAAGGCCTCTGTCTCTCCCTCGATCACGATCTGGTCGTCCAGGGTAGCCATGCCCGTCGGGATGGCGGCCAACAGCCGGAGGGGGCTGAGTGCGTTGAGCAGTGCGCTCAGTGCGGGGGGCGCCACCCGGGTGGCCAGCGCGAAGACGCGCGGGTCGAAATGGCCCGCTACCTCCTCCGCAAAGCCCTCGATCACCTGCTTCAACAGCTCGGACTGGCGGGTCGGCGAGGCCTGGAGCGCCTCACGCCGGATCTTCCGGTAGAAGGCCGCCTGTTTCTTGGCTTTGGAGCGGTCCTTCTCCGTCTCCAGCCTGATTCGCTCCTCGTAAAGGGTGTCGAACAGGGCCTGTTCTGTGGTCCGCGGATCCTTGGTGTAGTGGTTGAAGACCCGGTGTGCAACTTCGACGAGCACCCTCTCTTTGTCATGATCCCTCAATGTGGAATCTCCTTTTCATGAGGGCTGTCACCGTACGGGGGAGTCATCGTAACACACCTCCCAACCCTGAACAACGCCAAAGTCCGATGGTGCGGCAGAGCAGGGCTAAAGGTCCTGGGGATGCAATAAGGGCTCATCTTCCGATACAGCCTCACCCGCCCTGGCGCGTCGCATGGCAAGTGCGGTCTCTCTCACGAGCACCCCTGCGAGGGCGAAGAGCAGGATGGCGAGGCCTGCGAGCACGTAGTGGCCCTGTTGGAGATTGTTCCATGCCTGCAACGCAAGTGCACTTAGGCTGACGACAAACATGATGAACATCGGGTAGCGTACGAAGGCGTTCTTTCCCGACCGTCGCCCGATCCAGACCGAGACGGCGAGGAGGGCCAGGGCGGCCAGGAGCTGATTGGCTGCACCGAACAGGGGCCACACCCGGTCCGTGCTCCCGCTCCTGACGAGCACGAAGCAGAACGCAAGGGTGATCAGGGTGGCCGTGAACCGGTTCGTGAGGAGGGCGTTCGCCCGCCCGGGAGAGGAGGACTGGAAAAGCTCCTGGAAGGCGAACCGGGCGAGCCGCGTGGCCGTGTCCAGGGTCGTCAGGCAGAAGGCGGATACGGCGAGGGCGGCGAAGCTCTGGCCCGTCTGTTGGGAGATGCCCAGGGAGGCCATGAAAGACCCCACACCGTACGAGAAGATGTGGACAGGTCCTCCCGCCGCCTTGAGGGCAGCGTATTCGCCCTGATGGAGATGTACGGCCGCCAGCAGGGCCAGCACCGCCAGCAGGGCCTCGATGAGCATGCCCCCGTATCCGATGGCACGGGCGTCGGCCTCAGAGTTGAGCTGTTTGGCCGTGGTTCCCGAGGCCACCAGGCTGTGGAAGCCGCTGATGGCGCCGCAGGCGACGGTCACGAAGAGGATCGGAAACATGGGGCCGAGTTCGCTCTGGAACTGGGTGAACATGGGGAACTGGATCGTGGGCCGGGAAAAGAAGACCCCTGCGAGACCCGCCGCCAGCACGGCGTAGAGCAGGAACGAGTTCAGGTAGTCCCTGGGCTGGAGGAGGATCCAGACCGGCGTTACGGAGGCGACGGTGCAGTAGAGAAAGAGGACCCAGATCCACGTTTCGGCCGTAAGAAGGACAGGAACGCGCATCACGAAAGGGATGGCCACGAACATGACGAGCAGGGCAACGCAGGTGGATACGGCAAGGGGAACCCGGGTGCGATAGTTGATCCATCCGAAGGCCAGGGCGAGCACGATGAACAGGGCCGATGCGGGCGCAACCCCCGGGTTGGCGACAAAGGTATTTGTGACCACCTTTGCGAAAACGGCCACCACCAGGACGAGGGCGGACCAGGAGAAGATCAGGAAGAGGATCTTCCCGGTCCCCCCGATCTCGTCTTCGATGACCCTGCCGATCGACTGCCCCCGATGGCGCAGCGAGGCGACCAGCGCCGAGAAGTCGTGAACGGCACCGACGAAGATGCTACCCAACAGGATCCACAGGAGGGCGGGAAGCCATCCGAAGACGGCGCCGAGTACGGGGCCCACGATCGGTCCGGCACCGGCGATCGAGGCGAAGTGATGTCCCAGGAGCACCTGCTTTCGTGCCGGTACGTAGTCGACCCCATCCTGTTGCTCATGGGCGGGCGTCTGCCGACTCGGATCGATGCCCAGTCTTCGGGAGAGGTAGGCCCCGTAGAAGACGTAGGCCGCCACCAGAAGAACGCCGCTTCCGAGTATGAGGAGGATGCCGCTCATGTCCCGCTCGGTTGTTTGCAGGAGAATCCTCCATTCTAGCATCCCGCTCGCGATGTTGCATACCCCGCGGGATCCCTATAAAATGCTGACCTTTGGATTCAACCGGCCAGACGAGGAAGACGAGAAGTGAAACAGGCAGGAAAATTCGGTCGGTACGGCGGGATCTTCGTTCCCGAGGTCCTGATGCCCACTCTGGAGGAGCTGGAGAAGGCCTTCTTCGAGTACCGGAACGACCCCGCGTTTCGCGCGGAGTTGAAAGAACTCCTCGAGACGTATGCGGGACGTCCGACGCCCCTCACCCTGGCAGCGAACCTGAGCCGGCGCGCCGGTTGCCGCATCTACCTGAAGCGTGAGGATCTGCTGCACGGCGGCGCTCACAAGACGAACAACTGCCTCGGGCAGGCCCTGCTCGCCAGGCACATGGGCAAGAAGCGCCTGATCGCGGAGACGGGCGCGGGACAGCACGGGTTCGCAACGGCCATGGTGGGGGCCCTGTTCGGCCTGAAGACCGTGGTCTACATGGGCGAGGAGGACGTTCACAGGCAGGCGATGAATGTGCTCCGCATGGAGCTCTGCGGGGCAGAGGTCATCCCCGTGAAAACGGGTGCGAGGACCCTGAAGGA
>RCNC010000422.1_pt1 | contig 26884 bp, 25 predicted proteins | sample 2041301 | NCBI WGS metagenome assembly RCNC01 (sample SAMN09708231, study PRJNA481090) | Marine sediment metagenome, whole genome shotgun sequencing project. | biome: marine sediment; feature: ocean; material: sediment; isolation source: Sewage treatment plant 13A marine sediment (STP13A) ... | reverse complement strand
TCCTTCAGCAGAGCCTGAAACCTTGCTGTATTTGTTTTTGATCGCATCACGGATCTGCTGCTGCTCCCCATCAGTAAACACGCCGTCCACAAGCTGGTTTCTTACACCAATCTTTTCTGACCCTGTCTGGTTCCGGTCAACGCCGGAACTCTCTTTCGGCGCTCATGTGCCGGTTTTCAAATCACACGCTTGGGGTATACTCATGACTTTTATTTCCTTTCTATAATTACATGACGGCTATATTCACTGTCCTTCATTATAACCACAATGTAGACATACGTAAATACCGGCATCTACAGTGTCCCATCGCACCGTATTTAAAGATCAGGGCTCAAAGAGCCCCCTAAAAACCCCGACTAGCAGTAAATACTCACACAGTGCATACAGCCTGACGATAAGTCATTGCAATTTATTCCGGATGAGATTATGCAGAATCCTGTGATCCTTCAGTTTCCCTGAACCGCTTAAGAATTGTCATCGTTGAAAGAGAAAATGATACCCATTGAGATACAATTAACATTTTTTCTGGCATCCGTTCTCCTTGCCCTTGCACCCGGACCGGACAATATATTTGTACTTACCCAGTCTGCCCTCTATGGCAGATCCTCCGGGATAGTAGTGATGCTTGGATTGTGCTCGGGTCTTATTGCACACAGCTGCGCAGTTGCTCTGGGCGTTGCCGTCATCTTTCAAACCTCGGCAATTGCCTTCTCAATGCTCAAATTTATTGGTGCGGCCTACCTTGTCTACCTGGCCTGGCAGGCGTTTCGGGCACCCGCAAATGAGATCTTGAACGGGAGTAATGGTCGGACCAACCTGTGGAAGCTCTATCGTCGCGGCATCATCATGAATATTACTAATCCGAAAGTTTCCATTTTCTTCATGGCCTTCCTGCCGCAATTTGCCGATCCATTACGGGGACCGGTATCGATGCAAATCCTTTACCTCGGGGGACTGTTTATTATTTCAACGATACTGGTATTTGGCTCCATTGCCCTTTTGGCAGGAACACTCGGGCAATGGCTTAAAAAATCGACCGGAACCCAGGTCATCCTCAACAAACTTGCAGGAACGGTATTTCTGGGACTGGCACTCAAGCTGGCAACGACAAACAGATAGGGACTCGTCTACATTATAGAGCATGGAGTCTATCAAATCGACATCACGAACGAAATTTAAAAAGAACATAAGAAAGGTTCTGCAGCGCTAAAGGATAAAAAAGCCCATGTCACCTGGAATAACCATGCTGCCCTATATCAGTAGACCACGTTCAGGCCGATATATATCAGCGGCAGCATATAGAGAAGAAGCAGGATCAGCCTGGAATTTTGCCATCGCTTCATAAACACCAGGATAACCAGACCCACAAACACCGCTGATCCTCTAAGCCCCATTGACATATAGCTCCAGCTGAGGATTGTTGAATCGAGTCCGGTGAGAACAAGTAAAGCAGCAGAAATCAATACCAGAAATGTAGTACCCCTCAAGAGTCTGACCGGTTGAACGGATTGCAGGAAAACCGTATCTTTCAAATTAAAATCATTATACAAATTTGTTGTTACTCCAAGCAGCAGCCCTGCTGCAGTTCCAAGCACAATCAAAAGAATTCCTGCTGAAAATAATGCGGCAACCGGTGCCGGAAAACTGTGGTTCAGAAAAAATGGCAGCGCCTGGGCACTGTTTGTACCAAGTTCAGGAAAATAAGCCCTTAAATAGAGACCAATTATTATACCGAAAACTCCGATCGGAGGAATAAGAACGGCACTCAGGAAAGCGCCGTTGCGTGCTTCTCTGACATCTTTTGCCGAAAAAATGGCCTGGAGATAGATCTGTGTAGAAAGGACACCGACCAGCATGGAAAACATATCGATAGCTGCAGACTTCACCCCGTAAACAGAAAAATCAAACATGCCGCTGTCAACGGGCAGATGTGCCATAATTTCGCTCGCGCCTCCTCCCTTTTTCAGGGCCAGCAGCGCACTTGCGATCATAATGATATAGAGCATGAAGAATTTAATTTTACCGATAAGTCCTGCTCCTGAGATACCGCCGCTAACAACAAAGATACCAATGAGCAGTGTGGTAATCAAAACCGAGCTGATATCGCCAAAATGAAACACCGACTGCAGGATAGCAATAGAAGCGAGAAACTGGCCAACGACCTGAATGAACATGCCGGTGGAATTGAATGTACTGCTGTAGTATTGAAACCGTTTACCAAAATAATTCCCGAGATACTCAGAAACAGTAACGACGCCTTCCTGTCTCAGTGCTCTTGCAAAAAAACAGCCGAGCAGAAAACAGGAGATACCGCTGCCGAAGGTGAAAATACATGCGGAGATGCCGTAGGTATATGCCGTCTGAACCGTTCCAACCGTTGAAACACCGCCAACGAGCGTGCCGATAATTATCCAGGATACTCCTGTATAGGGCAGGGAGCGGTCAGCAAGTGAAAAATCTGCGGCGGATTTTACCCTGGAAGCGCGGCTGCAGGCCAGCAACGATATAAGGATAAAAGTGATGACGAACGTTAATTGATACAAAGAAAAACCTCTCTATGTTCACCTTAAATCATTTGCAGCGCTATACAGACCATAAGCGCAGAGGCGATGATACTGCTTTTGTTACTCAATAGGCAACAATCTTTGTACAAGATTTGATGATTTGGTCGGACGGGGATATCCAAGGCTGTTATGACATTTGGTTCTCAAACGTTATTTGATAACCGCCAAGGTCGAGCAGTCAGCTATTGGTCGGTCAAGGCGAGCTTTACCCCTAAAGCAGCGAAGGCCCCGGCAAAACTACGCTGCAGCCAGGTAAGTAATACAGGGGAGTTGAGAACATATCTGCGTACCCCGTTTGCGAACAGGCCGTAGAATATGAAAACAATAAAGGTCATAGCCATGAACATGAAGCTCAGGATGGCCATCTGTACGGTTGGTGAAGAGCTGTCAGCCGGAACAAAAAGAGGCAGAAAAGCAAGAAAAAACAATGAGAGCTTGGGATTTAAAATGTTTATTAAAAATCCTCTGGTTATAATTTTCCATGTTCCTTTCTTTTCTGTCGTCGAGTTAAACGTTAACGGACCTGTCTCACGCCACATGGCCCATGCCAAATAGAGCAGGTAGGCTGCACCGGCAAATTTGACAGCCTGAAAGGCCACGGCACTCATGTGCAGGATTGCCGATAACCCAAGGATGCTGGCTGTCAAATGGGGTGTTATTCCCATCGTACAGCCAAAAGCCGCTGCTATACCCGCCCGCCAGCCCAGAAAAAGGCCATTTGATACCGTGTAGATAACGCCGGTCCCCGGAACTAAAATTACCACCAGTGATGTCAATAGGAATTCTGCACTAAACATGCAAGGGGCTCCAGTATAAACCAGTCTGATTTCAGGAATTAAGTCTCAATGAGACTATCCCTTTCTTCCGGCAGTCGCAAGAACTCACTCCCTCTCAAGTATTTGTTTTTCCATACTTTAATTAGCATTTCTCAAAAGCGACCAGAGAGATTCGACTTTGCTGACTAGTGAACGGTTCCAAGGTTGGAGGCGTATTGCTGAAAGATATATACACAATAAACCCCAAGCAACCACGCCCCCTGCCAGCGCTTAAATGTTCCCGATTTATTCATTGAGATAAAAAGTCGGAATGAAAAAAGGATGATAAGCATTGCCGGGAAATGGAAATAGAAAAAATTAGCCGGAATCTCAAGCGGGGCCGCTGCTGCTGCTGCGCCGATAACAAAAAGACAGTTCAGGACGTCTGCACCGACAATGTTACCCAGGGTAATCTCGGGATGACCTTTACGGATTGCAGAAATTGCGGTTATCAACTCAGGCAACGATGTTCCGAAAGCAACCATAGTGGCGGCGATAACATCATCAGGCACTCCAAAACGCACGGCAACTTCGGAGGCGCTTGGCACAAGGACCCTGGCACTGGCGATTACCAGAATCAGACCTCCAACGATCATACCCCAGGTAATTCCGATCCCTTTAATTTCCTTCTCACCCAGATCACGTTCTGATGTAGATTTGCTGTCACTGTCTTTTGACCAGACATAGGTCATATAGAGATAAACAACCAGCAGCGCCAGAAAGAAAAAACCTACCCAGCGCTCAAGAATTGGGGTGCCCTCCGGAGGCGCCGTTAGCAGTGCCTGGATTGAAACGAGAACAAGCAGAACCGCAGCTCCAACCTGAACCCAGCCGGTACGATTTAAGATGTGTCGATTCACCGGGATTGCTACCAGCAGACAGGTCAAACCGAAAATAAGGCCGGTATCAGCAATGATAGAGCCGACGCCATTCCCAAGTGCCAAACCAGGATTGCCCATATAGGCGGCCATTACTGATACAAACGCCTCAGGCATCGTTGTTCCCAGCGACACAATGGTGGCCCCTATGACAACGGTCGGCAGTCCGGTTCTCATGGCCAGGCTTACAACACCCTCTATCATAAAGTCAGCGCCAAGGGAGAGCACAGCGATACAGATGATAATTACAAGCAGAAGAATCGGCATTGAAAATCCGGCAACAAACTGGTGCAGGACTGCTTCATTGCCAATCCACTGCCAAACGCTATGACTCATCTTCCCTCTATGAACACGAAATCCATCCTGGGCATCCTTATAATCAACTGAAAATTCTTTATCATTCTTTATGACGAGGCCGAACACGATTATAAATCATCTGATCCGAATTGAAAGGAGCATGTTGGTTTTTATCTCAGATTTTCGCGCTACAACCGGCCCGGAACGTCAGCAGGCAATTCCTCCGGTTGACATTGATGATACATTGCTATATATCTGAACCTTCATTGAAACGTGCAGGGGTGGCCATAGCCTGAGATGATACCCATTGAACCTGAACTGGTTAATGCCAGCGGAGGGAAATGCATAGGTCAAAATTTTTTCTTTCCTTGACTTCCCTGCTCATCTCAGTTGAAACAGCTTATATTCCCCGGATTATTAACTCAAGATGATGAGGGTCTCATGTCAAATATCGCTGAGAAAGCAGCAGAAAATTTACAACTTATTCGACAGAACAAACCGCTGATTCACAATATCACTAACTTTGTGGTGATGAATTACACCGCCAATGTCCTGCTGGCAATGGGAGCTTCACCCGTTATGGCTCACGCCAGGGAAGAGGTTGAGGAGATGGTTTCTTATGCAGGCTCTCTGGTATTAAATATCGGCACATTATCCGATATATGGATCGAGTCAATGCTCCAGGCAGGAAGAAAGGCCTCAAAAATGGGCACCCCAATCATTCTGGATCCTGTCGGCTCAGGCGCCACCAATCTCCGAACCAGCAGTGCCAAGACCCTGGTGGATGAAACCGTTGTCAGTATTATTCGCGGCAACAGTTCTGAAATTCTCTCACTTGGAGACCCGGACTCCATGACCAGGGGCGTTGATGCGATGCATACGGTGGACGATGCTGCAGAGACTGGTTCACAGCTGGCAAAAGAACTTGGCACGACCCTGGCAATAACAGGCCCGGTGGATCTCATTACCGACGGTGTCAGGGTTGTTCGGGTTGAAAATGGCCATGCCATGATGCCCTACGTTACCGGAACCGGCTGCTCGGCAACAGCAGTTATCGGTGCCTTCGCCGCGGTTGAATCAAATATGGTGAGCGCTGCGGCAGGAGGACTTGCCTTTATCGGCCTTGCCGGTGAAAAGGCCGCAGAAACGAGCAGTGGTCCTGGCTCTTTTATGATCGCCCTGCTCGATGCTCTTTACAACCTGACACCTGAGGAATTGAAGGCGGGATGCAGGATTATCGAGGCTTAAAGATTCCCCTGCGGATTTTGACCGAGTCGGGCTTCAAAGAGATGCTGTACGTTTAATCGCAGGGGCCAATCACGGCAATATCATGCCCAGGAGCAGCTGCAGGGAATTCGTGCCAGATACTTTCTCGTGCTCATTAAGGGGATTTTTCTAATGACTCAACTAGACAAACACTATTTTAAAGTATTAACAATCGCAGGATCTGATAGCGGCGGAGGAGCAGGAATTCAGGCAGACCTTAAAACCATTTCGGCAAACCATTGTTACGGTATGTCGGTGATTACTGCACTGACAGCCCAAAACACCGTGGGCGTTTCCGGTATTCATCCAGTTCCGGTGAGCTTTGTCGAAAAACAGCTTGAAGCAGTACTCACCGACATCGGCGCTGACGGTATCAAGATCGGGATGCTCTTTTCACCTGAACTGATTGAGACTGTTGCCGAAACGCTGACAAAGTTCAAATGCAGCAATATCGTGCTCGATCCTGTAATGGTAGCCCAGAGCGGAGACCGGCTCATTGAAGAAGATGCTGTCGATGCCCTGAAAACCATACTGATCCCCATCGTCGATCTCATTACACCGAATCTTCCGGAAGCCTCCGTCCTGCTTGGCCGCGACATCAAAACCCGCCAGGATCTGAAGCAGGCAGCCATTGACCTGCAGAAACTTGGCTGCAGGAGTGTTCTGATCAAAGGTGGGCACCTGGAAGAGGAAGAAGACAGCGATGATCTGCTCTATCTTGGAAACGAAGGGAGAACGATTACCTTTCCCGTTAAACGGATCGAAACAAACAATAATCATGGGACCGGCTGTACGCTCTCTTCAGCCATCGCCTCAGGACTTGCCAGGGGATTAACAACAGAACAGGCAGTGAGCAAGGCCAAGGAGTATATCACCGGGGCCATTTCAGCTGGAGCAGAATACAAAATAGGCAGGGGTCATGGTCCGGTGCATCATTTTTTCCGCTTCTTTTAATCTTTAAGAACCATGAATCCGGATGAAAGTCATTCAGGTAATTCCATGATGCCATCAGTCGTTCTCGAAAAGGTGTCTCTTTCTTTTGAAGGAAATACCATTTTTGACCAGCTTTCACTAGAGATCGACGGCGGCAAGTGTACCTGCATCCTCGGACCAAGCGGCTGCGGGAAATCCACCCTCCTGAAGATAATCTCGGGTAATCGTTCAATTGATTACCAGGGATCTATCCGATTCAGTCCTGGGCCGACAGATACCAATCTCACCGCCTGGATGAGCCAGAATGATCTGCTCCTTCCCTGGATGAGCGTTGAAGACAATGTGCTGCTTGGAGCAAAGCTTCGCTTCGAGGTATCAGCTTCCCTGCAGGAAAAAGGAGCTCAGCTTCTAGAAGAGGCGGGATTGGGAATGCATGCCAAGTCACTGCCGTCCGTCCTGTCTGGAGGAATGCGGCAGCGGGTTGCCCTGCTGCGGACCCTCATGGAAGATCGACCGATCCTGCTCATGGATGAGCCGTTTTCGGCTCTCGATGCCCTGACCAGAATCAAGCTGCAGCAAGTAGCTGCAAAACTCACCAGGGGAAAAACTGTAGTACTGGTGACCCATGATCCGCTGGAAGCCCTTCGCTTGGGAGACAAAATCCTGGTTTTGGCAGGCAGTCCGGTAAAAGTGGCGGCATGTTTCGAGCCGGAAGGAGAATCACCACGGGATGCAGCTGACATTACCGTCAGTGAACAATATCCGCTGCTGCTTAAAACATTGATGAAACACTAGGTCAATATGGTAATAACCGCATGATACTCTTCAGACTCGTCATACTGGGTGCAGGCTTTATCCTGCTCTGGCAGATGCTGGTCACGATCACCGGGGCACCTCACTATATTCTCCCCGGCCCCGGTCCGGTATTCAGCGCCCTGGTTAACAACAGCTCAACGCTCCTCCACCATCTGCAGACCACCGTGACTGAAATTCTAGCCGGCCTTGCGATAGGCACCCTGCTCGGCTGCTCATGTGCATTGACCATGTTCCTCTCCCCTCACCTGAAAAGGTGGATGCTGCCCGTGCTGGTTATCAGTCAGGCCATTCCAGTTTTCGCCCTGGCGCCAATACTCGTTCTCTGGTTTGGTTATGGAATGGCCTCCAAAATAGCAATGGCCGTTCTTATCATCTTTTTTCCGGTTGCCTCATCGTTTTATCACGGCTTGCGCAGAACGGATCCAGATCTACTTGAACTTGCCCGGGTCATGGACGCAGGTACCTATGGAGTATTGCGCTTCATTGTAATACCATCGGCCATTCCTGCATTTGCTGCTGGTCTCAGGGTTGCTGCCGCCGTTGCTCCAATAGGGGCGATCGTCGGTGAATGGGTAGGCTCCAGTGCCGGCCTTGGTTACTATATGCTGCATGCGAATGCCCGTATGCAGATAGACAAAATGTTCGCAGCATTGACGCTGCTGTCTATTGCCTCGTTAATCATCTATTTTTCAATAGATTTCATGTTGAACAAATTAATCTACTGGGAGACCCCACAGGAGTTGAATCATGCAAGCGATATGTAAAAAGACCTTTTTATTTTTCATTTTCCTCTGTTTGGCAACAGCCGGGACAGCAATGGCAGAAACCAAGATGACGGTGCTGCTCGACTGGTTTTTGAATCCTGATCATGCTCCGCTGATAGTGGCCAAGGAAAAAGGCTACTTTAAAGAACAGGGCCTCGACGTCACCTTTGTCGCACCAGCAAACCCGAACGACCCACCAAAAATCGTGGCTGCCGGTAAGGCTGACCTAGCGGTATCTTACCAGCATCAGCATCAGATGCATGTGGATCAGGGTCTGCCGCTGGTCCGGATCGCAACCATCGTGGCAACACCTCTCAACTCCCTCGTTGTTATGGCAGACAGTGATATCTACACCATCGCAGATCTCAAGGGCAAGACCATCGGATATTCCGTCGGGGGGTTTGAAACGATACTTCTCCAGGTCATGCTTGCCAAGGCAGATTTGCAGATCGAGGACGTCAAACTGGTAAATGTCAACTTCTCGCTGTCGCCGTCGCTCTTTGCCGGCAAGACTGATGCGGTTATCGGGGCCTTTCGTAACTTTGAACTCAACCAGATGGATATCGAGAAACGCCCGGGCAGAGCATTCTACGTGGAAGAATATGGCATCCCTGCATACGACGAGTTGATCCTGGTAGCCAACAAGGATCGGATTGACGATAAAAACCTGCGTAAATTTGTTAATGCACTCGAGGCGGGCGTGCAGTTTCTGCTGAACCATCCTGAAGAGAGCTGGGAACTCTTTGTTAAAGGTGAGCGGGCGGAGTTAAATGATGAACTGAACAAACGGGCATGGGCCGATACCCTGCCGCGATTTGCTCTCAGGCCCGGTGCGCTTGACAAGAACCGCTACAACAGATTTGCTGAATTTCTCCGTGAACAAAACATGATCGAGTCCGTGCCGCCCCTTGAAAGCTGGGCTGTGGAACTACCCTAGCTGGTTATCCGCTGAATTTAAAGTACCTGCCTACCGGAATCACCGACAGGCAGGTACAGGCTCCTGGAGGGGATCTTCTGCCCTCGCCGTTTCAGGACGAAAACCTTTTGTTTAGCTCTGTTATCTGGTCCTCTGTCAAATAACTCACCGGTCGGTTATGGGTGAGCAAATAGAGCTTTGCCGTATCTTCAAGCTCCTCAGCAGCAAAGACGGCATCATCGAGATTTTTTCCCGAAACAACCGGGCCATGATTTGCAAGCATGACGGCCCGATGCGTGGCTACTTTTTCCTCCACCGCCCCAGCAAGACCGAGATCACCTGGCGGAAAATAGGGGATTAGCGGTAACCTCCCGATTTTCATCACATAATATGCAGTAATCGGCGGCAGGATATTATCCGGGTCAATATTCGCCAGACAACTGACTGCAACAGAATGAAGCGAATGAAGGTGAACGACAGCTCCAGCTTGCGGCCGTTTTCGATATATGGCCATATGCAGGAAGCTTTCTTTGGTCGGAGGGTCCCCACTGACAAGCGCTCCGTTTCCGTCAAGAAGAGATATTCGCTCAGGGGCAAGATTTCCAAATGTTGATCCAGTTGGTGTCATCAGCCAGCCTTCACCAAACCGAACACTCAGGTTCCCGGAAGAACCAGAGGTTAATCCCCGGTCGAAAAGTGATTTTGCTGTTCTGCTGATTTTTTCACGAAGATCCTTTTCTTCAATATCCATGTACAATTCCTTTCTGCATTTTATCCAAGAACGTCAAACGCTTTGGTAAAAAAATCCTCTTTGCCAAAATTTCCGGACTTGAGCGCTAATGAGAGGTCCACTGTGCCAATGGTTTTACACCATGGCACCCCCGGGTCGATCTCCTTACCGATTCGCAAGCCACTGACTCCAAGACTTTTTACAACAGCACCGGAGGTCTCGCCTCCTGCAACAACCAAGCGTTCAACCCCACGCTTAATGATTTCACCGGCAATCGCTCCCATGGCCTCTTCAACGAGAAGACCGGCAGTATCTCTCCCAAGTTTTTTCTGGACTTCCACCACATCTGCCGGATCTGCAGAAGAATAGACCAGAAACGGTACGTCTTCTTGCTGTTGATCGACCCAGACCAGCACCTGCTCAATAACCTTGTCTTTTTCTTTGTGTAAAGCAATTGCCTCAAGGCTGAAACTTGGCCATTTTTCTTTTACCGCCGCCACCTGGGACCTGGTCATTGCCGAACAACTGCCAGAGAGTATTGCAGCGCGCCCTTTTGGCTGCCATTCATGACAACCATGATCCACCTGCAGTTCGCCAGATTGGCGAAAATTTTCAGGAAGTCCAAGAGCAACTCCAGATCCGCCGGTGATAAGTTTCAGATCCCTGCAAGCGGTTCCAATCGAGTAAAGATTAGCATCATTTGTGGCATCAACGATTGCGTACTTTTTTCCTGAAGCGATAAGTTCATTATATTTCTTCTTTATTGCCTGAGAGCCCACCTCAACATCCTCAAAGGGCACCAGCCCAACCTCGTTGACCGTCTGTTTTCCCAGAAACCGAACCAGATTTGCATCGGTCATCGGGGTCAATGGATGATCTTTCATACTTGAATCGCTGAGCAGCAAGTCTCCGACAAAAAGATGTCCTTTATATATTGTTCTGCCGTTTGTCGGGAAGGCCGGGCAGGCAATAGTAAAAGGTTCACCAAGGTTTTCAAGCAAAGCATCGGCAACTGGCCCAATATTACCTTCCGCGGTTGAGTCAAAGGTCGAACAGTACTTGAAAAAAAACTGTTTAGTCCCCAATGATTTGAGCCATTCAAGCGCTTCAAGCGATTCCTTAACTGCTTCGTCTGCCGGCGTGGAGCGTGATTTAAGGGCAACAATAATTGCAGCTGCCTTTCCCGGATCAAAACCTTGCTCAGGAATTCCAAATGTCTGAATCGTCGGCATTCCTGCTTTGACAAGCGTATTCGCCAAATCGGTCGCTCCGGTAAAATCGTCTGCTATCGCTCCAAGAAGTACCCCCATCCCGTCAACCTCCGTTCCTGTTAGCCAATTTAAATTCATATGACAGTGTCATGCGCTCTAGCACAAATTAGACATTCAAAACATTACTAACCATTTTTAAATACAAAACAATAAATCGAGCTAAATATCAAAACCATATTTCCTCGTCAGCCTGGTTATTGGCTTTATGCCTCAGCGTCTCATATAACTGGCTGAGACATCTTCATCAACGGACGGACTAACAGAAGCAACTGTTGCCAACCGCAGCAGAGGTAGTGATCCCCCGGGCAACAACGAATCGCATACACCGGCATGTGGAGATGATTCATCAATTCTTGAAGTGGGCAGCGGCATGTTGTCTGAGATTGGTTATGAGGTCATTACCTCCAAAGGAGGCATCCAGGCAATTGAGAGTCTTTTATCAGAACAACATCGTATCGATATGATTCTCCTTGATCTTATCATGCCTGGTATGGATGGCAACACCACGTTTGACAAGATCAGAGAGATCTCCCCTACCATGCCCGTGGTCCTCTCAAGCGGCTACTCAATTAATGATCTGGCAACGGAGATCATGAACAAAGGATGCAACGGTTTTATTCAGAAACCATTCAATCTGTCAGAACTCTCACAAAAAATCAGATTAGTTCTTGATAAAAATTAGTGGGACATCCCCTCCCTGAATTACTGGGAAACACCCTTATTATATGTTATATAATAATCCAGGAACATCAAGAAACCCTGGACTGGCATAGCTTTTCACCTGTCCTGCCGGTCAAGCTGAGACTGAAGCAAAGATAACATTGAAAACCAGTCGGACCATCCCCTGGCAGAACAGATGAGCTGTCTTCAGGGAGCCTTTTTATGCCCCTCATCATCAAAGATCTTATGAATTAAGGTGATGTTCAGGGGTTGATATAAGCAGAAGCGACAATATAATTGCCATAGCAGCTCTGATTGAGTGCTGATATCATTACATCAACCGGAAGAGATGAAAAACAAAAAAGAGCAATCAGTTGTCAAACGCAGTCTTCTGTCCTGGTTATCCAGCAGCAGCCTGAAACTGCAGCTGCTCCTGTTGATTATCATCGTTGTCATTGTCTTTCTGAGAGTATTACCACTGGAGCTTCAAAAACGAATTATCAATGATGTCTTATCCCGGAAAGATACCGATCTGCTCATCTATTACTGCCTTATCTATCTCGGTGCTGTTGTTCTGACAAGTCTGCTCAAGTTTGTAATTAACTGGCTGCAAACAGTTATCAGTCAGCAGGCGATGAAAGACATGAGACAACAGTTATACAGTCATATTTTAAGACTGCCGCTCTCGGTTTTCAGAAAAGTACAGCCGGGCGTCGTCACTACCTCCCTGATTACTGAACTCGTTCCGGCAGCCAACATCGTGGGAATGGCTATTGCTATCCCGTTTAGCAATATCCTTACGCTCCTTGCTTTCGGTGCCTATCTGCTCTGGCTCAATCCATTGCTGGCCGCCATTACACTGATGATCTACCCGATTACCCTTTTTGTCATCCCGCTCGTTCAGCGCGGAGCAAACAGGGCCAATAAAGACAGGGTAGACAGTACCAGGAAGGTTGCTAACCAGATTACAGAATCGGTTTTTGGCGTACATGAAGTCCATGCTCACGGTTCATTCTGGACTGAGGAAAAAAAATATAATTCTCTCATTGAAAGATTGTATCACATTCGAATTACCTGGATGCTCTATCGCTATGGTGTAAAAGTTATCAATAATCTTTTTCTGAGCCTGGGCCCGGTCATCGTTTTTTTACTTGGCGGTTACCTGCTGATTCAGGGAAAGATTGAGCTCGGCTCCATCATTGCTTTTTTGTCAGCACAGGAGAAGCTCTATGCCCCCTGGAAAGAGCTCATTGATTTCTATCAGGTCTACCAGGATGCCTCTGTGCGCTACAAGAAATCAATGACCTCCTTTGATTATCAATCAGAATTCATACCGCTGAAAACGAGTAACCAAGCGCATGACTTTTCAGGTCGGGTCGAGATAAAGAACCTCGAATTTTCTCCTTCCAAGGGAATTAAGATCCTGGACCAGGTTAATCTTACCGTCGAAGGTGGTGAGCACCTTGCTTTAGTGGGTTTTTCCGGATCAGGTAAATCAACGCTGGCCAAATGCATCGGTCAGCTCTGTAACTACACTAAAGGTGAAATACTGCTTGACGGATATGCTCTCTCCTCACTCTCAAAACAGGAAGTGGTCAACACGGTAGGCTTTATATCCCAATCCTCGTTCATTTTTTCCGGAACAGTAAATGATAATCTGCTCTACACCTATCATGCCATAGACGACCAGCCTCAAAAAGAAAACGAGCTGGCAGAACCGGATCTCGATGATAAAATCTCTGTTGTACAACAGACTGGTCTATTTACAGATATCTTACGGTTTGGCTTAAACACCATAATTGACCGGAGCCTCTACCCGGGACTTGAAGAAAAAATTTTAAGGCTCAGAAGAAGTTTTCAGGAAGATTTTGAGGAGGAACTGGCCGATCATGTGGAATTTTTTAATACTGACAAATTTCTTTACCAATCCAGCATAGTAGAAAATATTATATTCGGTTCCCCGTTAAAACGTGAATACGCCTTCGACCAGTTGGTCAAGAATAAACCGTTTATTACCTTCCTCGATTCATGCGGCTTGAGGCTGGCGCTTCTAGAAACCGGGGCAGAAATCATCAGACAGACAATTGATATATTAGGTGAACACCCGGAAGACGAACTCTTTTTTGCTCAGACACCGATACGGTCTGAAGAGTACAGCTCCTGTGTAGAGTTGTCAGTTGCACTAAAGGAACAAACAATCAGCGATCTCAGTGACTCCGCCAAGAGCTTATTACTCGACCTCGCATTGCGCTTTACCCCTCATGCTCATAAAATTATTGCCCTCCAGCCACTTTTGGAAAGCCTTATCCTGACGGGCAGAAAGGGTTTCCATGCCTGGTGCTTGAGCAATGAACCATCCGCTGTAAGTTTTTATGAAGCTGACCGATACATCTCATCCCAGTCAATTCTCAGCAACATCTTTTACGGTAACTTAAGCGACAATTCTCCTGCAATTGAGGAGCGCGTTAACCAATGCATCGTTTTTCTTCTCGTCCAGGAGGACCTTCTGGAGCAGGTTGCCGCCATTGGGTTGGAATTCGATGTTGGCAACAAAGGAGATAAGCTTTCGGGTGGTCAGCAACAAAAACTTGCCATTGCACGGGTACTGCTAAAACATCCGAAAATCCTTATAATGGATGAAGCAACATCTGCACTCGACAACGACTCCCAGAGAAGAATTCAGAAAATTGTCGAGAGCTGGAAAGGGCAATGCACTGTTATTGCGGTAATACATCGCCTCGATATGCTTCCTTCCTTTGACAAGGTTGCCGTTATGAAGGCGGGAAAAATCGTGGAATCGGGTGAACCAGACGAACTTACATCCAGAAAAGGTGTACTCAATGAACTTCTCCATGGCAAACGACGCTGAGCCAAGCGATGGCAAATTATCAGGTTACCTCCAAGACCTGGAACATGTCAGAGGGATCCCGCTGTTCCAGAGTCTTGACTATGAGTGCCAGAAACTCATCGCAATGGTATGTAAACGGATTATTTTCCATTCAGATGACCAACTGATCAAACACGGGGAAGATGCCGAATTCGCCTACTATCTGTTGTCGGGCCAAGCAGGAGCATGGTTGCCGAGCGAAAACGAAAACCACAAAATTCGGTCGTATGAACAGGGTGATTTTATTGGAGGCTGTTCGTTACTGGGAAAAGTCCATCACATTTTTACGGTAAAAGCCGAAACTGATACGGTTACACTGCGGCTGAGTCGGACGAATTTACAAAAAGTTATGGCGAAATTCCCCTCAAACGTGAACAAAATTGTTGAGAGTCTCGTGAGTGAAATCAGTCGATGGGATAAGATGGTTACGGCGACGTTTGAGTCGGATGAAAATGGTAATAAATACAGTGGAGTCGGTGTGTCTCTTCTGTAACAAGAGCTACTGCGGTATTAATAAAATGTCTATGGAATTTCAAATAGCCGGTTCACTGGAGGGGTTGGAGGAGCTACAGAAGAGGCTGGAAGAGCTTGCCCGCTCCTGGGAGCTTTCAAAAAAAGCCCTCTTTGAGCTTAACCTGGTGCTGGAAGAATTGTGCTCAAACTATATTGAGCATTCAGGAGAAACGTCCAAGGGTAAGGTGAACATAAAACTGCGCCGTACTTCAACCGAATTTGTCATTACATTTGCAGACAGCGGCCCTCCTTTTGACCCCACAAAGATGCCGCCTCCAGATCTGAAACTGCCCCTTGCAGAACGGCAATGCGGCGGGCTCGGTTTGCATTTTGTAAAACATTTTACAGATGGGATAATGTATTCAAGAGAGAAGAGTCAAAATATAGTTACGATCATAATAAAACGAGAAGGAGAACCACAGGGATGACCATTGAAATCAGTACCTACAGCAAGGAGAACAATACAATCATCTCTATTGAAGGTCGGCTGGATACCACGACCTCAAGTGAACTGGAGGAATGGTTGATGATAAATTTTACCCCACCTGCCGGAAAGGCTGTTCTTGATTGTTCGAAGATCGACTACATTTCAAGTGCAGGGTTGCGAATTATACTCAATATGATGAAGATGATGAAAAAGCATACCTTTGCATTTTCGATCTGTTGTCCGCATGAACATATCAAGGAAGTTTTTGAAATATCAGGTTTTGCCACGTTGATCCCGGTCTACCGGGCTCTGGATGATTGCCTGCAACAGAGTAAATCTGTTTGAAAAGCCTCCTTTCAAAAAGACCCCTGCGAGGGGCGGCCAGAGCACTATCATTATTTTGGTCGGCGCCAGGAATATGTTCTTCAGTAATGCTGTCGTGATTCACTAAATCATCGTTATTTCAGACCAGTAACTGAAACAATTAGTTTCCAGGCTATTTCACACCTCACCGGCCTTGTTTAACTGGGCAATCACCTGGTCGGTAAATGAAACGGTAGTCTCCTCTCCACCAAGATCAGGAGTAAAAACACCACGCGCAGTGACCATCTCTACCGCTTCCATCAGTGCCTCTCCAGCTTGCGGCTCACCAAGAAAGTCCAGCATCATCTGGACGGTCCACAAGGTTGCGATCGGGTTGGCAATCCCCGTTCCGGCAATATCTGGCGCTGAACCATGGACCGGCTCAAACATTGAAGGATATTGTTTCGAAACATTAATATTGGCCGATGGTGCGATACCGATACCACCCGCTATCGCCGGGCCGAGATCCGAGAGTATATCCCCGAAAAGATTACTGCCGACGACGACGTCAAACCAGTCAGGATGCTGGACAAAATGCGCGGTAAGAATATCAATATGAAACTGATCACAGGTTAATTCAGGGAACGCTGCTGTTACCACTTTGAATCGCTCGTCCCAGAATGGCATGGTGAATCGGATACCGTTTGATTTGGTTGCAGAGGTAATGTGTCTGGCTGGTCTTTTTTGTGCAAGATCACAGGCGAATTGAAGTATTCGGTCAACTCCTGCCCTGCTAAAAATTGTTTCCTGAACAACAACTTCTCTGTCACTTCCCTCAAAGAGTCGGCCACCAATTTCTGAATACTCACCCTCCGTATTCTCCCTGACGACCATAAAATCAATATCACTGCTGTCCCTGCCTGCAAGCGGTGAGGAAATACCTTTCAGAAGCCTTACTGGTCTAAGGTTGACATATTGATCAAACTGCCGTCGAATCGGCAGCAGCAGCCCCCAGAGTGAAACATGATCGGCAACGGCGGGGTCCCCGACTGCGCCGAGCAGAATTGCATCAAAAGATCTGAGCTGCTGGAGGCCGTCTTCCGGCATCATGACGCCATGCTGAAGATAATATTCACAGGAAAAGGGGAATTCTGTATATAAAACAGTGAAATTAAATTTTGAGGCCAAAAGGTCCAGGACCCTGACGCCCTCGGGCACCACCTCTTTTCCGATTCCATCCCCTGGAATTAATGCAATATTAAAATTCATCACGGCCTACCTCGGCTGAAAGTTTTTAGCTGCTGACGGTTTTAGACCGCCTCAATTATTGTTTCAGGGTTAATGCCTGCCGAAACTGCTTCTATTCTTTTATTGCCACTATTGGCAGATCCAGCTCTTTCGCCCATGCTTCCCATTCTGAGCACGTTTTTTTCCTGAAGATCCGGCTTAAATCTTGTTGGCTTTGCGACTCACCGTCTAGAGCTTCCTGCATGGCGGTTTTAAAGTGCGGTTCGAGAGCGGCAACAGCTACCCAGCCTTCACTGGCCTCGTATATGTTATATTCAGGCACCCCTCCGCCAACGATTGCACCGGGCACGGTAAAACCAACACGATAGGGCTCTGCCACATACTTGGCAGCATCCGACAAAGCCACCATCGCCAGGGATGGTTCTTTGCCACGCTCTTTTGCCAACAAGAGCGCCAATGCCTCGGTTACTGCAATCTCAGCTCCCGCCATATCGGCGATCAATGTTCTCGGCATATGGGGTGGAGTGAGCAATCCTTCTTTTGCCTGGTAGGTGAGGTCATGGCCCGGTTCGTTCTCGTTCGGAGGCGGATAGCCGACAATAGCAACCTGGCATAATCCCGGAAATTGCTTATGCAGGCGTCCCCAGCCAAGTCCCAAACGTTCCAGAGCGGCGGGCCGATTGGCTGTAATAAGCAGATCTGCATTTTCCAGCAGTTTGTCCAGTTGCCCGCGCTGATCGGGGTCTTTAAGGTCAAGTTTTATTACCTCTTGCCCCTCGGCCATATCCGCATACCAGTCTGGTAAAAATTGGGACATGGGGTCACCCGACGGCGGCTCCACTTTAATAACCTCTGCGCCGAGCTTATGCAGTCTTCTTGCTGCAGCTGGCCCAGGAAGATTCACTGCAAGATTTACTACGGTAAGTCCTTCAAGAAATTTCATTATTACTTGACCCTCACTCCCTCGAAGTAAAATTCAGGGAATAGTTCTACAGGCTGAAACGCTGCTGATTGTTTAATGATCTCCGCGGGTAAATAGTTTGCATATTCCATATGCTACAAGAGCGGACAGTAAGCCCTGGAGTAAATTAGGAGGTATTTCAGCCAGTGCGGCCTTTGCATCGGTGACACCAAAGAACGGGATTGTCGTGGCGATGGCAGGATAAATAAGTGCCTCAAAGATATAATAACCAGCCACCAGTATAGTGATACCAACAGCAAGACCAGCAATCTGTCGTATGCCGCCACTTCTGCTTTTCCATCCTATCAGCCCAACAACCAGTCCTTCAAGCCCTTTAACCACGGCAGTAGCGAGAATAAACTGTGGAAAACCAACAGCATCTGCGGCCGCTGGCCCGATCATCCCGACTAAACCACCAACCAGGGGGCCGTATAGGAGACCGGCAGCCATCACGAATGTGTCACCCAGATTAAAATATCCACCGGTCACCGGTATGGGAATTCGAATGATCATGGTGCCGACAAAAGCAAGGGTACTGAATGCGGCAATGATACCTACTCGAAATAGCAGGTTTATCTCTTTATTTTGGTTCATTTCTTAATAGTTTCCAATCACTTGTCAGACTGCTTGGTGGTATCTGAATTCTGATTCGCTCCATTGTATCCGGGGAGCCTGGAAATCTCTTCTGCCCAGAGAGGAATATATCGTATCGCAGAGCAGATAGCATCCACGCCAATATTGACCAACATCTGCACTATCCCGCCAATCCGCTGAGACAAAGGCAATCTATTGTTTTTGGGGCCACCGGTCAAGTCTCTTTTCAATGTCAGTCCACCCTCTTCTCTGATAACCTCAAGAATGTTAGGGAGTACAAAATAGAAAATATGTCCGAATACTCTTAGAAACATCAGGATTATTTTCTCACGTGTTTTGACTCCCCGCCTGCTGAGCAGGAGACGCTGTTCCAGTCGATAGAAAGGTATCACCGCAACCATTGACAGCGCCAGCGGAATGACCACCAGCATCGTAACCAGTAAGCTGATGTAATGTATTATATAATCGGCAGAAGCGGACTGGCCCCAGCCACTAATGAATTGACCGATGGCTGAAATAAAGGTCCCCAGAAGGACAAGCGGTAGAGCGATCGCTAAGGCAACTCCGATAGAAAGTTTAAAGACCTTTTTCCCTATAAGCAGAATAATTGCTGCATAAACCACGGCCCCATATGCCAGCCAGCCATAGCCCACTCCAGAAAACAAAGCCCCCGGGATATGGTTAATCGGGAACCCGGTAAAAGCTGGGATGGCAAGAGCCCAGAGGATAAAAGCTTTAATTTTCCAGTTCATGGCCTAGCTGCTCTATGGTATCGAGGTGAACGGTAAATACCGGATCATCGGTGTGCTCTGACCTCACTATATTTGTTCGCGAAACAGAGATGCAGCTTCGCATCACTGGCTGCCACCAGGGTTTATGCGAGATCAGAATGACAGGCGTGCCCTGGCGATGCGCAACTGACAGGACTGCAGAAACAAAGGCAATACCACTCTGACGACTCAGTCCCCAATCAGGTTCATCCAGGATAAGGGCTGCGGGCAAGGCAGCCAGACGAGCGGCCACAAGTATAGCCTTGATATCCAGCAGCGTATGAGAATTTCCACCAGGTTCGTTGATAGGCTCCACCCTGCTCACCCGTTTGTTCTCAACAGCCAGTTTATACTCATCCCTTATCGCCGTGTAGGTGGCAAGAATCGTTTGTCTGCTCACGCCTTTCCTCCCGCCAGCCAGTACACGAAATGATCGCAGCAGGGTCTGGGTGAGCACGTCCTGAAAGAGAAGGCTCGCCGTCCCCTCCACCATAGCTCCTTTTATGAAAGCCTTCGCCTTCCCTTTCAAGGGCAGTGAGCCGGCAAGAGCACGAGCAACCAGGCTCTTTCCCTGGCCATTGTCTCCCGCCACCAGGCAGGGTGATTCCAGTTCTAAGCAGGTATCATCAATGGCCGCATGGGGTACGTTTGCAGCAAGCGGGTTTAAGGACAATGCCAGAGGAATTTTCACATCTGACATATGTAATGAGAAAGTCAATCCACCTTGAGCGGGCATGCTGAACGGATCATCCGGTGTGGCTGGGGTCAGATCATCCTCCCCATCCAGGGCCAGGATAGAGACCTTTTTCCCAGAACATTGACTTTGCCGGACCATTCCTTCAAGTAAGTGTCGGTTTCCGGCGGACAACCAGGTAAAGGGACTTGAAATTACAACACTGGAACAGGATGCCATCGTTACATAGGTTTTTGCCAGAGCCAATTTAACCGTTTCACCGCCAGACAGAGTACGAATAGGCTGACTGAGCTGATCGGCAATTCCAAAACGCGACACGACTGCCAATATCTGCTTCTCATCGGCCGCTTTATCGGTAGACATAAATGCAGCCATCAAAACTTGCCTGGCTGTGGCAAATGCCAGACAATCCCGTGGATTACTGGTTATATAGGATATAAATTCATTTTCCCGGGATGCAAGGATATTGCGGGAAATAAGACCGAAATCTTTCCAGAACAGTGCAGGACCTCCATACCGCCGCGCTAATTTGAAGTCCACCAGTTCTCTGAAAGCATCCTCCCGCTCCTCATAATTGTTATAAAAAGAGGTGCTGGAATGCAATGGTTCCATCATGAGAAAAGACGGGTGATCTCATCAACAGCAAAACGGGGCCAGGCTGCAATTGTTTCACCTTCCCTTGCTTCTATCCCCGGCCCGTTAGTCGTCACTGAGCCAATATGAGTACAATCAATTCCGGCGGATAAAATCTGGTGCTGCAACAACTCCGAGATATCCGGATGACAGCATACCAGAAGGCTTCCCGAGCCGATCAAACCAAGGGGATTGAGATTGAAAGGCAGGCAAACCGCCTTCGTTTCCTGCAGGATCGGGATCTGCGCCACCTGTACTTCTATTCCATACCCTCCAGCAAAGGAGAACTCTTCCAGGGCAGTAGCCAGTCCTCCTTCAGTGATATCATGCAAGGATTTGACGCCATCCTGGGCAGCGGCAATTCGTGCTTCCTCCATCACGCTTATCTGGGAAATAAATCCTTTGGCTTTTGTGATCGTGTCATGGCTTACTCCATGCGCTATCAATTGCTCTTCGAAGTCCCGGGCGATGATAGCAGTACCTTCTATTGCCACACCCTTGGTCAATAGTACATGGTCTCCGGGGCGCATCTGTTTCTTGTCCAACAAATGATCACGTTGTACGCTACCTGCCATCATACCGGTGATCACCGGGCGTATCACAGCATCGGTTATTTCGGTGTGACCACCACACAAGGTGATATTATAGCGATTACAAACAGAAGCCAGTTCTTTCATGACACAGCGTATTTGTGAAGCGGTGGAATTAACCGGGAACAGCAGCGATGTTAACAACCACCGGGGAGTCCCCCCGGAGGTTGCTATATCATTGGCATTGACAAGAACTGCATATTCTCCGATAGATTCAGAGGCAAAGGTAATAGGATCGGACGTGATAACGAGAACATCTTCATTTTTCACATCCACAGCTGCGGTATCTTCTCCAACTCCCGGCCAGTTCAGAACCGAAGAATCATCCCAATGACATTCGCCGAGAAACATATCCAGCAGATGCTGAGGCAACTTGCCGCCCTGGAGTGGTATACCCATCTGAACAATTGGCAGAAGCTCGGTCAGCTGGTGAATGGTAAAAGTCGATTCTTCAGGAACATCTATTTTATCTCCATTGGTAATAAATGCCGTCAACGCCCCGGCACGACTTCCCGCTTCAACATCAAAGATAAAATCACCCACTACCAGAATTTCTTCAGGCGCAATGGAGAAATACTCAGCGGCATACAAAATCCCGTCTGGCTCAGGTTTTGGCACAATGATATCATCCCGTGAAATCACCAGGTCGAAATCATCAATCACGGTATGCTCAAAATTAGCCAGCGCGCTCTCTATTGCGGCCTGGGTATTTCGGCTTATGAGGCCAACCTTGATACCGAGTGCTTTTATCTCGGCAAGCACAGTCTCCGCACCCAGATTGGGCTTTGCTTTACGAGCCGCTGCCATTTCATGATCACAAACCTTATCGATAGCTCTCTGACGTTGGGACACATCCGAAAGGGTTTGGATAAATTCCAGTATCGCCACATCTTCAGGACAGCCGATCAGCTGGCGAATAAGATGAAAATTAATAGCTCCGGGTACGGTGATAGTGCCGTCAAAGTCAAATAGAACTAATTTAATGCAATAAGATCGGTCCATACCCTTCCTGCTCACTTTTCATGGAAGACAAATGTTCGTTACAATTAAGTCGAAGACTACACCAAATTTATAAACACTGAGCTCTAAACATCAACAGCAAATTGAGGATAACGCAACAATTCTAACATTCAGAAATTTCAAAGAAATGTTTCACATTAACAGGAAGACGTTATATTTCATTTACACTCGTCCATGTTCCAGACATAAATTATTATATCTAAAATGTCGTCCCGGTCTGGATCACCTCTTTTATGGGGTCACGCTGTCCTCAGGAATGGGTTGTGGATTCGGTGTTGGATCTGAGGGTGAGATTGTTTCATCGACTGCTCCGTCCACCTTTAAGGTATTCTCAACCTCAGAATACCGGTGACTCTAACAAGTTAGAAAGCGAAAATCAAACATCTGCATAACATGTTGTTATTAATTTAAAAACGACAGAGAGAAAACGTATTAAGCTTGAAGAGTTTTCAGACTAAGCTGTATTTTTAATGGTATTTACAAGGTCATAAATCCATGTCACTTCTCTCATGTCATGTTTACCTCAAAAAACAGGCCGAGGAAGGTGGGATATCATCAATAATCATGCAGATCGCTCAAGCCCAATGCACCTGCAATGTCTATGCTTTTTCGGAACTGGTGAGGCACTGAAGAGCAAGCAGGCTTGGCGCCCTTTTTTAGTCGTCTGTCCCTGTCTTTCGCCAGTAAGGTCTGATGAGAAGTGATAAAAGTCCTAAGACAAAAAAGGGATATAAACAAACCTCATACCCGAAAATAAAAAGACCAACTGCTGAAAGTATTGTCAGCAAAAATGCCAGCACAATACCGGTATTGCATAAATAATGCTGAAACTTGTTCATCTTGCCTCTTTTTATGATGAGTATGAAGTTCAAACCGCTGGCGCATTGCTCAGGGATTGATTCACAACACAATATCGTTCCGTAAGCTTTATCAGTGATGCCAGCTGTTTCGGCGCCGCATAAATGTCCAAATCGAAATCAAGACGACTCTTTTGGTCATTTACAACTAACATGCTGACGGATTATTTCTGCTGCCTCTTCAGCAGTTTCAACAAATTTGAAAATCTTTATATCATCCGCTGAAATGACTCCTTCGGCTACCAGAAAATCAAAATTCAGTAGATTTTCCCAAAACTCCCTGCCAAAAAGTAAAACGGGTAGCGGAACGATCTTCTTCGTCTGAATCAGGGTGAGGGTCTCAAAAAGTTCATCCATGGTGCCAAAACCGCCTGGAAAAACAACGAGCGCCTGGGCCCGCATCAGAAACTGCATTTTTCGAATGGAGAAGTAGTGGAACTGGAAGCAGAGTTCCGGGCTGATATAGTCATTGGGCGCCTGCTCGTGCGGCAGGACTATGTTGAGACCAATGCTTTTAGCTCCCACATCGTCAGCTCCGCGATTGGCTGCCTCCATTATACCTGGCCCGCCGCCGGTAACGACTACCAGAGGGTTATCAGACTGGCCGTGACTCATTTTGGACAGAAGCCCACTCAGCTTTCTCGCCTCATCATAATAGCTGCTTTTTCTCAGGATATTTTCGGCGATGAAGACCCGTTTCTTAAGGTTTTCATCGTCCGGATACTCAGCAGCATCCTGTTGTGCTTTTGCCAGTTTGTTTTGTGCTTCCTTCCTATCAGGTATTCTGCTGCTGCCGAAGATTACAATTGTTGCCTCTATGCCGTGCTCGAGTTGTAATATTTCCGGTTTCAGCAGTTCGAGCTGAAGCCGGACAGGACGAAGCTCCTCTCTGGTGAGAAAGTCGATATCGGTGTAGGAAAGCTTATAGCTTGGTGATTCGGTTTGCGGGGTTCTTACTTCTGTTTCTGAAGTAGCATCCTCTTTGGAAGAACGAAAGCTGGAAAGGGGTGATCTCGGGGTCATTACTTCTCCTTTAGTTAGAAATTAATCCTTTTTTCAAGGGCAACAATTGTCTGATAAAGAATCCAATGGGTAAGAATTTGTCTATACCCCTGTCAAGCCTGTCAGTTCGGCGATTCGAGGATCAGTGAAGAGTGCGATTCGACTCATCCCAAGAATCTTCGCATGTGCACCAACCTCCGCCAAAGCCCCTTCCCCCAATATTTCTTTGTTCCCTTCCAAAACAAAAGCATACTCATTATGTTCCATCGGCTCAAAGTAGTTCGCTCCTGTCATCGTTTTAGGCCCTCATTGTTTTATTAATTGTGCTGTTGATAGTAATGAATCAATTTACCTCAGCCTCCATTGATTAATAATACTGGTGGTGTCTGCGCTATTGGCAAAGCGACTTTAACCAGAGATCATCATTAAAAAATCACACCTGGCCAGGGTTGCTGGTATTATCCCAAATTTATCCTTTGGAAAGGAAAGACTTTTCCCACAGAAGACATCGCTGTTTACGGAGGTATAGATAGAAATATGTGATATATTGATCTTCAGTTACTTAATTTTTCAAGTTTGCATATGAAGAACAGAGATCTGTTAGCGAGATTTCGCTGCTGGTCAACTGGTTAATTCCAGCAGGGTTGCTCTCGTAGCATCTTTGGAAATATCATCCACGATAAGTGCATGCCCAACACTGCTTGGGATCACAAAGCGAATAATATCCCCAATTCTCTTTTTATCATTCTCCATGGCCTTAAGAAGTAATTCCGTAGAAAGTCCGGGAATACGAGTTGGCAGGCCAACCATTTTCAAAATCGATTCTACTGTCTCCTGTAAATCAGAGGAACAGCGACCCAATCTTATTGACAGGTTGGTCGCCGCAACTATTCCCATCGCCACTGCTTCACCGTGACGGATTGAGTATTCGCTGACCTGCTCAATTGCGTGAGCAAAGGTATGCCCCAAATTCAGAGAAAAGCGCCGGCCGGAGTCAAATGGATCCTCCTGTACAATTGCTATTTTTACCTGAATCGATTGTGCCACAAGAGCTTGAACTTCAAACAGTGAGGTATAGAGCGTTCCTGCTTCATGATGCCAATGGCCATTCTTTACCTGATCCAGCAGGTCCGAGTCAGCAATCAATCCGTGTTTGATAACTTCAGCCATACCTGAAGTAAACTCCTCAGGAGGGAGCGTCTGTAGCGTGGCCACGTCTGCTATGACCATTGAAGGCTGTTTAAAAGCACCTATTAAATTTTTCCCGATTGGCAAATCGATGCTCGTTTTACCACCGATACTGGTATCAGCCATCGCCAGCAGACTGGTGGGGCATTGTATGAAATCTACCCCTCGCATGTATGTTGCAGCTACAAATCCGGCGATATCTCCAACGACGCTGCCACCAAGAGCCACGATCGTTCCTTCGCGATCAAAACCGATCTGGATGAGTTCATTGTAAATATCCTGAACTGTGGCCAATGTCTTTTGCTGGTTTCCAACGGGAATGGTGATAACATGATCCACGTCCCCGCAACTCTGCGCGTATAACTCCTTAACCGAGGTATCGGTTATAACAGCGATTGAACCTGTTACTCCTGCCAGTTGCCGGATAAAAGGCAGAATTCCGCTTCCAACAACATATTCGTAAGGTTGTGCGGGGTGATCAATTGAGAAACGTTTTGGATCAGCCTGAAAGATATCCAGCAAATCCCCTGTTACATCCTCGGGTTGTTTATCGGTCGTAATTATCTTCTGAAAGCGATGATAACCCTTTTGTCTATCTTTCAGGAGCTCAACAATTTGCTCACCGGGATTCGGGACCTCAAGGAGAGGCCTTTTATGATCAGTGTCCTTTTCTATCCGGGATAGAATTTCCTGAGGGGTTGCAATTAGACAAAATACTCTCCCGTCCCTGGTCAGTGTCCTTACGTTCACAGGGTCCATCATCAGGCGGCCCCCCGTTGATATAACAAGCCCTTGTCTCTGGCTCAACTCTTCAGCGACGTCAGCCTCCATCTGTCGAAATGCGGCTTCTCCATGTTTACTGAATATTTCAGGAATTGTGAGACCTTCCCGCTCCTGAATGAGTTCATCCGTATCAATAAACTCGCGGTTCAACTGTTCTGCGAGCAGTTTACCCACCGTGGTCTTCCCTGTACCCATAAACCCGGTCAGGACTATATTTTCCCCATCCTTATTCTGCATAATTCCTGAATTCTGTATACTCATTTGTTGACATGGTCCCGGGAACTACTGGTTTTTTTAAGTTCTCAAGAGCTACGCCTGATAAATTTATTAGTGGTGCTTTCCTGCTTTGCATTTTTTGATCCTACAGTGGACTCGATAAAACGTGAACAATAGCCTGCTTGAGTTCTACATACAATAATGCCTGGATGAAGCAAGATTGTTCACCAGACAATATAACACGTTTGTTTATCATAACTACTGCAAGCTGTCCAAGTCTCTTTATGC
>RCNC010000421.1_pt1 | contig 26893 bp, 15 predicted proteins | sample 2041301 | NCBI WGS metagenome assembly RCNC01 (sample SAMN09708231, study PRJNA481090) | Marine sediment metagenome, whole genome shotgun sequencing project. | biome: marine sediment; feature: ocean; material: sediment; isolation source: Sewage treatment plant 13A marine sediment (STP13A) ... | reverse complement strand
CAGCCCGGACAATCCGAGCATTTCCTGGGAAACCACCACCACCACCAACCTGGGTGTGGACTTCGGTTTCCTGGCCAACCGGATCACCCTGGCCGTGGATGTATACCAGAACGATACCGAGGACCTGCTGCTTCAGGTACCCGCACCGTCCATTACCGGATTCAAGGGTTCACTGACCCTGAACAGCGGGGCGATTCAGAATCGCGGGATCGAGATCGAACTGGCTTCCACAAATATCCGCAGCTCTGCGCTCGGCGGATTCACCTGGAGAACGATGTTTAATCTCGCGCGCAATGAAAACGAGGTCAAGAGCCTTGGATATGGTATTCAGTCTATCATCGGTGAGTTGAGAAGTCAGCCGACCCATATCACCAAGCCTGGTCTGCCTATCATGTCCTACTACCTGTATGAACAAGACGGACTGTATACTGAAGCCGACATCGAGAATCCCAATGTGCCCAAATATGACAACGCGGAAGCTGGGAATGAAAAGATCATGGACCACAACGGAGACGGCATCATCACTGATCTCGACCGGACGATCATCGGCGACAACCTGCCTGATGCCATCATGGGACTGACCAATACTTTCAAGATCGGCAATTTTGACCTCAGCATTCTGCTCACCGCATCCGTCGGATATGATACCTGGTGGATGTTCGGAAGATACATCGACGCGTCCCCTGGTGGCAGCAGGAGCAATATTGCTGCCGCAAGCAATCACTACCGCAGTGCCGCAGAACCGGGAGACGGGATCCGGCCCTATCCGTTCGGACAGACATTGGAGTTCTCCGACCGCTGGATGTACAAGGGTGACTATTTCAGGATCAAGAACCTCACCTTTGGATACTCGGTACCTTCCAGTTTACTCTCCAAAATCAAGATCAGAAAGCTTCGGGTGTATTTCTCTGCTGACAACCTGCTGCATGTAGGTGAGTTTCCCGGTGGAAACCCGGAAACGGAAGCCCACAGCGGGGGTGATTATGTAAGGGGTGTTGACTATGGGACCTATCCCTTGTACAGTACCTATATCTTCGGAATAAAACTCGGATTCTAAACCCAGAAAACTTAATCAAGATGAAAAGAATATATTATATACTGTTATCGCTGGTCATCATCGGGTTTAACTCCTGTAATGATATGCTGGACATGAGACCCATCTCCGAGCAGACCACTGGTAATTTCTATCAGACCCAGGCCCATATGGAATCGGCCGTCGCGGCCATGTACAACGGACTGCGTGACTATCATACCCAGGACAAGTTCCGGCTGGCAATGTGCCCTTCAGACAACATCGAAGTTGGTGGAGCGGGGTACGATGAAGGGCCCGGAGGTATTACCAAGTACATCACACTATCAAGTAACTTCGTGGTACTGGACTACTGGCAGGAAGCCTATTCGTCCATTCACCGTTGCAACGTGGTCATGGAAAGAGCAGATGGGGTCGAGTATGATGATACCGACCTGAAAACGCAGCACATTGCGGAGGCCAGGTTTATAAGGGGACTGATCTATTATGACCTGGTACGGTTCTTTGCGGGTGTGCCCCTCATTACAGAATCGCGCGCGCTGGAGGAATATTACCAGATCCCACGGAGTAGCGAAGAAGAAATCTGGAATTTCGCCCAACTGGAACTCGAATACGCCGCCGCCAATCTGCCTGCAGAGATCAATGGCAGCGGCCGGGCCAATAAATTCGCCGCACTGGGCATCCTGGCGGATCTGCACTTGAACCGTAACCAGAATTACTCGGCTGCCAAGGCGGCCATCGACCAGGTGATCCCCAATTACGAATTGTTTGCTGATTTTGCAGATGTATGGGATGATGGTAACAACAATGGCGCGCATTCCATCTTTGCCGTGCAGTTCCTGGGCCAGACGGGTGAAGGTAATCCCTTACCCACAGCCATCGTACCCAAGTTCATCTGGGAAGGAATGTGGTTATACGCCGGACAGGGTGGAGAAAACAACCTCCAGCCTTCCCAGGAGTTTTGGGATAGTTGGGATCCCAATGACGTGCGACGGGACCTTAGCATGAGCAATTGGTACTTCGACGGCCGTGATCCCATTGATCCCGACCTGGGCCATCCGGCTGATACCATTTATGAGAACTGGGTATTAAAGTACGGGATCAACAATACGCCCTACGCCTTCAGGGAATGGGGGATCAATCACATCGTGATGCGGACGGCAGAAGCCCTGCTGATCAAAGCCGAATGCGAAAATGAGCTGGAAAATCCGGCCGAAGCAGTGACGCTCATCAACCAGATCCGCACACGTGCGGAACTGTCCGATTTCTCCTCGAACGACAAACAGGCGATCCGGGAAGAGATCTTTGCACAGCGCCGGTTTGAACTTTGTTTCGAAAATGAACGCTGGTTTGACCTCCAGCGCTGGGATGCACTCGAGCCCGGTAAGATGGACGCGATCCTCAATGCCTTCGTCAATTATAGGGGTGCTTCTTCATACAATTGGGAAGCGAAGTACCGCCTGTACCCAATCCCCATCACGGAGATCGTAAAAGTCCCTGAAGGTGTATTGACCCAGAATCCGGGATTCTAATAAGGTTAAACATATTAAATCCAATTTAGGATGATTGATGCAGAGGGGCCGTGCCCCCTCTGCTTTTTTTTGCATATATTAGACAGAAACGGTACCGTATGAATAAATTCATTATTGCCCGGCTGTCGGTAGTTATTCTGCTGGTCATCTCAACAGGCTGCAGGGACAAGACCAGTCCCCCACAAGCAACCATCCGCAACGACAAGACCGTTCTTAACCCGAGATTCCGGATCGATCCCAAACCATCGGAAGGTGAATCCCTCCGGACCAATCCCCCGGTATTCCTGGTCCCCCTGGTCGGGGAGAAGAAAACATTCACGGGCGGCATTCCCGAGATCGGCGATCCGGTGTACTATTCATTTCGGCTTTCACAGGATAAAAGTTTTCCGGCCGATGCTACGATGCACCTGGATGACAGTCCCTGGGCCATTTTCAATCCACATAAAAAACTGGCTCCAGGAACCTGGTACTGGCAGTATAAGTCGAACAAGACGGACTGGTCGCCGGTGCTGAGCTTCCGGATCAATGAGGATACACCTGTATTCGAAACCCCCACGTATGATGAATTGCTTGCCGGCATCCCGGCCGGTCACCCCAGGGTACTGGCCCCCGATGGCAACCTGGAAAACCTGAGGCAGCGCAACCAGGGGGGTGAGGATGCCAGGCAGATCATCAAGCGGGCCGATCAGATGCTCTCTGTTGAACCGCCAGAAGAAAAACTGGGCGTCCCGACCAAAAAAGGTACGACCGAGGTACAGAACAACAAACTGGCACTAGATGCCAGTAAATACCTGGGCAGCCTGGCCAGACAGGGATTGGATCCCCTCGCGAAAGCCTATGTACTGACAGGAGAGGAAAAATACGCCCGGGCTGCCATCCGGTGGGCACTGAAGGTTGCCTCCTATGATCCGAACGGAGTTTCTATGAAGAATAATTTCGGCGACAGCGAATGCATGTACCAGATGGCCTATGTCTATGATGCCTGTTTCGACCTGTTGAGTGAGGACGAAAAGGAGCAGCTGAGGGCCGGGATCGTACCCCGGGCAGACCACTTCTACCAGCGATGGAGGAACATGCTGGAGGCCAAGGTTTTCTCCGGTCATATCTGGCAGCACATCCTCGAGCGGCTGTTTAAAACCTCCGTGGCCCTGCTGGATGAGGTGCCGGAAGCCGGCACCTGGTTGAATTTCATTTACGAAGTCTACCTGGCCAGGTCACCTGTGCTGGGTCCCTCAGACGGGGGATGGTGGAACGGCAACCATTATGTGGAACTGAACGGGATCACCCTGATGGACCTGCCGATGTTCTTCCAATCATGGACTGGTGTGGACATCATCCGTTCACCCTTTTATGAGAACATCCCCTTTTGGTTGATCTACTCCTTTCCCGCCAATTCATACAGCGAGGGATTCGGGAACGGGACCGAAAAGCAGTTCGGTCAGAAGCTCGGCGTGCTCGGATTCATGGATGCACTTACCAGGATCACCGGAAACCCTTACGCGGCATGGTATGCGGATTTCCAGCTTAAAAACGGGGTGATAGGTGAGGGCTGGAATCCCTTCTATTTCGGATATACCCAACCCAAGACAGGACATACCATCCATGATGATGATGAATTCAGGTGGTTCCGGATTGCCTGGGAACTGCGCGATCCTCCTGCACCGGCCACAGACATCGCAGACCTGCCACTGGCGAGGGTATTTCCGGAAACAGGTTCCGCCAACATGCACACCGACCTGCAGCATGCGGAAAACAACCTGATGGTCAGCATGCGTTCAAGTCCCTTTGGATCAACCAGCCATGCCCATGCCAACCAGAACGCTTTCAACATTCAATATGGGGGAGAGAAGCTCTTCTATAATTCAGGCTACCGGCCTTCCATGGGCGTGCCCCATTACGTTAAATGGTTCAAGGCAACCATCGGGCATAATACCGTTTTAATAGACGGGAAAGGCCAGCCGATTGGGGCCGGAGAATCCTATGGTTGGATCCCAAGGTTCCTGCATGGAGAGGCAATCAGCTATGCCCTGGGCGATGCTTCCATGGCTTATGACAATCAATTCAGGGAACCCCAGAAGGCGGGAATCAAATTGTTCAGGAGGCACCTTATATTTTTGCGCCCATCCATCATTGTTGTATATGATGAATTGGAGGCTGACCATGATGCAGAATGGACCTGGCTGGTACACAGTCCATTTGAGATAAGCCTGGATGATGCATCACAGCATTTTTCTGTTATTTCCACCACTGCAAAGAGCAGGGTGGATCAGTTCGGATCTTCAGACCTGGTAATAGAACTGAGCACAAAGTTCGACCCGGAACCAGTAAATTTCAGAGACATAAAGGGACCTGACGGGAAAATCCTGGAGTACAGGGATCAGTGGCATATCTATTCCAGGCCCGGACAAAAATCAGAAAAGTTCCGGTATCTTTCCATATTTCAGCTCAAGCCGGCAGGTGATCCTTCCCGGTTTGTTGAGCTGGAAATCGAAAATGGCATGGTAAAGCTGGCCGGCTGGGAGATCAATGCTGAACTTGACACAGAGAGGCAGGCATCGCTTTTGATTATTCATCCGGAAGAGAGGAAGGGATTGATCTATAATGAGCCTGAGCTTCTATTGGGAAATCAGTCTTTTCGCCCTGATATCAATGGAAGCACCATGCTTGTTGAGATACTGGAGAAAAAGAACATCATTGAAGAAGCCATTGATGTATTTCCACGGGGGCGCGATTGAAGGCTTACCTGTTATGAATATTTCTATAACCTAGTAACATTAATATCATTATGAAAAGAAGTTCACGAAGGAGTTTCCTTAAAAAAACCGCTGCATTGGGAGTCGGAACCTTTATCATTCCCCATTTTACAAGAGCTTCGGCCAACAGCAAGGTCAATATCGCAGTGGTTGGTGTGGGCGGCCGTGGAACGAGAAACTTTTCTGCATTTCTGAATCAAGAAAATCTCAGTTTATCAGAAAACATCGTCGCTTTCTGCGATGTATGTGATAAGCGGGCGGCCGGGGCCTACGAGACTTTTCCTGAAGTGCCGCGATTCAAGGATTTTCGTAGAATGCTGGACAAAATGCACAAAGACATTGATGCGGTAATTATCTCAACCCCCGACCATACACATTTCCCGGTTGCGATGGCTGCCATGCAGATGGGAAAACATGTGTATGTCGAGAAACCGCTGGCCCATAATATCTGGCAGCTCCGGACCCTGAGCAAGGCGGCCAGACATTACAATGTCATTGCCCAGATGGGCAACCAGGGTCATTCAAGCGATGGTATCAGAAGGGTCAAGGAATGGGTTGACGCAGGCATTACCGGAGATGTTAAGGAAGTGTTTGCCTGGTTCAAGGGACCGGAATTCAGGGAGGATGGCTATTTTCTGAAACCCAAAAGCTATCCCCTGGAGACCAGTCCTGTTCCCTCGGAACTGGATTGGGAATTGTGGCTGGGGCCCGCTGGTGAACATGCGTATACAGAATACTACCATCCGAGATTCTGGCGGGGCTGGTATGATTTCGGTTGTGGCGAATTGGGCGACTGGGCCTGCCATACACTGGATGCGCCTTTCTGGTCGCTTGATCTGGGAACACCTACGGCCGTTGAACCGGAATTCAGTGACAGGAACCTTATGCCTGAACAATTTGTAACCAACAGTTCAATCCTCCGTTTCGAGTTCCCGGCCCGTGGGAATAAACCGCCCGTGATCTTGAAATGGTTCGAGGGAGGTTTGCAGCCTGAGAATCGTGCCGAGTGGCTCATGGATGAAATGCCCGGTAACGGTATGATCATGGTCGGTTCCGAAAAATCTATCCGAACCGGTGGAAGGCCCAATGATTCACGGCTGGTCATGCCGGAGGATGAATGGATAGCCTTCCAGGAGAATCCAACCGAACCCGTCATTCCACGCATTCCCGACGAGAGTCCACATCATGAATGGCTGAATGCCATTAAGGGGAGCGGTCCCATGCCCGTTTCTGATTTTACCTATGCGTCCAGGCTGACAGAAATGGCCCTGGTGGGTGTATTAGCCCAGCGTTTTGATACCCGGATCGAATTCGATGCTGAAAGCATGAAGATCACAAATCATCCGGAATTAAACCAGTATATAAAAGAACCAATGCGAAAAGGCTGGGAGTATGGCGAAGACCTGTGGTAATTATGAATACCCGGATTCATTACATTAATAAACCAAGATGAAATTAAAACATTTAAGAAGTATATTATTTCTCCTTTTGGCAGGGTGCATCATGTTCTCCTGTTCCGGGAAACAGAGCGGCCAACAGAAGCACAGCCAGGAGGCCTTTGAAAAACCAAACATCATTTTCATCCTTGTGGATGACCTCGGGTATGCAGATATGGGTTGTTATGGCCAAACAAAAATTAAGACACCGAACATCGATCATCTGGCGGAGGAAGGCATTAGATTTACCCGGGCCTATGCCGGGAATGCAGTTTGTGCCCCCAGCCGGTCCTGCCTCATGGAAGGAAAACATCCGGGTCATGCCAGGGTGCGGGGAAATATGATCAACGGTTACAGGGAATCTCTAAGGGAAGGAGATCTTACCGTGGCCATGATGCTGCAGGAGGCCGGGTATAAGACCGGGTTGTTCGGCAAATGGGGACTCGGATTGCAGGAACAGTATGGTGTTCCCAATAAAATGGGTTTTGATGAATTTTTCGGATACCTGAATCAGCGTCATGCACATTGTCATTACCCCGAATTCCTGTATCATAATGATCAACGCGTTTACTATCCGGAGAATGGGGAACATCACAAAAAGGAAAACTACGGAGGAACCCATGTTTATGATGAGAACGGCATCTGCCATCCGCTCGGCATCGAAAATCCTGCAGATGCAAAATATGCTTTTGACGAGTACAGTAAAAAGTCTTTGGAATTCATTCGCCGGAACAAGGATCAGCCTTTCTTTCTGTACCTGGCATACACACCTCCCCATGGATCCTTCATCGTACCCGAGCTGGGTGCTTATGCCAACAAAGACTGGGCCTTGTCGCATAAGATATACGCCGCTATGATCACAAGGGTTGATAATGAAATCGGGGAACTCGTCCAGCTATTGGAAGAGTTAAACATTGATGACAATACCCTCATACTCTTTGCCTCTGACAACGGAAACACGGATGGGAACGCCAGGGCAGAAGAAATATCAACCCCTGACTATTTCAATAATGAATCACCCACCCTAGGCGGGAAGGGCAGTTCCTATGATGGCGGTTTCCATGTGCCTGCCATTGCATGGTGGAAATCACAAATCCGTTCGGGTCAGTTGAGCGAACATATATGGGCATTCTGGGATTTCTTACCAACTGCAGCGGAACTGGCCGGAGTCGATGCCCCTGAAGACATCGATGGAATATCCTTTCTACCGGTCTTATTGGGAGAAACTGAGAATCAGCAAAAGCATGATTTTCTTTATTGGGAATTCAGCGGGATACAATCGGTCAGGATGGATGACTGGTTCGGATATAAGCCAGGCAGTGGGGAGCTTGAGCTGTTCAACCTGGTCTCAGATCCCGGACAGGAGAAGGATGTTACTGACCGGCATCCTGAGGTGGCCGGGAAGATCAGGGAGATCATGGTCCGTGAGCATTCGCCGAGCGATGTCTGGCCAAGTCCGGGGGAAACCTCCGAAACCTTCAAAATCAGGATGGAGCAACTAGGAATAACTGAAACGGACAGACCAGAGAATGTCGCTGATTTTTAGATCATTATACGTTACGTATGAAGAATTATTATCTGGCAATTCTTGGTGTAATCCTCTTTCTTGGGACCGGATCATCCCCTAAAAAGGACATTCAGCCCAATGTACTATTCATTTCTTTCGATGATTTGAATGACTGGACCGGCTGTCTGTCCGGACATCCCCAATCCATTACCCCTAACATTGACAGGCTGGCGAAAAAAGGAGTTCTGTTCACTAATGCGCACTGTGCAGGGACTATGTGCTGTCCCTCACGTGCATCCGTAATAACTGGTCTGAGACCAACCACAACCGGCGTATACAAGAACACTGACACACCGCTTGATTTGTATAAAGAGAAACAAACCCTGAACAGGCATTTCAGGGAAAACGGGTATTTTGTTGCAGGAGCTGAGAAAATTCTGCACAAATTTTATTATGAAGAGGCTGACTGGGATGAATTTGTCAGCAGGCATCAGGATGAAAACATCACCGAAAACAGGGAATATCCGGAAGGGGAAGAAGGTATCACAAGGGTAAGTGGCAACATCGCCTGGGGGGCATTTTCATCTCCCGACTCACTGACTTTTGATGGCAGAACCGTGGATTGGGTTATTGAAAGGATCAATCGGAAACACGACAAACCATTTTTCCTTGCCTGTGGAATATTCAGGCCGCATATCCCATGGTTTAATCCTGAAAAATATGTTGACCTTTACCCATTGGACGAGGTAAGGCTACCCATCGTTCAGGACAACGATCTTGTCGATGTGCCCCTTCCTGGGAAAAAAATTGCGTATTCCATCACCAATTTTACAAAAGAATGGGATTTAGATAATACTGAACAGAACATTGAGCACGAAATGATCAGAAATGATGGCTTGTGGAAGGAGGCCGTACAGGCTTATCTTGCTTCAGTAAGCTATGCCGACGCACAGCTGGGCAGGTTACTCGATGCACTGGAAAACAGCCCGTATGCCGATAATACCATTATCGTAGTCTGGAGCGACCATGGCTGGCACCTGGGTGAAAAGGAGCACTGGCGAAAAGCAACGCTATGGGAGCAGGTGACCCGGGTACCCATGATCATATACGCTCCAGGCATGGCAAGTAACCTTAGATGTAAGCAGCCGGCAAGCCTGATCGATATTTATCCCACCCTGATCGAGTTATGTGGTTTGCCAGGAATAAATGAACTTGAGGGAGAAAGCCTGGTCCCACAATTAATTAATCCTGAAGAAAAAAGAACTGTGCCAGCAATTACAAGCATTACCCCGGAATATCATGCTGTCAGGGATGAACAATATCGTTACATATCCTATGGCAATGGGCAGGAAGAATTATACAACCACGAGACAGATCCAGAAGAGTGGGCCAATGTTGCAGGCAATCCTGAATATTCTGAAATAATAGAAAAACTGAAAAAATATATCCCTCAGGAAGGAAAAGAACCACTGAAGGGCCCTTATTACGATTAATTCCAAAAACAATAATATTCATATAAAACCATTAAGACATGAAAATGAAAAGTATCGACAGAAGATCATTTGTTAAGAAATCTGCGCTGGGAGTTGCCGGGGCTTCCCTGAGTTTAAGCGCAAAAAGTTACGGCAGGATCCTGGGAGCCAACGATCGCGTTAATGTTGGAATTGTTGGATTTTCAGGACGTTTCAGAGGAGCCTTATTGCGAGCATTTTTGAATCATAAAGATGCTATGAATTTTGATATTGTAGGCGTTTCAGACATATGGAATAAACGCAGGAATGAAGGACAGGCGACCCTTGAAGAGAGAATGGGCCATAAGGTTAAGGCCTACCTGAATAATGAAGCATTGTATGATGACAATAAAATTGATGCAGTCATCATATCCACAGCAGATTTCCAGCATGCCCTTCACACAGTCCAGGCGGCCGAAGCTGGTAAGGATATCTATGTTGAGAAACCATTTGCAGAAACCATGGAAGACAACAAAGCAGCCATTAAGGCAGTAAAAAAAGCGGGAGTAATTCTTCAGGTGGGTTCTCAGCGAAGGAGTGGAAGTAATTATCATGCTGCCAAGAAGTACATCGATTCCGGAGACTTTGGAGACATCGTGGCTGTGGAGATGACGTGGAATGTCAACCAACCCGGAAGATGGAGACGCGTGGCTGAAGTGGCAGAGATAAAAGAAAGTGATACCGATTGGAAACGTTATTTGATGAACCGTCCCCAGGAGGTATGGGACCCTCGTAAGTACCTGGAGTTCAGGCTTTTCTGGCCATACTCTTCAGGAATTCCCGGTCAGTGGATGGCGCACCAGATCGATACAGTCCATTGGTTTTCCGATCTGGCCCACCCGCGCAGCGTAGCAGCAAATGGAGGAATATATCTATGGAAGGACGGACGTAAGAATTTTGATACGATGACAGCAGTATTTGACTATGGTCCCCTGGACGATCCTGGTTCAGGTTTTCAGGTTATCTACTCATCCAGATTTACAAATTCAGCAGGAGGTGTTAAAGAAATCTATTATTCCAATGCAGGTGAATTGAATCTTGATACCAATATGGTAACACCTAATGGCGGATTAACGGAAAGATATGCCGGTGCAATGGGAATGAAACCGAATCAACTGGAAGAATATAAATTATCTGACAGTGATGTGAAGGTAGTAACCAGTGCCAATACAGGAGCAGATAATTCAACCAGTATGCACATGCTTAACTGGATGGAATGTGTCCGCAGCCGGAAACAGGCAAATGCTCCTGTAGAAGCAGGTTATAATCATTCCATTGCCAATATTATGACCACCGCCGCCCTTCGTACAGGTGAGTTCGTTACTTTCGATGAGGAGAACCAGGAGGTGCTTGCAGGAACTAAGGTATTCAAGTACTGATGCGTGTTATAGCCTTATTTTTGTTTTTTATCCCATTGCTTGCTTCAGGTCAGGTTGAGCTATATCAAATGGATAGTCTACCGGATATAGTCCCGGAAAACCTTGATATATACCTCGTAATAGGACAGTCAAACATGGCAGGCAGGGCCACAATCCGTGAACAGGATAAAACGCCCCTGGGAAATGCTTATCTGTTTACCGGTGATATTATCCATCCATGGGTAGTGGCTACTAATCCGATCAATCGTTATTCTACAGTAAGAAAGAATATGGCCATGCAGAGGTTGGGGCCAGCTTACTCTTTTACAAAAGCAATTGTTGATGCAAAACCCGAACGTCAGGTTGGTCTGGTAGCAAATGCAAAAGGAGGAACTAAAATAGTACAGTGGATGCCAGGTTCAGAGCTTTATCAAGAAGCGATAAAACAAACACATAATGCTTTGAAATACGGCAGCTTAAAAGGAGTTATCTGGCATCAGGGAGAGGGGGATTGTCATCCTGTACGTATTGATTTATATCTCGGACGTCTGGAGATATTGATTAATGCGATCCGGGAAGAATTTGATGATCCTTACATTCCTTTTGTTGTGGGTCAACTTTACGGAAATGAAAGAAGAGATCCCTTTAATGAAATGATATTGGAGCTGCCTGATTTTATAGGATATACAGGAGTTGCGACATCAGAAGAAACCCAGGTCTTTGATGGCACCCATTTTGATTCAGAAAGCGCCTTAATTTTAGGCGATCGTTATGCGGCCGAAATGCTCAGGTTGATGAATAAGAAGGAATCGTTTCTGTTAAAGAAAAGGAATTAGGGATCCGGCGAATAGGGATGGCGGGGTGGCGGTCATTATACCGGAATGACGAATAATGTTCTGGGAGCATCCGAATTGGTTTGCTGGCCTTCAAAATAAACATGTAATGAAACAGGTTATTAAGATAGTTTTGATTACCCTAATTTCAATTGCTGCTCTTTGTGTCGTCTGGTATATGGTAGATGGAAGAAAACATGATTCAGCAATGCAATATGAGCCTGAGGATGTACAGGCACCCAGCCTTAATATTCTTTCAAATCACCCTGTCGAGGTTGTCGTTCATCGTGGTGCTACCTATGCTGCCCCCGAGAACACCTATGCTGCTGCTGCTGAGTGCATTCGCCTTGGTGTGGATTATGTGGAGGTGGATGTTCATAAAAGCATGGATGGCGTACATTATATCATCCATGATTTAACCCTTGATCGTACTACCAATGGGAAAGGCCCTATTTTCCTGCGTCATTCCAACTACATCGATCAGCTGAATGCGGGAACATGGTACAATGAAAGATTCAGGGATGAGCCGGTCCCCAGATTACGGGAGTATCTGCAATGGATCAATGGGAGAGCAAAAGTCTATCTGGATGTTAAAACGGCGGATCTGGAAAAGGTAATTTTAATGATCCGGGAACTGAAAATGGAAGAAAGTGTGTTTTTCTGGTTTGGCAGAGACAGCATGGCAAAAGACTTTAATAAATTGGCTCCCGATCTGACACTTAAAATGGCAGCCCGGTCATTCAGCGAATTACGACGCGCCATTGAAGAATTCGATGCAGATATGATAGAATGCAGTCTGGGTAAACTAACACCGGAAATGATCCAGTTATGCAGGGCACATAAGGTGAGAATTATGACAAAGGGAGGTGACAACTCCCCGGAACATTTCCGTAAAGTGATGAATTCAGAAGCAGGACTGGTTAATTTAGGCAGGCCGGATATTTATATCGAAACACTTAGAAATACAAAACTGAAACCCAGCTGCAGGTTGAAACTGAACCAATCAAAACTGGCAGATGTACATTTTAGTGTGTTTTAGCTTAGTTGAATTTATCAAATCATACCTATGAAATCAATCAATCCAATTCAGAAAATCTTGATCATCGCAGCAGTGATGACAGTTGTAAGTGCCTACACACAGGCTGGAGATAATAAGCAAACTGTCGACCTTGTTAATCCCCTGCTGGATGCAGCCAACTCACGCTGGTTTTATTTTTCCTCAGCCTGCCGCCCCTTCGGCATGGTGAATCTTAGTCCCGATATGAAAATCGACGGGACATGGGAATCTGGATACCGTTATAACAGGGATACCATACGATTCTTCAGCCATATACATGCCTGGCAGCTTTCAGGGATTCCAGTATTTCCTGTAACAGGTGAATTCCAGGGGCATCTGGGACCGGAGCACAACGGATCCCACTACAGCCATGAAAATGAGATTGTCCGGCCAGGTTACCACGCTGTATTTCTTGACCGTTTCGGGGTGAAGGCTGAATTAACATCCACCACCAGGGTGGGGTTCCACCGGTACGAATTCCCGGCATCAGAAAAGAAACATCTCCTTCTTGACCTGGGAACCATGCTGGCCATCAGCAAAACCGAGAAAGGATATGCCAGGATGGTGAACCATAAGGAAATTGAGGGTTATGCATTGATGGCAGGTTCGCGCAGAAGGCCCAAACCCGTTTATGTTTTTTATGTGGTACAGTTCGATACCCCTTTCGGGGAAATGAAGGCCTGGAAAGACAAACAGATCCTGGGGAAGAAAGATGAAATTGAAGGTAGTGATATCGGGGTTTTTATGAATTTTACCCAGCCCGGTGCACAGACTGTACTGATGAAGGTGGGTATATCCTACGTTAGCTCGGAACAAGCCAGGCTTAACATCGATGAGGAACTCCCTCACTGGGATTTTGACAGGGTCGTAAGGGAATCATCGGAGGACTGGAACTGGTGGCTGAACCGGATTGAAGTAGAAGGCAGTAGTGAAAAGGCCAAGTCGCGCTTCTATACAGACCTCTGGCATGCACTTCAGGGAAGGAGGATCATCAGCGATGTGAACGGGAAATATTGTGACATGACCGGCCCTGAGCGGAGGATCGGACAGATCCCCCTTGATGAAAACAATAAACCAAAGTTCAACCATTACAACTCGGATTCATTCTGGGGGGCCCAGTGGACTATAAATACCCTCTGGCACCTTGCCTATCCTGAGATATCGGAAGAATTCGTTAACTCCATGCTTATGATGTATGAAGACGGGGGACTGATACCACGCGGTCCTTCCGGGGGGAATTATACCTATGTCATGACCGGGGCCTCATCCACACCATTTATCGTAAGTGCCTACATGAAAGGCATACGTGGATTCGATGCGGAAAAGGCGTATGAGGGGATGCGGAAGAATGCTTTTCCGGGTGGAATGATGTCAAAGGCCGGTTACGAACATAATACCGCGAAAGGCGGTGGGATTGAATACTATATTGAACGGGGATATATTCCCTGGCCGCTTGCCGGGCGTAGTTATGGTTACCACCAGGACGGGGCCGGGCAGACTCTTGAATATGCATACCAGGACTGGTGCCTTGCGCAGATGGCCAAGAAACTGGGCAAAGAAGAGGATTACCTGATGTTTATTCAGAGGGCCAGTAATTACAAGAATATCTGGGATGAAAAGACCGGATGGATGCGGCCAAGAACCAGGGATGGAGACTGGTACGAACCCTTTGACCACCTGACCTTTGCCCTTGGTTTTGTGGAAGCCACACCGGCACAGTCCACCTGGTTCGTCCCGCATGACCTGAAAGGTCTCAGCCGGCTATTGGGTGGAAATGATAAAATGGCCCTGAAGCTGAATCGCTCTTTTTTGATCGCCCAGCCCCATAATTTTACCACGGTCAATTACCGTGCTGACCGGTTTGTTACCAGGGAAAGACGCCGTACATATATCAACTACGGCAATCAGCCCTCCATGCAGACCGCCTTTATTTTCAATTATGCCGGGCAACCCTGGCAAACACAGTACTGGTCCCGCGAGGTAATCGATAAGGTATACAGCCACAACGATCCACAGCATGGGTATAATGGCGATGAAGACCAGGGCCTCATGGGAGCCCTGGCTGTCCTTATGAAGATGGGGATCTTTGAAATGAGGGGAGGAGCAGCCGTTCAACCCGTGGTTGAAATCGGGAGTCCCATGTTCGATAAGATCACCATACATCTGAACAGGAAATACTACCCCGGAGAAAAATTCATCATTGAAACGATAGACAATTCAGCGGAAAACCCTTACATTCAGTCAGCTATGATGGATGGCAAGGCAATGGACAAATGCTGGATTTACCATAAGGAGCTGGTTGACGGGGGAGAACTGATCTTACAAATGGGAAATAAACCCAACATGGACTGGGGCAGCAACCCTGATCTTCTGCCACCTTCCATGTCTGATGAGTAGTATTGCTTCGTCAGAGTGTCAACTGCCGGTCGGGATTTAATCGCCCGGATTACCTGTCTCTTTTTCCGCTCGCCTGACAGGGCCATGATCTCCAAGCAGGAAGATTTTTTTGAATTCACTATTTCCGGCTCCACCGCTACCGCTGGCCATGATCCTAGCGTCGGGATGTCCGTTTCGGATAATCGAGGTAAGCCTGAATCCATTTTCAGGGAGCCGTATCAGGCTGTCTCCCTTCTTCCAGGTTTGTCCGCCATCGATGCTCTCCCACCAGGCCACCTCGCCCACCCCGGATCCTTTCGCATTAAGCAGAATCCGGATTTCATTCGGGGATTCGACCATCATGTCACCATCCTGGCTTTGTGCAAGGCCTGTCACGTCGATCGGACCCAGCCAGTGATCTCCCGTCCATCGGTAGTAAATCATCTGAGCCGGGCTGCCTTCCCGAACTGTCACATGTGGATTGCCTTCTTCATCCATTCGACAGGTTCCGATTCTGGTCCTTTCCTCACCGGTGTTACGTACGATTGTTTTTTCGTCGGCGTGCTCCTTCGTGACCGGCACCGTTAATTCCTCACCCAGCACGTTCCACCACGATCCGTCCTTGCAGTCCATCTGCATATAGTAGCCGTTGTATCTCGAAGTGAGGTGTCCGGAAACCAAACAGGGATGGTAGTTATACGTTGTGATGATGGTATTCCCCTGTCCTTTCGTAAACCACGCATACCATGTGTCGTGAACATTGGGATCCTCATTACGGGACTTGTGTTTCAGTATGGAGACCTCCGGTGCGAAATTTCGGCAGTCATCCGTTGATTTCTGATAGACCCAGTCACTGCGATGCGAACCGTGCCGATAGAAAAGATAGATATCGCCATTGTCCATTTTCACGAACTGGTTATACGTGCCAAAAGGTGAGACGTTGTCCAGAACCTCCCATTCAGAGATATCTTCAGGCTTCCTTGAAACGACATGTATTTGACGCCCGCCGCCAGGTCTTCCATAGAGATTTTTTCCCAGGCTAAAATGACCGCCGTGCCCGCCGAACATCAGATGGATGTAGCCCTGGCTATCGATAACCATTGCAGGCTTGCCATGATTGTCGATCTTTTTTGGAGGCGTCGAACCCCGACTCTTTCCCATCAGGCTCACGCCCGCCTTGACCGGTCCCGTCCATTTCCCGGTCCTGTGGTTATATGCACACACATACGGATCTTCGAGAGGCCCTTGATATGCAAGGTAGGTTACACCCTTGTAATACTCGCCCGACGGATGTTGCAGGGTACCGATCGGATTGCCAAGTGCATCATCGGAGAAATAGTCCTCCATTTGCGCCATGCAATTTCCGGAGAATGCCAGTAGAGCCAGGACAATAGCAGAAGGGAGTCTCAGGTATGATTTAATCATTGTGTTGCATTTTTGAACGAGGTAAGCACTTTCGAAAGGTTTATTCATTATTCCTATGTATTGTTTAGTAATCATCATCCAGGTAATCTTCATGGTTAATATCATAGGTCTGTCCGGGTTGCCACTGACCAAGTGCCAGATGAGCCCTCAGAAGACAGGCAAGTAAAATTGGTAAGGTATGGACTATGATTCTCATTTGGCCATTGAAGAAAGATAAGAACAAACTTATTGAGATTTTCTACCATTTTAATACTTTTAATGAGTATTCGGCATAGGATTATTCCAGGAGCCGCTTATAAGCAATCTTTCCAAAAAGGATTAATATTTTTAAAAAATTATACTATAGATGAACTCAAGAAGAGACTTTTTGATAAAAACGTTATCAGTTAGCGCTGTTTTTGCTCTTCCCAATATTGCACTGGGAATAACTAACAAGAAACTTCCAAACGTACTCATCATTGGTGATTCCATTTCAATTGGATATCTGCCCTTTGTGAAGGAGTTGATGAAGGATAAGGCGTTGGTTACCAGGCCCTACAATGAGGATGGAAATCCGGAAAACTGCCAGGGAACAACAAATGGTGTTAAAAATATCGACCGATGGATCGGAGATACGAAATGGGATGTTATTCATTTTAATTTCGGTTTACACGATATAAAACATGTGGATCCCTTAACAGGGAAAAACAGTAAAGATCCTGAACACCCGCACCAGGCTGATTTAAAACAGTATAAAAAGAACCTCACAGTAATTGTAGAAAAGCTGAAGGTATCAGGCGCAAAGCTGATTTTTGCCACTACCACACCCTATCCTGATGATGTCGGGGGACCTCTCAGGGCGCCGGGGATGCCAGAAAAATACAATAAAACAGCCTTTAAGATTATGAAAAAGAACGGGATCACAGTTAATGATCTCTTTGCATTCGTATTACCCAGAATGGAAGAATTGCAAAGACCGAAAAATGTTCATTTTACGGAAGCCGGAAGCAGGGCGCTGGCCAAGCAGGTTGCCAAAGTGGTCAATGATAATCTATAATAATAACAAATAAATGAACAGACTATATGCACTTCTGTTAATCAACCTATTTATTTTAAATGGATATTCGCAAAATCTTCCGGCACCATCCGGACTGACCATTGAATTCTTACGTGATCCCGGGGAAGCGGTGATCACAGAACCCGCTCCTGATTTTGGATGGATCTTCCCGCAAAGCGGCACCTGGCAATCTGCATTCCGTATCCTGGTTGCATCCTCACCCCATTTGCTGAAAGAGGAAAATGCGGATTACTGGGATAGTGGAAAATTGAATCGTCATGAATCGGTGAAGGTTACATATGAGGGAAAGCCGTTATTGGACAATAGCGTGTACTGGTGGCAGGTGAAGGTATGGTCAACAGAAGGCCTCGAGAGTACCTACAGCAAACCTCAACAATTCAATACAGGCAGCTTTGATCGTTCAGACATTGAGTATCCTGGGCAGAGCAGGTGGATTGAACTGGTTGCTGATCATTGGGTTTCAGAAGATAAACAATGCGCCACATTCCACCGGTTTGATCCCGAATATACAATTCAATCCACCGAGGGATCTTACCTTGCCGGATTTGAACAATCGGTGATAGGCATTCTGGAGTTTACAGCCAGCGTTAAAGAAGACAGGTTGCCCATCATTTTACACCTGGGTGAAAGAAAAAATGAGGACCAGACGGTACATAAACGTCCGGGACATTCAAATATCGGCTATGAGAAGGTGGAGATGGCACTCAAAAAAGGCACACACCACTACGTCCTGAAGGTGAAGGAGAAAAACCCGAAAGGCTACCTGCATTCCCAAAAGCTGGCGCCCCATTATCCAGAGGTAATGCCTTTCCGCTATATAGAAATCCTGGGAGATTTTAACCTGGTAAGCATAGATGATTTAAAGCAGGCGGGATTGTTTTATTATTTTGATGATGATGCCTCCTCGTTCGTTTGTTCGGATGAGAACCTGAATGCTGTATGGGACCTTTGCAAATATACCCTGAAGGCAACCCCGTTCCTGGGCGTTTACGCGGATGGAAACAGGGAACGCATGCCTTACGAAGCGGATGCATATATCCAGCAACTTGGGCATTTCGCGGTGGACAGGGAATATGCCATCGCCAAATACACCATTAACTTTTTGCTTGATCATGCCTCCTGGCCGACTGAATGGCAGATGCATATGGTGCTGATGGCCTGGGCGTACTATATGCAAACGGGGGATGCTGATCTGCTGAAGGACAGGTATGTTGACCTGAAACGCAAATCACTGATTGGATTGACCGATGAGACTGGACTGATCAGTACCCGGACCGGGAAAAAGACAAAGGAATTCCTGAAAAGCCTGAATTTTCCCGGAACGGTCGAAAAATTCCGGGATAACGTGGATTGGCCCCACGGACGGAAAAAAGATGGTGGACCCGGTGGGCCTGCCAGTCCTCTCGAAGGTGGAGAAACAGATGGATATGTATTTACAGACCATAATACTGTGGTCAATGCATTTCACTACCGGTCACTCGTTTTGATGGCTGAAATTGCCAGGATTACCGGTCATGATGAGGATCATGAATTTTTTACAAGACGGTCGAAAGAACATAAAGATGTTTTTTTAAAGGCTTTTTTCGATAGCAATATGGGTTATTTCAAAGATGGAAAATCGACAGACCATGCCAGCCTGCATGCCAACATGTTTCCCCTGGCTTTCGGACTGGTCCCTGAGGAGAGCTATCCAACCGTGCTCGAATTCATAAAAAGCAGGGGGATGGCATGCAGTGTATATGGTTCCCAGTATCTGCTGGAGGCTCTATATCATGCCGGGGAAGCTGATTATGCAATTCGATTGATGACATCGGACAGCAAACGAAGCTGGTTGAATATGATAAGGGTGGGATCTACCATGACCACCGAGGCATGGGACGAGAATTTCAAGCCCAACCTGACCTGGAACCATGCCTGGGGGTCTGCCCCGGCCAATATCACGGCCCGTAAACTGATGGGCATTGAACCCTTGGAGCCGGCTTTCCGCAGGTTCAGGATCAGCCCGCAACCCGGAAAGCTTGAAAATGTCTCCATCAGGGTCCCCTGCGTCAGGGGCACCATAGGGTGTGGCCTCGTCAACCAGGGAAATGGCTGGAAGATGAAGGTGTCTGTTCCGGGGAATTCCGAGGCGGAGATCTGGATTCCCTCACGCTTCGCTGAAGTGCTCATCAACGGACATAAAGAAAGCGTCATACGAAAGGAAAGTTTTGCCGGGGGGGCAAGAAATGTTTTTGTGCTGGCAAGCGGGTTATATACCATTACCGCCAGCGAATAGATTGATGATTTAATCGTCTATTAAAATGAAAATAAAATATATAGCATCAGGCATGGTAATTCTGGCGGCCTGTTTCTCCATATCAGCATACAGCCAGTCAAACCGATTCACCATTGATGTGCAAGAGGTCGTGGGAGAGAACAGCGGGTTCTGGAAGGCTGCCGGATCCGACCACCTGTTTTATCATGTGCCGAGGCCATCGGGACAGGCCCTGCTCAACCGGATGCAGGCAACCCGGTCACACCAGTATCTGCGCTCGCATCATACTTTCAAAAAAGACACCAATCATGGTGTACCCAGAGGGCAGGATGTTTATTCAGAAGATGAATATGGAAACCCACAATACGATTTTACCCATGTAAACAGGGTTTTTACAGAATATGTAAAACGCGGTATCAAACCCATCGTGGAATACGATTATTTACCCCGTGAACTGGAAATAAGAGATAAAACGGTTCCTATCGGGAATGATGAAGGCATGGCCATGCGAAACACCGGTCCGAACGACTGGGACAAGTGGTCGGACCTGATGAAGGCGGCAACACGAAATTTCATTGAGGTTTTCGGCAGAGAGGAGGTCAGGACCTGGTATTTTGAGGTTTGGAATGAACCCGATGGTTGGCCCATAGAACAGCTGGATGTCTTCTATAAGATGTATGATGTTTTTGTGGATGCAGTAACTTCAGTGGACTCAAACCTGCGTGTGGGAGGCCCTGCCTGTTACCATGAATATTTCCTGAGGCCTTTCCTGGAACATGTCACTAGGGGGACCAACCATGTAACAGGGAAGAAGGGCACTCGCATTGATTTTATTTCTTACCATATTTATGGCCTTTCCGGGAAATGGCTCAACACTGAACCCCATATACAGCCGCAGGTGCAGCGTTTCTCCCAGTCGGTATTGTGGTTGCAGCGCTTAATGAGGGACTTTCCTGAACTGAGAGGTACCGAATTTCACATCAACGAATGGGGCCTTTCGTCCAATTATGCGAGAACTGTAAAGGACCATCCCGATCTGGTATACCGTAATACAAGGGAGTCGGCCCTGTTCCTTGTGAAACTGGTAAATTCACTTTTCCAGATCGAAGACAATTACCAATTTCCTATCTCCCTTCTGCTTTATTGGGGATTCTCCTGGGAGGCCGATGAAGATGAATTCTTTGCGGGCAAGCGGGAGCTGACTACGGCCGGCAACATCCCCAAACCCATTCAGAATGGCTTTGAGATGCTGGCAAAACTGGGGGAACAACGACTGCACGTGGAGCGGTCAGCAAAAGATAATCGGCTGGGGATGCTGGCAACCCGGTCAGAGGGTGATTCAATCGCCTTGATAGCCTTTAATTACGATGAATACGATCAGCATAAGGATAAAGGTGAGCGTTTGGTTGTCGACATAAACGGACTTGAAGCAAATACCGGATACGATCTGACGGAGACAAGCCTGGATAAGACCAACAATAATACATACACAACCTGGGAAAAAATGGGGAGACCACCCGCTTCCCGGAAAATCGATCTTGGTCCCATGGAACAGGCAGGCAAACTGAGACCAACCGGGCAGCAAGCCTTCCGCACTGACAGCAAGGGTGCCGCTCAGATCGAGCTCACACTGGAACCGCACTCCATGAAGTTAATACAGATCAGCAAATCAAATATTACCGGCATTTCTTCCCCTCTCTATCAAGGGGAATTTGCATCCGGTCACATGGATGATAAAATCATCAGCCACCGTCTTGCTTCACCCTATCAGGCTGACAGTACAACCATACGTGTCCTGCTGCCGGATGAAATGATCCAGGGTGAATCTTATCAGGTTCTTTACATACTTCCTGTCATTGAAAATGCCAATCGCCGTTTTGGTGACGGATTGTCAGAAATCATGAATTACGGGTATCACAATGAGTTTAAACTGATCTGTGTGGCTCCTGAGTTTACTTCCCTTCCCTGGTATGCGGATCACGAAACAAACATGCAGCAGCAGGATGAGAGCCACTTTTTAAAAACGGTACTCCCCTTTATCGATGACCATTACCCGACGCTGAATACTGAAAAAGGACGTTTGCTGATCGGGTTCAGCAAATCCGGGTGGGGTGCTTTCACTCTGTTGTTACGGAATCCTGAAACATTCTATAAGGCGGCTGGCTGGGATATAGGGATCCGGTTAGATACCGGTCCCATTACGGAGGAAGAAAGTGCGGAACGGATCCAGAAAATATTCTGTAGTTTACCTAAATTTGAAGAATACAGGATCTCTTCCCTGCTGAAAGATAGGGGAAATAAGCTGGGGGACAGTGAACGGTTATTCTACTATAATACGGAAGGGAAACGGGGACCCGGAGGCGTTGAGATTCATCGCCTTATGGTAGAGTTGGGAATACCTCACAGGTATCTTTTTGAAAAAAAACGGATACATCGGTGGGACAGTGGCTGGATCCCGGAAGCGGTAAGGTTTCTGATAGAGGAGTGATGGATCCATTGAGTTTTAGCATCAAAGTTTATTGCATAGAATGAATCGATATAAACCCTCTAAACACTGCCTGGTAGCCATGGTAGTGATGTTCCTGGCAGCCTGCTGCAGCAGTAAAACATTCCCTGATAAAACCATCCATATCTGGGAAGGGGCAGAATGGTCCATCACAAATCCCGGTATGCAAGACAATCCGTTTGACCTTATTGCGGATGTGATCTTTACTCATGAGAACGGAGAAACAAGGGAAACCCAGATGTTTTACGACGGTGGGAGCACATGGAAGTTCAGGTTCTGCGGAACATTGGCTGGCGAATGGCAAATTTCAACCAGTGCTGAAGACAGTGATCTGGATGGTTATCGTGGAACTGTAGTAGTCATAGAAGACCCGGATCATAATGCCAACGGTTTCATTACCAATTTTGGTAAAAAATGGGGCTGGCAGGGAAGTGGAAAGGCCTTTGTCCCTCAGTGGGTCATGGGAAAGGATATGGAGTATTTCTACGATATTGAAGCCGGGAAAATCAGGACAGACCTCATAGAAAAGGATATTCAGGAGTTTATCCATGCTCACGGCTTCACCGGTTTTCACCTTCAGGTAATGGAAAGTTGGTTTGATCTTACTGGGGAAGGACCATTTATAGATCCAGATATCCGGACCTATCAGGTGCTGGAAACAATTGTGGGCCGTGTCCATGCAGAGGGTGGAGCCTGCCATATCTGGATGTGGGGATCGGATGGCAAACGTGAAAATATGGATGGTGATGGTCCCAGGGGAACCCTTGGCGATCCGGGCAATGCAAAGGATCTCCGCAATCTCCGCTACCTGGCCGCCAGGCTTGGTCCGCTTCCCGGATGGACCCTGGGATACGGAATAGATACAGAAAACGGTACGGCCACGGTAGACCAGCTAAACGGCTGGAAGGACTACCTGGAGGAACATATGGGCTGGGATCATTTTATCGGTGCCCGCGTGGGTTATGATGAAAAGGGACTCTGGGCACTTGTCCCAAGTGGCCCGCGGCCACCCCATGATGAAAAATACTGTTCGGAGATCAAAGATGAACATTGCAGCTGGCTGGGAGGAGACTATATCGGCTATACCTCCTATCGCCCCCTGTATGACCGTTACATGGAAGCACTGAACCACCATCCTGACAAACCTTCCTTCGAAGAAGACCGTTTCCGCCTTCGCAACCTGGATAATTGGTCCTATAAGGACTATAACCAGGAACTTACCCGCAGAGGATTGTGGCATTCCGCACTGGTGGGAGGGGTGGCAAATATCTGGGGAAACCTGCTTCCCGACAGTGATCATGGAGGTTCCAGATCCTATGCTTCCGGAACAATTAATATCAAACACCAGATAAAGACCTACGCAGATTTTTTTCATAAGCGTTTTCTTGTGGATATGGAAACGTTCAAGACAGAGGATCCGGTTGTGCTAGGTCTACGGACAGCAGATATGAGGAACCTGATCTTTTACCAGGAAGATACAGACGTGGTTAGTCTTGACCTTGAAGGTCTTCCCGAAGCCCTGTCAGCTATAGCTGTGGATACCCGGAAGGAATACAAGGAAATAGAAATCGGCACCCTTGATGAATTCATCACACGGTGGGAGGCCCCGTATATCTCGGATTGGGCCATCGCATTGGGAAATTTTAAAGAATGAAAACATGAAACGTATTTATGGCATCTGCATAGCTGGGATATTAATAATCACAGGAGGCTGCAAAGGATCTTCCGAACCCGGGTTTATTGAATATCCAGTAAACAAACTGGCGGTGAAATCCCAGGATTTTTCATTGCACAGTGGAAAGAGGGAAATATTCATTTACGAATACAAGACCTATCATTATGCGCATATTGAGTGGAGATCCTCATTGGATCTGACACTGGATTCTTCCATCCCTCTTGCTGAATTTGAGATCAGCCCTGAAAGTGCGGGCATAAAGGGGACCCGGATCGACAATTCAATTCGCTTCACTATGGATGGCCCCGGTTATGTAATGGTTCGAATAAACGGGGATCACAGGATCTTTATCCTTGCGGATGAGAGCCAGAAGGAACCTGATGCTGAGGTAGTGAGCATTATGGATTACGATGTAGATGCAACCGGAACTGAACTGGTAACGGCAAACCTGCAAAAGGCCCTGGATGAAATATCCGGAACCGGGAAGGTGCTGGAATTTCCGGAAGGCATTTACAGAACAGGCACCATTTCCATACGGAGCTTTTCTAAAATATACCTGGCACCTGGGGCAGTAATCGTGGGACCTGAGGATGTTTCGGACCTGGAGACGAAAGATCAGATCCGTCCCCGCTGCCTGGTCCTCATCAAAGATGCCGAGGATGTTGAGATCACCGGTAGGGGCATAATCGATGCCAACGGCAGCCATATTCGTGGTACCTATGGAGATGAAGGAAGAGGAAGGTTAATGTTGATTCTGAATTCCAGAAACGTGACCCTTGACGGGATCATCCTGCGTGATCCCCCTTCCTGGAACACCCACATCCTGCACTCGGAGGATGTGATAATCAGAAATATCAAGATGCTGAATGATATCTATGTCTCCAATACGGATGGCTTTGACCCCGATGCCTCAAGGAGAGTTCTTATTGAAAATTGTTTCGCGTATTGTGGAGATGATAACGTAGCCGTGAAAAGTACAGGCACCATGGGCTATCTGCAGGATGTTGCTGATATTACCGTAAGGAACAATGTTTTTCTGACGAAAAAATCGGCCCTGAAGGTGGGCACTGAATCCAATGCTGATGTTATGAAGAACATCACATTCGAGAACAACGATGTACTGGAAGCCGACAGGGGCATGACCCTGTATTGTTACGATGGTGCGGTATATGAAAACATCCGTTACATCAATAACCGCTTCGAGCGAACCCATCCCGACAGGTGCCAGTGTGGTATTCACTTCAGGATCAGAAGGCGTACCAAAGAGAGTAGATCCGGGATCATGAAGCAAATTTTGATCAAGGATTGCTCTTTCAGCCATGCCTTCCCGAATCTGGCACAGATGACGGGATTGAATGATGATCACATGATCGATCTGACCATTGAAAACTTGACCATAGAAGGGATACCCTGCTCCATTGAGAATGAAGCATCCTGGCTGGAAAGTACTTTTGCTGATATCAACTACGAGGAGTAATAAGCAAATGAAGAGAGTGCATTTTCATTATTTCCTTGTTGTGTCGTTTGACTTTTTGTATCTTAATTTTTTCCTGAAAACATAGCAAAATGATAAGAAACCTTCTACTTTTATTATTGCTGGTTGCTGTGAATGCTTGCAGTCCGGAAAAGACAAAGCCCAATCTGGTGTTTATCTGGACCGACGAACAGCAGTATTTTACCATGAAGGCCTATGGGAACGAGATCATACAGACACCGAACCTGGATCGGCTGGCAAGCGGATCCTTTGTTTTTGAAAAAGCCTATGTCACCCAACCCGTATGCACTCCTGACAGGGCTTCGGTCATGACAGGCCTGTATCCCCATACCCATGGATCTGTCACAAACAATATCCCGCTGGCCGGTAAGGCGAAGACCCTGCCGGAGATCATTGGTGATCCTGACTACCATTCAGCTTATATGGGCAAGTGGCATCTTGGCGATGAGATATTTCCTCAGCGAGGGTTTGCGACATGGGTTTCCATAGAGGATAATTACATTCAGTATTACGGGCCGGACAGGGACAAAAACGCAAGGAGTGATTATCATCACTGGCTGGTTGAAAAGGGTTACCAGCCCAACGAAAGAAACAGGTTCAGCCGGTCCTATGCGGCCAGCCTTCCCCTGGAACATTGCAAGCCAAAATTTCTTGAGGAAAAGGCCATAAGGTTCATGGAATCGCACAAGGATGACCCCTTTATCCTGTACATCAACTTCCTGGAACCCCATATGCCGTTTTTTGGTCCACTGGACAGCCTCTATTCTCCGGATGAAGTTATCCTTCCGGGCAGTTTCGATGATGTGGCCTCAGATGACGATCCCCTAAGCCACAGGCTTAAATGGGAGGGGATCAAACGACAATACGGGAATACAGAAGAGGAATTCAGGGAACTGATCGCCAGGTACTGGGGACTGGTAACCCAGGTGGATATGAGTGTCGGGGCCATACTGGATAAACTGGAATCACTTGGACTTACTGAAAATACGATCGTTGTATACACATCAGATCACGGTGATATGATGGGGGCACACCGGATGGTGGCGAAAGGGGTCATGTATGAGGAGTCGGTAAGGATACCTTTCCTG
>RCNC010000526.1_pt1 | contig 26895 bp, 18 predicted proteins | sample 2041301 | NCBI WGS metagenome assembly RCNC01 (sample SAMN09708231, study PRJNA481090) | Marine sediment metagenome, whole genome shotgun sequencing project. | biome: marine sediment; feature: ocean; material: sediment; isolation source: Sewage treatment plant 13A marine sediment (STP13A) ... | reverse complement strand
CCAGTCCGGGTCCGCAAGGAGGTCTTTGGCGAGATTTCGGTCTACTACACTGAGGAGAAGCCGGAGGCCGTCGAGGGCCCGTTTCTGACTCAGGAAAGAAGACTCCTCAACACCATCGCGGATCGGGTAGGGCTACACCTGACGGAGTGGTTGGCCCGGGGGAAGGAAGAGTGGGACAGCAACCATGGCCGTGGGGACACAGGGACTGAGCGCCGGTGGCTTCCCATCCTGGGATTCCTGAAACGGACGGATCCCCGGTTGTTGGAGCGGATTACCCGAAAGATGCTCAACCATCTGGGATGGCGGGGAGTTTCAGAGGCAGAGGCCCTCATGCCACGGCACCATTCCGGTTACAACCAGCACGGGAACGGGGAAACCAACCAGCCTCTCGCCAAGGTGAACCCTGAGCACACGAGTGTCCGGACACGCCGGGTCTTCCAGATTGCAGAGGCGAATTTCTCGGAAAAGGAGCTTCTCGGCCTCTTAGAATCCTGGATCAACGAAGACAAACTGGGAGATCTCAGCTACATCCTGGAGAAACAGGGATCGTCACTTGCCGAGATTGCGGATGCCCTGACCCGCTTCGGGAAGTCGGGTTTGGACGAGTCAGACCTGTCGTGGTCAGTCCAGATCATGCTTCGGGTCCCGCTAATTCGGCGGTTTTTGACGGATCAGATCAACTACATCAGGATCGCGAAGAATTTTGTCACGGTCAGCGATTTCCATGAGCTGAGCCAACGGTTGGTCTACCCGCGGGAAAGCCACGGAAAGCTGGGTGGAAAGGGTGCCGGAGTATTTCTGGCTCGGAAGATCGTGCAAAAGGCCGCTGCCGAACACGAAATCCTGAGGGAGGTCAAGGTCCCTCGAACCTGGTACCTCACTTCCGACGCTCTCCTGTCCTTTATCCTCCACAACAGTCTGGAGGATGTGTATGATCGGCGGTTCATGGAGATCGACAGGGTCCGCCAGCAGTACCCCTATGTTGTGCAGGTTTTCAAAAGTTCGGCATTCCCGCCGGAATTGGTGAAAGGGCTCTCCGTCGCCCTGGACGATCTGGGAGATCGTCCCCTCATCGTTCGCAGCTCCAGTCTCCTGGAAGACCGGACAGGATCTTCCTTTTCAGGGAAATACAAGAGTCTCTTCCTGGCCAACACTGGCACGAAGCAGGAGCGGTTGAGTGCCTTGCAGGATGCCGTGGCTGAGGTCTATGCCTCCATCTTTGGGCCGGATCCCATCGAGTATCGGGCAGAGCGGGGATTGCTCGAGGTCCACGAAGAGATGGGCGTGATGATCCAGGAGGTGGTGGGTACCCGCCTCGGGAAGTACTTCCTTCCGTCCTACTCAGGCGTTGCCTTCAGCGCCAACGAGTTCCGTTGGTCTCCCCGCATCAAACGGGAGGACGGTCTTGTCAGGCTTGTCCCTGGATTGGGAACCCGGGCGGTCGATCGCTTGAGCGACGACTACCCGGTTCTGTTCACTCCGGGGCAGCCGGGCCTGAGGGTGAACACAACGACGGATGCCATCGTCCGGTATTCGCCGAAGATGATTGATCTCATCGATCTAGAGACGGGCACATTCGAGACGGTTCCGGTCAGCGAGTTTCTCCGTGAACATGGAAACAGTCTCCCCATGGTCAGGAGGATGGTCTCCATGGTGGAGGACGACGGCATCCGCCGTCCCACCGGATTGTCCATCGACTTCCGCGAAAAGGAGGCGGTGGTCACCTTTGAAGGGCTCGTATCTGAAACGCCATTTGTAAAGAAGATGGCGACCCTGTTGGAGGTCCTCAGTTCTCAGTTGGGAACCCCGGTGGATATCGAGTTCGCCTGCGACGGAGAGGATTTCTACCTCCTCCAATGCCGGCCTCAGAGCTACTCCCTGGGTGGTGGGCCTGCTCCGATCCCTCAGAATCTGCCTGAGAAAGATGTGCTTTTCTCCGCGAACCGTTTCGTTTCAAACGGCCGGGTCCCGGATATCACGCATATCGTGTATGTGGACCCGGACCGGTATGCGGAACTCCCGGAGTTGAGCCAACTTCAGGATGTGGGGAGGGCCGTGAGCCGTTTGAACAAGCTTCTCCCTCGGAGGCAGTTCATCCTGATGGGCCCCGGAAGGTGGGGAAGCCGGGGTGATATTCGGCTGGGTGTCAGCGCTACCTACGCGGATATCAACAACACCTCGGTCCTCATCGAGATGGCCCGACAAAAGGATGGCTATGTGCCGGATCTGTCGTTCGGCACCCATTTCTTCCAGGATCTGGTGGAGGCGGATATTCGTTATCTGCCCCTATATCCGGATGAAGAGGAAACTGTATTCAAGTTCTTCCCGACCTCGTCCCCGAGTATGCTCATCTTTCGGATGTGGTGAGGGTCATCGATGTGCCTGCAACCACCGAGGGGAAGATCCTCCGAATCCTCATGAACGCTGACCTGGATGAGGCGGTAGCAGTCCTCAGTTCTCCTGACTTGAAGGTTCCTGCCCCTGACCTCTCCCGTGACCTGAAGCCCTTTCCAGCACCCCTCGATCTGCCTACCGAGGAACACTGGCGCTGGCGCCTGGACATGGCGGAGCGGATCGCGGGGACGATTGACCCGGACCGTTTCGGGGTGGTTGGCATGTGGGTGTTTGGCAGTACGAAGAACGCTACGGCAGGCTCAGGGAGCGACATCGATCTCATAGTTCACTTCAAGGGGGATGACGGGCAGCGAACCGACCTCCTGCTGTGGCTGGAGGGGTGGAGTCTCTGCCTGGCCCACATGAACTACCTTCGGACCGGGTACAAAACCGATGGGCTCCTGGATGTCCATGTTATCACGGACAAGGATCTCACAGATCGGACCAGCTTTGCGGTGAAGACCGATGCCATCACCGATGCGGCCCGGCCTCTTCGGATCAGGGAGAAGCCCAGGAACAAGGCCTGATCGGTTGGCCTAGAGGAGTATCCGTTCGGCCGTGTCGGGGGACTCGAGGTCGATGCGAACCAGGGCTAGTTCGGGCCCGTCGTGGGCTGCAGAAAACAGGTGCGTTCGACCCAGGTTGTCTCTCCAACTTCCGGTCAGACGAGCCGACTCGTGAATATGCCCGTGCAGGGTAATCCGGGGCTGGCGTCCCTCGATGAATCTTCGGACCGCAATGCTTCCAACGTGTAGGTCCAACGGAACGTGGTCGATGCTCTTCCCATCAAGAGCCGCCCGGTCCAGGGCGGTTTCGTAGGGCGGTGTGTGAAAGAGAAATACAGCGTCGTCCAGGTTCCCGTCTCCAGCCAGATCGTCCAGGTCTTCCTTGATGGTGGAATACCGTGCGGTCTGGGCAGACACTTCCACTGATCGCCGGCCCTCTTCCGGGGACACGGACCCGTGGGGCACGTACCGGGACACGTCATATCGCTCCCAATCTTTCAGATGAAAGGGGGTGGGAGGCACATAGGCGTAGCCGAAAACCCGAAGGTCCCGGAACGGGATCTCCTTGCCATGGGCGTAGTGACAGAGTCCACGGCTAGCCATGTCGAGAAAAATCTCCTCCTCAATACGGGGGTCATCATTGCCGAGGATGAGAAAAAACTCCGGATAGGCCGATCCCATAGTGGATTGAAGGTTCTCAAACCGTGGAATCAGATAGTCGGTAAGGAAATCTCCCTTCAGGTCATTCTGGTCCACTAGAGCCCCGAGACCCGAAGGAAGAAGGTCCCCACCCAGGAATACCCCCGCAGGCTTCTCTTCGAGAATGGATTCGAAAAGGGCTTCGTATCGATTGATTCGCCCATGAAGGTCGGATGCGAAAAAGCAGGGAATCATGGACCCGCGTCTCGGGGTTGAGGTTAAACGAACCTGAGTCTCGCAGCGGACTCACGCCTAAACAAGACTCTTGGCGATGATGCTCTGAATTGGAACCCACTCCTTTCCGGGACTCCCAGCGCCGGGGAAAGCGATTTGCATGAAGACCCCCTCCTAGGTACCGTGCCCCTCTGACATTTTCCGGCCTTCTTCAGGATTTCACCATGTCCGATCGCCGCAGCTTTCTGAAAACCACTGCCCTTGGCGCTGCACTTGGAAGCACGCTCCTGGAAGGATGTGCAGAAGCGCACGAATCGCCCCAGGGATCGGGCGATTCCTCCGCTGGGAGCCAGGTCCGCCCCGTAGCCCTATCAACCTGGGATCATGGGCAGGCCGCAAACGAAGCGGCCTGGCGAATCCTCGGCAGCGGGGGTGGGGCGTTGGATGCGGTGGAGGCTGGGGTGAGGGTGCCCGAGGCGGATCCCAACGTCATGACAGTCGGCTATGGCGGCTATCCTGATCGGTATGGAAAGGTGACCCTGGACGCATGCATCATGGACAGTGCCGGTAGGTGCGGATCGGTGGCTTTCCTCCAGGACATCAAACATCCCGTTTCCGTAGCCCGGAAGGTCATGGAGCTGACCCCTCATGTCATGCTGGTAGGGCAGGGGGCCCTGGATTTCGCCCTGGCCAACGATTTTCAACGGGAAGACCTCCTGACTCCCGAGGCTAAGGCCGCCTGGGAAACCTGGAAGGTGGAAAACGGAGAAACCCAGCCCCTCATCAACATCGAAAATCACGACACCATAGGCATGCTCACCTTGGACGAAGAAGGGGATCTGGCGGGTGCTTGCACCACCTCCGGAGCTGCTTATAAGTACCATGGCAGGGTCGGGGACTCTCCTATCATCGGAGCGGGCCTTTATGTGGACAATGAGGTGGGGGGCGCCACATCGACCGGGTGGGGTGAGGCCGTGATCCGGGCCGTCGGTTGCTTCCTGGTGGTGGAGTTCATGCGCCAGGGGTACGGTCCCGGGGAGGCATGTGAGATGGCCGTTGATCGGGTAATCAGCAAGAACCCGGATTGGCGTGACATACAGGTCGGGTTCCTCGCCCTGAGCAAGGACGGGGAATACGGCAGCTTCTGCATCGCTCCTGGGTTCAACTTTGCCGTTCAAACGCCGGATATCCCGAACCAGCTCTTCGACGCTGATAGTAGACTCTGAGGGAGAGAACCATGACTAGCCGAGCCCTGCTTCCGTTGATAGCCGTCTGCGGGATGGTGTTTTCTCCACACCAACTTCGAGCTGTTGCCCCCCAGGATTCCCAGCTGGAACAGGAACTGTTTCAGGCCATCGACCGAAACCGTGACTCCCATCTGGAGTTCCTCCAAACCCTGATCCGGGCTCAGCTCGGCGGAGAAGAGGCGGTCCAGGCCGTGGTGGCTGCCCGTTTCGAAGAACTCGGTTTGGAGGTGGAGACACTGAGGCTCCTTCCCACCCAACTGAGCCTCAACCTGGAGTTCGCCGCGGAAGAGACCATCGACATGACCGAGCGGATCAGCGTCATGGGCCGGCTGCCCGGAACCGGATCCGGGAAAAGCATGCTCTTCTTCGGTCACCCCGATGGCGAGCCCATGACCGATGAGTCCCTGGAAGGATGGACCCACGACCCCTTCGGGGGTGAGGTGGAGGGAGGTCGGATCTACGGTTGGGGGGTTGCAGATGATCTGGCGGGCGTGGCCATCATGGCCGAGGCGGTGGCGGCTGTTCTGGAGACGTTGGGCCCGCCCCGAGGTGACGTCCTCCTCGGGAGCACTCCAGCCAAGCGAAACGCTCGAGGAATCCTGGGCCTCCTGAACGAAGGATACACGGCCGACGCTTCTGTGTATCTGCATCCCGCCGAGTCGGAAGTGGGCCTCGAGGACATCAAGGCCATGACATCGGGCATGCTTCAGTTCCGGATCATCGTTCAGGGCCGCCCCCCTGACACCCCGGAACCTGGACAGACTGCGTTCACCCACATGGCCGTAAACGCCGTTGATAAGGCGGGTGTCATTTTGGGCGCCCTCAGCGATCTCGATGAAAAGAGAGGAGCCAGGGTCTTTCATCCTGCTCTGGATGCTGCCGTGGGCCGCTCCACGAATCTCCTGACAAGCCACCTAGCCTGCGGCTCGGAGGGCCGTACTACCCAGGTTCCCACCGAATGTGTGATTGAGGCATCCACCACCTTCCCACCCAACGAGCAGATGCCGGAGGTCCAGCAAGAAATCCTCGATGCTATCGAACAGGCCGCCCGAGGCGATGAGTGGCTGCGAGACCGCCCACCTGTGGTGGAGTGGCTGTTCGGCACCCAGGGCGTCGAGGTGCCCAGTGACCACCCCCTCTACCAGGCCGTGTATCAGGCGGTGGTGGAGGTGACGGGGGTGGAACCCAAGGTGAACCCGCTTCATTCGGCCAGTGATATCCGGAATCCGAAGCTGTTCAGCGATATCCCTTCGGTGGGAATCGGACCGCTGGCGGGGGACCTCACCCAGGCGGGCGGGCATGACGAGTGGGTGGATGTGGAGGACTATATCCGGGCGATCAAGATCTGCGCGAAGATCATCGTCGACTGGAGCGGCTGACGGGATGCTCAGGGGGCTTCGTCGATCGGTAGAGATCACGATCGTAACACTCTTCGCCGTGCTTACGACCGCCGTTTTCGCCCAGGTCGTTGCCCGTTATGTGTTCAACCAACCTCCTGCCTGGACCGAGGAACTGGCCCGGTTCTGCCAGGTCTGGATTATCCTCCTGGCCTCCTCCATTTGTCTGCGCAAAGGGAGCCATCTGGCCGTGGACTATCTCGGACCGGTCCTCTCATCCGGAGCCCGGAGGAGGGTCGGATGGTTCACCGGTTGTCTGATCGTTCTCTACTCGGTGGTTGTGGTGATCTGGGGAATCCGGATGGTCATGATTGGGTTGGTCCAAACCTCTCCCGCTATGCAGTTGAACATGGGGTTGGTGTACCTGGTGTTCCCCATCGCTGGTGGTTTGTTGGTGTTGGAATCCATCCTGGCGACGCTGCACTCCCCGACCAAGCCAGGGGCCCCATGATCCTCCTGGTGCTGATCATGCTTGCCTTGATCGTCATCGGGATGCCGGTGGCTTTCGCCCTGGGTGTGGGAGCGTTGGGGGCCCTTCTCGCCGAACCGAGCCTCCCCCTGACCCTGGTCCCCCAGCGGATGTTCACGGCCCTGGACTCGTGGCCCATCATGGCGGTGCCCCTGTTCATGTTGGCCGGAGGCCTGATGGACAAGGGCGGCATGTCGAGACGGATCGTGGAATTCGCGTCCGCCTGCCTCTGCTTTGTCCGGGGGAGTTTGGGGATGGTAACGGTGATGGCCAGTATGGTGTTCGCCGGGATCTCGGGATCGTCCACGGCGGATACTGCGGCCGTCGGCTCCATCATGCTCCCTGCCATGCGGCAAAGGGGCTATGACATGCGCTTTGCGGCGGCGTTGCAGGCTGCCGCTGGGGCCATCGGTCCGGTCATACCGCCGAGCATCCTTATGATCATCATCGGGTACGTCACCGGAACCTCTGTGGCCCAGTTGTTTCTGGCGGGAGTCGTGCCCGGGGTCCTGATCGGAACAGGCCTCATGGTGGTCGCATACCGTCAGGCCCTGAAGGAGGGGCCCGACTTTGACGCGCCGGTACCCTTCGACGGTCGGAGGGCTTTCGGTGCCGGGGTGAGGGCTCTCCCTGCCCTCGGGCTACCGCTACTCATCGTGTTTGGGATTCTGGGCGGGGTGTTCACCGCCACCGAGGCCGCTGCCGCCGCGGTGGTGTACGGCCTGGCGGTCGGGCTCTTCCTCTACGGCGAGATCGGCTGGCGTGACCTCCCGTCCATTGCTCTGGAGGCGGCAGAACGGTCGTGCGTGGTCCTCTTCATCGCGGCCACGGCCATGCTATTCGCCTGGTTGGTGGCGGTGAATCAGGTGCCCCAGGCCCTGGGGGCCTTCCTCCAGGCTCATATCAACGACCGCTATGTGTTCCTGATCTTCCTGAATTTGACTCTTCTCCTCATTGGGATGTTTTTGGAGAGCTTTTCGGCGGTCATCGTGTTCATGCCGATCCTCTTCCCGCTGGCTTTGGACTTCGGCATCGACCCCCTTCATTTCGGGATCCTCGCCACGGTGAATCTGGCCATCGGATACATCACACCGCCTTACGGCGCCACGCTTTTTGTTGCCTGTGGCATTGCTGAACAGGACGTTCGCGCCGTGAGTGGGAAGGTGGTGCCGATCTTGATCGCCATGCTGGTGGTGCTGGGTGTGGTGACCTACTGGCCCGAAACGGTCTTGTGGCTTCCACGACTGGCCGGGCCATGAGGGCCCTGATCGTGGTCGTTGCCTTCGCATCGGTCCTCGGGGGATGTGGCTCGGGTGAGCCCGCCACCATCCTGAAGGCTGCACTCTCCCAGAACCCGTCGGAACCTCAGGTCCGGGCCGTTGAACTTTTCGCCGATTTGGTCGCCGAGGGCACGGACGGTCGAGTTCGGGTTGAGATCTACCCCAATAATCAGTTGGGCAATCAGCGGGATGTGGTTGAGGGACTGCAGATGGGCAGTGTGGAATTGGCAAACATCGCCAGTGTTATGGCCAGCTTCGTTCCTGAGATCAATCTGTTTGAGCTGCCCTTTCTTTTTGACGGGCCGGAGCACTTCGACGCCGTTGTGGACTCGGAGATCGGGCAGAGCCTTGCACCGGCCTTCGAGAGGCGAGGCCTGCACCTACTCGGCTACTTCGATGTGGGTGAGCGGCACATCATGACCACTGACCGAGCGGTGGAACGGCTAGAGGATCTGAAGGGGCTCAAGATCCGCACCATGGAGAATCGGTTGCACCTCGCCACGTTCAAAGCCTTCGGTGCAAACCCCCTTCCCATGGCGTATGGGGAGCTGTATACGGCCCTGGAGCAGGGGGTCATCGACGGAGCGGAGGCAGCGGATCCCAACTACTTTGCCAAACGGTTCTACGAGCCGGCCCCTAATTGGGCTCGAATCGGTTGGATCAGGCTCATAGAGTACGTGGTCATGAGCCGGTCCTTCTATGAGGACCTATCCGCTGAAGACCGTGGGGTGATCGACCGGGCGGCCCGGGCCATGATCCTCCAGCAGAGATCCTGGTATCGGGCTGAGGCTGATTCTGCGCTCCAGCGACTGATTGAGGCAGGAGTGTCCATCAGCAGCCCGGATAGGGAGCCCTTCAGAGTTGCGGCCCGGAGCGTATATGAAGATTGGGCCAGTGAAGTTGGGGGGATGGAAAGGATCGAAGCGATTCTGGCCTTGGGGGACTCGGGCCGTGAACCGTGATCTCGGTGACTGTAAGGGGCATGTGGTAAACCGACAATGACAAGAGACCAATAGAGGATTCAACAATGGAATACAGAGTACTGGGCCGTACCGGAGTAAGAGTTTCTTCGTTGGCCCTTGGTACAGCCAACTTTGCCGACCCGACTCCGGAAGCCGAAGCCAAGCAGATCTTGGAGCGGGCCGTGGACGCCGGCATCAACGTCATCGATACCGGCGACAGCTACGGAAAGGGAGAGGCGGAACGGATCATCGGCCGGGCCCTGAAATCCACGGGTCTGCGCCGGGACGTACTCGTGGCCACGAAGGTTTTTCCACCCACTGGGCCTGGGCCCAACGAACGGGGTAGCTCCAGGCTTCACATCCTTCAGGCCTGCGAGGACTCTCTCGATCGGCTTCAGACCGACTACATCGACATCTACTTCATCCACCGATTCGATCCGGATACCCATCAGGAAGAGACCCTGTCGGCCCTGGACGATCTAGTTCGGTCCGGAAAGGTCCGTTATGTGGCCTGCTCCACCCACCCCGCGTGGCGGGTCATGGAGGCCCTGGCCATCAGTGATCGACGGGGCTACCCCCGATACTGCTGTGAACAGCCTCCCTACAACCTCCTGGATCGGCGCATCGAAAACGAGCTGGTACCGCTCTGTGTCGAGCATGGCCTCGGCCTCTTTCCCTGGTCTCCCATCGCCCAAGGCGTCCTTACCGGTCGCTACGCCGACGCCAAGGCCTATCCGGAGGGGTCCCGGGCCGCCTTCAGGGGCGGGATCTACGCGGAGCGAATCAACGAAGCTGGGATCGACGTGGGGAACCGGTTCATGGCCCTCGCCAAGGAAGTGGGGATTCCGCCGATCCAGCTAGCTGTTCTCTGGGTGAAGGACCAGATGGGCGTTACCGCCCCCATCATCGGCCCCAGGACCCTCGACCATCTGGAGGACCTTCTTCCCGTGGGTGACATGCGGTTGAGCAATGATGTTCGTCAGGCCTGCGATGACATGGTTCCACCTGGCGGCATGGTTGCGAATTTCCACAATTCAGCCGGGTGGGGGGCGAAGAGCCGAACGCTCGGAGTGGCGGATAGAGGTGCGAAGTCATGAAACGGAATCGTTGGATTCAGGTTTGTGCTGCGGCTTTGGCCCTTTTCCCAGTTGCCTGCACGACAGACTCTGGGGAGGCCCTGGCCCTGACCGGTGCCACAGTGTGGGACGGCACCGGCGGGCCTGCCCGGGTCGCCGACATCCTCGTGGTGGATGGGCGCATTGTTGAGGTGGGCAGTCCATCCATTCCCAGCGACGCCACGGTTCTGGACTACTCGGGGAAGTGGATCATCCCAGGGCTGGTGGAGGCCCATGCCCATGTGAGCGGATTCTGGGCTCCGGACGAGGTTTCCGATCCAATGGAGCGGGTAAGGGAGGAGCTGGGCCTCTACTCCAGCTACGGCGTCACCACTGTGAACAGCCTGGGGGATGAGCCCCCTTCCACCCGTCAGCTGAGGGATGCTCAGGATACACCGTCACTCGACCGGGCTCGGGTCGCTTTAGCGGGGCCGGTTATTACCGCCACAACGCCTGAGGAGGCGAGGGCTGCAGTGGCGGAAAACGCTTCCGCAGACGTCAACTGGATGAAGATTCGGGTAGACGACAATCTGGGCACCGCCACAAAGATGCCCTGGGATGCTGTTCAGGCTGTACTCGACGCAACTCACGAACGCGGACTCCGTTTGGCCACCCATCTCTTCTATCTGGATGATGCCAAGCGCCTTCTGCGTATGGGGACCGATCTCGTGGCCCACTCCATCCGGGACGCCGAGGTGGACGACGAGCTTATCGGGCTTCTGAGGGAGACGGGAACCTGCTATGTGCCTACGCTGACCCGGGAGGTCTCGGCTTTTGTCTACGGCACCCGTCCGGGCTTTTTCGACGATCCGTTCTTCCTGGAAGGGGCCAAGGCGAGTGAGATCGAGAGGGTATCCGATCCCGCCTTCATGCAGGAAATGAGAGAAAGCCGGGCCGCCGCTCTATATCGGGAGGGGCTGGGCCAGGCCCTGCGGAACCTGAAGCGCCTGTCAGACGCGGGTATCCCTATCGCATTCGGTACCGATGCGGGTATCCCGGGGCGTTTCCCGGGCTATTTCGAACACCTGGAGTTGGACTTGATGGTGGAGGCTGGCCTCACCCCGGAACAGGCCCTGGCCAGTGCCACCCGGGTCGCGGCCGCCTGCCTGGAGATGTCCGAGGTGGGAACCCTGGAGCCCGGAAACTGGGCGGATCTCCTGGTCCTGCGGGCGAACCCATTGGAGGACATCTCCGCCACCAAGATGCTGGAGAAGGTCTTTATCGCCGGGAACGAGGTGCGCTAGCCGGCTCCCTTTCGGCGATGGTCCGACTCAGAGCAGAGTACCCGACAGGATGTCCGGGTTGAATCCCACGACCAGGACAGACCCCTTTCGAATGGCCGGGGCTCTCAGCTTCCCCGAGCGCCCCATGATCAGGCCCAGGATCTCGTCGTCAGTCGGACGGTCATTGGCCAGGTCGAAATGGACCGTCTTCTTGCCTTTGGCCACGTAGAGATCCGTCAGACCGTCCAAAAGTGCCAGCGCCCCCTCGGCGTCTATGGCGTCCTTTGCATTCTGGACCTCACCGTCCTCAATGTTGTTCTGCGCAAGAAACTCTTGCGTGCGTTTACAGCTGGTTCAGCCAGGGCGGTGGTACCGCCACTCCAACGTTCTAGTCATGAGTAGTTCCGAGATGGGGCATTTGGAAAAGGGGCATGGATCAACATTCGCCCAGCGACCTTGCCACATGGTAAGGAGTTGCGCAAGGTTCGAGCCGCGCCTTTTCTTCTTTTGCCTGATTACGGAGTAAACGATGCCATCGTTGAAGCTCGAGTTCGAAAAGGGAGGGACCTTCACCGCGAGGTTGCTGGAGGATGAGGCCCCTAAAACCTGTGCTACCCTCAGAAGCCGCCTTCCCTTTGAATACCTGTTCCAGCAGAGCATCGTGTCCGGTCAGGTCATGGTGGCCATACCGCCGGATCTAACCGTGGAGCGGGAGAACCAAAGGGTGGCCGGCATTCCACCGGGGGCGTTGAGTTTCCTGGTGGCGGACGAGCCGGTGTTGGTGCCCGACGAGATCTATATCGCCTATGGCATTTTCATCTCGCGGGGTCTCACCGTCGACGCAAAACAACCCGTCAATGTGTTCGCCCAGATCGACGACGGCCTGGATGAACTGAAAGAGATCGGTGCGAGAATTATCAGGTACGGGGCGGAGATGGTCCGCTTCAGCCTGGAGGACTAGTGGGCGGTAGTACGTAGGGTCGGACGTCTGGTCGAAACGAAGGACATACAGGGGGAAGTCATGCAAATACCACGGATCCGCGGGCGGCACCTACTTCTTCTGACCCTGGCCCTCGGGGCCCTGACCTTGGATACCGGGGCGGCCTTCGGACAGGACTCCGGGGATCGGTTCCCGGCAAGCGACTGGATGCGTTTCTCCAATGTGGAAGACGCTGGCTTCGACCCGGCAAAGCTCGAGGCCGCCCGAAGCACATGGGAGGGAATTCCCTCGTCGGCTTTTTTGGTCATAGCTGATGGTGCGGTGGTGGCCTCCTGGGGGGACGTTGAACGCCGGTTTATGTGCCATTCGGTCCGAAAGAGTTTCCTCTCAGGCCTCTATGGGATCTACTGGGACCGGGGTGAGATCGAGCTCAACAAAACGTTGGCGGACCTGGGAATCGACGATGAACCTCTGCCTCTACTGGCCGCAGAAAAGAGGGCCCGAATCCTCGATCTCCTGAAGGCCCGATCCGGAGTTTTCCACCCTGCCGCATATGCGGGACGAACCGACTCTCGGCCTCGTGGGAGCGAGGGCCCCGGTCGCTATTTCGCATATAACAACTGGGACTTCAACACCTCGGCGGCGATCCTGATGCAGGAGACCGGCGTCGACGTTTTCGAGGCCTTCGACGAGCACTTCGGACAGCCCCTGCGGATGGAAGACTGGCGGGTCTCGGACGGGTACTACCACTACGAACGGGACAAGTCGAAATACCCAGCCTACCCCTTCCGGATGTCGGCCCGAGACGCCGCACGATACGGTTTGCTCTTTGCCCGGAGTGGGAGGTGGGAAGACGATCGGATACTCTCCGAGAACTGGGTGGATCGCAGCTCGGCGCTCTACTCCATCGACAGTGATGTCATGGGGTATGGGTTCTATTGGTGGGTGATGCGGGAGGCCAGGTTCCTGAAGCACGGCATGTACGCGGCGATGGGGGTGGGCAACCAGTTCATCGCAGTGTTGCCGAAGTCGGACATCGTCATCGTGAACCGGGCCAACACCTACGAGGACGAGAGTACCCCCACGGCAGCCCTGCTGAACCTCATCGAAGAGGTTCTCGAGGCTCGGACGGGGACCTCGGTGGCCCATCCGGAGTTGGTGGCCTTGGAGGAGACCTCTCAGCCAGGGGTCACGTCAGTTCCGAATGGGGAGCTTGAGGAGTTCGTAGGCGAATGGAGATACCCTCCCGCCAGGACCGGACTACCTCAACGCACCACGGTCAGCCTTACCCTGGGGGAGGGTTATTTGGTGGGGTTCTCCCCGGTATCAGGGACTTTCAAGCTATTCCTTCAGGACGACGGCACGTTCTTCGAGGAAGACAGTCATCAGCGTTTCGTTCAGGTAAGGAACGAGAATGGCTCCTTTGCCGGGATCGCCGATGAGAGGTCGGGCGGTCCCTTCCCTCCCATGCCCCACCCTGAAGGCACCCGGGACTAGGAGCGCCGAATGTCCAGCCGAATCGCTTTCTACTTGTTGGTCCTGACCCCCGTCTTCCTGTGCTCCTGTTCCGCCGAGTCAGGGGCTCCGGGCGGAGAGGGGGTCGGGGCGGACGAGGTGGTCCCCACCGGAAGCGATGGCCAGGAAGAGGCCCGGGCGGCAGAGGAGGCCGCCCTCAGAGAATGGAATCATCGGATCCGACGGGAAAAGTTCGACATGGTTCTGCCTCAGATCATGAGGAAGAACGATGTGGACATGTGGATTCACATAGCGAGAGAGACCATCCCGGATCCCTTCGGTTCGGAAGAGCTGGGGAGCTCCTCGGGTGTCTTCGTCTTCACGGACGGTGGTGGGGACCGGGTCGAACGGGCGGTCCTCGGACGTCGCTGGGGCGATTCCCATGCAGGAGAAACCTGGAGAGTCACCTGGGACACGAGGCTGGTGGAGGAATCCGGGGCCTACGACATACTCCAGGACCCGGTCCTGGTGAAGCAGCCCCCGGGAGGCCCGGAGACAGAGTACGACTATCGGTTTCAGGGCCTGAGGGAGTTCGTCCAGGCTCGAAATCCTCAACGCATCGCCCTGAACTACATCATGGAGTTGGGCCCCTACCCCACGACTACGAGAGCCCAGGACGGGATCTCCCACACGGATTACCTCCTGTTGGCTGAGGAACTAGGGGAGAGCTACGCCGGCCGCATCGTCTCCTCCGAGTACCTGATGATGGAGTACATCGCCACCCCGGTGCCGAGCGAAATCGAGTTACTCAAGAAGATCCGGCCGGATGAGATTCGGCGGGTCGAGAGGGCATTCGCCGAGATCGTCCCTGGTGTCACGAAGAATCGGGAGGCGGGGGTGACAGTCTTCCGGCGGAGGGGAACCGGAGTTTCCCAGCGGGGGCGGACGCCGGGACATGAAGATGTCGTGATCCAGGGGGGAGATATCGTCGCCTCCCCGAGCCAGGGGATGTTCGCTTACGTGCTTCGGGAGGGAGAGACCGAGCCACCCGAGGACATTCAGAGGACCTGGACGACCTATCTCTTCATCGACAGGGTTCTGGCGGAGAACATCAGAGTGGGAATGACGCCCCGGGAAATTGTCGAGAACTACACTGCGGTGTTCGAAAATGAGGGGATCATTCTCAGGGATGACCAGATCCACCTCTTCACTCCGAGGAACGACTTCGCGTCCTTCACGGCCGGGTTCGAGCCAGGGGCGACCCACCTCAATATCGACTGCCATGCCATGGGGAAGGGGGCCCGGGAAAGGAAGTTCGAAAACTACTTCGGCCCCAGGATCGGATCCAACGGACCGGAGTGGATGTGGGACATACCCCTCCCGCCCGACCACCATTTCGTCCTGGAATACTTCATCTACCTGCCCTGGCCATCCACCGAACACGAGGACCAATACCTGTTCTGGTGGAATCATGAGCAGGCCATCGCCACGGACGACGGCGTTGAATACCTGTCCCCTCCCCAGGAGGAGCTCTACCTGATTTCCGGTTGACGGGTCCCGGTCGTCTACCTCACCCGCCCGCCAGCCGAGTCACCTCCGCCTCCAACTTATTGAGTGTTGCCTGATCCGCCGCCGTGGGCGGGCCGAAGTTGCCGTCATTGAATCGGCCGGCGTTTCCGGCGCTGCGTACCAATCCCCTCATCTGCCCCTGGATCTCTCGGAGGGCGTTCGCGGATTCACCCGAGGCTCCGGCCACCGCCTCCTGCAACCGTCCGCTCAAGGCCCTGACCCGTAGGAGGTAGTCCTCGGTGGCCCGGTAGTCGGCATCGGTGAGCTCCAGCAGGGGATCGCCCACCACACTTACGAACTGGCTCGACTCCACACCTCTGGAGGTGAGCGTCACGGTGTACGTGGCCGGAGAAACGTGGATTCCGCTGCTCTGGTTTGGGTTCCTGGTGTAGCCCGGATCGTCGAAGGGTGCCCATGAATCCGGCAGGTCCGGGTCACCGTGGCGAAGATCCCAGTTGATGCGGTGCATACCAGCACCGGAGGGGACCGTCATGCGGCGGATGACCGATCCGTCGGCCCGGCTAATGGCCAGTTCCGCAGAGCCGCCACCTGTGCCCAGGTGATAGGTGATTTCCACTCCGTCCGGGGGATTCTGGCCCGTGAACTCCGCCTGGGCGATGTAGGAATTGTCCTTCCGGTAACGGAAGAGGGTGGCATCGGCCATGGAGAAGAGGTGGGCCGGTGCGGACGCTGACTCCAAAGTCCACTCGGCCAGGAATCGGGTGTCGTCGAGGATCCAGATGCTGTTCCCGTGGGTGCCCAGGACCAGGTCCTTCTCCCGGGGGTGGAGAATAAGGTCGTCATGGGTGGTGGTGGGCAGGTTCTGGAGCTTGGCCCAATGTGCGCCCAGGTCGGTGCTCACCCAGGCGGCATGCTCCGTCCCCAGGAAGAGGACGTTCGGATTGTCAGGGTGTTCCACGATGACGTTTACGGAGCCTTCCGGTAGGCCCCCGTGCAAGGGTGTCCAGCTCTCCCCCCAGTCGGTGGTGCGGTAGACGTATGGGGCGAAGTCGCCTTCGCGGTGGCCGTCGAAGGTGGCATAGGCCGTCCCCAGTTCATGTGCAGAGGCGTCCACGCGGCTGACATAAGTCCCGTCCGGTAGACCGGGCACGTTCTGGGACACCTCGGTCCACGTCTCCCCCTGGTCACGTGTGTACTTCAGATTACCGTCATCGGTGCCGATCCAGAGGACTTTCCAGTCCAGGGGCGATTCGGCCAGCGTGGCAATAACCCCGAATGCGCCGACGCCGTCGTTTGCGGAGATATAAACATCGCCGTGGGGCACTTCCATCAGTTCCCGCTGGGAAGTGTCGATGCCCCTGTCCAACTCATCGGACCAGTTCCAAGTGTCGCCGTAGTCCCGGGAGATGAAGAGGCGCCTCCCGCCCAGATAGACCAGACCTTCCTGGTGCATGGAGGCCAGCGAGGGGGAGGTCCAGTCGAAGGGATTTCGGCCGCCATCAGGCGAGGGTAGGACGATGGGTTTTTTCGTTCCTGAAATGGCATCCACCCGAGTGTAGCTGCCGCTGGTGGCTGCGCTGTAGACGAAACGTGGCCCGGCTTTGTCCACCTGTTGATACATCCCGTCGCTGAATCCGATCTGCTGCCAATCCTCGTTCAGGATCCCGTCGAAACGGCGTGTCTCGGAGGGCCCCATCCAGGAGTGGTTGTCCTGCATGCCCCCGTAGACCCAGTAGGGGTTCCGCATGTCCACGCCGATGCCGTAGAACTGTCCGATGGGGAAATTGTTGATCTTGCGGTAGCTCATCCCGCCGTCGAAGGTTTCGTACATCCCGCCGTCCCCGGCCAGGTAGAAGTGCTCCGTATCCTCGGGGTCCCACCACACCGCGTGCATGTCCAGGTGGACACCCACATCGTAGGTAGGCTGGGCGGCTACCGTCTCCCATGTGCGACCTCCATCCATACTCTTCATGGAGTTGGTGGAGGCGGTGATCACCAGGTCGGGATTCCGAGGGTGAATGAAGACGTGGGAGTAGTACATGGGGCGCTGATTCTGGTCGCTCAGCTGTTCCCAGGTGGCCCCCCCGTCCTCGGTACGCCAGGTGCCGGTCCCACTAGGCTCCCGGTTTCCGCGGCCGAAGCCGCCCTGACCAGCTGGGCGTCCGCCGGGTGGTGGCGGGTTGGGCGCCTCCACCATGGCCACGAGGACGTTTGGGTCCGACCGGGAGATGTCCAGGCCGATTCTACCCACATCGCCTTCCGGCAGGCCGCCGGCCAACTTTTCCCAACTCGCTCCGCCGTCCGTTGTTTTGTAGATCCCGCCGTTGGGTCCGCCGCCATTGAATCCCCAGGCCTTCCGGAGGCGGGCGTACATCCCGGCGTAGATCACGTTGGGATCGGTGGGGTCCATGGCCAGGTCCACTGCGCCCGTGAAATCGTCCAGGTAGAGCACCTTCTCCCAACTCTGGCCGCCGTCTGTGGTCCGGAATACCCCCCGCTCCGGCCCCGGCGCCCACAGGTTGCCGAGCCCAGCTACATAAGCCACCTCGGGATCGGTGGGATGCACCAGGATCTCACCCACGTGACGCGTGCCTTCGAGACCGAGGTGCCGCCAGCTTTCGCCCCCATCGTCGGATCGGTACACGCCGTTGCCCCAGGAAGTACTGTTCCGGTTGTTCGGCTCCCCGGTCCCAGCGTATAGCACGTTCGGATTCGAGGGTGCCAGGGTGACGGCCCCGAAAGTGGAAACCGGCTGGTCGGCGAACACATTGGTCCATTCGTGGGTCCGGTTCGTGGACTTCCAAAGTCCCCCCGCCGCCGTGGCCACGTAGACGATGGACGGATCCGATGGATCCACGTCGACGTCGGTGATTCTCCCGCCGGTTACAGCAGGGCCAATGACACGCGGGTGGATGCCGGCCAACTCCGCTTCCGAGATGGGAACGGCCTGCTGCCCGCTTCCCGGGGCCAGGGTAAAGAACGTCCCGCCGAGGGCGAGAAGAAAGCTGAATGCCGGTGCGGCGAAGTTACGTGGCATGGTATTTCGTCCTGTTTGAGTTGGCAGAACGCGCCGGTTCGCAGAGGCCTCCGGAGGACGGCCTCAAACCCGGAACGTCGTTCGCTCGTCTGATTCACAGCAGCCGGCGTGGAAGATCGTCTGGGTCCTACCTACTGGCCGCCTCCACTCCGTCGCGGCGCCCGGCATTGGACCCACTGTTTAGGCTGGCCGGTCCGGGGATCGATGGGCAGTACCGTCCGATCCCTCGGAACCCGGTCCGGATCTTCTGAAGCGGCGTAGGCAAGCATGGCCGCCAGGGTCGCGTTGTTCTTGAGATCGTCGAAAATGATCTTGTCGTAGGTGTCACGATTGGTGTGCCAGGTGTACTGACGGTATTCGTCGTAGGCAGCCTGAAGTCTGAAAGACGGTGCGCCGGTACAAAGGAAGGACACGTGGTCGCTGCCGGAGTTGTTCTGCCCCCCTGGGAACTCCAGAGTGATGTGCCGTGAGATGGGATCCGGTACCTGGGATACCCATCGGGCGATGTGCTGCCCGGCATAGAGAAAGCCCTGGGCCTCGATACGCTCGATGCGCCAAGATCCGTTGTCCTGGTTGAAGGCTGCCTGAAGGCCCTCCATCACCTCCGGGTGATCCTCACGGAAGCTCCCGGACCCGATCAGCCCCATCTCCTCAGGGCCCCAGAGCCCAACGATGATGGTGCGGCGAGGGTTGGGGTACGTGGCCTTTAGAATTCGCATGGCCTCCATCATCATGATGGACCCGGTGGCGTTGTCCGTGGCGCCGGTGGCTGCGTGCCAGGAATCGAGGTGGGCGCCAAGAACGATGTATTCCTCAGGGAGTTCGGTTCCCCGGAGTTCGGCGACTACGTTGAACTGGGGCATCTCCCCGATATACTCCGCCTCGATGTTCATGCGGATCCGGGGGCCCTGGCCCTTTTCAGCCATCCTGAAAACCATCCCGTAGTCTTCGCAGCTCAGGTCTACCGAAGGGGCGTCCCGGGTGGAGGCGCTGAACACCTTGTTCACGCCCCATCCGTTGGACCAGGAGGAGGAGATGATGCCGGCGGCGCCGGCTTCTGCGAACCGTTGGACTGCGCCTCTGCCTCCGAAGGGTGCGAGGCGCCGGTTGTAGTCTTGGCGAAGCGCCTGACGCTGCTCGGCCAAACGTTCAACCGTTTCCGGGGTGGCGTTGGCCTCTAGTGCTTGGGGAGCCCTGCACATGGGCTCCGGAGCAGAAACCAGGACGATCTTTCCTTGAACCGATGGAAGCCATGCCACGGCCTCGGCCTCCGAGGGAAATTCCGGGACGGTCACCACGTCACCTTCGATGGGGCCGTCCGTTCCCGGACTCCAGGCCAGGACCTCCGATTCCAGAGTTGAAATCCGGGGAGCGACGAGGTCCACGTGAGTGATCCCGAACTCCCATCCGTTCCATGTACCGTACTGTTCCTTACGGGCAGACACTCCCCATTCCCCGAACTTGCTCAGGGCCCAATCGGCAGCGGCCTCGAGCTCATGTGATCCCGCGAGGCGAGGCCCGATAAAGTCCGTCAGGACTTGGGCCAGATCCTCGGTCTGGGACTCTTCCATGCCGAGGGTCCACATCTGGCGGATGACAGGGTCGTCCGTTCGGATGCTTTGGGCTGAAGCGACCTGGATCAGAGTCAGGGACATGGCTGCCACCGTCAGAACGATGCGGGGCAAACGTACGGATTTCATCAAGTGTCTCCTCGTATTCAGCTTCCGGTGGGCCGGTCTCGAACCGGCCGGACACGGGATGGAACTTACGACGGTGAGCGGGCAAATGCAGGCCCCCAACCCCATACCTGTTTTGCCTACCGCAGTGAGTTGCACCCCGTCGCTGGGTCTGCTATGGTCCGCCACCGCCTACCCGACATCGAGGACGACCCATGTCTATTCGAAAACCGGCCCTGGCTTGGTGCCTTCTCGCACTGACCTCCACCTCCTGTGGCCAGCAGAAGGCAGACCTTGTTCTGGTGAATGGTGATGTCTACACGGTGGAGGCGGACCAGCCCTGGGCCAAAGCCGTCGTCATCTCCGGGAATTCCATCACCGCGGTTCTCGCCGACGAGAGGGAGGCCGAGGCCTTCATCGGACCCGATACCCGGGTTGTGGATCTGGAAGGGAAGCTGGCAGTTCCCGGCTTCATCGATGCCCACGTTCATTTCGCCGGCTTTTCGGCTCAGCAACAAGACATCATGCTGATGAACGTTGATAGCGATGAAGGGCTAGTGGAGGAACTGGGTAGGGTCGTGCCCCTGGTCGGGGAAGGGGAGTGGATCACCGGTGGAGACTGGTCCGGGGCGATTCAATGGTTGGCCGGGACTGGCGAACTCGATGCAGAGAGCGAGGCCGCAGCCAAACGGTGGGAGCCGGATCGATTCGCTGTAGATGGCCTTACGCCCCAAAACCCTTGTTTTCTCAACAGCTACGATGGTGACCTTTACCTGGCCAACACGGCCGCACTTCAGGCAGCTGGCCTCCAGGCCGGGGGTCTCGAAGGCATGGAGATGCGTGAAGGATCACCTACCGGGTTGATACACAGGGGGTCCCCGGCCATCGACCGTATCAGGGCCGCTATCAAACCCAAGTCCGAGGAACGGATTCTGAACGAATACCGGGCCGGATTGAGGAGGATGGCGGAGATGGGCATCGTGGAATTCCACGATATGTTCAGGAGCTTTGCCGAAGTGGAACGCTTCGTGAAACTGCAGGAGAGCGGGGAGCTTTCGGCCAGGGTCTGGATCCGGCCCTGGCTGGACCTGAGTGAAGAGATGTTCCAGAGGGGCCTCACGATGGGGGTCCATCCTCAGACCAAGGAGCGGGATTTCTTCCTCCGGTACGGTAGTTTCAAGAGCGCAAACGACGGGTTCCTCGGATCTCGGGGGGCCATGCTTTTTGAACCCTACACTGACCGACCGGACTACAAGGGCCATTACCAGGAGTACAACAGCGACTCTGATGTCCCCGGTAGCCTCGTAGGAAATCCCGATGTGTTCTACGAGTACTGCAAGGCCGCCATCGAGCATGGGTTCTCCGTCGACTCCCACGCCATTGGCGACCGGGGCATATCGGAGGTCATCGATGTGCTGGAGCGGATTCAGGAGGACCTTGGCGCGGACTTGAGCATGTTCCGCATCATCCACGCTGAGATCGTCCAGCCCAGGGAGTTCGAGAGGCTGAAGGCCCTGAACCTCATCGTCGAAACGAATCCCAGTCAGCTACCCGACGATATGCGGTGGCTGATTCACCGACTCGGTCCCGAGCGAGAAAAGCTGGCCTTCCCATTCCGGACCTTCATCGATGAGGGCATCGTCATGAACTTCGGGTCGGATGTCCCGGGGAACGCCGGAGCGATCTTCTTCAATCATCCCAAGTACGTCCTCAATTCGGCGGTGAACCGAACCAACAATGAGGGTGAGCCTCAGGGCGGGTGGCTGCCACACCACAGAATCACCATTGATGAGGCCATGCGGGCGTTCACCATCAACGGTGCCTATGCATGTATGCGTGAGGACTCCATTCGCGGATCCATAAAAGCCGGAAAGTTGGCCGACATCACCGTCGTTGATAGGGATATCATCAACAACCCGGACGATCTCCTGAACATGGAGGTGGTGATGACGATTGTGGATGGCAGGATCGTTTTCGGGGGCTAAGGAGATGAAACTCACCATTGAGGAAAACCGGGAAACCATCAAAAGGTACAGCCATATCAGGCCGCCTTTTTTATGGGGATCGGTCCGGTGTTCAGCCTGGTGTCCCGGAACCTCCCGGAACTGCACGCTCGCGAAAGGTCACAAGGGACCCCACGTCGCCCACGGACTTTTCAGGAACGTCGTAGCGGTTTGGGATGGGAACCCGAAATTTCGAAAGTCCGAGGTGGGCGCTAGCCGGGATGTTGGGGATGTCACACCAAGTGGTCTCCGGGGTAGTGGACTGCTGCCGGCATTGATGGCCTTCCGGAGCCGCATCGTTCGTAGGGCGCCTTCCATCGAAGAAGTTGTCTTTCTCGTCTTTGCCTTTGGGATGGTGTGGTTCGTCATCGACTGGGCTCTACGGATCATGATGCTGAAGTGAAGTGAGCCCGCTCCAGGTGACCGGCCCTACAAAGGAGAAGCATCCAATGAAGGGAATCGCGGTCAAGAGCTGGGATGAGCTAGAAGACCGGGTACCCTCGCCGGCATTCGTCGCGGGAGTGGACCTGGTGATCGTTCGTTATGACAGCAGCGTAAGCGTTCTATATGGGCGTTGTGCCCATAGAGGCGCCCTCATGGCCGACGGTCATGTGGACGGGGAGAACCTGATCTGCGGTTTGCACGGGTGGGACTACCGGCTGGATTCAGGGGTCAGCGAATACAACAACTCAGAGACGTTGCCGAAGTTCAAAGCCTGGGTTGAGGATGGCCAGGTTTTCGTCGACGAAGACGAAGTCACCACATGGGCCACTGATCATCCCCAACCTTATGATCGCGAGGCCTACCAGGGGGCTTTCCAGGACCCGACGGGCACCGGTGCTGAGCCATACGTGAAGTTCATCAGGAAGCTCGCGGCTGATGGTCTCTCAAAAGTTGGGCACCACGGCCCAACCGGGGCCATGGGTGTGCCCCGAGATCAGTTGCCCCTGTGGGATGATCTTCAATTGGTGGTGGGCCAGCTTCACAACCTGCCCCTCCTCGATGACGAAGCGGTTGGGACGGATCTCGTCATCGGCCCGCTGGCGCAGAAACCGCTTCATCTCCGTATCCCGCTCTTCGTGTCCGATATGAGCTACGGTGCCCTCTCTGAAGAGGCCAAGATCGCCTTGTCCAAGGGTGCTGAGTTGGCCGGGACCGGGATCTGTTCCGGTGAGGGTGGCATGTTACCCGAAGAACAGGAAGCCAATTCCCGATACCTCTTTGAACTGGCTTCGGCCCGGTTCGGATTCTCCTGGGAGAAGGTCCAAAAGACTCAGGCCTTCCACTTCAAGGGGGGGCAGGGTGCCAAGACGGGTACCGGGGGTCACCTTCCTGGCAGCAAAGTCAAAGGCAAGATCGCCCAGGTCAGGGGACTATCCGAAGGGCAGGCTGCTATTTCGCCGGCCCGTTTCCCGGAGTGGACCGAGGTGAGTCAGATCCGGGATTTTGCATCGGAGGTCCGGGAGAAGACGGGAGGCATCCCAGTAGGTTTTAAGCTCTCGGCCCAGCATATCGAAAAGGACATCGATGCGGCCTTGGAGGTGGGTGTCGACTACATCATTCTGGACGGTCGGGGAGGGGGGACGGGTGCTGCTCCCCTGATCTTCAGAGACAACATCTCCGTCCCCACCATCCCCGCCCTGGCCAGAGCCCGGCGTCATCTGGATGCCAGTCAGGCTGAGGGCGTCACCCTGATTATCACCGGGGGGCTGCGTCACCCGGCAGACTTCACCAAAGCACTGGCCTTGGGTGCGGACGGAGTCGCCGTGTCGAATGCGGCGATCCAGGCCATAGGGTGCCTGGGCATGCGGGCTTGCCATACCAACAACTGTCCGGTAGGGATCGCGACCCAGAAGCCGCATCTGCGGGGGCGCCTCCCTGTGGATATCGCTGCCGAACGTCTCGCTCGGTTCTTTTCGGCCTCGGTGGAGCTGATGAAGGTCCTGGCCCGAGCTGCCGGTCACCGACACCTGAAAGGGTTTTCGATCGAGGATCTAACCACCTTCAAGACCGATATGGCGAATCTGACCGGGGTTCCTTACGGGGGGGTGGGCTAGTTCTTCAGCTGGGGTCGCCCCCTCCGCAACTCCTCGTCGAAAGCCACAAGCTCGAAGTCGTCTATGTAGCCCAGACGATTCGGGTCCTGTACGTACGCTTCCAACTCCTTTTGCTGCCCTAGCTCCCTCTCGAACGCTTCTACTTCCCGCCGATCGGATTCTTCCCTCGTCTCATCGCTGGCGTAAACGATGTCGCCAACCCTCTGGTCTTCCAGGTTCAGCGTTTGACGGACCACCTCGGCGCCCTGGAAGCGGCGAAGAATCTCCGGGAAGCGGTACAGGGCGGCGCCATCGGGGGTTTCCTCGATTTCTCCATCGAACTCTGCGGTGAAAGCCTGTAGATGCCTCAGGAAATCCCGGTCCCAGCCAAGCTCCGGGGGCAGGTTGGGCTCTTCCACCTCCTGCTTCCTCCGCCGGGCAGAGGTCCCGGAGGGGAGCAGCAGGGTCTTGGCCTTCTTCACTGCACCTGCCCCACTGATCCAGAGGGGGCCTCTCGGAGCGAGGGAAGCCTGAAAGACCTGGGCCAGGAGGATCTTTCGGAGGTTCCTCTCCTGACGTTTCCGGTTTCGGTGTCTGACCCCGAAATAGCGGAGGAGTGGGATGAAAAAAAAGAGAGTGCTGAACACGGCTGGAAGCCACACGAGTCCAAACCAGGCCAGAGGACCTCCGAGTCCGAGTTGAGGGAAGATGAACCAGGGTGCAGAGATGGCCGCCACCAGGTTGAAGCCGTTCATCCCTCCGATCATGGCGTTCGATTTTGAATCGTTCCCCGTCCAGGTTTCAGTCGGCTCCAGGCGCCGCCATGAGGGGTCCGGTTCCTTCTCCGACACCCGGCCGCCGGCGCTGACCATAAGTTCCGGGAAGATGTAGACCATCCCACCGTCTGGTGTGACGCGAACGTCCCCGTCGTACGCGCCCATGATACGCCCCATCTCTTCCTCAGCCTGGTGCAGAGGGAGGCCCGTGTGCTGAACCAGTTCAGTGGCGGTGAGGACCCCGCGGCGGGCCCGAATGAGACGGACCACGCTTCGGTCTTTTTGGAGCTGGGTGGGGTGAGGGACATCCGGGCCAAACACGAAGGCAAAGACCCGCTTCACGAACGGGACCTTCTCTTCCCCTTGGGCCTTCCCGTACTGCTGCTCCCATCGGCGACCGTAGTAGGGCCGCCGCCATCCCCATCCGGGCCTCCAGAAAAAGTACCAAAACCAGAAACCCGGGAATCCACCACCCCTTCGGCGTCCCAGGGCGAAACCCCTCCCGCGGTTCCGGTCGCCTCCCTTGGATTGGCTGGCTACGAAAGCCGCGATGAGGAGGACGACGAAGACGACGAAGTAGACCACCAGCATGAGGACGATCCAAACCTTGAATGCCTCACGGAAGGCGGCCCAACTCCGGGTGGCCATCCGACTCAGAAGAGGCTCGGCGTCCCGTTTCAGGAGCTTCGGATCGAACCGGTAGACCAGGGTCCCGGTTTCACCAACCTCCAAGTGGCCTCGGCGGGTCTCCAGGAGCTTTCGGAGAGTGGTCTCGGCTTCAGCCCGGGGCATGCCGGTGGCTGAGACAACATCCCCTACGGTGACCCGGCCCCTGGATTTCTTTATTGCACCCAGGACTGCAGAGGACGAAGGGCCAGGATTCGGTATTGTGGCGGTGTCAGCATTCATGAAGAGAGTTTACCCGATGCGAACGCCCTGGGTCCTTTGATGGGGTTCCCCGGGTCACCGGATCGGACCGCTGACGGTCAGCTTGATGACTTCACCCTTCAGGGGACCGGTAAACCATGGAGTTTGCGTTCATCCCTGCCCCCACCGAGGCGAACAAGACCAGGTCCCCCGGGAAGATCTCCTGCATCTCCATGCGCCCCCTCCGCATACGATCGAAAAGGGTCGGCAGAGTGGCCACCGAACTGTTGCCCAGCCAGGAGATGGTCATAGGCATAATGTGGGCAGGGATGTCGGGTACTCCGTACAGCTTGAAGAGGCGCCTGAGGATTGTGTCATCCAGCTTGGCGTTGGCCTGGTGGATCAAAACCTTCGTCACATCGGTGAGCGTAAGCCCGGCCCGATCCAGACTATCCTTTACGACTCCCGGCACGGTCCCAATAGCGTACTCATAGAGCTTCCTGCCATACATCTTCAGGAATAGCCGGTCATCGCCCGGTTCGGGATGGTAGGAGGGGCCCATCCGAAGGAGTCGGGCGTGCTCGAAGGTGTCGGACCGGGTCGAGTGGCTGAGTATCCCTACCGGAACCTCGGATTCGACTGCCTCCATCAAGGTGGCCCCCGCACCATCGGCGTAGATCATGCTGTCTCGATCATGGGGGTCGCATACCCGGGAAAGAGTCTCGGCCCCTATTACCAGGGCCCTCTTCGCGTCGCCGGATCGAAGGTAGTAGTCGGCCTGGATTACGGCCTGCAGCCACCCCGGGCAGCCGAAGGGTACATCGTAGGCCACACATGAGGGGTTCTTGATTCGCAGACGTTCCTTGATCCGGGCAGCCAGCGTCGGGCAGAAATCAAGACGGGAGCTTCCGGCTTGGACGTCCCCGAAATTGTGGGCAACGATGATGTAATCCAGGGTTTCGGGGTCCCATCCCGAGTCGGCAAGGGCCAGTTCAGCGGCCTCCCCTCCGAGATCCGAGGCGACCAGGTCATCCGTGACGTATCGGCGCTCTGATATCTCGGTGATGTCCCGGAATTTTTCCACGACACGTTCATTGTCAGCCGGGTCC
>RCNC010000419.1_pt1 | contig 26921 bp, 17 predicted proteins | sample 2041301 | NCBI WGS metagenome assembly RCNC01 (sample SAMN09708231, study PRJNA481090) | Marine sediment metagenome, whole genome shotgun sequencing project. | biome: marine sediment; feature: ocean; material: sediment; isolation source: Sewage treatment plant 13A marine sediment (STP13A) ... | reverse complement strand
TTTCGTTCAGATGTCGGATCCGGCGCCACCGGGGACGCCCCGTTTTCTACCACCCTCCTTGCAGAGCAATGGCCGTACCAGATGGCGGCGCAGAACGACAGAAAAACAGACACATCGATAATCCTTTAATTTGCAAATATTTAGGGACGGGACAACATAGAAAATATGTCCTGGAAAGGCTGAAATGAACTGGCCGGATAAGACAAGTGGTTGACGTTGATTACAAGCTTGAAACCGGGCCATAAAAACGGAAGGAAGCTACTGAAAAAGAAGGGGTAAGTCGCTTACGGTTTTGCAAGGGGAATGACAGGATTGTCGAGCCGTCCGCGAAGCCTTTCGCCCTCGGCGGAAATGATGCGGGCTTCCACCATCTGGCGCTGGCGCACGCCCTCGGCCGGGAAGGTCACCTGGAGATAGTTTCCGCTGAGCCCCGTGGCCTCTCCGTCGTCATCGTCCACGGAGAGCACCACCAGTTGCTGGTGGGTATCCACAAAGCGGTGGGCAAACGTGCTGCGCAACTGGGCGGACAGGTCGCGGAGGTGGCGGCTGCGTGATTTGACCACATCGCCGTGGGGGCGGCCGGCCATCGCCGCCGCCGGCGTGCCCGGCCGGGGCGAAAAGGGGAAAACGTGGAGGTAGGCCAGGCCCAGTCCACCCACCAGTTCACAGGTGGCCTGGAAGTCTTCCGATCGTTCGCCGGGGAAGCCGACCATCACATCGGCGCCGATACACGCATCGGGCAGGGCCGAAAGGATCGCCGCCACCCGCTCACGGTATTGCTCGGCGGTGTATGGACGGTTCATCACCCCCAGCACGGCATTGGACCCGCTCTGCAGCGGCAGGTGGAAGTGGCGGGCCACCGAGCCGAAGCCGGCAATGGTCTCGATCAGCCGGTCGGTGAACTCGAACGGTTCGATGGAGCTGAGCCGGTAGCGCAGGGGGAGCCCCAGTTGCTGCAGCCGCAGGAGCAGGGTCACCAGGCTCTGGTCCTCGCCGTCCGCAAGGTCCTCGCCCCAACGGCCCAGATGAACCCCGGAGAGCACCACCTCAACGAATCCCTCCTCGCCGAGCAGTCGCAACTGCTGCTCCACTTCCTCGCGGGGCTGGCTCCGGGATGGCCCGCGCACCGAGGGCACGATGCAGTAAGCACATTCTTCATCGCAGCCGTCCTGGATTTTGAGAAAGGGCCGGGAACGGTTGCCAAAGCGGGTCAGGACGCGGTTGAAGGTTGGCCGCTCCCCTTCCGGCGCGGTAGCCGGGGTGTCGCCGGCCAACAGGGCACCCAGGCGTTCCCGCTGGTTGCGGGTGACCACCAGGTCGACCCCGTCGATGCCTTCCAGGACAGCCTGGTCGCGCTCGGCATAACAGCCGGTGACCACCAGCCGGGCCAGGGGATGCTCGCGGACCAACTTGCGAATCAGCTGTCTCGCCTGGTAGTCGGCGCGGGTGGTGACGGTGCAGGTGTTGACCAGCAGGATGTCCGCTTCGTCCGGATGCTCCAGACGAACCAGCCCCCGCTCTTCCAGCTCGGAGGAGATGGCTTCGGCGTCATACTGGGCCACTTTGCAGCCCAGCCCCGTGACGGCAAAGCTGGAGGGCGGAGCGGGCATTGCCGTTCTCCCGGGGGGCCGCCGGTCAGAGCTTTTCGGCCGCCGCCTGCACCTTGCGTGATTTGGCCTCCACCGCGGCGGCCATCTTGCCCCGGGCGTCCTTGAGCTTCCCGGACAGGTCGGCGTCGGAGAGGCCGAGGATCTGCACGGCAAAGAGCGCGGCATTCCGGGCACCGGCCTTGCCGATGGCCATGGTGGCCACCGGGATCCCGGCCGGCATCTGCACCGTGGCCAGCAGGGCATCGAGACCGCCCAGCGGAGTGGCGTGGAGCGGGACACCGATCACCGGGATGGTGGCCTTGGAGGCCAGCACGCCGGCCAGGTGGGCCGCGGCCCCGGCACCGGCGATGAGCACCCTGATCCCGCGGGACTCCGCCTCCTGTGCATAGAGAGCGGTCTCCTCCGGCGTCCGGTGGGCGCTGCGCACGCTCACCTCGTGGGGCACGCCGTATTCCTTGAGCACCTTCACCGCTTCGGACATCACCTCGAAATCAGAGTCGCTGCCCATGATCACTGCAATCTTCGGTTCCATTTCAGTTCAGGCCTCCATTCACCATCTGTCATTGCGAGGAGCCCGCGAAGCGGGCGACGTGGCAATCTCGTTCGAGTCATCGCCGTTTCCAGGAGATCGCTGCTTTCGCCTGCGGCTCCTCGCGATGACATCCGTTTATTTTCCCTCAAGGTGCTTCAGCGCGCGCCAGCCGATGTCATTGCGGCGGTGGAGCCCGTCAAAGCTCACCCGGTCGGCCAGCCCGTAGCAGCGGTCGATGGCCTGCTTCAGGGTGGGGGCCAGCGCAGTGGCGCCCAGCACCCGGCCGCCGTTGACCACCACCTGCCCATCGTCCAGCCGGGTGCCGGCGTGGAAGACGATCTCGTCGTCACTGGCGGACGCGGTGTCCAGCCCCGCGATGGCCATGCCCTTCCCGTAGCTGCCGGGATACCCGCCGGAGGCCAGCACGATGCAGACCGCCGGGTCGTCGCGCCAGCGGGCGCACTCGGTCTCCAGCTGGCCGTTGGCCGAGCCGAGCATCAGCGGCACCAGGTCCTCATCCAGCCGGGGCAGGATGACCTGGGTTTCGGGATCGCCGAACCGGCAGTTGAACTCCAGCACGCTGGGCCCGTCGGCGGTCATCATCAGCCCGGCGTACAGCACCCCGCGGTATTCGATGCCGTCCTGCTCCATCCCGCGGAAGGCGGGGCGGATCACCCGCTCCATGATCACCTCTTCGGGGTTCGCCTCGGTGACCACCGCCGGCGAGTAGGCACCCATACCCCCGGTGTTCGGCCCGGTGTCGCCGTCCTGGGCGGCCTTGTGATCCTGGGAGGTGACCAACGGCAGGATCCGCTTGCCGTCGGAGATGACCATGAAGGAGAGTTCCTCGCCCACCAGGCACTGCTCCAGCACCAACCGGTCCCCGGCGTTGCCAAAGGCCCGGTCCACCATGATCTGCTGGATGCCCTCTGCCGCCTCGGCCCGGTCATGGGCGATGATCACGCCCTTGCCGGCGGCCAGGCCGTCGGCCTTGAGCACCACCGGAAACCCGAAGCGTCCCGAGTCCACCACCCGCAGGGCCTCCTCCGCGCTGGAACAGACCTGGAAGTCGGCGGTGGGGATCTGGTGCCTGGCCATGAACTCCTTGGCAAAGACCTTGCTGCCTTCGAAGCGGGAGGCCATCTGGTTCGAGCCGAAGATGGGCAGGCCGCGCTTCTGGAACTCGTCCACGATACCCAGGGTCAGCGGCAACTCCGGGCCCACCACGGTGAGGCCCACCTTCAGCCCCTCGGCGAAATCAGCCAGCTCCACGATGTCCGACGCACCGATGTCGACGCAATCCGCACAGCCGGCGATCCCGCCGTTGCCCGGTGCGCAGTACACTTCAGTGACCAGGGGCGACTGCCTGATTTTCCAGACCAGCGTGTGCTCACGCCCTCCTCCTCCCACCACCAGTACTCTCATCTTCTGGTCTCCCCCGATCCGGCGGCAGCGCCGGCCCATTACCCCCGGATGTTGCATTTTGTCAAGGATTGACAGCGATTGTCGAACGTATCACAGGCCATTTGTGCGGTCAAGAATCGGCACCGGGATCAGTAGTGACGCCCCAGACGCAGGGCCATCCCCACCAGACGGAAGAGCGACATGCGCCGGACCCGGGTGAAGAGCCAGCCGTAGGTGACCTTGAAGACCAGGTGGTAGAGCGGGTTGCCCGGCAGCCGGATCAGCCGCCGGATCAGCGGCTCCAGCCAGGGGAGGCGAACCGCAAGGTAAAAGAACTTGTGCAGGTTCTCGATCTGCCGTTTTTCCTTCGAGCCGATGATACTCTGCCGGAACCAGGAGTGGTCAAAGGCCCCCTCGGTTTCACCGCCGGAGGGCAGGCAGCCCTGCTCGCGACAGATCGACTCCAGTTCGGTTCCCGGGTAGGGTTGGAGAATGGAGCACCAGGGATAGTCGGTGCCGATGCGCTGGTTGATGTGCACCGTCTCGAAGGCATCCTCCAGGCGTTCCCCGGGCAGCCCGAGCATATTGAAAGTCAGGATGCGGATCCCCTCCTCCCGCAACCAGCCGGCGGTGCGCTCGATGTCCTCGTTCTTGATATTCTTCTTCAGCACGGCATCCCGCAGGCCCTCCACACCGGTCTCCAGGCCGAAAAAACAGGTGTCCGCTCCGCTGGCCGCCAGCTCGCGGATCATCTCCCGGTCGGCGGTGTCGGCGCGCATGGTGCAGGAGAAGGGCAGCCCCACCTTTGTGCGGTAGAGGGCGAGGAACTCCGAAAGCCAGCTCTTGGACATCACCAGGGTGTCGTCGACAAAGCGGGCGAAATCGAGGCCGAAGTCGGCCTGGACGCGGAGGATCTCCTCCACCACGTGCTCCGGGCTGCGCTTGCGGACGATACGCCCCTTGCCGCGGTAGATCTCGTTGAACCGCTGGTTCATGCAGTAGGAGCAGTTGTAGGGGCAGCCGCGCCCGGTGATGAATTTCTTGGTCGAGGCCTTACCGAGGAAGGGGTAGCGGCGGTAGAAGCTGCGGTCCGGCGCGGGCAGGGCATCGAGATCCTCCACCAGCGGCCGGACGTCGTTGCAGGCCACCTTGCCGTCGTCGCCCCGGACCCAGAGGTTGGCCACGTCACTCCAGCCGTCACCGGCGTCCAGCCGGTCCCCCAGGTCGGCCACCGCGCCCTCCCCTTCGCCGCGGCAGAGGATGTCCACCGGCCAGTCACCGATCACCTCGGGGAAGAAGGTGGGATGGGGGCCGCCGACGATGGTCAGCGGCCGGCCGTTTTTCCGGTCCGTCCTGATATCCTCCAGCGTGGCCAGCACCCAGGTCAGGTTGGCGATGGAACTGTAGAGCCCCACCACATCGGGCCGCACCCGTTCCAGTTCCTTCCGGACCTGCTGCGGCGTGCCGGTGACCGCTGCCTCCGCCTGGTGGCCGCGGCTCTGCAGATAGGAGCAGACACCGAGGGTGCCCAGATACTCGGTGAGGTAGTTCTGCAGGAAGAGGAACCTGGCCATGATCACCCCGTGCCGGGCCGGCCCCGGCTTGCGGCCGGCGGTTGTCCGGCCGTAAGATGGCTCCCGCCGGTGATTGGTCACCGGCGATCAAGAGAGAAGAAAATACCACGAATGCCCACGCCCCGCCACACTGAGAACGGTCCGCCAACCGGCGACAAGCAGCATTTCCAGGTGACCGCCGCGTTGATCCGGCGCGAGGACGGCCGGTTCCTCATCGCCCGCCGGCCCAGCGGCGGAATCCACGGGGGCCTCTGGGAGTTCCCCGGCGGAAAGCTGGAAAAGGGGGAGAGCCTCGAGGCCTGTCTGGCGCGGGAGATCGACGAAGAACTGTCGCTGTCCATCAGGGTGGGCCGGCAGCTGGCCTCGGCGGACCAGGACTACCCGGGTTTCGGCATCACCCTCCACCTCTTCGAATGCACCGTGGCCGCCGGCGCCGAGGCACCTCCGGACGGGTATCGCATCCGCTGGGTGCTGGGCAGCGACCTGCACCGCTTCAGCCTGCCCGAGGCCGACCGCAAACTGGTGGACCGCCTCGCCGACCAGCTTTGACTGTCATCAGATATCTTTGCGCTTGTGACGGTTGATGAACCAGAGGCGGCGGATGGCCTCGCTGCGCCGGAATTCCGCCCGTTCCTCGTCGGTGAGTTTATCGGGGAGCAGGTGGACCTTCCACTTCAGCCAGGCGCCCCGGTCCACCATGCGGGCCAGGGGGAAAAAGAGGAGGCGGCGCAGGCTGCCGATGGGGAAGTTGAGCGCTCCGGAGAAGTCGATGAGAAAAATCCGGTGGTCGCGCTCCCGGACCAGGATGTTTTCGCGGCACCGCAGGTCGTTGTGGGTGAGCCCGGCGGCCTGCATGGTTTCGATCACCTGCTGCAACTCAGTCAGCAGGGCGCCCATGTCGTACTGTTCGTTGGTCCGCAGGGCACTCAGCCGGTCACCCTCGATATACTCCAGCAGGATGGACCAGCGGTCCGGCTGCCCGTAGCTGCGGGGAATGCCGGGCAGGCCGGCCAATTTGCTGTAAGCCCGTTCCTCGCGGGCCAGCTGCCAGGCGCCGAGCCAGCGCACGGGCCACGACTTGCGGCGGTAATCCTTGAACACCGCCTTGTGCCCCTCGCACTCCAACAGGCAGACATCGGCCTTGGACCAGCGGCCCAGTACCAGCACCGTGCGGTCCAACCGGTCCAACCGCTCCCGGTTCCCGGCCAAACCGCTCCAGATCCCGGTGCTGTGGCCGGCGACTTCATCCGCTGCCGGTTGATTGGTTTCCGTGTCCACCTGGCCCCCGAGACGTTGAACCAGCGGCCGCACCGGCGGCCCCGCCGGCGATCAATACCGTTGGGAATGGGAGAATCGCTTCAAATTCTGTTCAGATTATTGTATATGTGAGACGGTTTTTAAAGGGGAAGCATCCAAATTGTCCACAATCGGAAGGGACAGCGAACACATGGTTGAAGAAAAGGCACCCTCACCGCCCACCTCCGAAGGGGGCCGCCCCCTCTATGGCGACCGTAGCCCGCTGCTGGGCTATATCCGGATCGGGCTCTCCTTTGCGCTGGCCATCGCCGTGCTCATTCTGGCCCAGCCCACCCCGCTGCTCTTCATCCTCGGCTTGCCCTTTGTGCTGGCCGGTGAGTGGTTTCACACCTGGGCCCACGGCCACCTGATCAAGACCACCGAGCTGATTACGTCCGGGCCTTACGCCCACACCCAGAACCCGTTGTACCTCGGCCGGATCCTGATGGTCACCGGATTCCTGATCATCGCCCAACTCCCCTGGAAGCTGAACTGGATCATTCTGATCGCGGCCTTCGCCACCTTCTTCGCCTACTACATGCCGCGCAAGACCCGCCGCGAGGGCCGGCGGCTGAAGGTGTTTCACGGCGATGCCTGGGTGGACTACAACAAGAACGTGCCGGTGCTCTTCCCCTCTCTCACGCCCTACGCCAAATCGGCAGGCAAGAAGTTCTCGCTGAACACCATGCTCACCACCAACCGCGAGTGGATCATGCACCTCTGCTTCTTCGCCGGGATGGCCATTCTGTTCTACAAGGCTTTTTTCTAAAGTCGGCACCCTGAAGCGGTTTCAGAACCTCAGCCATGGTTCGAGAGCAAGGCGACGGCTGACGAGAAAGCACAGCATACTCCGTTGGTATGTGAGCATTTGGAGGAAGCCGGCAACGCCGCTATCGGGCCCTGGATGAGGTTATGGAACCGCTTCCGCATCGGGGTCACGGAACTGCAGCTGGTGCAGCCGTGTGTACAGACCGCCGGCGGCCAGCAGGTCTTCGTGGGAACCGCGCTCGGCGATGTGGCCGCCGTCGAGCACGAGGATGGTGTCGGCCTGTCGGATGGTGGAGAGGCGGTGGGCAATGACGATCACCGTGCGGCCCACCATCAGGTTGGCCAGCGCGTTCTGCACCAGCACCTCCGACTCCGAATCGAGGGCCGAAGTGGCCTCGTCGAGGATCAGGATCGGGCAGGAAGCCAGCAGGGCGCGGGCGATGGCGATGCGCTGGCGCTGGCCCACCGAGAGGAAGTGCCCCCGTTCGCCGATCACCGTGTCGTAGCCCCGGGGAAGTTCACTGACAAAATCGTGGGCAAAGGCCGCCCGGGCCGCCGCCTCCACCTTCTCCATACCGACGTCCATCCGGCCATAGGCGATGTTGTCCCGCACCGTCTCGTTGAAGAGGATGATCTCCTGGGTGACCAGGGCGATCTTGTCCCGCAGCGACTCCACCTGCAGCGACCGGATATCCCGGCCATCCACTTCCAGCACCCCGCCGGTGACGTCGAAGAACCGCGGGATCAGGTTGACCAGGGTGGTCTTCCCCGCCCCGCTGCTACCCACCAGGGCCACCACTTTTCCCCGATCCACGGTGAGGTCGATCCCGTCCAGCACTGCCTTGTCCTCGTAGGAGAAGGAAACGTCCCGGAAACGGATCTCGGAGGAGAACGACTCCAGCGGCGCGGCGTCCGGGCCGTCCTTCACCGACACCTGCACGTCGATCATGGAAAAAACCCGTTTGGCCGCGGCCAGGGCCTGTTGCAGGCTGTTGTTGATCCGGCTGAACCGCTTGATGATCACGTAGGTGTAGGCCAGCGCCCCGAGGAAGGTGAGCAGCACGCTCGGGGAGAGGGTGCCGGCCTCGATGCGCGAACCGGAATAGATGATCAGTACCACCCCCCCCATGGCCCCCACCAGTTCCATCACCGGCGGGGTGAGGGCCAGCACCTTGATCCCCTTGACGTCCACCTTGAACATCCGCTGCAAGGCCGCGGCAAAACGGGAGATCTCGTAGTCCTGCATGTTGAACCCGGTGACCACCCGCGCCCCGGAAATGGTCTCGTGGACCCGGCCGGTGACCTCGGCCATCCGCTCCTGGGACGCGTGCGAGACCCGCTTCATCCGCTTGCCGAAACGGACCACCGGGTAGATCACCAGCGGCATCAGCACACCGCAGATCAGCGCCAGCTGCCAGTCGAGGTAGAGCATCAGGAAGACCTGGCCAAAGAGGATCAGGCTGTATTGCACGATGTCGGCGAACTGCCGGGCGGAGGTCTGCTGCAGGCGGTTGATGTCGTTGGTCACCCGTGAGATCAGCTCACCGGTATTGTGGGAGGAAAAGAAACCCACGGCCTGACGGGTGATCTTGCGATAGAGCTCCAGCCGCAGGTTGAGGATCACCTTGAGGCCGATATAGTCCATCAGGTAGAGGCTGAAAAAAGAAAAGATCCCCTTGAGCAGAAACAGGGCAAACCCCACCACCGGCACTTCCACAAAGGCCTTTTTCCGGCTCAACTGCCTGACCGATTCGAAGGGCAGGTAGCGGTAGAGCAGCGAGAGGGCGTGCTCCTTGTCCGGGACCGGCAGTCCGCCCTCCGGGGCGGTTTCCACCACCTCCACCGCCGTCTCCTGGACCGGTGAGAGCACGTCTTTGTACAGGGGGATGAAGAGGGTGGTGAATGCCGTTGTGCAGAGAGCCACCACCAGAGCACAGAAAATAGAAACGAAAATGTGAAGCTTGAATCGCCAGAAATAGCTCCAGAGCCGCCGGAGTTCCGCCACGTCCTTCTCCCCTTCCCCCGCGGGAATATTCACCTGTTACTGGAACCGGAGTCCCGCAAATTGTAGGAGCGGGGCCGTTGGCTGTCAATCGGCCCCACTTTTGACCACCCACCGGCACTGTGCAATAATTCGGGCGGTATGAAAGAGACAGCACAAACCGGGCGCCGCCCGCAAATCATCACCGAAGGTGCCGTGGCGGGTCTCTTCCTCCTCCTTTCGTTGGCGGCCTTCTTTCCTCTCCCCCTGCAGATGGCAACCCGGACCCTGCTGGGCCGGTTGGACAAGTATATCTTCATCTGGGACCTCTGGTGGGTGCGCACGGCCCTGTCCTCGGCCGACACGGACCTGTTCCACACCACCCACATCTTCCACCCCGAAGGGGCCGGACTGGTGTTCCACACCCTGTTCCCGCTGGGAGGACTGCTCTCCATCCCCCTGCAGGCCCTTGGCGGTCTGATCTTCTCCTTCAACGCCCTGACCATCCTCGCCACCGCCCTCTCCGGCTGGTGCACCTACCTACTGGCCCGGGAGCTGTTCGGCACCGGGCAGGGCCGTCTGCCGGCCGTGCTGGCCGGGATCATCTTCGCCTTCTGCCCGGCCCGCTGGACCAGTACCTTTCTCGGCCACCTCAACCTGGTGAGCAACCAGTGGATCCCGCTCTACCTGCTCTTCATCGTCCGCCTGCTCCGGCGGGGCCGGCCCCTTGACGGCGCCGCCGCCGGGCTGTGGGCGGCGGCGATCCTCTATACCGGGTACCAGCAGCTGGTCTTCACCGTCTACTGGAGCGCCCTGATCCTGGTGCCGCTGTGGCCCGAGATCCGTCTGCGGGAACGCTGGCGGCAGTACCTCGCCGGCCTGGGCCTGTTGTTCCTGGTGTTCGGCATCCTGGGGCTTCCACTGATCCACGGCGCCCTGGATCAGCGCGAAGGGGCGGTGGTGCGTTTCGACATCAACGAGGCCCGGGGCCTCTCCCTCGGTCTGCAGCAGATCCTGCTCACCCACCCCACCCAGCGGTTCTGGCACCCTGCCCCCTGGTCGGCCTGGCTGCGGGACGAGGGGGGGCGTCCGGCCCCACCGTCGGACGAGCGGGTGGCCAGCCGGTGGAAACGGTCCCTGGCCGGGTTCCTCGGCTTTGGCCCGATCTTCGGCTTCTCGGCCGGGCTGATCCTGCTGGCCGGGTGCTTCATGCCCCGGCGCTACGGCGGTGGCCTCGCCTATCTCGCCTGGCTGGTGCCGCCGGTCTTCTTTGCCTGGATGGCCCTGGGGCCGCACCCCACCATCTTCGGCATCCCCTTCCCCGGCCTCTACAACCGCTTCTACCCTGTTCCGGTTCTGGGCGCCGTCCGCGGGGTCTACCGCTTTGCCGTGCCGATGATGCTCGGTGTGGGCCTGGCCGGCGCACTGAGCTGCCGCGGCTGTCTGGGCTGGCTCAAGGACCGGGCCGCCACCGCACCGAATCGTCGTTTCCGGGCCGCCGCTCTGCTGCTGGTTCAGCTGCTGCCGGCGCTGGTCTTTCTCGACTACCTGCGTATCCCGCTGCCGCTGGAACGGCTGCCCGAGCCCCCGGTGCTCTACCGCAGCGACGACTTCCACCGCCGTTTTGCCGGCTCGGCAGTGCTGGAGCTGCCCCTCTGGATCTCCGGCGCCGAGTTCCGCCACGGCACGGAGTTCCGCGAACAGCTCTGGTATCAGACGATCCATGGCCTGCCCCAGGTTGGCGGGCACGTGTCACGTCTCACCGAAGCCCAGGTGCACTATTTCACCCGGCACCCCTCGCTGATGCGCCTGACCGAGGCCCGGGGAACCGGCCGCTATGACGCGGCAACCGGCACCGACCTCCAGCGTGTCATCGGAGAGTTTGGCGTGGGGGTGATCACGGTGAGCAGGTCACACTACGCACCCGAGGCGGAAACGGCCCTGCTGGAATTCCTCGAACAGTGGCTGCCCCTGGAAGAGCTGGAGCGCTCCCCCCGCTTCGCGGTCTTTGCGGTGGGGGCGGAAAACGAAAGGTAGCGCGATGTCGCGTCCGTTGCACATTTCCGCACAGGAGAGCAAGAGGCCTTCAGCCTTCTTTTCCCGACGGCTGCCGGTTCTGGTGCTGCTGGTACTTCTGGCCCTCGGAACGTATGCCAGGCTGAGGCACACCGGCGATGTGGCTCTGGGCATGGATGAGTCCTGGCGCATCGTAAGCCTGCTGGAAGCGGACAGCCTGGTCCACCAGATGTTCACCGGCATGAACCGCACCGACCCCCCGCTGTTCAACCTGTTCCTCTACATTCTTGGCCAACTCTACAATGTGGAGTTCATGCTGCGACTGGTGTCGATCATCCCCGGGATCCTGGCCATACCCCTGGCCTACCTGGTGGCGCGAAACCTGTTCAGCAACAGGTGGCTGGCCGTTCTGGCCAGTTTTCTCACCGCCTTCAGTTTTGATCTGATGGTCTATTCCAAAGAGCTCAAGCCCTTTTCCCTCTGTGCCTTTACTCATCTCTGCATTCTTTACGGTTACCTGAAATACCGGAAAAATATCACCACGCGAACCACCATTGCCTTCACCGCCCTGCTGGCGCTTTCCATCCCCCTGTCCCTGCACAGCCCTTTTGCATTTCCCGGTGTGTATCTGGCGCTGTTTGCCGGAGTTTTTCTTTCCGGAACCCCGAAGCAGAAGAAACTGGTCCTGCTCTCCTGTGTTGCCCTGCTGGTGTTTGCCGCCCTCTGCTTTTTCCTGCTGGTCGGCGGCGTCAGTGACGAAGGCCACCTGACCTTCATGAAAGATTACTGGGTCGACTTCTTCTGTCCCACGGAGTCGCTGGGGGGGATGCTGGCGTGGCTCACTCCGCGATACGCCGAACACTACTCCGACCTGGCCTTCTCCAACCGGCTGGCTCCGCGGTTCATCGGCGATCACCTCGATCTGATCTACCCCTTGATGGCCCTGCTCGGCTTCCTCGCCCTGCTGCTGAGGAACCGTCGCCGGTTTGTCGAGGCAGCCTGCCTCTTTCTCATGCCGCTGCTGGTCATGGCCATGTTCAGCATGCTGCACCAGTGGCCGTTCGGCCAGTTGCGAATGAACATTTTTGTCTTCTTCTACATCCTGTTCCCGCCGCTGTACTTCCTCGACGAACTGGGGAGGATATCGGTGAGGAAATTCCGTCTCGCCCCGCTGCTGCCACTTGCCGCCTGCGGGCTGATCTGCATCCAGTTCCCTGCCGACTTCAAAGCCTTTGCCCACAGCCGCGCTCCGGGCAGCTGGCAGTCGGGAGCCGAGGGCCTGGAACACATCCTCGACATCTACACCGGCGGACCGCAGATACCTTTGGTCTGCAACCATCTGGGGCAGGCCCAGTTCAATTACTACAGCCTCTATCACCGCTACCTCTCGCCCAGGTACAGCAAACAGGCCGGGCTCTTTGCTCCCCGGGGGATGCTGGCCCGAAACAGCAGTTTCTATCTGCGCGGGGCCATGCTGCGGCTCTGCCAGGAAAGCCGGCAGGCCGCCATCTACCTGACCCACCTCCTGGGGCCGGAGACCATGATGTTCAACAACGAATACTGTGTCCCCCATGACCTGTGGGAAGGGCTCAGCACGATTTCAGGCCTCATCACCTCTGAGATATACGATGCTGCACGCGACAGGCAGCAGGTGTTCATCCGCGAGCATTTCTCGGGAACCAGCAATGAATGGGAAGAGGTGTACATCTCCCCGCTGCTGAAGATCGAGGACGCCGGACCGGGAACGCTGGTGGTCTTCAATCTCGACCTCGACTACAACACCGACGCCAAGAGAATTCGCCTGACCTTTCTTGACGAGAACGGTTCCCCGGACAACTTTGACCGGCCGGTTGCCGACTACAAGAACCCGGTGGAGGAGGATCATCTCGAAACGGCGGCCTGCTTCAGGCTGATCGCTCCGGTCAAGTACGTGAGAATGTCGATATCGATCAGGGGCTGTTATGATTTCACGGTCAGCAACCTCAACTGGTTTGCCGCCAATGAGGCAACATGGCCGGCGCCGGCCGAACCGTTCCAAATCGTCGAAGATATGTGCGAGCAGATCCAGCTGGTGCGAAGAATCAGAAGTGTCGACAATTTTTGGGAGAACCGGTTTGACAGTTTTGGCTGGACCAAGGGAAATGCCGTGATCGAACTGGAAGCGATGGACATCGACCCGTCGGAACGTGTGCTCATGCTGGAGACCTACGGCTGGATGGATCCCGAAATCTGGGATGAAATCATGGGCAGCGGTTTGAAGGTGTACCTCAACGGCAACCGGCGGGCACCGTTGATCAACTTCAGTGGAGCAGAGGAATTCAAATATTACTTCCATATTCCCGATGATGTTCAAACCGTGACGTCGGTCAACATCAGGTCCGGGACATTCGTACCCCAGGAACGCGGGATCAACGATGATGACCGTGCCGTGGGAATCAATCTCAAATCCATCGGTTTTCCCAGGATCGTACACGAGAGGGAGGGGGCCCGTGATATTCAATAAGCGGCATGCACTCACCGGCCTGCTGCTGCTTGCCGCACTGTTCGGTGCCACAGGGTGCAGGGAGGCCGGCCAGCAGATGGACGTTCAACCGGGGGGGCGGCTGGACAACGATGCCGCACCGCCAAACGGCCCGGTGCAGATAACCTACATCTGGAAGATGGCCGTCGACGCAGAGCCGGTGAGCCGCGACTACTTTGTCTTCGCCCATTTTCGTGGCGAGGACGGTGAGATCCGCTGGCAGGACGACCACACTCCGCCCATTCCCACCAGTCAGTGGCAGCCGGGTCAGACCGTGGAGTATTCGCGCATTCAATTCGTGCCGGACTCGGCCCCGCTGGAGCAGATCACCCTGACCGTCGGGCTCTTCGATCCCGGGGGAAGCGGGGAGAAGGTGGGGCTGGCCGGCGGGCAGACCCGCGAATCGGGGCAGGAAGTGGCACGATTCGAGGTGATCCCGGCCGATCATTTGCCCATCATCATCTTCGGCCAGGGATGGTACAACCCGGAGTTCGGGACAGGGCAGCAGGGGGGCCACCCGTGGCGCTGGTGCCGGCAGGAAGCGGTCTGCTGGGTGGAAGCACCCGACCGTCCCTGTGCGTTGTATCTGGATATCCAGTCCCCGATGCAGCCCCCCGATTCGGCCCAGCCCGTGACCCTGGAACTGGAAGGCATCGAATTGGCGTCCTTCTTCCTCACCGGCCCCCAGCGTGTGGCACGCAAGATTCCCCTTCCGGGGCAATTGATGGAGGGCCGGGAGTGCGTTCGCCTGGTGCTGCGCACGGACAGGGTGGTGCGGCCGCTGGAGATGGGGATCTCGGACGACGAGAGGGAACTGGGGCTCAAGGTCCGTCGGTTGGCGGTCTATTGATTTTCAGCAGATGGCGGACAACTCGGGAAAGCCGGCAGCATTTTTTCGCGGGGCATGCGTTATGAACAGGAGCATCTTTTCCAGGCAGATCTCTATTCTGCTGCTTCTTGGAATAGTTGCTCTGGGATCGTATGCCAGAGTGGTGAACTCCGGAGATGTGCCGCTTTGTATGGATGAGTGCTGGCGCATTACCTGCCTGCTGGATGCGGAAAGCCTGGCGACCCAGATGTTCGTCGGGATGAACCGGGTCGATCCCCCGCTCTTCAGCCTGTTCATCTATGTCCTTGCCCAGCTCTACAACGTGGAGTTCGTTCTGAGGCTGGTGTCGCTGATCCCCGGGATCCTGGCCATACCCCTGGCCTACCTGGTGGCACGACAACTGTTCAGCAGCAGGTGGCTTGCCGTTCTGTCCAGCTTCCTGACTGCGTTCAGCCTTGAATTGATGGTCTATTCCAAGGAACTCAAACCCTATTCCCTGTGCGCTTTTGTTCACCTCTGCATCCTCTATGGATACTTGAAATACCGTAAGAACATCAATGCTCGCACGACCTTTGTTTTCACCACAGTGCTTGCCCTCTCCATTCCGCTGTCCCTGCACAGTGTTTTTGCTTTTCCTGGTGTATACCTGGCCTTGTTTGCGGCGACCTTTCGAAAGGGTACCCGGAAGCAGAAGAAGCTGGTGCTGTTCTCCTGCGTGTCCCTGCTGGCACTGGCCGTGATTTGTTTTTTCCTGCTGGTTGGCGGCGTCGAGGACAGCAGCCAACTGGATTTCATGAAGGGATACTGGGGCAATGACCTGTGCCCCGCCGAATCCATCCCGGACACGATCAGCTGGCTCGCGCCACGATATCTTGAACACTTCACCGACCTGGCGTTCACCAATCGGTTGGCACCACCCCTTATCGGTGATCACCTGCACCTGATCTATCCCGTCCTGGCCCTGCTCGGATTCATCGCTCTGCTGCTGACCAGCCGCCGCCGGTTCTTCGAAGCGGCATGCCTGTTTGTCGTGCCCCTGCTGGTGATGGCCATATTCAGCATGGGTCAGCTGTGGCCGTTCGGTCAGTTGCGGATGAATCTATTTGTTATCTTCTACATCCTGTTCCCCCCGCTCTTCATCCTTGACCAGCTGGGGAAACTCCCGGTGAAATGGTGGAAGGGCTCGAGCGCGGGAAGGGTGCCGGCATCCTTCGGAGCAGTCGGCGTAGCCATCATCGTCTGTGCCCTGATCTGCATCCAGTTCCCCCTGGATTTCAGAGAATTCTCGCAGCGCCGCGCCGTGAACAGCACCCAGGCCAGCGCACAGGCCCTGGAACATATTCTTGACGTCTACACCGAGGGGCCACAAATACCGCTGGTGGCCAATCATCTCGGGCAATCCCAATTTCGGTATTACAGCACCTATCACCGGCGCCTGTCGGTCAGATACAATTTGCAGGCCGATCTGTTTGATCCCCGTGAGATGCGTACGCGAAGCAGTGCTTTCTATCTCCGCGGATCCATGCTGCGAATCTGCCAGGAAAGCCGCCAGGCGGCCATCTATCTGGCACACTATCTTGCCCCTGAATCGATGCTCTACAGGAGTGATTTTTGCTTCGCCCATGATTCCTGGTCAGGGGAGCGTTGTTATTCCTGTCTTGTCACCTCAGAAATCTACGAGGCCGCACGCAACAGGCAGCAGCTGTTCCCGGCGAGGCGATTTTCAGGCAAGGGCGACGGCTGGGAACAGGTATACATCTCTCCCGCCCTGAACGTCGAGGATGCTGGACCAGGCTCGCTGGTGGTATTCAACTTCGATTTCGACTTCCACTCGGCGAACAAGAGGATCCGCCTGGCCTTTCTCGATGAGAACGATTCCACCGATAGTTTCGACAAGCCTGAAATCGACTATGACCGTCCAATCCACGACAATCACCTCGAGAGCGCGGCCCATGTCAAACTGAACGCTCCGGTCAAGAATGTAAGATTGTCCATCTCAGCAAAAAACAGCTATGACTTCTCGGTTAAAAACCTGGAGTATTTCGTGGCCCCGGAAGAGACCTGGGAGGAACCTGATGAACCCTTCCACATCGTTGAAGATATGTGCGAGAGGATCAAACTCCTGAGAAGGGTCAGGAGTGTCGATCATTTTTGGGAGACTGACCAGGGTGGTTTTGGCTGGACCAACGGAAACGGGGTGATTGAACTGGATGACGTGGAAATAGATCCTGGTGAACGAGTGTTCATGCTGGAGACCTTCGGCAGAATACGACCCGAACTCCGGGAAGAACCAATGGACAGCAGTGTGAAAATTTTCATCAACTTCACCCACCGGGCACCGCTGATAAAAATCGAGGGAGAAGATGCCGCACAATACTATTTCCATATCCCGGCGGACGTTCGAACCGTGAAATCAATCACGATCAAATCCGACACGTTTATTCCCAGCGATCTTGGCATCAACGATGACGGACGTTCCCTTGGCCTCAATGTCAAAGCAATAGGTTTTCCCAGGATCATTCGTGATGTAAACCGGTTACCGGCCGGCGACTCTCATCCCTGAACCAGCCGGCGGCCACGGTGGCGCCGTGGGTCCAGCCCCCGGGGTAGGCATCCACGGTGAACCGCCAGGTCACGGCATCCCCGTCATAGCTGAAGACCTTCACCGGTGAACCAAAACTCGGGTCCGGCCCGGGGACGGCGATGATCTCGTCGCGGCCGTCATTGTCCAGGTCGGTCCCGGCCCAGACGCCGGCCCCGTACCGCGCCTCGGAGGGCGGCCAGGCAAAGAAAGAGAAGCCGGGCAGGGGGGTGACACCGTTGCCGTCCGTGTCCCACCCCCGCAGGTGGGCCCCGAAGCGGGCCGAAGGTCCCGGCCCGGTGACCAGCTCGTCAATACCGTCACCGTCCACATCGCCGCAGGAGACACGAACGCCGTAGCGCAGCGTTCCGTAAGCAAAGAACGATACCCCCGGAAGGGGCGCGGCCGTGCCGCCGTCCACGTTCCAGCCCCGCACGTGGGGCCCGAAAAGCGCCCCCGGCCCGGCACCGGTGACGATCTCGTCCATGCCGTCACCGTCCAGATCACCGGCTGCCACGTTCACCCCGTAGCGCGGGGTGCCGTAGGCGAAGAAGTTCACCCCGGGCAGCGACGCCACGCCGGTGCCGTCCCAGGAGAAGGCACGCACGTGGGGCCCGAACACCGCGCCGGGCCCGGCACCGGTGATGATCTCGTCCCCCCCCAGACCGTCAAGGTTGCCGGCCGCCACATTGACCCCCCAGCGCGGGGTGCCGTAGGCGACAAAATTGAGGCCAGGAAGCGGGGTCCCCTCCACGGAAAAGCCCCGCACGTGGGGGCCGTAGATCTCGCCCGGCCCGGCGCCGGTGACCACCTCGTCGCCCCCGTCACCGTCCAGATCGCCTGCCGCCACGTTGACGCCGAAGCCATCGGCTCCGTAAGCAGAATACTCGAATAGCGGCTCGGCGCCCTGGGCCGGCGGAAACACCCGCACCAGGGGTGGGTTGTCCGGGGACGGGCCGGGTCCGGTGACCAGTGACGGCACCGCCATGGCTTCGGCTGGATAGTGGTAGCCCATGTCGGCGCTCATGATATCGGGCACCTGGTCGGTTCTGGTGGTGCCCGGGGGCACCGCGCCCGCCGGGTCGCCGGCATCGATGCAGACACTGTCCTCGTCCTGCCCGGCGGCCAGGTGGCTGAGGAAGTTTTCGCCGCCGGGCCCGGCAGCGAACAGCGGGTCGACGTTGATGTTTCCGGTCCCCGGAAACCCTCCGCTGATGTCGGACCAGGTGATCGCCGGGACCAACCCGTCCTCGGCCAGCACTTCGGTGGGCAGGTTTTCCCAGAGGATCGAGTTGGTCACCACCAGGGACCCGCCGGAACCGGAGATGGCCCCGCCGGGCCCTGCGGCACTGTTGCCGTCCATGGTGCAGCCACGGATCTCCACCTCCGACCGAATGCACCGCAGGCCGGCCCCATTCATCGCCAGGTTCCCCACCAGCAGCGCATTCTCCACCTGCAACGCCGACTCGAAGGCCAGGATTCCACCGCCCAGGTTTGAAACAGAATTGTCCTGCAACCGGTCCCCGCGCATCTGCACATCTGACCTGATGAGGTGGACGGCGCCGCCGGAGAGAGTCTCGTTGCCGGAAAAGGTATTACGGACAAGAGTCGCGGACCCGTCCTCAACCAGCAGGGCGCCTCCCCGGGTCTCGGCACGGTTGCCGCTGAAGATGTTCTCCTCAAATATCGGTGATGCACCATAGACCATCACCGCACCGCCGCCCCAGCCGGCGGCGTTGCCGGTGAACTCGTTCCGCAGCACCAGGCCCTGGGCACCGCCGGACCAGGCCGCGGCAGCACCGAACAGCGCCCGGTTACCGGAAAAGAGGTTACCCTCCACCCGGGGGTCGGCATCAATCACTCGGAGGGCCCCGCCCCACGCGTCAACGGTCTCGTTGTCCTCGAACCGGTTGCCGGTCACGGTGGGCCCGGGTGCTCCGCTGATGTAGAGACCGCAGCCCCCGGCTCCCCCGCCGGCGGCGATGAGGTAATTGCCGGAAAAAAGATTGTCCTCGATCAGCGCGGCGGAACTCTCCACATGCATGGCGCCGCCGGCGTAGTATCCCCCGTTCTCCTCCATGACGTTGTTGCGGATGGTGGGGGAGCTGGAAATACACTGGATGGCCCCGCCGCCGGGGTCGCCGTACCCATCGCGGATGGTGAACCCATCCAGCACCGACTCCAGGGTCTCACCGCTGGTGAAAAGAAAACCCGGGCCGCCGTCACCGCAGTCGACGATGCAGGCCGCCGGACCATTCTCCGACATCAGGGTGATCGCCTTGCCGCCGAATTCGATCTCCCGGTTTCCCGCACCGGTCCAGGTGCCGTCCGACACCAGCACTGTGTCGCCGTCCCGGGCCGCGTCGATGCCGGCCTGGATAGTGGGCTGGTCAGCGGGAACATGGATGGTGTCGGCAGACAGGGGAATTCCGCCGAACAGGCAGAGCGAAACCGCAGAGGCGAGCAAAAGGCAGGTGCGGGACGGAGACATGGGCGACCTCCTGTTAGTGAGCTTCGAGCCAGTTCTCCCCCACCCCCGCATCCACCACCAGGGGGACGGAAAGGTCCGCCGCGCCGGACATGCACCGCGGCACCAGCTCAGTCAGCAGTTCCACTTCATCGGGGTGGACATCGAAGACCAGTTCGTCGTGGACCTGCATGATCATCTTTGACTGCAGGTTCTGCGACCGGAGTTCCCGGTCCACGGCCAGCATGGCCCTCTTGATCACGTCGGCGGCGGTGCCCTGGATAGGAGTGTTCACCGCCATGTTCTCCGCCGCGGCCCTGACCCGCGGGTCGCCGGAGTCGATCTCCGGCAGGGGGCGGCGACGGCCGAACAGGGTGGACACCTCGAGAGTCTGCTGGGCGGTTTCCAGGCTCTGGTCGAGCCACTGGCGCACCCCGGGGTAGGTGGCGAAGTAATCCTCGATAAAGGAACGCGCTTCGGCCATGCTCACCCCGAACTCCCGGGAGAGGCGCACCGGGCCCATGCCGTAGATCACACCGAAGTTTATTGTCTTGGCCTGGCCCCGCTGGTCCGGGGTCACCGCGTCGGGGGCCACGCCGAACATCGCCGCCGCGGTTCGCCGGTGCACGTCGTCCCCGTCGGCAAAGGCGGAGAGCAGCCCCTGGTCCCGGGAGAGGTGGGCCAGGATGCGCAGTTCCACCTGGGAGTAATCGGCGGAGAGCATCTTCCAGCCCGGGGCGCGGGGGATAAAGGCCTTGCGGATCTCCCGCCCGGTGCTCGTACGCACCGGAATGTTCTGCAGGTTGGGGTTGCTGGAGGAAAGCCGGCCGGTGGCGGCCACGGCCTGGTTGAACGAGGTGTGGATCCGGCCGGTCTCGGGGTTGACCAGGGTGGGCAACACATCGACGTAGGTGTTCTTCAGCTTGGCCAGGTGACGGAACTCCAGCAGTTTTCCCGGCAGCGGGTGCGCCGACAACTGCTGCAGCACGGTGACATCGGTGGAGAAGCCGCTCTTGGTCTTTTTAATCCGCTTGATCCCCAGCTCTTCATGAACCCGCAGCTTCTCGAAGAGAATCACGGCCAGCTGCTTGGGCGAATTGATATTGAACTCCTCACCGGCCAGTCCGTGGATCGCCTGCTCCAGACCGCCGAGGCTGGCGGCCATCTGTTCGGAAAGCGCACCCAACGCCTTCTCGTCCACCGCCACCCCCTCCCGCTCCATGGCGGCGAGCACCGTAACCAGGGGCATTTCCATGTCGTGGAACAGCTCGCCGAAACCGCCCTCGGCCAGCAGCGGCTCGAAGCAACCCTTGAGACGCAGGGTCATGTCGGCATCCTCGGCGGCGTACTCCGTGGCCTGGGGGATTGGCACCTCGCTGAAGCTGATCTGGTTCTTGCCCTTGCCGATCAACTCGCTGATCGGGATGTTGCGGTGTCCCAGGTACTCCATGCTGAGCGCGTCGAGGCCGTGTGACCGGCGACCGGGGTTGATCAGGTAGGAGGCGACCATGGTGTCGAAGGCAATGCCCTTCAGCTCGACGCCGTTTCGGGCCAGCACCAGCATGTCGTATTTAATGTTCTGACCCACCTTGCCGATGGCCGGGTTTTCCAGGTGGGGGCGGAGAGCTTCCACCAACATGTCCGGAGGTGGCAGATCGCTCTCCTCCGCGGTGAGGTTCAGCGGCAGGTAAAAAGCCTCGTTCTCGCGGGAGGCGAAGGAAAAGCCGACGATGTCGGCGGTCATCGGTTCGAGGCTGGTGGTCTCCAGGTCCACCGCGAATTCCCGGCACCCTTTCAATCGCGGCAGCAGTTCGTCGAAGGCCGCGGCGGAATCGACACAACGGTAGTCCCGCCCCTCCGCGCCCCCCCCTTCCTCTTCCTCGCGGGGGACCACCCGGTCGATCATGCTGGTGAACTCCAGCCGGGTGAGGATCGAACGCACCTTTTCCTCGTCCGGGCCGGCCGGAACCAGATCCCGCGGGGTGAGGCCTTCCAGCGGTACGTCCCGCTTGATGGTCACCAGCTCGCGGGAGAGGCGTGCCAGGTCGGCGTGTTCCTCCAGGTTCTGGCGCATTTTGCCCGCCTTCATCGATCCGACATTTTCCAGGATGCCCTCGATGGTGCCGTGTTCGGCCAGCAGCTTCAGCGCCGTCTTGGGGCCCACCCCGGGCACGCCGGGCACGTTGTCCGAACTGTCCCCGGCCAGGCCGAGCAGTTCGATCACCCGCTCGGGGGGCACGCCCATCTTCTCTTCCACCCGCGAGGCGTCGATGATCTCGGCGCTCTCCCCGGGCCGGGCAAAGGTGAGCATGCTCACCCCGGGTTCGATCAACTGCATGAAGTCCTTGTCGCCGGTGACCAGAAAGACCTCCATCCCCTCATCGCCAGCGGCCTGGCCGGCCAGCGTGCCGATCACGTCATCCGCCTCGTAGCCCCGGACCATCAGGTGCCGGACACCCATGGCATCCAGCAGTTCGTTGATCAGCGGCAGCTGGCTGCGCATGTCGTCGGGCATCTTTTCCCGGGTGGCCTTGTACTCGGGATACATCTGGTGACGGAAAACAGGCGGCGGTGGGTCGAAGACCACGGCCAGGTAATCGGGATCGTGCTCTTCGATCAGGGCGAGCATGGAGAGCAGAAAGCCGTATACAGCGCTGGTGTTCTCACCCCTGCTGTTGATCAGCGGGTTGCGGATAAAGGCGAAGTATGAACGGTAGGCGACGGCGGTACCGTCCACCAGGAAGAGCCGCGAGGCACCGTTGCCGGCCTCCCGGGCGCTCATGGCGCACGGTTCTCGGCGGCAAAGGCAGCCAGCCCGTCGAGGTCAGCGGTGTCCAGCAGGGACTCCAGCTCGGCAAAACTCTCCATCCCCGATCCCTCCGCCTGGAGCAGCGCCTGGCCCACGAAGAGCGCGATCTCGCCGGCCCCTTCCGCCTCACGCCACTGCTTCATTCCCCGCAGGGGTTCGAGGGTATACACATCAACCACTTCGCCGGTCTCCACTGCCTCCTCCGCGGCCCTGTCGCGGAAGAAGGGGTTTTCCAGCATCTGCATGTTGGCCCGGGCGATGGCGGTGAGCTCCGGCTGGTTGGTCAGCTTGACCGTCACCCGCCCCTCCCCTTCGGTCCTGGTGTAGGCCACCCCGGCGGTGAAGAGGTTGCCGAAGACCACCAGGCCCCCGGTCTCCGACGAGAACTCGCTGACCTCGGGCTCACTGCGCTCCCACCCTTCCACCTCGCCGGGGAGAAACCCGGCAAGGGTCAGGGAGAGCCGGTTCTGGATATCGGTGATCGCCCGGCTCAGCAGTTCGAGGGTCAATTTCAGATTGCCGCCGTCATAGGCTTCCCCGGCGCCGCCGATCAGATCTTCCACCTCGTCGGCAAACGCGGCGGGGACTGCTGTAACCAGGACCAGGGCCATCAGCACCAATCCGGCGGCAATGGGCCGGACGACCGGTCGGTTCATCTGCGAGTGGTTCATCGGCGGTACTCCAGCTGTGGGTGGTTTGCCCGGCGGGCGCTGTGCCCGGCCGGATGTTCAATGTAATCGGCCGCCCCCGGTCTGTCAACGTGGCAGTGATTCCGGGGGTTCCGCCCCGTCGTCCCGGGGGCGGTTGGCGAAAAGGACCAGCGCGTCCAGCCGCATGATCTCCACCACATCGTCTTTCAGTCTCCGCACGTAAGGCATCTGCTCCTCGCGGGTGACCCAGAGGCTCCGCCGCCAGTGGTGGAGCAGCCGGTGAGCCTGGAACTCACCCTTGTGGTAGTAGTTGCGTACGGCCGGCGGGAAGCGGGCGGGCGGGTCGGCATACCCGTCTTCCAGGTGGATGTCCATTGGATAATCCACCAGCACCACCCGACGGCCGGTGTAGAAGGTCAGACTATGCAGGTAGACCCGCAGGCAGATGATATCCCGAACGTGCGGCGACTCTTCCAGGGCTGCGGCCACCAGGGCCCGGGGGCAGTTTTCAGTGCCCGCCGTGGTGGTCAGGGCATGGGCAACCGTGAAATAGATCGAGGCCGGAGCGAGGAGCAGGCAGAGAAAGGTGATCGCCGGCCGGCCGAAGTGGAGGGCCAGCCAACCGACCGCGGTGAGCAGCGCACCGGTGATGGCGATGGGGGCGAGATGCCCCCGGGCCAGTTCCAGCACGTGGTCCGCCCCGGCGGCACGGAGCCCTTGGCTCAAGCCCATGGTGGCCACGGCGAGAAAGACCAGGGAGATGTACAGGCCGGCGATCCCCCGGCGCCTTCCCTCGAGAAAGCCGGCCAGCACCGGGCCCAGCACGATGGCCAGCGGCACGAAACAGGGCAGGATGTATGCCGGCAATTTGGCCGGGATCACCGAAAAGAAACCGATCCAGCCCAGCGACGCGATGGTGAGGAAGAGGGCCGCCGCCCGCAGCCGCTCCCGCCCGCCGTTGGTCTCACCGTGACCTGAGGCCGCCCACCCGCCGCGGATCGGGCTGAACAGCCGGCCGAAGGCCTGGGGCAGCAGCAGGGACCAGGGGAAGAGCCCGCCCAGCAGAACCAGCAGGTAGAGCACCGGCGACCCGCCGTGCATGCCCCGGGCCGAGACAACCGGCCCCATGGCCTTGCCCAGCAGGTAGGGCACCGCGGCCGGTGTGATACGGCACACCGCCACGTACCAGGGGACGGCGATCAGGGCCGCCACCCCCGCCCCGGCCAGGTGCCACCACCAGCGCAGGGGAAGCGTTTCCCCGCGAAAGGAGGCCCGGCGGCGGAGAAAGAACCCGGCGGCGGCCGACGGCACCAGGGGCAACAGCAATCCCAGCGGCCCCTTGGTCAGCAGGCCCAGTCCGGCACAGATCCAGAAACCGACAATCCAGCGCCCCGACCGCCCGAGCAACGCCTGCCAGGCGCAATAGAGGGCGGCGGTGACAAAGAGCAGCAGGTAGGCATCGGTGGCCAGCATCCGCGAGAGGACCATGAAACCGGAAAAGGAAGCGAGGGCCGCGGCGGAGAGCAGTGCCGGTGTGCTGCCGAAGATGGAGCGGGCCAGGCCAAAGGTCAGGGCCACCACGGCCAGCGAAGAGAGGAACATGGGCAGCCGGGCGCCCCACTCGTTGACCCCGAAGAGCTTCATCGATACGGCGGTGATCCAGTAGGTCAGCGGCGGTTTGTGCAGGTGTTTGTGGCCGTTGATACGCGGGGTGATCCAGTCCCCGGTGGCGAGCATCCGGCTGGCGATCCCGGCATAGCGGGCCTCGCTCGGCTCCAGCAGCGGCACCGGGCCGATCCAGGCGGCCAGCACCAGGGGTGCCGCCCAACCGGCGAGAAGGCTGACCGCCAGCAGCAGCGCGGCACTCCTCTGCACACCGGAAGTACTGGTCCCCATATCGGTCTCCGTGGTGTCAAAAAAGCAGAATTCAGTTAACGGAATGCAGATGATACACGAATCGCCGGACTCACGGAAGAAGCGGGGGCGGAGGAGGAATGACCGCTACCGGTCGGCCACGGAGCGGCAGAGGAAGTACTTCTCGATCTTGTAGAAGTCCAGATCACTGGCCGGGGTGAAGCGGACCACGCTCAAACAATCCCGGCTCTCGGCGTTCGGTCCGGCAGCACCGTGGACCACCCGGCGGATCACCCGTCCGCGACAGCGGGCCGTCTTGTATTTGCGGCCCCGGCCCCGGCGCAGGGAGATCCGCAGCACCAGCTGCATCTCGCCCGCTTCGGAAGGAACTGCACGACGGGTCAGCAGGGCGATGGCCCGCTCGTTGACGTCGATCAACTGGCCCCGCCGCCGCACCGTCCGGCTGCGGCCGTACTCGCCGAGGCTGTAAGAGATCCAGGCATCACCGCACACCGGGGTACGGGTCAGTTCGCGACGATTGTCATCCACCCCACCGGCACGTTTCCACTCGGCCTGCCGGGTTCCGCCCATCCTCCGGATGAACTGCCGGGCCACCCCCCGAACGGCCACGAAAATCGTGGAGAAGAGCAGCGAGGCATCGAGCCACACCGATTTCCGTGCCAGGTAGATATTGTTCAACCTCAGACGGATCCGCTTGTCGGTGTGGTAGGGCGTGTAGAACTGGGCAAAACCGGTCATCCCCGGCTTGACCATGAACAGGCGGTCGAAACCTTTGATCGAGGAACAGAGCACGTGGTAGATCGATTCACGAACCGGACGGGGCCCCACCAGGTGCATGTCGCCCCGGACCACGTTCCAGAACTGCGGGATCTCGTCAATTCTGGTTTCCCTGAGGAACCGGCCGATGCGGGTCTCGAAACCGTTGACCATGGGCAGCAACCGGCCGTTGAGTTTATCTTCCGAGTTTTCGCGAAGTGTGCGGAACTTGGTGATGGTGAACGGCCGCTTGTCCTTGCCCAGCCGCTCACCACGATAGAAAAGACAGCCGCCGTCATCGGTCTTGATCAGCAGCCAGATCAACGGGTAGATCGGAAGGGTGACCAGGAAAAGGATCAGACCGGTGACCCGGTGAAAGGCCTCCATGAACCAGCCGAACTCCCGGGGTAGCTGTTCGTCGTTGCAGGCACGGGGGAAACGAGTTTCAGGGGGAGGAATGTTCGGTACGGCATGCGAAGCGGGAAACTCCTCCACGGCCGCCAGGGCCGGCACCGCCCATGACTGTTGTTCGCTCATACGTGCATACCTGACACATAACGATCACCGCCTTAACTACACCCTTCCCATCTAGTATCGGGTGAGCGTGACGGAATCTTGAATTGTGAAAGATAATCGTACTGACAACTTAGTAATTATAAAATTGTTTGTCAAACTGGTCAATCTTTCCAGTTGCCCTATTGACAGCCGACCAAAAACACTTTACATCTTCATTATCAGCCCCACGTGGGTACGCCCCCGAAAACCGGCACTGCCGCCGGTCTCGACAACGGTGACAGGAGTCTCTTTTACCATGCTCTCGCCCTGTGGGAAAATCTTTTTTTCACGTTCCTGCCCCTGGCCCTGATTCTCGGCTCGGCCTTGCCCCTGCCGGCGGACAGCGGACCACTCTGCGACGACCCGGCGCCGCTGCGCCTGGAGGTGGTGGAGCAGTGGCCCGGAGGACTGGTGGTGGACCTGGTGTTGAACGGCATGGCCGCCGCACCGGCCACCCTCCAGCAGGAGGCCTTCCACCGGCTGACCATCCCCGGGGCCGGCCGGCTGGCCGCGGAAGGATGGCCGGAACTGCCGGCCGTGGGACGGTATGTTGCCGTCCCCCACGGGGCAGTGGTGGAAGCGGAAGTCCTTCACGGGGTGGAGAGCCGGGGAACGACGGCTGTGTGCTGGAGATCTCCACCGACGGCGGCGGCAACTGGACCGACCTGGGCCCGTGGATCACCTACGGCGGGTACAC
>RCNC010000417.1_pt1 | contig 27038 bp, 26 predicted proteins | sample 2041301 | NCBI WGS metagenome assembly RCNC01 (sample SAMN09708231, study PRJNA481090) | Marine sediment metagenome, whole genome shotgun sequencing project. | biome: marine sediment; feature: ocean; material: sediment; isolation source: Sewage treatment plant 13A marine sediment (STP13A) ... | reverse complement strand
CGCAGATAGACGCGGATAGCCATCGCGCTCCTACAGGCCTTGTTTACCTGCCGTCATTGACTCCCCTGATTCGCGATGGCCTCCAATGCCCAGGCGTTGGAGTTCATCGCGGATCAGGGGAGTCAATGACAGCAGGTAGACATGGCCTGTAAGAGCGCGATGGGAGCGGTGCCAGGCACCTTTTCGCGGCGAAAAGAGAGCCAGGCACCGAGCCCGCGTTCTTTCAAAGGTTCGCGATGGCTATCCGCGTCTATCTGCGCTATCTGCGGTTTCTCCGTCCGTGGTCCTTCAATTCAACTCGTAGACGAGATCGGCAGCGGCTTTCATGTCGTCGGCCATGTACCGGTCGTCCTCGTATCGAGGTACCCGATCCCGCAGACGACCGATCACCCCCTCCAGCGCCGGCGAGGTGGTCAGCGGACGGTGGAACTCGAGAGCCTGAACCGCGGCCAGGTATTCCATTCCCAGGACCTGACGACCGAGATCGACCACGCGGGCCAGCTTCCTCGCCGCCCAAGTCGACATGGAGACGTGGTCTTCCTGCCCGGCCGATGTCGGAATCGAGTCCACCGAAGCCGGATGCGACAGGGTCTTGCACTCGCTCACCAGCGCCGCGGCCGAGACCTGGACCATCATGAATCCCGAGTTGAGACCGGCATCTTCAACCAGGAATCGCGGCAGACCCGAGAGTGATGTGTCGACCATCCGTGCGAAACGACGCTCGGAGATGGACGCAAGATCGGTGATGGTCGCCGTGAGATAGTCAAAGACCGCGGCGATGGGCGCGCCATGGAAGTTGCCTCCCGAAATGACCCGGCCGTCGGGGAAGACCATGGGGTTGTCTGTGGCCGAGTTGAGCTCGATGGTGAGTACCCGCCTGGTGTGCTCGAAGGCGTCACGACCGGTCCCATGCACCTGGGGCGAGCACCGCAGGGAGTAGGCATCCTGAACCCGGCCGCAATCGCGGTGGGACTCGCGGATGGCCGAACCATCGAGTAGATGACGGATCCGGCGGGCGCTCTCACCCTGCCCGGGATGGGGTCTGGCCTCGTGGACCGATTTATCGAATGCGGCATCGGTCCCCGCCAGCGCGTCGAGGGTCAGTGCGCAGATCACATCAGCAGCGGCCAGGAGCCGACCCGCGTCGGCCAGCGCCAGCGCGCCGACGGCGGCGGAGGCCTGGGTGCCGTTGATCAGGGCCAGACCCTCTTTGGCCTCGAGAGACACCGGTTCCAGACCCGCACGCCGCAGCGCGTCCGCACCGCTGAGGCTCTCGCCGGTAACAACCGCGGACCCTTCACCGACGAGGGGCAGGGCGAGATGGGCCAGCGGCGCCAGGTCTCCCGAAGCACCCACCGAACCCAAGCTCGGCACCACGGGATGTACACGAGCATTGAGCAGATCAAGCACCCTCTCTACGATCACCGGGCGGCAGCCCGCGTGACCCGTCGCAAGTACGTTGGCCCGGAGCAGAAGCATGGCCCGGACCACCTCTTCACTGAACGGTTCACCGACGCCGCAGGCGTGCGAACGCAGCAGGTTGAGCTGAAGTCTCTCGAGTTGATCCGGGGCGATGCGCACCTCGGCGAGGCGCCCGAAACCGGTGTTGATGCCATAGGCGACCCGGCCCGATGAGAGAATGTCGTCGATGACCTGCCGGGACGCTGCCACTCGTTCGCGAGCCCGATCGCCAAGGACCGTCGATGCGCCGCCACGCGCGACTGATTCCACCGCTTCGATGGTCAGGGATTGTCCGTCGACATTTACAACACTCTGGTCAGCCATGGTGTCTCCTCATGACGTTTCTGAACTTGATTCTCTCATCGCGGGTGGCCGAGGGAGCCACCCTTAGCATTGTTCGGCTTCGACAAACTGTGAATCGGCTCAAAGCTCCCATGCCGAACAATGCAAAAAGTGGCACCCCGTTCGAGACCACAACTGCGTTCCCGGCAGGATCTGAGGTTACCCTTTCGCCAATTTATCGACCAGATCGATATACGCCTGCATCCCCTCATCCTTGGTCATCCCTCTTCGGCTTTCCCATGCGTCAAACTTGGCGATCCTTACGAAATCGAACATCCCCGGCTTCTCGCCGGAGACATCTCCATCGGTGGACTGCTTGAACAGACCGTAGAGTTCGAGGAGAACATCGTTGGGCTGGTGCGGCAGTTCCTTGGCGCGTGCGGTCGCATCGTCAAAAGCCTCTCTCTGATCCATCGCTTGATCCACCCTTCTTCGTGAACTCTCATTGTATCTCGCTCGCACACGACAACCGACGAGCTCCCTCGGTGCTATCCTGGAAGAACTCAGTTGTCGAACTGGGGTGCTGCGATTGAGTCACCAAAAAGAATACCCACCTTCGCCTGAACCGCCGGGCACGACGAGAACGTCTGTGCAGGCTGAGAGTCGGGCTGCGGCCAACGCCGACGAGTCGACAGCCGGCGCTGGGGTGGCTGCCGCCCTCGCCAGGGCGCGTCACGTGCTCGACGAAGAACCGGAATTCATCTTCTGGAAGAACCTCGAGTCTGTCTATCTCGGCTGCAATCAGAAATTTGCCGAGGCGGCCGGGTTCACGTCTCCGAACAAGGTCGTCGGCAAGACCGACTACGACCTGTCCTGGACCGAGGGCGAAGCCGATTTCTACCGGGAAGTCGATCGCCGGGTGATGGCTGACGATCTCCCCGAGTACCACATCATCGAGTCTCAACTCCAGTCCAACGGCCGACGCCTTTGGATCGACACCTCCAAGGTTCCGTACCACGACGACCAAGGTCAGGTCGTCGGTCTCCTCGGCATGTTCACCGATGTCACCGCCCGGGTCGAGTCGGCCAAGCTCCTGTCCCAGGGAACCGAGATCTTCCGGGCCATGAGCTTCTCGGCCCGCGCCATGGTGGAGCACAGCGATTGGACCATCAATATCAAGGAGGTCCTCAAGAAGCTCGGCCAGGCCGTCGAGGTCAGCCGGGCAACCCTCTTCTCGATCCACGACGCCGACGGCGACCACCTCCTGCGCCATCGATTCGAGTGGGTGTCCGAAGATCACGAACCTCGGGCCGATCGCCCCGATTTACAGAACGTTCCCATGCGAAAGATCGGTTTGGGACGGCTCTACCGCGAACTCGAGGAGCGGCGATGCGTGCATGTTCGAGTTCGGGAGCTCACCGGAAGCGAACGCCGTATCCTCGAGGACCAGAAGGTGCTTTCGGTGGTGACCGCACCGGTCATCGTCGACAATCGACTCTGGGGGTTTCTCGAGTTTGACGACTGCGCCATCGAACGACAGTGGCTGGTTGCAGAAATCGAGGCCCTCCGTTCGGCCGCGGGCATCATCGGCGCCGCCATCCAACGACAGCGGGTCGAGCGCGCGCTCCGTCTCGAGAAACACCGCTTCGAGCAACTCTACGAGAACACGCCGCTTGCGATCCTCGTTGCCGGAGACGACGAAAAGGTCGTCGCCGTTAACTCGGCCTTCGAGTCGCTCTTCGGGTTTGCCCGCACCGAGGTCATCGACCGGGAGATCAACGATCTCATCACACCGGCCGATCGGACCGACGAAGCGAGCTGGCTGTCACGGAGAACCTTCGCCGGTGAGACCGTGAGCCAAAGATCCGTACGTCTCCGCAAGGACGGAACCCAGATTCCGGTCGAAATCTTCGGGGTGCCGGTGGTCCAGGACGGGCAGGTCGAGTTGGTCTACGGCATCTATGTCGACCAGACCGAGCGGCTACGGGCCGAGGCCGCGCTTCGTGAAAGCGAGGAGAAGTTCCGCTCGCTCGCCGAGCAGTCGCTGCAGGGGATCTTTGTCCTCAAACATGGAAGGATCGCCTACGCCAACCAGATGATGGCCGATATCACCGGCTACGATCTCGGTGATTTCCTCGGTCTCGATCAGCAGGCTCTGGAGGGTCTCATTCACCCCGCGGATCGAGCCTTCGTCGTTGCCGCCGCCAACGGGTTCGAGATCGGAGATGGCGAGGTCAGCCCTCAGTCCGAGTATCGACTCATCACAAAATCAGGCGAGGTGAAATGGGTGCTGCAACAGACCCGAACCGTGCAGTTCGACGGTGATCTCGGCGTCGAGGGTGTGCTGGTCGAGATCACCAAGCGAAAACGCGCCGAGGAACAACTCCTCCAATCCGCCCTCCACGACTCACTCACCGGTCTGCCCAACCGCGCCTCGTTCCACGATCGGGTCGATCTGGCGCTGGAAAGGACGCGGGGACGAAGCCAGTCACCCTTCGCCGTTCTCTTCCTGGATCTCGATCGATTCAAACTGATCAACGACGGCTACGGCCATCAGGCCGGCGATCGACTTCTGGTTGATATCGCCCACCGTCTCCGTCGAGCCGTCCGACCCGGAGACACCGTCGCCCGTCTCGGAGGTGACGAGTTCACCGTACTCATCCCCGACATCAAAGGCCCGGACGAGGCGGTCTCGGTGGCACAGAGGATCCACACCGCGCTCTCGAAGCCCTTCCAGGTCGGCGACCAGGAGGTCTTCACCTCGGCGAGCACGGGCATCGCCATCTCGTCCCCCCGGTACGACAACCCGGATGAGATCCTCCGTGATGCCGACATCGCCATGTACCAGGCCAAGGCCAACGGCCGAGCACGGCATTTCATGTACGACAAGTCCATGCACCCCCTGGTGTTGAGCCAGCTCAACCTGGAGAACGACCTCCGACGCGCCCTCGAGCGCGAGGAGTTCGTGCTCCACTATCAGCCCATCGTCGACACTCTGTCGGGAAGGATCGTCGCCTGCGAAGCGCTCGTGCGATGGCAGCATCCGGAACGCGGTCTCCTCCCGCCTGGAGAATTCCTTTCGATGGCCGAGGAAACCGGACTCATCAACCCCATCGGCGAGTGGGTGTTGCGAAAGGGTTGCCGGCAGGCGGCGCGCTGGATGCACGAGTGCAACGGCAGCTCCTCGCCGGCGGTCAGCATCAATCTTTTCAGCCGGCAATTCACCAGAGCCGAGCTCGTTGTCTACATCCGGGAAGTCCTGGATGAGTTTGAGCTACCGCCGAATCGCCTCCAGCTCGAGATCACCGAGAGCGCCATCATCGACGTCCCCGAGCTCGCCATCGATGTCATGCGCCGGCTGCGGGACCTCGGTATCAAGGTCCACCTCGATGACTTCGGAACCGGGTATTCCTCGCTCGCCTATCTCCAACGCTTCGCCATCGACACCCTCAAGATCGATCGCGGGTTCATCCAACGGATCGGCAGCGATGGCGGTGGAGCGGAGATCGTCCAGACCATCATCTCGCTGGCCCGAAATCTCGGAATGGACGCCCTCGCCGAAGGCATCGAAAGCCCCGAGCAGTTGAACACCGTTCGGGACATGGGCTGCGGTTTCGCCCAGGGATTCCTCTTCGCCAAGCCGTTACCGCCGGATGAGATCCTCGAACTCATTAAACGCGGACCGATGGATGTGGGTTGAGGCGCAAACCATCACAACCACCAAGGCACCAAGACGCGAAGAAATCACCAAAAATGAAACCGTTCGGCCTTCGGCCGAGGCATATTTCCCTTTGTGTCTTCGTGTCTTTGTGGTTGCGACGTTCCGGACCTAGAACGGCGAGAATCCCCCGTCGGCCCAGTGGTCTTCGCGGACGCCTCCATAGAGGTTCTGGAGCGCTTCGAGGTGGTCCTTCTCCCAGTCGGCGAGGAACTGGTAGAAATCTCGGACCTCGTCCTCCGCTGCCGCCTTGGCGGCGGTCGAGAAATACTGGATCGCACGGGTCTCGAGGGTCATACCGATGGACAGAACTCCCATCTCAAAATCGGCGCCTTGCGCTTGAGCCTTGAAACCCTCGGTATAAATGGTGTTGGTGAACGCCTTGAGATCGGGGTCGCGGCGGTGGATGTTGAAGGCTTCAACACCCTTGTCCTCGAACGATCCCATGACGCTCTGCAGATAGGCCTTGTGCTGGACCTCATCGCGGGCGAGCTTGTCGAAGAGTTCCTGGACCGCGGGTTTCTCCGCCCGATCGGCCGCCATGGAGTAGAAGGTGTAGCCATCGACCTCGATCTGGTAGGCCTTTTTCAGAACTTCGCGAATATCTTCGTGCATCATCTTCTCCCGTGCCCATACTCATGCCCGTGCCCGATCATAGCGTCACCTCAAACGTCTCGCGATCCAACGGCTCGGGCGGGAGGGCCGCCTCGGCCGCGGGGACCCAGGCGATGGCGCCGGTGGGGCAGAACGGGACGCAGCGCGGCTCACCGCCGCAGAGATCGCATTTCTGAACACAGTTGTAGGTCTCGTCCCACAGCATGTTGCCGAAGGGACAACCGGCGACGCACATGCGGCAGGAAATACAGCGCGATCTGATCATGTCGATGGCACCGGTTTCCTCGTTGCGCACCAGAGCCTGAGTCGGGCACACCGTGACGCAGGCGGCGTCATCGCACTGGAAGCACACCACCGGAGTTCCGAGTTCGGGGCCCCGACGGTGGATGTTGATCCGGGTCTTGGAAGGCCGGCCTTCGCTGCCGTGGGCAAAGGCGCAGGCAAGCTCGCACTTGCCGCACGCGATGCACCGTTCCACCGAAACCTTGTAGATCATCTTCATTTCATCACCTGCAGCTTCTCGAATGTCTTCGCCACCTCGAGCCTCTTGCTCCGGTCCGAGGTCGCGAAATAGCTCTTGGGGACACCACTCCGCGCGGCGAAGTGCTCGGCCTGAGCCTTGGTGATCACCGCATCACCGGTCTTCGGGTCGCGCAACATCTCGAACTCCTTCCCCCAGATGGTGCGGTGCACGTTGGAGGTGGTGAACTTGATGTGATCGGTAGGACAGATCTCGGCACACGCGAGACAGCCGATGCAATCCGGCGGCGGCTCATTGAACGGTGGCGAGATCTCCCGCCCCCAGCCGCGATCCGTGCTGGCGATGGCCGACACCCCGATGTGATCGCAGACCCGGGTGCAGAGCCCGCAGAGGATGCAATCGGTCGGCTCGGGATTTGGCTCGTAGCTGGTCTCCTCTATGCCGTGCTCGCGGGCGAGCTGCTGGATGAGCGGAGTCTCCGGGCACCTGGCCAGCAGGAGATCCAAGATGACCCTCCGTGTCGCCAGCACCCGTTCGGAGTCGGTGACGACGGTCATCCCCTCCTCCACCGGGTGGTTGCAGGCGGTGACCATCTTGAACCAGTCGTCGTCCCACTTGGCCAGCGACATGTCGACGACACAGAGCCGGCACCCGCCCCACGGCTCGAGTCCGTCGAAGTTGCACAGGGTCGGCACCTCGACACTCGCCGCGCGGCAGGCCTCGAGGAGGTAGACATCCTCCGCCACCGTGACTTTGCGACCGTTGATCTTGAGCGTCGGCATCACACCACCTCCTTGGCGGCGAGCTCGATCTTGGGAAACGTCCGAATGGAGTCGGTGGGGCAGACATCAACGCAGGCACCACAGGAGATGCAGAGATCGTGATGAATCACATGCATTTCCTTGATAACGCCTTCGATGGCGTCGGTCGGGCACGCCTTGAAGCAGACGTGGCAGCCGTCGCAGTCATCCTTGATCTCGAAGGCGGTCAACTCGCGGCAGATGCCCGCGGGGCAGGCGTGATCGTGGATGTGGGCCTCGTATTCGGCGCGGAAATACTTGAGCGTCGAGAGCACCGGGTTGGGCGCCGACTTGCCGAGCTCGCAAAGGCTGCCGAGCTGCATTCCGGCGGCCAGGGTCTCGATCCTCTCGATATCCCCTTCACGACCTCGACCCTCGACGAGGGCGTTGTAGATGGCGAGCATCTGTTTGAGTCCCTCGCGGCACGGAGTGCACTTTCCGCAGGACTCCTCGGTCAAGAAACCGATGAAGTAGCGCGCAACGTCCACCATGCAGGTGCGATCGTCCATGACGATCATTCCACCGGAGCCCATCATGGAGCCCGCCTCGGTGAGTTTTTCGTAGTCCACCGGCAGATCGAGCAGCTCCTCGGGGATACACCCGCCCGAGGGGCCACCGGTTTGGACGGCCTTGAACGGGCGGTCCTTGAGGACACCGCCGCCGATGTCGTAGATGATGTGCCGCAGGGTGGTTCCCATGGGCAGCTCGATGAGACCCGTGTTCTTGACCTTGCCGACGAGCGAAAAGGCCTTGGTCCCCTTGGACTTCTTTGTTCCCATGGAGGCGAACCAGGCGCCGCCTTGATGGATGATGGCGCCGATTCCAGCCCAGGTCTCGACGTTGTTGAGCACCGTCGGCAAATCGAAGAGGCCCTTATCAGTGGAGTGGACGTACTTGGCCCGCGGCTCGCCCGTCTTGCCGGCGAGGGAGCGCATCAGCGCCGATGACTCACCGCAGACAAAGGCGCCGCCACCGCGGGAGATCTGAACGTCGAAATCAAAGCCCGAACCCATGATGTTTTCGCCGAGCAGGCCGGACTTCCGCGCCTCGATGATGGCGAGTTGGAGATTGACCACCGCCAGTGGGTACTCATCTCGGACATAGACATAGCCCTCGTGCGCACCAAGAGCATACGCGCCGATGATCATCCCCTCGAGGACCGAGTGGGGGTCTCCCTCCATGATCGAGCGGTCCTTGAACGCACCGGGATCGCCCTCGTCGCCGTTGCAGAGCACAAAGCGGCGATCTCCAGGCGCGGACTTGCAGGAACGCCATTTACGCGCGGTGAAAAACCCGGCGCCGCCGCGGCCCCGCTGGCCCGATGTCTCGACCTCGTCAATGACCTCGTCGGGAGTCATCTCATGCAACGCCTTGGCCAGGCCCGCATAGGCATCGTGAGCGACGGCGTCCACCAGATCGGTGGGATCGATGCGGCCGATATTGCGCATGGCCACCCGCACCTGGTTCTTATAGAACGGGATCTCCTCATAGGCCGGGATCCGCGCGTTGTCCGCCGGGTTCTTGTAGAGCAGGCCGGGAATGATTTCGTCGCCCAGGATGGTCTTCTCGACGATCTCGGGGACCCGCTTGGCCTGGACCTTGGTGTAGAGCAGGCCTTCGGGGAGGAAAACGACCAACGGGCCGCGCTCGCAGAACCCGTGGCAGCCGGTTGATTTCACACCGAGACCGATCTCGACATCGAGTCCGCGCTCGGCGATCTCGTGGGCAAAAGCCTCCGCCACCTCTTTGGCGCCGGTGGCGAGGCAACCGGTGCCGCAGCACACGAGCACCTTTTTGGGTTGGCTGGCCTCACGCTCCCTGGCCTTTGCCTGGAAGGCCTCGAACTGGTCCTTGGACTCAATTCTCATCATTGACCCCCTCGGCCAGATACTTGGACATCCGCGCCGGTTTGGCGCTGCCCCAGTACTTCTCACCGACGAGCATCACCGGCGCCATGGCGCACGCGCCGACGCAGTTGACGGTCTTGATGGTGAACTTGAGGTCCTCGGTGGTCTCGTTGGCGCCGATGCCGAGCTTGCGCTCGAGCTCCTCGACGAGCTGGCCCGCCCCGCGGATGTGGCAGGCGGTGCCCGTACAGACCTTGATGATGGTGTCGCCCTGCGGCTCGAGGGAGAAGGCCTTGTAGAAGGTCGACACCGAGAAGACCTTGGCCAACGGCACCTCGAGGACCTCGGCGACCCGCACCAGCACATCGCACGGCAGATAGTTGTATGCCCGGTGGACGTCCTGGAGCACCTGGATCAACGAGGGCTCCTCGTGTGGATAACTTCCGAGGATCTCCTCGGTCTTGGAAAGATCGACACACGGTTGTTCGGCCACGCGTCCCCCTTCAAACCCCGGCCGTGCAGGCCGCGCCGATATCGTGGCCGCGGTGCAACGCATTGATGTTGACATCGACGACTCCGGGTTTCGCCGCAAAGGTCTCGCGGATCACTTCGACGATCCCGTCGACGGAGACCGCGTCGGTGGCGCCGAGATAGGCCCCGAGGGCGACCATGTTGGCGCCCCGTCGGTTGCCGAGTTCATTGGCGATCTGGTTGGCGGGCACTTCAATGACGGTCACGTCATTCCTCGTCGGCTTTCGCTCGATGAGGGATGTGTTGACGAGGAGCAGACCACCCGGGCGGACATCGGGCTCGAACTTGTCCAGCGACGGCAGATTCATGGCGACGACCGCCCGAGGTGATTGGATCACCGGCGAACCGACCGGGCGATCGGAGATCACCACCGTGCAGTTGGCGGTGCCCCCGCGCATCTCCGGACCATAGGAGGGCAACCAGGAAACCTCCTTGCCCTCGCGCATTCCCGCGTAGGCGAGCATCTTGCCGATGAGCAGGATCCCCTGCCCGCCAAAACCCGCCATGATGACATCGTTCTGCATCTCTCACCTACCCTTCTAAAGGCAGCGGTTCGCGGCTGCCGCTTTCGGGTGTTTTGAAGACTCCGACTGGGTAGTAGGGAAGCATGTTTTTCTCGAGCCACTTGGTAGCCTCGGCCGGCGGGATGCCCCAGTTGGTCGGGCAGGTGGAGAGGATCTCCACCAGCGAGAAACACGTTCCCGCAACCTGGTAGCTGAAAGCCCGACGCAGCATCTCCTTGGTGTTGACCGACATCAGTGGGGTGTGGACCGAGGTCCGAGCCACAAAGGCCGGTGTTCGCAGCGTCGACAGCATTTCGGAAACCCGGATCGGGTGGCCGGCCAAATCGACATCGCGGCCGAGGGGACAGGTGGTGGCCACCTGACCGGGCATGGTGGTCGGCGCCATCTGGCCGCCCGTCATGCCGTAGATGGCGTTGTTGACAAAGACCACCGTTACCTTTTCGCCGCGGTTGGCGCAGTGGACGATCTCGGCCATCCCGATGGAGGCGAGATCACCGTCACCCTGGTAGGCAAAGACCACCAGATCGGGCCGCGCCCGCTTGATCCCCGTGGCCACCGCCGGCGCACGGCCGTGCGACGCCTCGTGAAAATCGGTCTCGAAGTAGTTGTAGGCCAGCACCGCGCACCCTACCGGCGCCACGCCGACGGTCCGTTCACGGACCCCGAGTTCATCGAGCACTTCAGCAATGAGGCGATGGATCGTGCCGTGGGTGCAGCCGGGGCAGTAGTGGGTGGTGACATCCCTGAGAGCATCAGGCTTGGAAAACACGGTCTCAAGCATTGGGCACCTCCTCGGATGATCCGTCATGGATGGCGCGAATCTTGTCGACCACCGCATCCGGTGAGATCAACATCCCACCGACCCGATTGAGGAAATGAATCGACTTGGATCTCCCGACGGCAAGCCGAACATCCTCGATCATCTGGCCCATGGAGAGCTCGACCACCAGGATCGCTTTGGCCTTGGCGGCAGCTTCGCGAACCGCCGCGGATGGGTACGGGAAGAGCGACACGGGTCGAACCATGGCGACGCTGAGGCCTTCCTCGGCGAGCTCTTCGATTGCGGTCAAGCACACTCGGGCCACCGTTCCGTAGGCGACGATCAGGACATCGTAGTCGGTGTCGAGTCCATGGCTCTCATAGCGGACCTCGTCACGTACCATGAGGTCGTACTTCTTCTGGAGCCGGAAGTTGTGCTGCTCGAGTTCAGCTGGATCGAGAAAGAGCGAGTTGATCACCGCACGGGGCTTGCTGCCGTTGTATCCGGTCGCGGCCCAATCCTTGGGCGGCAGCTCCTTGATGGGCTCGCGGTCAGCGGCGAACTCCACCGGCTCCATCATCTGGCCGATGAGACCGTCACCGAGAATCAGAACCGGGTTGCGGTAGAAATCCGCCAGGTCAAAGGCGTCCCGAACAAGATCAGCAGCCTCCTGGACCGACCAGGGCGCGAGCACCAGCAGACGGAAATCGCCGTGCGCCATACCCTTGGTGGCCTGGAGGTAATCGCTCTGCGACGGCAGGATGCCGCCGAGCCCAGGACCGCCGCGCATGATGTTCACGATCACCACGGGCAACTCGGCGCCGGCGAGATAGGAGATGGCCTCGGCCATGAGCGAAACCCCGGGCGACGACGACGATGTCATGACCCGTTCGCCGCTGCCGGCAGCGCCATAGAGCATGTTCGATGCCGCTACTTCGGATTCCGCTTGGACAAATGTCCCGCCCACCTGCGGCAGGCGCATGGACATGTACTCCGGTATCTCGTTCTGCGGCGTGATCGGATAGCCGAAGAAGAGATGGCAGCCGGCCTGCACCGCCGCCTCGCCAATGGCTTCCGATCCCTTCATGAGTTTCTTGGTCATAAGGATCTCCGATCCTCTTCCGTGTCCGTGTCCGTTTCCGTTTCCGTTTCCGTTTCCGAAACCTCAAGATACCAATCGGGCACGGACACGGAAACGGGCACGGGGCTTCGCATCAGTATGCGAAATAGTGGTACATGGTCCCGTGGACCCTCATATCGATGGCCACATCAGGACATGTGATGCAGCACAGGCGGCAACCGATGCACCTCGCCTGCTCCACCACCTCGGCATAGAAGTAGCCCTTATTGTTGCTCTTTCGGCTCATGCCCAGGATCTGCTGCGGACAGGCTTGGACGCAGAGTTCGCAACCCTTGCAGCGATCCGGGCTGATGTTGATCTGCGGCACGAAAGCCTCCTTTCAGTTGACGACGAAAAGCGGTCCGGTGGTCCGTTGTTTCGGCATCTCAAACGGCGGCATGACGATCCGGCGCAACGCCACCACGGGTTCGTCGATCACGGCACGGAGCTCATCGGCATCAGCCTCGGATGCGGCCGCGGCCACAACCGGGATGCCCAGGAGTTCAGCTGTCTTTCGAGCATTCTGAAGACCCTCGATGATGATCTCGAGAGTCGTTTCATCCATCAGATGGGTGTTGGAAATCAGGCCGGCGACCGGCAGGCGGCCGACCGCTTCGATCTGCCGAGCCATCTCGACCGCCGCAACCGGGTCCGGTGTCGATGGGCGGCAGAAATTGAGCACCAGTAGACACTCGGTCTCGGCCGGAGGGACAACATCGGCCAGCGATCCGAGCACCCGAGCTCCGACATCGTCTCCCCCTACATCGATGATGAGCTTGCGATCCGATCGACGGAGATGCGACCGGATCTGGGGAACGATGATGGGCAGATCGGCGTGGATGTTCGGTCCATCCGGAGCGAGGAGGTCGATCCCCGATTCGGTGAGCAGCCCTCGCGCTGACCGGGTTCTGAAATACGGCTTGACGACATCGAGATCCGCCATGGTCACGGGCGTTCCCGAGGACGCCAGATCCATGGCCAGATTGAGCGCAATCTCCGTCTTGCCACTGCCGAAGTGGCCGACGAGAACTGTCACCCGTTTCTCGAACACATCAACCCTCCTGTGATCATTGAGCGATAGCAAATCCGGGGACACAGGATACTCCGGACCAACTCGCCGCACAAGGTATGTGAAATTTTTCACTTTAGCAAGTCAAAGAGTGAGACACATTTGCAGGTCTTGACTCCTTCTCCCGCCGGACGTCGCAAGAGTCGAAAAATTCCCTGCATCGACGCCCGGGATCGTCCGCCCGAGAGGTGCTTTTGCTCGAGAAACCGCTATGATGATCTCTGATCCATGTATCTCTCCGGACTCCTCCACCGAGATCGCCTTTTTGATGTCGCCAGCCGCTGGTTGGCAGATCACATCAACAAAGACGACGGACAAATCCTGACCGAGATCTTTGCCTTGGAGCGAGCCATCACCTCGCCTCTGGTTCGGGCGCTGGTGGCCGATCTGGCCCGGGCCATCCGACCAGGCGACCTCCGACTGACTCGAGTCACGAGCAAGGACGCCGTGCGCAAGGCCATCGTGGATGCCGTCCACTATCCCGCCCCTCGGGTCGAGCAACTCCTCGCCCACTACCGTGAGTTCCCCGAGGAGTTCTTCCCGAGGACGCCGGTCCACATGAGCCTGGTCACCGGTGGGGATGGTTCGCTTGTCGGGATGGTGCGGAGAAAGCGGATCCGGCGGATCGCCGACAAGGTCTCGAAACGCGTCGCCGATCAACTCGCCGGCGAGATCGAGGTGGCGGCCAAGTCTCTCGCCGCGGCCCGCGCCGGGAGCGTCGGAGTGCCCCTCGACGAGATGGTTTCCTCCCGGCAGCAGATGGTCGACGAGTTTGCCTCCGCCGAGCGCATCGTGGCCGATCGGATCAGAACCGGGCGTCTGACCTTTGATCCCGACCAGGTTCGGGTCGACGATGTCATCGGTGTCAAGATCATCGGCTCACCGGCCGAACTCGCCCGCATCGAGGCCGCCCTCGACTCCCGTGACGGGACATTCGCCTGCGAGAGCGAGGTCCACGAGGGCAGCTACACCGGGACCCACTATCTCGTCGATCTCGAGCTGCCGCCGCTCGAGGAGACCATCTCCCGATTCAAAGGTGTCGACTGGTCGTTCGCCGAAGGTCGGGGTCTGTCGGCCTACCACCTCGAGGAGAGTCTCATCGACTATCTCGGCTCGGCGAGTCCGACTTTCCGGGTCGAACTGATTCTGACGACCCTCGACGATTTGGTCGAGTCAGAGTTCGGCCGCTGCATCCACGAAGTGCGCATCCTCGAACAGCGCGATCGGGCTCTCTACTCGGGACGGATCGCTCAGAATGCATCATCCATCATCGAGTACATGCTCGAGCTCGCCATCTCGCCCACCGTTCAGGTCGAGGCCCTCCCCATCAAGGTCTGGGGCCGTTACCTACGCGACACCGTCCGTCATGCCCTGGCCAAGGTGCAGAACCAGGAGCGAATCGAGTGGATCGTCCCCGAGGAAACGGGCTCGACGATCGAACTCTGAACCCGATTTTCTCAGCGCGGTTGCCCATGAGAGCCCCCTTAACATTGTTCGGCCTCAACGATCAGATGACGACGAGGCCGATCTGAATCCGAACAATGATTATGGACGGCACGTCCGTTCGAGGCCAACCCCGCGTTTCCTTCAGGCACCTCACATCGCAGACGCTTTGACAACGCGGGATGGGTGCCTGGCTCCCCTCCCATCGCGCTTCAGGGAACGCGAGATCAGTCTTCCTCACCGCCCGCAGCCATCCGAATCGCTCGGGCGCCGCACTCGGCGAAGCCTGGGCAGGTCCGGCAGGTGTCGTCCTCGATATAGCCGAACTCGGATGGCGCGCAAACGGTGATCGACGGGTCTCGCCCGGCATCCAATTCGGCGAGCAGCGCTTCGTCCTCGGCCGCAATGGAGCCGCCCGTTCCGATCCGTGCGACGACCTCGCGGACCCTGGAATTCCAGACCTGATTGCGCTCTTCCGCCTGCTTTGATTCGGCATTGACTTCGACTGATGCCTTGCGCTTCTTGTACTCGAAGACGAGCTTCCGCCGGGTCGGCATCCGGCGGGTGGCGAGAAAGAAAAGATAACCCGAGCACATGCCCGCGATGTTCGCAACACCGGCCAGGATGCCCATCTGCAGACTGGAAAAGGCAAGCCAGGCGACCGCGACCACGGCGAGATACTTGACCTTCACCGGAATGAGGAAGAAGAGCCGGAACTCGACCTCAGGGAAGAGGGTCGCGAAGGTGAGCAGGATCGAGGTCCCCACTCCAGTGTCTCCATAGAGCGGGAGTTTGAGCCCCGCCGCCGTCAGGGAAGCGCCAAGGGTCGCCACCAGCCAGAAAGCCAGAAATCGAGGGGATCCCCAACTTTCCTCGAGGGGTTTGGCCATGATCCACAGCACCAGCATCGAGATGAAGAACCAGAACATCGACGGCCCGTGGACAAACTGGTAGGTCACCAGCGTCCACGGACGCGACGCCACCTGACCCGGGATCACCGCCAGATTGATGAGTCCGTCGCGGTTCGCCCAACTGAGAATGAAAACGGCAAAGTGAACAAAGATGAGTCCTTCGGTCAGACGCCAGGAGTCACTGCGCATTCAACGCCTCCCCAGACGGCGCTCCATCTCCTCCTGGCTCAGCCGGAGAATGATGGGCCGCCCATGCGGGCAACGATATGGATTGGTGGTTTCCGCCAGATCGTCGAGCAGTGCACGCTGCTCGACATCTGTCAGATCATGGTTCACCTTGATGGCGCCGCGGCAGGACAACCCCGCCGCCAGCTCCTCTTCCACCTCCGCCGCCACCCGTTCGGGCACCCCGTCGAACGCCGTAGCGCGATCGAGGAGTTCGATCACCAACTCGGATGCTTCGTCGGCCTCGATCTCCGGAGGGAGTGCACTGATCCTGACCGTATCGGGGCCAAAGACATCGGCCTCGATCCCCACCTTGAGCAGGGTTGCGGCCACCCTTTCCAGCGCAGCCGCCGACGCGTCACCCACCTCCACCAGGACCGGCACGAGCAGTCGTTGGGACGGTGCGACCTCACCCCCGAGTCGGGTGAGGATCCGGTCGTAGAGCACCCGCTCGTGAGCGACGTGCTGATCGACGATGACCAGCCCGTAGTCGTCCTCGAGCAGGATGAACGAGTCGCGGTACTGGCCGAGAAGTCGACCGAAGGGCGTATCGGACGGCCCCGCCTTGGCGCCCGACCGTGGCGCCGACCCACCATCGAGGAAGGCCGGTTCGGTGGACTCGATGGGTTTCTCGCCATAGGCCGGATGGGCAAACAGCGGCGGCGCTCCGGCCTCCCGTCGCGACCGGAGGAGTTCACCATAACCCTCGCCGGGCGGCTCCGCCGCCATCGAGTCACCGTCGTCGAGGCGTCGGACGGGAACCCGCCCCTGGGACGCCGCAACCCCCTCGCGGAGGGCGCGCTCGACGAGCGCGAAGATGGATCCGCCGCGGGCGAACCTCACCTCGGTCTTGGCCGGATGCACGTTGACATCGACCTCATCCGGGGGCAGTTGCAGCGATGCGACGACCCGGGCGCCGCCAAAACCGGCCCCGGCGGAACGCATGACCCTGAGAACCGCCCCGACCAGCAGACGGTCCTTGACGACCCTGCCGTTGACCAGAAAGATCATCGACGGTCGCCCGTGGCCGCTGCCGGGAGCGACGAGGCCCTCGACCTCGGCGTCCCCCGCCACCGCCGAAAAACGCGTGACCTTGGTGGCCTTGGGCCAGAGGGCGCGCAACCGTTCGCTAAGGTCAGCGGATGGCGGAGTATCGAGGAGGGTGCGCGGGCCGTGGCGAAGGACAAAGGCCACATCCGGACGAGCGAGCGCCGCTCCCCACACAACTTCCGATGCGTGACGCAGCTCGGTTTCCGGTGCACGAAGGAACTTTCGCCGTGCCGGCACGTTGAAAAAGAGATCGCGGATCTCGATGGTAGTGCCACGGGCGCGGGCGGCCGCTTCGGTGCCGAGGACCCGCCCGCCTTCGACGGTGATCCGGACCCCGCCCTCGGCCGGATCGGCCGAGGTGAGCAACTCGAAGCGGGAAACCGCAGCGATGGATGGCAGCGCCTCACCGCGGAAGCCAAGGGTCGCGATCCGATCGAGATCATCCGCCGAGGCGATCTTCGAAGTTGCGTGCCTTTCCAGCGCGACCAACGAATCGTCCGCATCCATCCCGCAACCGTCGTCGGTGACCCTGACCAGGCTCCTCCCGCCGTTGACGAGCTCGACCTCGATCCGCCGCGCGCCGGCGTCGAGGCTGTTCTCCACCAGCTCCTTGACCACCGATGACGGACGTTCGACCACCTCACCCGCGGCGATGCGGTTGACGAGGTTGTCGGGGAGGATGCGGATGCGGGTCACCGGGACATCATACCGATGCTGGAAACTGGATGCTGGATCCAGTATCCGGCACCGTCGCGGGCCGAAGGCCCGCTACTTCTTCGCGATCTTGCCGATCTCGAAGACCGAAGTGTCCGGCTTGGAGTTGGGTGTGACCTTGCGCGTGTCGTCGGCCAGGTCTTCCTGGATCAGCAAATCCATCAGAAGATCACGAACCCCGCCCCTACCGTTGGATCGGAAGACTCGGCGAACCGCGGCCGGTTTGAGCTCAATTCCAGTCATGTGCTTGAGATACTGACAGAAGACCCGTGAGCGGGAAACAAAGCTCGCGATGAGGATCATCCCGAGAAGCGCCATCCCGGCAACGGCAATGAGGGTGTAGTTGGCGTCAGCGCTGAGGTCGAACGAACCCATTTTTCCCCCTCACCCTTCGTCGGACGGATCGCCGTTGAGCGCGTGGGTGGCTTCGATCTCCGAAAAGTGGTCCTTGGGGACCAGAACCTCGCGCCCTTTGGAACCCGCCAGTGCTCCTACGATACCTTCTCTTTCCATCATATCCAAGAGCCTTGCAGATCGAGTGTAGCCGAGACGAAGCCGTCGTTGAATATATGACGCCGAGGCTTTGCGGGTTTCGACCACCATTCGAACCGCCTGGTCGTACATCGGATCGCTGAGTTTCTCGATCTCATCAAGTGTGGTCGCGCCCTTGCCTTTGCCGTTCCCACCGAGCGGCTGGTGGGTCAGAACATGGCGTTGGTATACGGGCTTGCCGAATCGTTTGATATAGCGAGCTGCGGTGGCGATTTCCTTTTCGGTGACCATGGGTCCGTGGAGCCGCAGGAGGTTGGATGTTCCCGGAGGGAGAAAGAGCATGTCGCCCCGGCCGATGAGGTGTTCGGCGCCAATAGAGTCGAGAATGGTCCTCGAATCGAATCCGGAACGAACCTTGTATGCGATCCGACACGGAAAGTTGGCCTTGATGATTCCGGTGAGGACATCAACCGACGGTCGTTGGGTTGCACAGATCAGGTGGACGCCGACCGCCCGCGCCTTCTGCGCCAACCGGGTGATGGACTCCTCAACCGCCCGCGAAGAAGTCATCATGAGATCGGCAAGCTCGTCGATGATGATGACGATATACGGGAGGGGCTCGAGCTCGACCGGCTTTTCGTCGTCTCCGGTGAGTTGCTGTTGGGCCCGCTTGAGCTGAACCGGGTCCGAGACAATCTGGTTGTACTGCTCCAGATTGCGGACGCCGAGAGCGGCGAGCCGGTGGTATCGGTTGTCCATCTCAGAAACCGCCCAGGCGAGAGCACTGGCCGCCTTCTTGGGGTCGGAGATAATCGGCGTCAGCAGATGAGGGATATCCGAGTAGACCCCGAGTTCGACCATCTTGGGATCCACCAGGATGAACTTCACCTCATCCGGTTTTGCCTTGTAGAGGATGGACATGATCATGGCGTTGATGCCGACGGATTTCCCTGCTCCGGTGAAACCACCGATGAGCAGATGCGGCATCCGTGCGAGATCGGCGATAAATGGTTTGCCGCGGATATCGACCCCGAGGGCCAGGGTCAGCAACGAGTTCGCGCGCTGGAACTCGGGCGCCTCGAAGAGTTGGCGCAGACGGATGGTCTCGGGATCGGGACTCGGAACTTCGATCCCGACTGTGGCCCTTCCCGGAACCCGCGCGATGCGGACAGACTCGGTACGCAGGGCGAGGGCGAGGTCTTCGGCAAGATTCTGGACCGCCGAGATTTTGACCCCGGAGTCGAGTCGGAACTCGTAGGTTGTGATCACAGGTCCGGTTCGAATGCTCGTCACCTCGCCCCGAACCCGGAACTCCTGGCACTTGCTGGTCACCAGCTTTGAGACCTCGATGAGCGCCGCAGAATCGCGTTCGGGTGCTCCATCTGCCTCGTCGAGGAAGCTGATCTTGGGAAGATCGTAGTGCTCGAGATCCTCGATGAACTCGAACTCTTCCTGGACGACGGGCTTCTTCTTCGACGCCGGTTTCTTTCGCGCCGGCTTGCCTCGCGTCTTCCTGGGACCAGACTCGGTCGCGTCGTCGACTTCGTCGAGGGGTTGATCGACCCCGTCGGCGGATCCGTCAACCCGCCGCTGAATCCTAAAGCGCCCCTTGCCCTCCACCTCCTTGACGGTGAGTGAGCCCCGGTAGCCATCTTCTTTGTCGAGTCGCTTGACCTGACGCTCGAGGACCCGCCGCCGATTTCGTGTCTCTTCGGCTTCCTGACGACGACGCGCACGCGCATCCTGGCGACGGAGCCATCGCCGTTCGATCCCCCCGGTCAAGCTCTCCGCCGCGGAGCCCACCGACAACCCCGACACCAGCACCACACCGAGGATGATGAGGAACCCGAGTACCACCAACCGACCCACCGGACCGACAATGCCACCGAGCAGATCGGTCTGGGCACCCCCGATGAGACCTCCACACGAGATCCGCCCATCGCGGAAAGGCAGATCCGAGCACAGCAGCGCAGCAACCCCGGGCAGACCGAGCACGATCAGCCCCCATCCTGCGAGGGTGAGCTTTGGATGTTCCAGATCTCGGCCGCGGAGCATCTGCCATCCGAGGATGGCCCCAAGGGGCGGGAGCGCAAGGACCACGATGCCGAAGAGACCGTAAAGCAACGCCGACAGCGCCGCACCCAGCGGTCCGGCGAGATTCACCGGTCCGTCGCGAAGCGTCGATGCGTGCAGCGGACTCGGGTCGAGGGGAGAGTGCGAGAGCAGGGCCGCCGCGACCAGGATCGAGCCGAAGATCAGACCTACGGCGATCATCTCGGAGATGAGCCGTTCGCGACTCATGAGCTTCCCCAGGTCAGAGCGACCACCAGAATCCCTACCGGGACGCAGTACCACGCGAAGCGGTGAAACACGCGACTCGAAAGGGTCTTGACGACGATGGTCAGCGCCAGATAACCGGCGAGACCCGCGGCAATGGCGCCGACGAGACAGGTCATCCAGTACCAGGTGCCCGCGGCGGCCAAGGCGTGACGCTCGTCAAAGACCTCGAGAACCGCGACTCCGGCGATGGCGGGAACACCGAGGATGAACGAGAAACGGGCCGCCCAGTTGCGATCGAGACCCGCGCCGAGCGCCGACGAGATGGTCAGACCCGAACGCGACAGCCCCGGAAAGACCGCCATTCCCTGCACGAGACCGATGAGCGCCGCCTGTCGCCAGGTGGTCCCGGCCTCGTCCCGGTCTCCACCCGGCATCCACCTGGTGAGTCCGACGACCAACCCTGTGATCACCAGTGCGACGCCCACCCAGAGTGGTCGCTGGAAGGCCGATTCGGCAACGCCCTTGATGGGGAAGGCCACGACCGCCGTGGCGAGAGTCCCCAGGATCAGCAGACCGAGGAGCCGACGCCCGCCGGGGGTTGTCATCCAGCGACGGATCTCCCGCCGCTCATACCAGATCACCGCACCGGCGGTCCCGACGTGGAGCATGGCGTCAAAGAAGACACCGGGCTGCGAAAACCCCGGGATGAGCATCTGCGCCAGAGCAAGGTGCCCCGACGACGACACGGGAAGGAACTCGGTGAATCCCTGGAGGACCCCCAGCAGCACGGCCACACCAAGACTCATACCCTAATCGCCCGAACAGACCGAGGGCAAACGCGGAAGTCCGTGGAGAATCTGTGCATTTCCACTGAATTCTATCACTCCGGCGAGGGTGAAATCCGGTTCTGGATCACGCCGAGCGCAAGCCAACCATCAAGAGAAATCGTTCCCGGACGCGCGTTCGGATCGAGCCCGGCCTCCTCGATGGCGTCGCGGTCGATCCCACCGCTCAGCGCATTGGTCAGCTTCTTCCTCGGGCGGGTCAGCGCTTGGCCGGCGAGGACGCAAGCGCGCTCGATGTCGCTCGGATCCGCCACCGGCGGCCGCAGATCGAGCACCACCACGGACGAGGTCACTTTGGGAACCGGTCGGAAGGCCCTCGGATGGACATCAAAGGCGATCCGGCCATCGGCCCAGGCGGATCTCTCGAGAGCCATGAGTCCGTGGTTCCCGTCTCCGGGCTCGGCCACAACCCGAACCGCCACCTCGCGCTGGAGCATCACCACCAGCCGGGTGAAGAGGTCGTGACACGGCATGAATCGCCGGAGGATGGCGGTTCCCACCGAATATGGGAGGTTGGAAGCGAGCTGCCATGGTCCATCACCGCCGGCGATTTCGCTCTGCGGCGCGGTGAGGGCGTCGGCGTGAACGACCTCGAGGCCACGATCGCCAAAGCGCTCCTCGAGCGGCGCCACCAGCCGCTCGTCGAGCTCGAGAGCGCGGACCTGCTCGAATCGGTCGAGCAAGGGTTCGGTCAGCGCTCCACGGCCGGGGCCGATCTCGATGACCCGCGATGGCATCGCCTTGAGAAGATCGACGATCCTCTGGGCGACATCCTCATCGACGAGAAAATTCTGACCTAGACGCCGACGCCTGGATCGGCTCATGGCGCAGCTCGGTTCACAAGGACCTTCTGCAAGCCAGGGCGAGTGGAGCGGCAAACGCCTCGACCCGCGCTGCCAGTCCTTCGGTATCGCCCTCATCGGCGATCTCATTCACGATGGCGGACCCGACAACGACGCCATCGGCGATGGCGGCGACCTTGGCGACCTGATCCGGCGTCGAGATGCCGAATCCCACCGCCACCGGGAGCTTCGATGCCTTGTGCGCGGTCTCGACGTTGGCTTCGAGCTCGCGATCGAGGTCTTGCCGGGCTCCGGTCACGCCGGTGCGTGACACCAGATAGAGGAAGCCGCCGCCGAGCTTGGCGGTCGTCTTCATCCTCGCCCTGTCCGAGGTCGGCGTCACAAGCATGATGGCGTCGAGATGGGCAGCCTTGAGTGCCGGGCCAAAGCTCCTCATTTCCTCGGCGGGAACATCTGTAAAGAGCACTCCGTCCACCCCCGAGGCCGACGCGTGCTCGGCAAACCGATCGATCCCGAAACGGACGACCGGGTTGGCATAGGTGAAGAGGACGATGGCCACCTGGGATCGCTCTCGGATCTCGCGCACGACTTCCAGAACCTGTTTGAGTGATGTCCCTTTGGCCAGGGCACGCTCGGCGGCGCGCTGGTTGGTCGGCCCATCCGCCATGGGGTCTGAAAAGGGCACTCCGAACTCGAGGACATCCGCCCCCGCCCGTTCGAGGGCGGCAGCAATGGCCACGCTCTGCTCGAGCGACGGGTCGCCGCAGGTGACATAGGGGATGAAGGCGGCCCGGCCCTGACGCCTGGCGGTCTTGAAGGCATCGGTAATCCGGCTCACGATTGCTCCCTCTCCACCCTCGCCACTTCTTCGAGGTCCTTGTCTCCCCGGCCGGAGAGGTTGACGATGATGTTGGCATCCAGCGCCATCCCCGGTGCGACCTTGGCGGCCTGGGCGATGGCGTGTGCCGACTCGAGAGCCGGCACGATACCCTCGGTTTCGGCGAGAAGATGGAATGCGGCGAGGGCCTCATCATCATCCACCGTGGTGTAGGTCACCCTGCCGGTGTCCCGCCAGTTCGCATGTTCCGGACCGACCGCCGGGTAGTCGAGGCCCGCCGACACCGAATGGGTGGGTTCGACCTGGCCGTTGTCATCCTGGATGACCTGGGTTCGGGTGCCGTGGAGCACCCCAGGCGCCCCGCCCCCGGCAAATCGCGCCGCGTGATCGCCGGCGCCCGGGCCTCGACCACCGGCCTCGACACCCACCAGCCGCACCCGCGTATGGGGGAGGAAGGCCGAGAAGATCCCGGCCGCGTTGGACCCGCCACCGACACACGCGATGATGAGGTCCGGCAACCCGCGGACGATCCGGCGGTACTGGGCCATGGTCTCGCGGCCGATGACCGATTGGAAGTCGCGGACCATCATCGGATAGGGGTGCGGACCGAGGACCGAACCGAGGATGTAGTGGGTCGAGCGGACATTGGTGACCCAGTCCCGGAGCGCCTCGTTGATGGCGTCCTTCAAGGTCTGCGCCCCGCCGGCAACCGACATCACCTCGGCGCCCATGAGCTGCATCCGGTACACGTTGAGCGCCTGCCGGCGCATGTCTTCGGCTCCCATGTAGACCCGGCACTCGAGTCCGAGCAGGGCCGCGGCCGTTGCCGTCGCCACTCCGTGTTGGCCGGCGCCGGTCTCGGCGATGACCCGCCGTTTGTCCATCTCGCAGGCGAGAAGGGCCTGTCCGAGCGCGTTGTTGATCTTGTGCGCACCGGTGTGACAGAGATCTTCCCGCTTGAGCCAGACCATCGCTCCACCAAGGCGGGCCGACAGGCGCCGCGCAGGATAAAGGGGGGTCGGTCGTCCAACATAGAGATCGAGGAGTTCGTTGAGCCGCGCCTCGAAGGCCCGATCATGCCGCGCCTTACGGTAGGCGCGATCGAGCTCTTCGAGAGACGCCATAAGGGTCTCAGGCACAAAAGTGCCGCCCCACTCGCCGAAATAGCCGCGCTTGTCAGGAAGGGTCTTCATTTTGCACCAACGCCGCAGATTCTACCGCGGATCGAGCGGCGGCCACGAACGCCGCGACCCGTTCCGGGTTTTTGATTCCCGGTGACACCTCGACACCCGTGGAAACATCTACCATTGCCGGCCGCACCAGGGCCACAGCCTCGCCCACGGTCTCGGGTGTCAATCCACCGGCTATCCCGACCCACAACCCGGTCGGACGCTGGCGAAGTCCCTTCCAGTCGTAGGCCACGCCATCGCCGGCGCCGGGGTCGAAGAGCGGCAGGCACCGCCCCGAGAGCATGGCCGCCCGTTGCCAGGGATCCGCGCCGTGGGGCTGGACCCGGCGCAAGGTCTCGGGCCCCAGGGTTTCGAGCCACGAATCGGGTTCCTCACCGTGGAGTTGAACCCGGTCGAGACCGAGAAGATCACGGATGGCGATGATGCTCTCGAGCGGGGAATCGCGAAAGACGCCCACCTTCTCGGCGCCGGTCAGATCATGGATCCAGACCGACGTGGTCGGATCCACGAATCGTTTGGTGCCTGGGGCGAAGACAAATCCAAGCATGTCGGCGCCCGCCTCGATGGCGGCCTCCGCGTCTCGCGGGCGGGTCAGACCACAGATCTTCACCAGCATTCGATCTCAGCCCTCCAAGCACTTGAGAAGTTGAATGTTAGACGTTAGGAGTTCACAACTACTGCATCGATGACGCACTCGATCTCTTAACTCCCTGACTTCCTCACGTCTCACGTCTCACAATTCATAATTCTAAAAGACTTAGCTTCCATCTTTGCCACCAAGCAACCGTTTCAGAGCGATCTCGGGGTCTTCGGCACGCACGAGGTGTTCTCCAATGAGAAAGGCGTCATAGCCCGCGGCGCCGAGCCTCACGATATCGTCATGTCCCTTGATGCCGCTCTCGGCGACCCGGACCCGGTCGGTGGGCAGACTCTCGGCCAACGCCTCAACCACATCGAGGCTGGTGACGAAGGTCGCAAGGTCGCGGGCGTTGACCCCAATGATCGCCGTTCCGGAGGCGATGGTCGGGGCCGGGTCCTCGTCTGCAAAAATCTCGACCAGGGTTTCCAACCCGAGTTCACGCGCGGCGCCGACAAGCTCGGCGAGACGATCGGTGGTGAGGATCCGTTGGATCAGCAGCACCGCATCGGCGCCGAGGGCGGCGGCCTCGCGCAGTTGGCGTTCATCGACCACGAAATCCTTCCGCAGCACCGGCAGGTCGACCACCTCCCGCACCCCGACCAGCCACTCGAGGTCGCCCTGGAAGTAATCGGGCTCGGTGACCACCGAGATCGCCGCAGCTCCGGCAGCCTGGTAGCGGGCAGCCAGCCGCGCCGGATCGAAATCGGCCCGAAGCAACCCGGCCGACGGCGATGCCTTTTTGCACTCGGCGATGATTGATGGCCCCTCGGCCGACAGTGCTTCGCGGAGCGATCGACGCGGCGATGACTCTCGAAGCGCCGCCGCCCGATCGGCGAGGTCCCCGGATTCGGGATCGGCCACCATCCGGGCTCGGACGGCGTCCACGATCCGGTCCAACACCGAGGGCTCAGGCATCGCCGAGCTCCTGCGACCGGCGAACCAGGGTCTCGAGTGTTCGTCCCGCGGCGCCGCCGGTCAGAATCTCGCGTGCTTGCCCAAGTCCTGTCGCGAGGTCATCGACTTTGCCGCCGACCATGAGCGCCGCCGCTGCATTGAGCGCCACCGCTTCGGAGGCCGCCGACCGTTCCTCTCCGTCGAGGATCGCACAGAGCCGTCGCGCGTTCTCATCGACATCGCCGCCGCGGAGGCTCTCGGAATCGTCCGCGTGGATGCCGAGGTCGACGGGGTCCGCCCTCCAGGATCTGACGACGGCCCCATCGCGAACCTCGATCACCGTTGTCGGCGCCGTCACCGAAAGCTCGTCGAGGCCATCGTCCGAATGGAGAACCAGCGCGTACTCTGCCCCGAGTTCGGCGAGGGCCTCGGCCACCAAAGGCTGAACTTCGCTACCCCAGACTCCGAGAACCTGGCGACGAACACCGGCCGGATTGGTAAGGGGTCCTAAAAGATTAAAAACCGTCCTCACACCGAGGGCGCGGCGTACGGGCACCACCGCGGCCATGGCCGGGTGGAGTTGCTGAGCGAACAAAAAGGCGATCCCGACTTCCTCGAGCAGGTCCGCCAGCGCTTGACGATCGAGATCGAGTCGAACGCCGAGAGCCTCGAGAACATCGGCCGAGCCGCAGCGCGAGGAGACCGAACGATTGCCGTGTTTGGCCACCGGCACCCCGCCCGCAGCGGCTACCAGGGCCGACGCGGTGGAGATGTTGATGGTCTCGGCGCCGTCACCACCGGTTCCGCAGGTGTCGATGGCGCCGGCCGGCGCCGTCACACCGAGGGCCCTGGCGCGCATGGCGCGAGCAGCCGCCGCAACCTCGATCCCGGATTCGCCCTTGGCTCGCAGCGCCACGAGTATGCCCGCCACCTGCTCGTGCTCGAGCTCGCCATCCATGATGGCGCCGAACAGACCCTCCATGGTCGGAGCGTCGAGGTCATCGCCGTTCAACAGCGTGTCAAGGGTTTGCTTGACTTCAATGATCATTCTGGCCGTTCCGGATCGTTCGCGGCGGTGCCAGGCACGCAACCTCTGCTTCTTGTTTGATCTGCCGACATCAACGACCACTCTTCCACTCCGGTTTGACCTCGATCCCTGCGAGTTGCAGGAAGTTGGCGAGCAACTGCATTCCGTTCACACTCAGGTACGACTCGGGGTGGAACTGCACCGCGTGGTGCGGCCGCTCGCGGTGGGCCACGCCCATCACCAGATCGTCATCGGTCCAGGCGGTGATCTCGAGTTCTTCGGGCACCGTCGCGCGATCGACCAAGAGCGAGTGGTAACGGGTGGCGATGAAGGGATCGGGCAGACCGGCCATGACCCCGGTGTCGTTGTGGTGAATCTCCGATGTCTTGCCGTGGACCGGCGCCGGGGCGCGAACAATGGAGCCGCCGTGGACCGCGGCCAGCGACTGGAGACCAAGACAGATCCCGAGCATCGGCGT
>RCNC010000416.1_pt1 | contig 27064 bp, 19 predicted proteins | sample 2041301 | NCBI WGS metagenome assembly RCNC01 (sample SAMN09708231, study PRJNA481090) | Marine sediment metagenome, whole genome shotgun sequencing project. | biome: marine sediment; feature: ocean; material: sediment; isolation source: Sewage treatment plant 13A marine sediment (STP13A) ... | reverse complement strand
CTAACACAGACAATAGAACAAGGCCTTCTACCACAACAAAACCGGCTAACACAGACAATAGAACAAGGCCTTCTACCACAACAAAACCGGCTAACACAGACAATAGAACAAGACCTTCAACTACAACAAGACCCTCCACGAATCAGAGGCCTACAAGTTCCGGTTCAACCGCAAGACCCTCTAGTAATGATACCTATAAGAATTTGAATAACTCATACAATTCTCGTCAGAGGGGAACACAAAAAACACAGAATTACAGGTCTTCACAGCCCAGGAAACAATCTGCTCCCCGTTCTGGAAGTGGAGCTAGAAGAAGATAAAATTATAATATTTTCAATAAACAGAGAAGTGCGATCCTTTAGGATTCGCACTTTTTTACCATTATCTGATTTTTATTAGAATTATTGACTTTATTCGTATCGAAGTGAATCTGCTGGATTCCGCCTGGCAGCCCCAAAAGTGACAAAGCTAACTGTAATAAGAGCTATTATTAGAATTATTAGGATAGTAATCAAATACCATAACAAGAATACGGATAGGTTAAAGGTAAAATGATACGCAAAGTTTTGTAGCCAGTTCTTGATTACAAAATAAAATGGAAGAGAGATCAAAGCGGCTATACCTACCAAATAAACAGTTTCCTTTGACAGAAGAATCAGAACCTCGGAAACAGTTGCCCCCAGGCTTTTTCGTATGCCTATTTCTCGTGTACGCTTTTCAGCTGTAAAGGATATTAATCCAAACAATCCTAAGGAAGCAATAAACAATGAAAGCAATGAGAAAATAGTAAGAATTTTACTTGTCCGTATTTCAGTCTCGTATTGTTCCATAAAATCATCTTCCATCCAAAAATAGTCAAAGGGGTAGTCCTGGTTGAAATCTTCCCAGGTTCGTTTCATGAAATCAATTGTTCCGGAAGATGATGATTCGTTCAGCTTTACAGGGATGTATCCTTCCCAATTTCCAGGTATCAGGTTAAGTCCCATAGGTTCAACTTTTTTATGCAAGGATTGAAAATTAAAATCCTTCAAAACGCCAATAATGGTTTTGTATTCATAACTGCCCGGCCCTGCTGGATGCATGAGCCTTTTACCAATAGGATTTTCCATACCCAATGATTTTATTGCACTTTCGTTTAAAACAATAGCTGAGGAATCAGAGGCCATTTCTATACTAAAAAAACGGCCTTCAACCAGTTCCAGGGAATAAGTCTCAGCGAACTCATAATTTACCCAGCTCTGCCAAACCAGATATGTGTTTGCTGTTGATTCTCCTTCTTTGAAAATGGCATTATTTGAGAAATTTCTTCCAGGAATGGAAGCAGAATTCGTAACGCTTTTTACGGCAGGATTTTTAAGAAGGACCTCTTTAAAAGCATCTATTTGATCATCAAGTGCATCTGATCGTCTTATTACCAATATGTTTTCTTTATCAAAACCAATATCTTTATTCAGGATGTACCTCACCTGTTGGTTGGTGACGAAAGTTCCAAGTAATATTGAAATGGACACGGCAAATTGCCCAATAACCAATATTCGCCTCAGGGAACTACCTTTTACACCTGCAGAGAGAGAACCTTTCAATACAGCAGTAGGTTTAAATGATGCCAGTACAAAGGCAGGATAAATACCAGCAAAAACCCCAACCAAAATGCCAAATAATAAAAGAAAAGGAATAATCCACCAGAATTCAAAAAAATCCAAACTGAGTGACAATTGAACAAGGTTGTTGTATGAAGGCAACAATAATATTACTAAAACAATAGCAATAACAAGTGCTATAAGGCTTGTGAGAACTGATTCGGAAAGAAACTGAAAGACAAGTGAGCGATGGGAGGAGCCAGATACTTTCTTTATTCCAACCTCTTTAGCCCTGCCTGCAGATCTGGCGGTAGACAAATTCATGAAGTTTATACTGGCTACCACTAAAATAAGTATAGCTATAATAATGAAAATGTAAACCAGCGTTTTATTCCCTGTGGATTCAAATTCGTATTGTAAATCAGATTCCAGGTGAATACTTTTAATGGGCTGCATGAAATATCCAAAAGTGTTTCCACTTTCATAAAATTGATCCATTTGAATCCCCAGGACTTCTTCAATCTGAGGGCCAACGTATTTTTCAATAAGGCCATTCAACTTTTCTTCTAGATCTTTCCAATCATTCCCTTCTTTTAAAAGAATATAGGTATAGAAGTTGTGACTTACCCAAAAATTATCTCGGGAGGCTTCATAGGTCTGTAAGGATCCAACCATATTAAATGTGAAATGGCTGTAAGTTGGAACATCTTCCATAATTCCGGTAACCCTGAAATAGGTGGTGTCCGTTTCTAAATGAAGCAATTTTCCCATAGGATCTTCACTGCCAAAGTATTTTTTCGCTACAGATTCTGTAAGTACTACAGTTTTTGGTTCATCCAATACAGTGTGAGGGTCACCACGTAAGAGTTTAAAATCGAATACTTCAAAAAAAGTTGAATCGGCAAATAAGAAGTCTTCCTCATGAAATTTTTTATCTTCATAGCGTACCAGCCAATCCCCAAAAGTCCTGATTCTGACCATATTTTCAACCTCCGGGTAGTCCTGCAATACGGCCGCACCCATTGGGGCTGCTGTAACAGCCTGGTTGATTTCACTACCCATCATTTGCCCATTCACGCCAATTCTATAAATCCGGTCAGCTTTGCTATGAAATTTATCATAACTGAATTCATGGATTACAAAAAGCGCAATAAAAATGCTACTGGCGATACCTATGGCAAGACCAGCAAGATTTATAAACGAATATATTTTATTGCTAAAGAGATTGCGGAAAGCAAGTTTCAATTGATTAAAAAACATTCCAGTCAGGTTTTATTGGACATAAATAATTATTCTTCCAATAACTGTGCCTTAGTATTCAATGTTCTTTTAATAAGTAAGTTAGGATGTTTTTCTATTTTCTGCTCGGCCATTTCTGTTTGATAACGAACATATACTGTTCATTAATGAACAATGGAAGCTGGAAAAGTAAATGCGACCAGGAAAATAATCGTAAATTGCTTTAAGCGCTCTTTTTCTCAACAGGATCAGCGTGGTACATGGAAAAGTAATCCAGTTGGCTGGAAAAAGTCCAGACTCTGAAAAAGACTCGTAACCATACAAATACCTGCTGAATTAGGAACAAGCTTAGGATCATTACTCCTGTTGTAAACTCTATTTTCCCTGTAAGGAAGAAATATAGATAATAAAGGAGTAATGGAACCACCAATAAAAGGATGAATAAGAAATATGTACCTATAAATTTACCAGATACGAACTTAGCTGATTGCCACAATGATTTTAATGCTTTACTGGTATCACTCGTTACTAATATAAAACGTGCATAATCAGTAATTACTACTAAATAAATCCCCAGCAATAGGTGAATGCTTACAAAGGTCAGGAATACATAAAATGCTGTTTTTTCGGTAAAACTATGATTAAGACCAGTAGTAACTATAATGGCAAAAGGTACATATATTATTAAAGCAAGAAGAGCATGAAGTATTATGGAATACAAGCTAAGCCTGACGAACCTGTAGAAGAATTTTCCACAACCAGCAAAAAAATTATATAAACCAAACTTTTTATGTCCCTGTTTCAATGTCCGCAAGATACCTCCTGTTAAGAATATACTTAAAACTATGAAAAGTACCACTATCCAGGACCCCTGGGTTATGCTACTTTTAATCTCTTCGCCGTGAAATTTTAGTAGTTCAGAAAAAGTAGTATAGTCAAAATCATGTAAAAGCTTTCCTGGAGAAATCGTCATACCAGCGGCTAATTTTAGACCGAAAAAGAATGGGATCGCTACCACCAGACCTAAAAACAAAATAACTATATAAACAAGAGATATCATTTTATAGGATTTCAGAGTGGTTGTAAGTCCACTTGTATATGCTTGTAAGATTTTCATTATTAAATTTAGGTTTATCAGGTAAAGATTGAAAACATCTGCATCGCATTCTGTAAAGTAAATAGGAACTTCGTAGCATATTTCCAAAACGTGAGTTTTTCAGGTTTTGTAGTTCTGCCATTATTCATAAGATTCACATCCATCATTATCTTGTTTTCCGGATCAATTTGCGCCCATTCAATTCTCTCAGGTCTTTCGAAAATAAATTCTTTAGTCCTGGATCTTCCATCCCAGGTTTCCAAAACTTCATCTCCATTGGAGAAATGTATGAGCACCTCAACAGGCATTATTACTTCTCCCAAACGATGCAAAATGATCTTCGACTCATATAATTCATTTTCATATTCATTTGCACTATAGGTCATTTTATTATTATTTACCTCGTGTATGCCTTGAGGAGGAGAAACTTTAATATTTATGATAGCTGCCAGCCTGTAGTCACACACATCGCTGCCGTATAAAACCTGGTCAAAAAACCAATTCATGTCCTGACCAAATTTTGCACCATGATCTTCTAAAACAACTTCGTTAACAATGGCAATAAAATCCCTTGAGCATGGGTGCTTGAATTTCCATCTCTCATAATAAGTTTTCATTATTCTGTCCATGGTTTCACGGCCTACCATCCTGTCGAGAGTTATTAAAAAAGTAGCTGGTTTTGCGTAAGACATGGTTCCATATCCCCCATGCTGATATTCCCAGGCTTTTCTATATGATTCTGCTATTTTTGGATTGTCTTGCCCGGCATAGCTCCATCTTTGGTTATCAATATCCCCGAAATGAAAGTTTTTGAAATCCACAAAAGAAGTTTTGTCCCCATAAGCGTAATCCATAATTCGGGCTTCAAAATAAGAGTTCATGCCTTCGTCCATCCAGGCTTCTTCAAACTCATTGGTTGCCAGTATCCCCATAAAAAAGTTGTGCCCAAACTCATGAATAGTTACCATCTCTGTAAATCTTAGTTCTAGAGGCATTCCCCAAATGCAGCCGGCAGTAATAAAACTTGGATATTCCATTCCGCCTGATCCCATTCCTTTAATAGGCGGGTCAACAATGGTAATGGTTGAATAAGGATAATCACCCAGGTTTTCTTCAAAATAATTTAAGGCAGCTTTTACCGATTCTGTATGCCTGTCAGCCTGACTCAGGTGCTCAGGCTGTAATAGAACCATGATTTTTACATCTTTCCACTGGTCCTCAACCACTGTAAATAGAGGAGAAGCGGTCCAGGCAAAATCTACAACATCATTAGCTGAATATTTAAGTGTAATGGTTTCATCATCGTTTTCAGTTTTTTCTTTTAGCTCACCTGTAGCACCCACAACAAATCGTTTCGGAACAGTGATTTCAACATTATAAACTCCAAAATCGGCATAAAACTCAGAGTTTCCATGAAACTGGTGACAGTTCCACTGGCCTTGTTCAGCATATCGCATTCCAGCTGGTTCATATACTCCAATTTTCGGAAACCATTGCCCAACAAGGAAGTAGTCATTACTATATCCTGTTCTGGCAAATATTTTTGGTAATTTTGATTTAAAGTCAATATTGATTCTGATTGAACCACCAGGGATTACAGGGTTTTCAAGAGGCACAGCAATTACGGTTTGATCTTTTTTGTTTCCATCATCAGGTTGAATATATTGGATTTTCGACTCAAGCCTTTCTCCCTGATCTGTTTCCATCTTTCGAATATCAATCCATCCCCAGACTTCCTTTTCTTCATCGCCTGATTCCATTCCTCTTAATTGTCCTCCAGATTCATTCCAGAAAGTACTTTCATTATTCTTAAAAGCATTCAAATACATATGGAACTGCAGCTCCCTAAGGGTATCCTGAGAAGGGTTTTTCCAGTACAATGTCATTTTTCCATCCAATAGTTTCTCATCAGGATCCAGGCTGACTTTAATATCGTAATTGGCAATTCGCGGACTTAGCTGTCCAAATGAAGTACCTATGGCCAATAAAAAAAGTAATAGGCTTACTCCATATTTTTTATGAAAAGCAAGAAAACATTTCATCATCATAATTCGATTTATTAAACTAAGGTGGCGTATTAAAAATCAGCATAAAGATATATTATTCTTTAAAAACTGGAAAATGAAAATTCATTGATACAAAAATCTGAATTTCAGAACCATTTTGTTTTTACTTGATTCTTTCCGATCTTAGGAAATATTATAAAATTAGAAGCTATGAAAAAGCTAAATGTAATAATTGGAACAGGTCCCCTTGGGTATTGGCTTATGCGGGAACTATTAGAAAAAGATGCCGATGTAAAATTATTAAACAGGTCAGGCAAGCTTGGATATGAGCTCCCTGGAAACGTAACAATGGGTGCATGTGATGCAACAGATCCCGAAGAGGTTTTCGAGCATTGTAAAGAAGCCGCTGTAGTTTATCACTGTGCCATGCCTCCTTATACGAAATGGCCGGAACAATTTCCACCCTTGATGAATGGTATCGTTGATGGAGTATCACAAGCAGGAGCTAAGCTGATTTTTGGAGATAATCTATACATGTACGGTCCCACAAATGGGAAAGAATTAACTGAAGATTTGCCCTATGCAGCTACAGGGCATAAAGGTAAAACAAGGGCCTTAATGGCTGAAATGTTACTGGATGCTCATAAAGAAGGGAAAGTTCGAGTATCCATTGGCCGTGGTTCCGATTTCTTTGGTCCACATGTTATCAATGCAGCTTTTGGTGAAATGTTCTTTAAACCGGCTTTTGAGAATAAGCCAGTGAATTTGTTGGGAAACATTAATCAGCCGCATAGTCTTACCTATATTAAAGATTTTGCAAAAGCACTTATTGTTTTGGCCGAAGAGGAAAGCGCTCTGGGTAAAGTGTGGCACGTTCCCAATGCCAAAGCAATACCTATCCAAGGTGTGGTACAGATTATTGAACAGGAAATGGCTAAGCCAATAAAAACAAGAGTGGCAGGGAAGTTTTTAATTTCTTTATTGGGTCTTTTCGATCCTATGGTTCGGGAAGTTAAAGAAATGTTGTATACCTGGGAAGAACCTTATGTGGTGGATAGTAGTAAATTTGAAAATGAGTTTGGTCTTAAAGCCACTCCCCTTGAGGATTCTATGAAAGAAACCATTGCCTGGTTCAAAGATTATCTAAGCAAATCAGAATAGTTAGAATTAACTATTTAACTCGAATACAGTTATTTCTGGTGGCATACCCACACGGCCAGGATAGCCAATGGTTCCTAAGCCCCGGTTTACGTATAAATATTGGTCCCCATCTTTATACAGACCAGCCCATTGCGGGTATTTATATTGAACCGGGCTCCACTTCAGGTTTCCTTTTTCTACTCCAAACTGCATGCCATGTGTATGACCTGAAAGAGTGAGATGGACGTCAGTATTTTGTGTTATTTCCGCATCCCAATGCGAAGGATCATGTGACATCAGTATTTTAAAAGGAAGATTACTTACCCCATTTTGGGCTTTCTCAAAATTACCATATTGTGCAAATGGTGGTTTCCCCCAATTTTCAACGCCAATGAGCCCAATTTCTGCATTCCCTTTCTTCAAGGCTACGGATTGATTCAATAAAACATTGAATCCCATTTCTTCCTGAAATTCAACTATCTTTTTAAAATTTTCTTTCTTTTCCTCTTCTGAATCCCATGAATGGTAGTCCCCGTAATCATGATTGCCAAGGATAGAATATTTACCGTCTTTAGCATGCAATTGGCTTAATGTCTTTTTGAAATCAGTCATTTCATCGGCAAAATTATTCACCATATCACCGGTAAAAAGTATTAAATCTGGTTTTTCAGCATTGATTAATTCAATCGCTTCCTTGAGTCTGTCACCATGACCGTAAAAACCACCGATATGCAGATCAGAAATCTGCACCACTTTGTAACCATTGAATTCTTCGGGTAAGCCTTTAAACCTCATGCTTAACCGATAGGTTTTAAAATTAAATCTTCCGGAAACAATGCCGTAAATTAGGGATATGAAATTAAAAGAGGCCAGTACAAGGCCGGTAGTGGTAATAAATTTCATCCGGCTGATGGGAACACCTTTAATTTCTTTCCTGTTTTCGTTAGGTTTTTTAACGATATAGGTATATAATCGAAGGAGGCCCTTCATTAAATCGTCCAGTACATGAACAGAGGCAAATATTAATTTTGGCAAGTAAAATGAAAGGAAAAAGCCACCCAGGATAAAATTCTTATAAACCTTTTCTGCATTTTGTACCTGGTCATCTCTGCGTAAAAGTATTACACCGAGAAAAAGTATTACAGGGATCATCCAGTGGATGATATAAACCACCAGCTTAACCCTTTTTGATTTCGGTTTTAGCAATAGCCGCAATCCTTTGAAGGATATAAGGTCTATTACCAGGATTATTATAAATATAATTAACATATTGAATATCTGAGCATAAAAAAATCGTGCAAAGATAATACAATAAACTAATCTTTTAATATAGATACCTCAATATTTGAATATGATTGTGATGACGAGTAAACTTTATGAACTGATTTTACAAAATCTTCATCTTTTGCCAGATAGATATTGGGTACATATTTCTGTGGGTTTCTATCCACAAGTGGAAACCAGGTGCTTTGAACCTGTACCATGATGCGATGTCCTTTTTTAAAGCTATGCAGAACATCCTGCAAAGGGACTTTCACATGGGTAATCTCATTGGATATAAAAGGCTCAGGCTGTTCATAACCATTTCTGAATCTACCTCTTAATACTTCACTCCGGACCATTTGTTGATATCCCGCCATACGCATATGATCTGATGTGTACTCGTTGTCAGGTGCATCATTGGGGTATACATCTATCAACTTAACAACCCAGTCGGCATCCGTCTGACTAATAGATACAAAAAGATTGGCAATCAATTTTCCAGCAAGCGTAATGTCCTCTTCCAATATCTTTGTCTGGTAGCTCAGAACATCCGTCCTTCGCGAGGCAAATCTTTGATCATCGGTCATATATTCCCGGGTCATACGGGTTGAAATAGCCTCCGTAAAGGGCACAGGATTTGATGGGTCACTGATAAATTCCCTGTAAGGCTCATCTCCCTTAATGGGATGAAAATCCATCGATCCATCGCCAATTAAATACATTTTTGCCTCTTTTACCTTTTCTGGTGGCCAGGTATCAAATGTTTTCCATTCATTTGCTCCTGTTTCAAACATGGTCGCTTCAGCAATTTTCGATTCCTTGGCTTCTTTCAAATGATGCATAAAAAAAGGAAATTCAAGATTCTCTCTAAAATACAAAGAGGGGTCTTTATCCTGCGAAAATACAACGTTTCCTAGATGATCTCCTTTTCGTGCCCATGCGCCATGACTCCAGGGGCCCATAACGATAAAATTTTCAGTCTTGGGATTGTTTTTCTCTATGCTCTCATATATGTGAAGTGGTCCATACAGGTCTTCAGCGTCAAACCAACCGCCAACAACCAATACTGCAGAAGAAACACCTTTTAAGTGGGGTAGGAGATTCCTTTTTTGCCAAAAATCATCATAGTTGGGATGCTCCACAATTTTATTCCAGAAATCAATTTCTCCATGGAAATATTTTTCGTTAACATTTTCGAGAGGTCCCAGATCATTTAAGTAAAAATAATAGCCATCCGGAGTGGGGTACTGAAAACGTTTTCCCCAATTTTTTTTTGGTTCCGGTCTGGCTTGCCCAAATATTGAAAGAAAACCAAATGAATGTGGCAGGAAAAGGGCACCATGATGGTGGAAATCATCGAAAAACCAATCAGCAATGGGAGCCTGGGGTGAAATGGCTTTAACGGCTGGATGAGAATTTATACAGGCAGCTGCCGCGTAGAAACCAGGATAAGATATACCCCATAATCCAACTTTTCCATTGTTCCCATCTATGTTCTTTATAAGCCAGTCAACAGTGTCATAGGTATCGGTACTTTCATCAATATCCTTATTGTTGTTGTATTCTGTTAATTGTGGTCTCATATTAACAAATTTTCCTTCTGACATAAAACTTCCTCTTACATCCTGAAATACAAAAATGAACTTCTCTTCTACAAATAAATTGGAAGGATGTAATGAACTTTTCCTGGCATCTCCATAAGGCCCAACAGAATAAGGAGTTCGCGTTATCAAAATTGGATATTTCTCAGATTTCTTCTTTGGTACATACACAGATGTAAATAATTTTATTCCATCCCGCATGGGAATCATGTATTCAAATTTTTCGTAATCATCAGAGGAAAGTATAGCTTCATTATTTTCCTGTTTAACCTCAACCGGATTAATGCAAGTAAAGGATAGCAAGAGGAATGATTGAAGAAAAAATAATCTAAGTATGGATTTGCTCATTTTAGAGAATTATTGGTTTGATCGCAAACATGCTCTCAAAGTGTAAATATTAATATTTAAGTTCTTGAAATTAATGACATTATTTTACTTGTCCAAAAAAGCCAAATGTGGGCAGTTTTATTAATGATTTCATTTTGGTATATAGGTATAGATTAGTCAAATGATTTAAGATTATATGATGCACTCCAATCCCTTTAAATTTATTGTTATTACAGAAGAATTCCGTATATTTAAAGCAGGAAATGCACACTTAAAAATTTCAATTATGGAATACCTTGGTTATATTTTGTTAGCCATTGCTGCCGTTGCATGGTTTGTAGTGGTAGTTATAGGCCTTGTTGCAGCTTTTCCTCTAGGACTGATAGGCTTCGTTGCCCTTGGTGGTCTTGGACTTTTGTTTGCAAAAGTTGCTAAAGATCGTTTAGAAAACGAAGAGGATGATTATTATTCAAAGAATGTAGAAAAATAGAAATCTGAATTATGCTTGTTACAACTCAAGATGAATTTGCCGACAAGGTTATTGTTGAAACATTAGGCCTTGTAAAAGGAAATACAATACGGGCCAGGCATGTGGGTCAGGATATCCTTGCCGGACTCCGTAACCTGGTTGGGGGAGAAATAATAGAGTATACGAAAATGCTTGCTGAATCTCGTGAACAATCCATTGACCGGATGATACAGAATGCACAAACTATGGGTGCGGATGCAATTGTGTGTATGCGTTTTACTACTTCAACGGTAATGCAGGGATCTGCTGAATTGCTGGCTTATGGAACAGCAGTAAAGCTGAAAGATAAGTAGAGAAAGCAAATCACTGTGCCCAAAATATCAAACTCTCATATTTCATTAAGAAAGGAAGTTCCTCACCCTAATATGTGTTTTAGCAAATGCATAGCCTAAAGTATTGTAATATTGAATAAAAGATTTGCCCTTCTTTTAATAGTGTTATTCATTTGGAATACATCAACTAAAGCACAACAAAATCTCGTAAACAGGGATTCTTATAAATTGCATATTTCAAAAACGCAATCAGTTATTGAAATTGATGGAGTATTGGATGATGCCGTTTGGAAAGAAGCTGAGAAAACAGGTTTATTTTCGAGAATATTACCAATCGATACAGGCTATGCTAGTGCCCAAACAGAAGTGATGATGTGTTATGATGACGTAAATGTTTACCTGGCAGTAATTTGTCACGACACTCTTCCCGGAAAACGCCCTATAGAGTCTCTTCGTCGCGATTTTAGCTTTGGCAGGAATGATAATTTCATTGCATTTATTGATACCTATAATGATCAAACCAATGGCTTTGCCTTCGGTATTTCCTCAGCTGGTGCTCAGTGGGATGGAATACAGGCCAATGGTGGCTATGTGTCCCTTGATTGGGACTGTAAATGGAGGTCGGCTGTTCAGAACTACCCTGATAGATGGGTAGCTGAGTTCAGCATACCTTTTCGAAGTATTCGTTACAATGAAGGTGATACGGAATGGGGAATTAATTTTAGTCGTATGGATTTGAAGATGAACGAAAAGTCCAGCTGGGGGCCTGTGCCAAGGCAGTTTCAATCAGCCAACCTGGCTTTTACAGGGAGTTTAATCTGGGATGAGCCTCTACCTGAAGCTGGTGTTCGATTATCCTTAATACCCTATGTGTCGGCAAAAGTTGTGCAGGATATTGAAGATGAGAATAAGACCACTTTTAAGCCTGGCGTAGGAGGCGATGCCAAAATTACCTTTTCAACTTCGATGAATCTTGACCTGACTTTTAACCCCGATTATTCACAGGTGGAAGTGGACAGGCAGGTAACAAACCTGGATCGTTTTGAGTTGTTTTTTCCGGAAAAAAGGCAATTTTTTCTCGAGAATAGCGATTTGTTTGCTGGATTGGGCAAAGAATACATCCGTCCGTTTTTTTCTCGTCGAATTGGACTGGATAGTCCTGTAAGAATTGGAGGCAGGTTAAGTGGTAAAATAGGTGAAAACTTTAGACTGGGTTTGATGGACCTGCAAACCGGAACTAAAGATACAATTCCGGCTAGCAACTATAGCGTTATAGCTGTGCAGCAAAAAATATTCAGTCGATCAAACATTGGTGCTTTCCTGGTGAACAAACAGGTGACAAATATTCCAGTGGATAGCAGCTTTAATGGTAATAAATACAATCGGGTTGCTGGAGTAGATTTTAACCTGGCTACTGCTGACAATCGTTGGACCGGAAAAGCTTTTTATCATCAAGCATTTTATCCCAATGCCAGGAATGATGCTTTCGCTATGGCAGGGATGGTATCCTACAATACTCAAAATCTGGCGATAAGCTATGATCAGGCATATGTAGGAAGTAATTATCAGGCTGAGGTAGGTTTTGTTCCACGGAAAGGGTATAATCAGATTATACCTACGCTTGGCTATAAGTTTTTTCCTTCCTCTGAGAGAGTGGCTAATCATGGCCCGGGAGTTGAAGCAGTGATGTTTTTTAAACCTGACTTCTCTTTAACAGATAGGGATATTGAAATCAACTATGGAATAGTATGGTTAAATAGATCCAGTCTTTCTGTGGAAGTTGAAAATACCTACCTGATGCTCCAGGAACCTTTTGATCCGACCAATACCGGAGGTGATAGCCTGGCAGCAGGAACAGACTATAACTGGAATGAAGTGGGTTTTATGTTTTCTTCAGATACACGGAAACTTTTTAATTATGCTATATCATCTCGATATGGTGGGTATTTTAATGGAACACGATTCAATGTTAGCGGTGAAATCAACTATCGGGTTCAACCCTACGGCAGCCTGTCAATTGTGGCTAGTTACGATAAGATTGACATGCCTCAACCCTATAACAGTGCTGAGCTTATCCTGATCGGTCCAAGGCTAGATATTACTTTTACAGACAAGATATTCTTTACAACCTTCGTACAATACAACAACCAGATAGACAATGTTAATATTAACCTGCGTTTTCAATGGAGGTTTGCACCGGTTTCAGATCTTTACATTGTTTATACATCAAATTCTTATCCTGAAGATTTTTACACCAAAAACCGGGCCCTGGTTGTAAAGCTTTCTTACTGGTTTAATTAAAGAAGTTCTAAAAGTGCTTCTTATTGAGGCCCAATTAATTCAATAAATGTACCACTCGGATCCTGGATCAATACAAATTGTGTATTCTCATCTAAGGCAGTAGGGGTATCTCCCAGCAATGTTACCTTATTCTTTTTAATCCTTTCAAGGAATGGTTTCATAGATTTTACGAAAATGGTAACATACTGGACACCCGTGTCGTCCTGAATAAAATTAGGCTTTGGATGTGTAGGTTTTTTGTTAAAACTCATTATTTTCCACTGAGTGGACTGATCACTGTCTTTAAGTTTCAGGATTGCCACTTTAAATGGCTCTCCACCAGTCAGTCCTGATCTTTTACCAAATTCTTCATCTACATCAAAACCACCGGTTTGGGTCATCCCCAGTACATTTACATAAAAATCATAGGATTTTTCAAAATCTTCCACCACTACACCAAATTCAATAATACCACGGTCAAATTCTGAAGGATCCGGCTTAGTAAAACTGTATGCAGCGAATATAACTAGGACAATGAGAAGGCTGAAAGGCAGGAAAGTTTTAAGTTTTTTCATAAGAATTAGAAATTAAAAGATTATTGTTAAGATTCATGATTTTTTAGCAGCAATGAAGATACTTTATTTTTATTAAATTAGGATATTGATCCAAATGATTTATGCGCTCATTAAATCAGGAAAATGGGCTAATTCAGATGTATTTTTAGTACTTTTATTCCAGATATTTCAATTTTAAATATTACCAATCGGTTGTGCATGGTACATGTTCACCTGAGTTAGCAGTGCAAATTGTGAAGTATTTCCGTCAAATAAAGTTTCTATTATTGCTGGGCATAATTACATTTTCTGCCTGTGTGGATGATAATTATAATGATATTGACACTTCTTTGATCTATGATGCAGAGGCTTCTTTACCTCTTGGAAATACAAACCCCATGCTTTCAGAGATTCTTGACACAATAGATCTTATTCCCATTCCGGATTGGGTGGATAAGGATAAGGCTTCGTTTTTTCTGTATGATAGTGTTTATTATTATTCACCGGGAAGAATCGATGTCAGTACAAGCGGCTATTTTTCTTTGGATCCTTTCCAGAATGATACCATTGAGATAACTTCATTGATGTTCAGAACAAATGCAATAAATGGAATTCCGGCAGAAATTGAATTGCAATTGTATTTTACTGATTCTACGGGCAGTGTAATTGATTCCTTGTATTCAACAGGGCCACTGAGAATCGAACCGGCAGTGGTAGATTCAGTTGGAAATGTTACCGCTACCTATGAGATATGGGAATTGGACAATTATTTGTCTGATGATAAGATAGATAGTATCTCCAATAGTCAATATATTGAAGTGAAAGCAGAGGTAATTATACCGGATTCTTCGCAGGGAACAATAGCTTTTACCTCCTCACAGGAGATCTGGATTCAGGTAGGAATTCGGGTTGGATTTAAAATTGTAATTAGTGATGGCAATTAAAGCATTTATTCGGATCTGTTTGCTATTCCTGGCATTGGCTTTTGGAGCCAGCGCCCAGCAAAATCAGCCTATGTTTTTAATGCATCAGATTCCCGAGAGCAATTTACTAAATCCTGCTATACCAATATCATGTAAATGGTATATCGGAATACCGGTTTTCTCCTCAATTCATCTTAATTACGGAAATACCTTTACTACATATAATCAATTGTTCCAACCATCAAGTGATGGTCCAAGAACGATTGAAATTGATCAGACAATAGATCGCATGCATAATCGCGATTTTATAGGAACAGAATTTCATGTTCAGTTGCTGGCAGTAGGATACAGATATCAGAACTATTCTTTCATGTTTACATTAACTGAAAAAAATAATATTCCTGTCACCATACCCAAAAAGGGTATGCAGCTACTTTGGGATGGAAATACTCAGTTTGAAGGCCAGAATGTAGGTATGAAGGGATCAGGAATGTATCTTAATCACTATAGGGAGTATGCGATATCAGCATCAAAAAATACACGGAGTGGAATGTATATAGGTGCCAGAGCTAAATTGCTTTTTGGAAAGTTGAATATAGCAACCCCAAAGGCAAATGTTAACTTTACTACGGATGCAACTACCTTCGATTTGTATTTTAATGACAATATGAAGCTTAATAGCTCCTTGCCAATTATAATTGATACTCTTGACAACAGAATACATAGCATATCTCGGGATGAAAGCATAAGTACCAATGAACTAATATTTAATAGGAAGAATCCGGGAGTGAGTTTTGACCTTGGCATAATTTATCCTTTTAATGATAAAATTACTTTATCAGCATCCGTACTTGACCTGGGAGTTATCTGGTGGCGATCAAATCTGAATAATGTATCTGCCGGTGGGGACTTTAATTTCACCGGTACATTAGGAAGTGCGGGAGGCGGAAGTCCTGAAGACTATTTCCGAAGTGTTGCCAGGGCCATTGTGGATTCACTAGATATGCGGCTGGAGCAGAAAAAATATGTTAGTATGCTTCCTGTTCATATTCTTGCCGGGGCAAATTATGAAATTTCCAATAAAATAAATGCAGGATTGGTATTTGATGGAGTAATTTATAAGTCAAGAATAAACCCCTCAGCAACTTTTATGGGGCAATATCAGGCTACGGAAAGTATAGGTGTAATGGCATCTTATACGCTGCAATACCATAGTTACAGCAACCTGGGTCTGGGCCTGGTACTGGGAAAGAATCCGGTGCAATTCTATATTTTAACGACGAATGTTATTGGAATGGTTGATCTTCTGAATACCCGTAGTCTTAATTTACGATTTGGATTGAATATAAATCTGGGCTGCAATCTGGATGAGTTTGCCCACAAAGGCCCGGGAAGTATGCTGGAGAATTGCTATGGCGTGGATTCACCTAAAAAAAAGTACAAGAAGAAGAAAAGAAAGTAGCAATATTCAATTGTTGAATATTTAAAAATGAGGTCGTTATGGCCTTTTTAAATCCTGGAAATCAATACTATAATTTAAAAAAAGCAAATAGGTATAAAATTTTTACACCCATTTACTTCGTATAATGTTTCGACCTTAAATTAAGTATGGTCAATTTGATAATCCCGAACTACTTAAAATCTTTGATTTTATTAGTATTCGAGGATCCTCGAAAAATGAGTAAATTGAAAATTTGCAATTTTTCGGGACTGATACCTGTTAATTGTACCCTGATAATTGTTACCTGTTAACTGTTAATTGATAATTGCTACCTGTTAATTGTTAATTGATAACTGTTAACTGTTAATTGATAATTGTTAACTGTTAATTGTTACCTGATTACTGATAATTGTTTACGCTTGCATCACACTAAATACATGCGATAAGACCTCACCAAATTCCTTTTCCGGACTAAATTCAACAAACTTTATATCCTCCTCTACAATGGCAGTATGACCGGCTGGCCAATAATACACTTCACCTGCAGAGGTAACTTCTTCCTTACCATTATCATAGATAATCCTCATCTTCCCTTCAAGTATGTATCCCCAGTGTGCAGAATGGCAACTGTCGTTGTTTAATCCTTTTAACAAGGGAGTGAAATCTGTCCCTTTTGGTAAGGTGTTATAAGAAACAATCAATCCTCCCATACTTTGCCCTCGCATTGCAGTTCCTGGTCCTTCCATTTTGACCTCTAGGTCTTCTTTTTTGATTTTCATGATAATAGTGATTTTAGTTAGTAATAAATGAAATATTTTTTTCTTATGAGTTCATATACAGTTTAATATACATATTGCTTGTTTCTCATTAATAAAAATAAATGATTGGAGCTGATTGTCGACACAAATCGAAATAAATTGAATTTAAATAAATTATACTACAGATTATTGCTCATGCATGCCTTGTAGTAGAATACTTAAGGTTAAGTTTCTAAATAAGGATTCAAACTGCTACTGGATATATTTGAAAAAAGGAACCTATTTGAGTTTTTAAATAGATCATATCCAATATTAAATGAGTATTAATATCGTTTTCGTTTTTGTTTTGAATCTTTTACTCCAATGGAATTATAAAAAAGGAAAGAAATACTATTGATAAAAATTATTGGTACTTATTTATACCTAAAACAGCTTTAATAACCTCTTTTTTATCAGGATCCTTCTCAAGTTGTTCCCAGGACCAGAATACCACTCCTTTTGATGGAGGTTTAAGTGCCTCCATAAGGTTCATTTTGAATTCTTCCAATCCAAGTGTATCATTCAAGTAGGCTTCCTTTACCTGGATACTGGGAAGTATCTTAGAACCAGATTGTCGATAGATATCATTAACAACAGAATGAACCCAGGTGGGGTCCCTTTTTACCATATGAGAATAGGTCATGGGAGAAAGATAATCAGTGTAATTGGCAAGCATAGACACATCCTGACTGGCCACCTTTTTTAAGGCATTATTGTAATCAGCTTCTCTCCACGGCACAATATGTACATTGGTTTTAATATTGGGTTTCACCTTTCTAACCTCATTTACAATCTCCTTAACCATATTGCTTATCAGCTCACATTTCCAGTTTACCCATTCTTCTAGGTGATTTTTCTGGATCCACTTTGCAATATCTTCGGTACTGCAAACTGATTCAGGGATTTTAATTCCGGTATGGTTTTGAAAGTGATTGAGGCAGGAGCTATCAAAACATGTCTTGGGCAGATCCTCGTATCTAATGTCGGGGAATACGGTTTCCCAGAAAACAAAATGCCTGATAAAGTCTATGCTGATTCCATCAGGGTCAAGATCCCGAACCATTTCACCGATGTTTCTAACTATTCTTTGGCGATAGTCTACCCTGGAAGGGCATATGAATTCTACCCAATCGTCTTTTGCTTTAGACCCGTCTTCAGTCATAGCATATAGATTCGAGTCAGCTTGCAATTCTTCGGGATTAAAAAATACAGGTGAGATGATAAATGAAGCAATACCATACTTTTTAGTAAACGATCTGAATTCCTTATCTGAAAACATATCTTTGCTACAAAAAACAGCATTAATGCCGATTTCCTTCCATTCCTCAAACAAGATCTCATAATCCCCTGAATGCTCGTATATTTTAACTCCAATTATTTCAAAAGATTGAGATGATTGATTTTGATCAGTCTTACATGCGGATATAAATAAGATAGCTATTGCAATAAGCAGAGGCTTGAAAATGAATTGGTTCATAATTTATTTATGTGATCTGAAACTATGCTACTAGCTCAAATTAAGTATTTGCATTAAAGGTAAATAAATGTTTGATTTTTCCAGTCTTGAAATAGTACACTTCATCTATCTGATTCAACACTTCAGTAACAATAAATAGTTTTTTGTTTTGGCTAGCCGGATATTTGATTTAGAATTCAAATTCAAAAAGTCATGAAAACTACAATTACAGTTCTTATTTTCCTTGTTTCGTTGAATTCATTCTCTCAATCTACTATCTCAGGCTATGTAAGGGATAAGAATCTAGACCCAATACCAGGCGCAAATGTTTATTTTGAAGGATCATATGATGGTGCAAGCTCTGATACTTCCGGCCAGTTTACCTTTAAAACGAACCTGAAAGGAAATCAAAAACTATTGGTCAGTTTTATTGGATATGATCTGTATCAAAAAGAACTAATTCTTGATGAAGGAAATCAGGAACTTGAGGTAATTCTGGAAGAATCATACAATGAGATTGATGCAGTAGTTATAACAGCAGGAACTTTTGAAGCGAGCGATAAAAAAATATCCTCCATTCTTAGTCCCATAGATATTGCCTCTACACCCAGTGCGCAGGGTGATATTTATGGAGCCCTGGCCGCCATGCCCGGATCTCAAAAAGTGGGTGAGGAGGGAATGCTATTTGTCCGGGGCGGAGAAAGCTATGAAACGAAAACCTTCATGGATGGCATACTCATTCAGACTCCATATTTTTCAAAATTGCCTGATATACCAACAAGAGGCCGTTTTTCACCTTTGCTTTTTTCTGAAACGGTATTTAGTACGGGTGGTTATTCAGCCGAATATGGACAGGCTCTCTCATCCATTGTTTCCTTGAATACCCTGGGACTGGAGGAAAAGGACAAAACAAGTATATCCCTTATGACAGTAGGTGCCTCAGCCTCAACTGTAAAACGATGGGATAATACATCTTTGGCTTTAAGTGGCATGCTTGTAAACAATGCTTTATCAAATGTCATATTCAAACCGAATATTGACTGGATAACTGCTCCCACTATTGGGGAGGCAAATATGATGTTCAGGCATAAAGTACGAGAAAGCGGCTTGATAAAATCTTTCATTGCCTACAATTTCAGCTCCTCCAACCTGATGTATGACAATTTTGAAGAAAATAAATTGCAACATATAAATATAAAGGATAATAACGTATTTTTCAATACTACATATAGTGATATGTTAAGTGAAAAGTGGATGATTAAAGCGGGTTTAGGATACAATTTCGATGTAGAAAACGCTGATATTGATTATGACAATCTTGAAACAAATAATACCAGTGGAGTATTTAAGGTCACATTCACCAATTTTATATCAGATCATGTGAAACTAAAGTTTGGTTCGGATATCATCCATCATAATTACAAACAGGAGATTAGAATGAATGATTTTGCCTCATTGGCATTTATAAATAATCAAATATCAGCCTTTGCCGAAGCAGAAATCAATCTAACCAAAAAAATTGCTTTTCGGGTGGGTGCCCGAACCGAGTACAGTTCCCTTCTTAATGCTACCCATCTGACACCCAGGTTGTCAGCAGCTTACAAGACAGGTAAATACAGTCAGATTTCCTTTGCTTACGGGATGTTTGAGCAGAATCCGGAAGACGATTACCTGAAAATGAGTCGGACTTTGTCCACAGAAAGATCAACTCATTATATTCTAAACTACCAGTACAAAAAGAACAACAGGGTTTTTCGGGTTGAGGCCTATTATAAGAACTATAGCAGTCTTGTTAAATTCTCTTCACCTTATTCCATTGAACCAGAAAACTACAATAATCTGGGCTATGGCAGTAGTCAGGGCTTGGATGTGTTCTGGCGGGATAAGCAGACTTTCAGAAACACAGATTACTGGATCTCCTATTCTTACAATCATTCAGATAGAGATTACCAGGATTACCCAATATGTGCAATACCTTCTTATAGTTCTGCACATAATCTATCCCTGGTGTATAAAAGATTTTTTAACCGTTTGAATACCTTCTTTGGGGTAACATACTCTTTTGCCAGTGGGCGACCATATAACAACCCAAATAGCAATGGGTTTATGACAGGGAAAACAAAATCATATAATGATATAAGTCTTAACGCCACATATCTTACCAGGGTATTCAATAAGGAGGCTATCATTCACTTGAATTTCACAAATGTGTTGGGCTTTGAAAATGTATATGGATACCGGTTTAGAAATATTCCTGATGATGCTGGAATGTACGAGATGCAAGCTGTGATACCTCCCTCAAAAAGAATGGCAGTATTACTAATCTCAATACTCTTTTAGATACAATAACTAATTATTAAAATTTATAATCATGAAAAATCTATTTTTGTTATGCCTTGGTGTTAATTTCTTGATGTTTTCTTATGGAATGGCCGATGGATACCATGATGCAATGCTCTCATCAATCAATACTCTTAATGAGGCCAGGTCCATCGAGAAGTTTCAACAATGTGCGAATACTTTCGAAAGAATTGCTGCATCAGAAACAAAGGAGTGGCTTCCCAGGTACTATGCTTCCTATGCATTGATCATGCTTAGCTTTGAAGAGGAGGATGTGTCAAAAAGGGACCCGATATTGGACAAGGCACAGAATTTCCTTGACCAGGCTTTGTTACTTGCACCCAATGAATCCGAGCTTCATGTTTTGCAAGCATTTCTATATCCCTCCAGGATGATGGTGGATCCTATGCAAAGAGGTATGCTCTTTATGGATAAGATGTATTCGTCTTTGGAATTGGCTAAGAAACTGAACCCTGAAAATCCAAGGATTTATTTTCTGCAGGCCAATACCACCTTAAATATGCCGGAATCAATGGGCGGGGGCGCTGAACTTGCCAAACCTATATTTATACTGGCTGATATGAAGTTTGAGGCCTTCCAGCCTGCTAGCGATATACACCCGGACTGGGGAAAAGGAGCTAACGATGCCGAATTAAGGAAATTGAAATAAATTATTTGTACTTTAGTTATCTTAAATCAGGAATATAATCTGTCCTTTATCCGCTTACAGAATTAACCTTATACTCTTTCAGGAATGGCAACTAGAAGTATTGGCAAAAAAGTATTAAAAGTACTGAAAGATCTTCTTATCCTGCTTGTAATTGGAAACATTATCGGCTTGTTCCTGATGCAGGGGGAACCCTTTAGCTGGTCAACTTTCTTAATGAGTTCTCTACCATCGATCTACATTGGATACCCCATCTGGAAGGGGGTGGAAGCAATCCTGAAATATCTCGATAAGAAAATTCCCTGGCTTAAGTTTCCAGTAAAAAGGCTAATTGTCCAATTCCTTTCTTTAGTTACTTTATGCACTGTAGTGATATTTGGCGCAACTTTTATTATGCTGCAGTTTTCGCCAGAATCTTCCTCTGAGACCTATATGTTTCTTAGCCTGAAAAGCATGAAAATTGTGCTCTCTATTTTGTTTGTGATGAGCCTTATTACCAGCAGTATACAGTTTTTTATGAATTGGAAAAATACAGCCGTTCAGCAAGAGAAACTAAAACATGAACATCTGGCCCTAAAATATGACACTTTAAGAAACCAGGTAAACCCGCATTTTCTTTTTAATAGCCTGAATTCATTGAGCTCACTGATAGGGAAGGACCCTGATAAAGCTGTGAAGTTTGTAAAAGAACTTTCAGAAATATATCGTTATGTTCTCGATCAAAAGAATACAGAACTGGTTGATTTAAAAGATGAAATAGAGTTTGTAAATTCCTATGTCTTCCTTCAGAAAATACGATTCGCTGAAAGTTTGAATGTAAAAATTGATATTTCTATAAGCAATAGGAAGGTAATCCCGCTTTCTATACAAATGTTGCTTGAAAATGCTATCAAACATAATGTAATTTCAAAAGACCAGCCATTAGAAATTGAGGTCTATTCAAACTCGGAAAATTATATTGTCGTTAAAAATAATATTCAGAAGAAGAAAGCTGTCGAAACTTCAACGAATATCGGATTAAAAAATATAAAAGAGCGATATGCATATTTTACAGACCTGCCTTTGAATATTTTTGAAACTAAAGAAAATTTTATTGTTGAGATACCCACTATAGAATAGCTTTATGAAAGTATTAATAATTGAGGATGAGCAGCTTGCCTACGAAAGAATGGTTGAGCTGATCAAAGAAGTGGATAAAAATATTTCAATTTGTGGAAATCTCGATTCCGTAAAAAAGTCAATTGAGTGGTTCCGAGAGAATGAATTGCCCGACCTGGTTTTCATGGATATTCAATTGGCTGACGGACTTAGTTTTGAGATTTTTGACCATGTTACTGTCGATTGCCCTATCATTTTTACCACGGCATACCAGGAGTATGCCATAAAAGCATTTAAGGTAAACAGCATAGACTACCTTTTAAAACCAATCGATTCCGAGGAGTTAAATGCTGCTTTTAAGAAATTTAAGAAACGAATGGAAGAAAAGGAAAATACTTCCAATATTCCACTTGAGGTTTTGAATGATGTAAAGAAGATGCTGGATCGACAATATAAGAATCGATTTGTAGTGAAAGTGGGTGAGCATATTAAATCTATCGAGGTAAAAGATATCCTCTTTTTCTATAGCCTGGATAAAGGCACTTATATGCACACAAAAGATAAAAGAAGCTTAAATATTGATTTTTCTTTAGACACTATTCAGGAACTTGTGGATCCTATGAAATTCTTCCGGGTAAACAGGAAGTTTTTAGTTAGTCATCCTGCTATAGAAGATATAGTTGTGTATTCGAATAGCAGACTTAAACTAAAGCTTACATATTCTACTGAAGAGGATGTTCTGGTTAGCCGTGAGAAGGTTCAGGCTTTTAAATCCTGGTTGGATGAATAGAATAAGATTCAAAGTATTATTTTTACGGAAATTATTAATTAAACTTTTCCCGTAAAATAATAGCTGTAATGAAAAAAAGTCTGTTTTTGAGTGTTCTCATGATTTCTTTCCTATTCCCCGGATGTATGAATAATGGCAGTGATGCTGGAAACTTGCCCGGTCCGGATGATTTATCTGTTTCCTTTGTATTGCATAACAATACGGCTGGAGGAGAATCGGTCAGCAATGTTGAATTCCAGATTGAAAATTCTGGAAAAAATGAGCTTGCTAATTCTGGCTGGACCATCTATTTTAACCAGTTTCCCAGAACTATTGTTCCTGGTTCCCTAAGTGAGGAGCTAAAAATTGATTGGATAAATGGAGACTTCCATAGCATAAAACCCACAGAGCAATTCTCACTGGCAGCCGGTGATAGCATAAGCTTTCCTTTTCAATACCAGGGTTGGTTAACGAAAAAGACATTTGCTCCTATGGGATTGTATATAGTATATACGGATGCTCAGGGAGAAGAAAAAGGAATTTTCCCAATTAATAATTATGAAATTAAATTCACTTCGGATCTGGCTAAAATCTTTCCTGAAGTTGAAAACAAAGTCCAACTACCCAATGCAGCCTGGCAGTTTAAAGAAAACAAAGATGTATCCTTGATAGCTAAAGAGGAGGTTAAAAAAATTATTCCAACTCCTCGCAAAGTAGTTAAGTCAAATGGAAAGACTAACTTGAAAGAAGGACTAATGATTCATTTTCAGGAAGGCCTAGAATATGAAGCAGAATACCTGGGAACTTTGCTGGAGAAAACCATGGGGAATAAGCCTTCAATAATGCAAAGTACACATAGTGGCCCGAATATTATTATGCTTAGCACAGGTCTCACATCATCGAGTAACAGTGAAGCATACAATTTGATTTCTTCAAATGAAAAGGGTGTCATAATACAGGGAAAAGAAGCCAAAGGTGTTTTTTATGGTATTCAGAGCCTTATTTCAATGATTCCTCCGGAAGCATTTAAAACTCCTCAATCTAAACTCGAAATAGACGCAGTTCGTATTTCTGATGAGCCCGCTTTTGAGTACCGTGGAATGCATATTGATATTTCCAGGAATTATATCGACAAACAATCTCTGATGAAGTTCATCCGCTTAATGTCCTACTATAAATTGAATAAATTGCAATTACATCTTACGGATGATGAAGGATGGCGGCTCGAAATTGAAGAACTTCCGGAACTAACTGAAATCGGCAGCAAAAGAGGTCATACCATGGATGATAAGGAACAGCTTATTCCAGCATACGGATCCGGCCCGTTCGCTGATCCTGCCACTTCCCATGGCAGCGGATTTCTTACACGGGAAGACTTTAAGGAGCTTCTGACTTTTGCCTGGCAACACCATATAGAGATTATACCGGAAATAAATATGCCGGGCCATTCCAGGGCGGCCATCAAGGCTATGGAGGTCAGGTATGACCGACTGATGGAACAGGGTGAGAGCGCCGAGGCTGAAAAGTATTTGCTTTCCGATCCTGAAGATAAGTCTGAGTACTACTCTGCTCAAGGTTTTACCGATAATGTAGCCTGTGTGTGCAAGGAGTCTGTTTACACTTTTTACGAAACAGTGATTGATGATATTATTGAAATGTATATTGAGGCCAATGTGCCACTTACAACCATCCATACCGGAGGCGATGAAGTTCCACGGGGTTCCTGGGAGAAGTCTCCTGTTTGCCAGGATTTTCTTGAAAAAAATCCATCTGTAGGAAGTGCCAAAAATCTACATGCCTATTTCTTTGACAGGGTAAATGAAATGCTCGAAGGAAGAAAATTGATTACCGCAGGCTGGGAAGAGGTTGGAATGAAAGCCGTGGAAGGGGGAACCTGGGTGCCAAATCCGGAGTTCGCCAATGGAAGTGTTCTGCTGTATATCTGGAACAGTCTTGCAGGTTTCCAGGATTTAGGATCCAGGCTTACAAATGCCGGGTATCCTGTTATTTTATGCAATGTAGGTAACTTATACTTTGACCTTGCTTACAACCACCATCCGGACGAGCCAGGCCATAGCTGGGGAGGAACTATGGATACACCAAAAGCCTACGATTTTATCCCCTATGATGTTTTTAAGTTTCCTATTGAAGATGGGTATGGAAGACCGATACAAGTAGATTCAGATATAGAACAGATGGAAAGATTGAAGCCAGGTGCAAAAAAGAATATTCTGGGATTGCAGGGAGAAATCTGGAGTGAGACCATAAAAGGCGGGGAAATGCTGGAATACTATTATGTCCCTAAATTACTTGGCTTTGCTGAAAGAGCCTGGGTAGGACAGGCAACCTGGGGGAGCATCGAAGATGATGAGAAAAGAAAAGAAGCTATCAATAAGGATTGGAATACTTTTGCCAATTCTGTTGGTCAAAGGGAATTTCTTCGTCTCGACTACCTGTTTGATGGTTTTAACTATCGGATACCGCCTCCGGGCGCTGTTATTAAGGATGGGATGCTTCATGTAAATAGCAGCTATCCCGGATTGACAAATCGATATACAACAGATGGGAGTGAACCTACGGTAAATTCTGAAGTTTACAAAACACCTGTTTCTGTATCGGGTCAGGTAAAAGTAAAAGCCTTCGATAGCAGAGGACATTCTGGCCGTACTTCAACAATTAATTAAATGAATTGATGCAAAACAGACGTAAAAAAATCAATATTTCTAACTTTTGAATGATTAAATAAATATGGAATTTTCACCCACTAAATACAAACTACAATCCGTTCTAAGTGGTAAAACCTTTGATGATACTGGCTGGATGCTTGAAGCCCCCGGTGAAGAAGGAACAACTCTTATAAGGGCCCTATATGAAAATAAACAGTTGAATTTGCGAGCTAAGGATTATGGCCTGTATACTTTTGCAGACTGGTTGCCCATTCAAAGAATGTTGGAGGGGTCATCTGCCCCGGTAACTTATAAAAGTACCGGCCTGGCAAAAAAATTGGGAATGCAGAACTTATGGATCACCTTTAGTGGTTATTGGCCAGAAAAAGATGTTCTTATGAAGACCTGTTCTTTTAAGGAGACAGAAGCCTATTCCGTTTGTGGTAGAATGAGCCCCGATCAAAATGAAGTATTGGTGGTTGCCTCTGCTGGTAACACTGCCAGGGCCTTTGCCAGGGTATGTTCCGACAATCATATTCCACTTCTTTTATGTGTCCCTGAAGACAATATTAACAGCCTATGGTTTGATAGCCCTATAAACGACTCTGTAAAACTGGTAATGAGCAAAACGGGAAGTGATTATTTCGATGCCATTCACCTATCAAACCTGGCTGCCTCCATTCCGGGGTTTTTGGCAGAAGGAGGGGCCAAAAATGTAGCCCGAAGGGATGGAATGGGTACTACCGTTTTATCTGCTGTCACAACCATTGGTAAGATACCAGATTATTACTACCAGGCCATTGGTAGCGGAACGGGAGCCATAGCTGCCTGGGAAGCCAACCTGCGACTGATTGAAGATGGGCGATTTGGCAAAAACAAAATGAAGCTCATGGTTTCTCAGAACCACCCATTTACCCCAATACGAGATGCCTGGGAGGCTGATTCACGAGCCATGCTGGCCCTGGATGATAATTTGGCCCGCAAACAGGTAGAAGCGATTAAAGCCAAGGTATTGTCAAA